>ERZ791879.307-NODE-307-length-46806-cov-113.931638_pt1 | contig 46806 bp, 41 predicted proteins | sample MGYA00510162_ERZ791879 | MGnify/ENA primary metagenome ERZ791879 (study PRJEB30046, sample SAMN00792113) | human gut metagenome | study: EMG produced TPA metagenomics assembly of the A metagenome-wide association study of gut microbiota in type 2... | reverse complement strand
GAAATATCAAAGTAAATCTCTAATTGTTAACAAGTTAATTTATAGAACATCCCTAGAACAAATTGTAACCTTTGGATACATGGGTGCAAGCCCGGGACTCATGAAACTATGCGCTGACAATAATGTGTATCTAACTTTCCTTTCACCACAGGGAAGATACATAAGTCGTTCTCAAGGACCGACAAAAGGAAACGTTTTGCTAAGAAAAGCACAATATAAAAATTCTGATGAACCAAACTATGCATTACATATCAGCAAGCTATTCATCGGAGGAAAAATTCAGAACTACCGTAATATTCTGCGTCGTTTTATTCGTGACAATGGAGATGATGCTGATATAGCAGAGGTTGCAGAGAAATTGCTAAGATGTAAAAGAAAGGTTCTGAATGCAGATTCGATTGATAGTGTGAGAGGTATAGAAGGAGAAGCTGCTACTTATTACTTCAGTGTTTTCTCTCGTCTTCTACTCAATCAAAAAGAAGATTTTGTGTTTGAGGGGAGAAATCGTCGCCCTCCCAAAGATGCTATCAATGCTTTGCTTTCTTTCATATATACTCTGATATGTAATGATATGACGGCAGCTTTGGAAACTGTAGGTTTAGATCCATATGTTGGTTTTATGCATACGTTACGACCGGGACGCGCATCATTGGCATTGGATATGATGGAGGAATTAAGAGCATATTTAGGAGACAGATTAGTTTTGTCTTTAATAAATAGGAAACAAATCACAATAAAGGATTTTATCAAGCAGGGTGACGAAGGCGTTGTTATGACAGATTCCTGTCGTAAGACCATAATTTCTGCTTGGCAAAATAAGAAAAAGGAGCAGATAACTCACCCTTATCTGAATGAGAAAGTAAGTATAGGGCTTCTTCCTTATATTCAATCAATGTTGTTGGCGAGATTTATCCGTAAGGATATTGATGATTATCCCGTATTTTTAATCAAGTAGCTTATGTTTGTACTAATTACTTATGATGTAAATATCACATCACCTCATGGTGCGAAACGATTACGTAATGTAGCAAGGGCATGTATAGATTATGGGAAACGTGTCCAAAATTCTGTTTTTGAATGTATTCTAACAGAAACTCAGTATGTAATATTGAAAAATAAGCTCAATGGTATTATAGATACGGAGCAAGATAGTATTAGGTTTTATATGTTAGGGAAAAATTGGAAAAATAAGGTGAAAACAATAGGAAAAGATATTGGAATAGACTTTACAGGAGACCTAATCATATAACAAGGTGCGAACCTTTAGCTTTGCATAAAATGCTAATAGGTTCGCACACGCAGGTAATCAATGAATTATACTTATTTATAGAAATATCAATGTTTTAATTGTGTTATTTTGAAGACTTCCGCAAAAATTGTAACTTTGTAGAGTGATATTCAGACATTTGCTGAATACACGGTCGCACCCTATGTGGGTGCGTGGATTGAAACTACGAATTGACTGCATGAAATTGAATGGAGTAAGTCGCACCCTATGTGGGTGCGTGGATTGAAACATAATACTATTTTTTTTGATTACACGTCAAAATTAGTCGCACCCTATGTGGGTGCGTGGATTGAAACATCATCAAAATAATGAGGAGCACACGAACGAAGGTCGCACCCTATGTGGGTGCGTGGATTGAAACATTAACTATCTTGTTATCATATGAAAAAGCCATGGTCGCACCCTATGTGGGTGCGTGGATTGAAACTGTCTAATCCGGTCATAACTACTACAAGAAAGAAGTCGCACCCTATGTGGGTGCGTGGATTGAAACTTGTTGTACGGCACGCGGAACGTCACCTTTCCGTCGCACCCTATGTGGGTGCGTGGATTGAAACTCTTGCCATACCCTATAATATTAAAAAGTGAAACGTCGCACCCTATGTGGGTGCGTGGATTGAAACCGTAACACGGTAGAAGCCCTTGGAATATATGAGTCGCACCCTATGTGGGTGCGTGGATTGAAACACAATATCCTTACACATCTTGAAACCACTATAAGTCGCACCCTATGTGGGTGCGTGGATTGAAACTGAGGAGAAAAAGGATTTTCAACACCGAGCGCAGTCGCACCCTATGTGGGTGCGTGGATTGAAACGTACCTACTCCAACGAGGGTGACACCATCTTGGGTCGCACCCTATGTGGGTGCGTGGATTGAAACCAAGAGCGACCATCCCAAGCATCAGCACCATGGGGGGGCGCACCCTATGTGGGTGCGTGGATTGGAACACGACCATGCTGAAGACAGATGCGAATAGCGCAGGCGCATCCTATGTGGGTGCGTGGATTGGAACATGAATACATCACCAACAAACTCATTAAACAAAGGCGCATCCTATGTGGGTGCGTGGATTGGAACTTTTCGTATGTTTTGTCGGCCTCATATTGAAAAGTTACGCCCTATGTGGGTGTGTGTATAAAACTCTACTGCTGTAGTGTAAAGACTTGATGAATGTACGTGTAATATGCGACCTGATACATTTTATTTAATAAGTAATATTGCTGTTTGGTAAAACTAATTTAATAAAAATGTCGCACACTATATAGTGTGCGACATAATGCTAAAATATATTTATTATTGTTGTCAATTAAACGTTATGATTATTTTATAAGTTATCTGTAAACATTTGTGCTATTAATAGCGTACTGTTCTTGAAGAATCAGATTTCTTCAACAATCTCTTCGATAGCCTTGCGCTTCTTTTCGGCGCGTGGACAATCCTCGGCGATATGTCCGACGGGGATGATTGCCACAGTCTCGAAGTCGTTAGACGGAAAGAGCTTACGCATTGCGTCGGTGTCGAAGTTGCACACCCAGCAAGTGCCGAGGTTGCGCTCCGTTGCGGCGAGACACAGATGCTCGGTAGCGATAGCCACGTCGATGTCGCCGTGCTGCTTGTCGTCGTAGCGGCGTGTCCAGCACTCGCTGTTGTTCTTCATGCACACGATGTAAAGCGGAGCGGTGCGAAACCAATCGCGGTCGTACGCCTGCCAGAGCTGTTCCTTAGCCTCCTTGCTGCGCACAACGACAAATTTCCACGGCTGACGGTTGACAGCCGACGGAGCCAGTCGCACGCACTCAAGGATATATGCCAAGTCGTCGTCGCTTACCGCCTCGTCAGTATATTTGCGTGCCGAGAAGCGGGTCTGTGATAATTCGAGAATATTCATACGTTCGGCTTACTTCTTTGTCAGCACATACAGCTTGGCTGTTTCGCCCTCAGGCTCATTGCCGAGCGAGTCGGTCATAATTACGCTGCTGTTGTCCTTAACCTTGTAGAAGGTGTGCTCGCCGCTTGAGGGGCGAACAAGCATCAGTACGCTGTTGTCGAGAACCTCCAGCACGCCGCTTGCCTCGTCGTGACCATCCTTGCGGTCGATATAGTCCTGCTGCAGCTGATATGTGCTATCGGCGTTGATAGTGAGCACGGTCTTGATGCCCGGGCAGTCGGCTGCAGGCAGTGTGCCCTCGTATGTGCCGGCAACGGCAGCGAGGTCTACGCTTTCGGCAGCTGTTGTGTCAGTTACGCTTGTCGAATCGGTGTTCGCTTCGTTCTGTGCGGTGTTCTTGCCATTGCAAGACACCATCAATGCTGCAGCCAAGAGTGCAGCGTACATAAGATTTCTTTTCATATCTTTTTTTTGCTTATCATTATTTGTGGCGCAAAATTACGTATTTATAATCAGATACTATCTGTTGGTGTTTTTAAAAGTTCTAAAAAGATATTAGGGAATGGAAAATTCCCCAAGAGCCGACTCTTGCAGAAAATAGAGCAAGGCGAAAGAAACATACTTGCCATACCGTTGCTTACATATATAAATAAGGCGTAAATAACTAAAAAGCAACATTATTCACAAATAAAAAAGTTAGCATTATGGCAACAGTAAAAGTAAAATTCCGTGCATCCTCGGTACCAGGAAAGGAAGGCACATTGTATTATCACCTCATCCATCAGCGCAGTCTACGCTGGATTAGTACCGATTATCATGTCTTTCCTGACGAGTGGAACGATAAGAAGTCGGCTATCATTGTTTCTAACCACAACAACCGACAGGCACATCTACAGCTAATCCAGTCGCAGATAGATTGGGAGATGAAGCAGATGCAGCGTATCATCCGTGATAAGGATGCAGAGGGCATCTCTTATACCATTGACGACATAGCCAAGGAGATACAGCAACTGCCATCGAGCCAAAGCGTATTTGCTTTCTTTCGCCAGCAGATAGTCAAGAAAGAACAAATGCAGTGCATCGGCACCAAGAGTAACTATGTCAGTGCTACCAACCGTTTCATGGAGTTTCGTGGCAATGAAGACCTTACCTTCTCACAAATGACAAGCGAGATGATGGAAATGTATCAGGCATGGCTATGGAACAGAGGTGTCGGACAAAACACCGTAGCGTTCTATCTGCGGACCCTCCGCACCCTCTACAACAAGGCGGTGGAAGCAGGGCAAGCTCCACCAAATGATATCTTTTCTCACGTGCAGACCGCTAACGTGAGAACTGCCAAACGTGCCATTACTGTCAAGGAAATTCGCAAGATAGAGAAATTGGACTTGCCAAGAGGTTTCTCCCTTGACAAGGCGCGAGACCTGTTTCTTATCAGTTTCTATCTGCGTGGAATGGCATTCGTAGATATGGCGTTTCTGAAGAAGACAGACTTGAAATTTAGTATGGTAAACTACAACCGTCGCAAGACCCACCAAAACCTCAATATTGAGTGGATGAAACCGATGCAAACCATCATCGACAAATATGCCGAGCAAACCAAGGACTCTCCTTATCTGCTACCCATCCTGACAGGCAAGGAAACCTCTCCATACACCGCATACCGCAAGGTGGAGCACAACACCAACTATAACCTGAAGAAAATTGGTGAGATGGTAGGCTTGAAGATACCGCTCACCACCTACGTGGCACGCCATACCTGGGCAAGCGTAGCCTTGCACATGAACATACCGATAGCCACCATCAGCGAGGGTATGGGGCACAACTCCTTCAAGACCACACAGATTTACTTACAGTCGTTAGACATGGCAACCATCAACGAAGCCAACGCACGGATTATAAGAAAAATCCGATTAAGCGAGTGCAATGAAAAATAGTTTTCAGATTGCTGAGCGTGAGGATTTTATCAAAGGATTTTAAAAGATTTGTAAATAAATGGTAGCATTTACACCATCCCGAAATGATGGGGGAAATGTTTAGCAAATTTCACGCTTTCTTCTTATAAAAGAGCAAAAACAGCCGAAACAAGTGCAAATCTGTCACTTGGAGAAATCATCCAAGGCAGATTTGCTAAACATTTGCGTGATTTTTTTAGAATGACTAACAGAAAATGATAAAATCTGACATGTAATCCAACTAATTTTCGTATTTTTGTAGCGAGTTCGCTCTTTTATAAGAAGAAAGTGTAACGAATGTAAAATACATATGCAAAAGCTGTAATGTCTGATACTCATAAATGCGATTAAGATTATGCACGACAATAACAAATTGACTAGGCTTTCACAACCATCATGTATGGTTGTAGCTAATTACATAAAGTAGAGCAGAATTTATGAAACCGGATGGTACGAATTCTTTTTCTACAGCCGACGAGAAACGTGTTTCTCCAGAGGGCAACCACTTTACTGAACCAGACGTAAAGACTGGTTCAGAGGTAAAGAAGTGTCTTCAATCAGACGGAACCACATGGGCGTATCTCTTTGTGCATCATAGCAAAGTGAAGGGCATGGAAGCGCAGTTGACCAAAGACGGTAGAACATATTTTGTGCATAAAACTATAAGGTATTTCAAGAGAATGGGCAAGCAGAAAGTGCAGCACAAAGAAATACCGACTGTCAGCGGACTTGTCTTCTTCCAAGGCTTTCCCGAAGAGATACAAACCTATCTTGACAAGAAATTCCCTCGCACTCATCTGTGCAAGAATTGTAGCACAGGCAAAGTGGCAGAAATTAAAGATTCACAGATGCGACCATTCATGCGTGTCAACGAGACTGAGCCTGAACGCATCCGTTTCCTGCTTAAACCATTCCATTACTATGCCCGCAACCGCATCCTGCTCCGTATCACCAGTGGAGAATTGGCAGGATTGGAAGGCTATCTCATCCGCATCAACCGAGATCGTCGTCTTGTGATGGATGTGGGTGGTATCAGCGTTACCATTGCAGGTGTCCATGCCGAGCATTTCGAGGAAGTGGAGCCAAGCGGCACATCAATAACAGATACAAATCCATTCTACCAGCGTAATCTGCAAGAGCGAGAAGCCATCATCGACCGCTACTTCCACCCTGTGAAAACAGCTAATGAGGTCGCTGTCCAAGCCGAAAACATCGACTACCTGCGAGAATATGTGTTGGCAGAGTTGGCACAAAAACGCATGGACATCAACAAGGCATGGAATACCTATACCTTTATCATCAAGGAGATAGGCTACTACTATGCCCCATTTATCGAGCAATTCAAGGAAAACCTCGACCCCATCATTCGTGAAGGAGGCAAGGTACTCCAAGAAATGGAACAGATTATCAAAAGTCCTTATATCAGTCCTAACGACAAGACCAGATACGAAAATGACTATCAGGAGATATTGTCGCAATACGAATATCTGTTCTAAAAAGCAATATTATAGTTTCATTATATCACCCACCATGACCATGGCCAGGAACTTGTGGCGCAAGATTATGGATGAGGTGAGCGTGAGCGAGGTGCTATAAAAAAAAGTAAATCACATGAAAGAAATAAAAGATACTATATATAATTCTGTAAAAAGAATACAGGAGGCAACCCCTGACCATCTGATTGGATTGTCAACAGGTTTTGAAAGACTTGATGAAGTTCTTGGTGGACTTGTTGAAGGTACTCTTGTCACTATAGGAGGACGAACATGTATGGGCAAAACAGCTTTTGCCTTTAATTTGTTGAGGAATCTTGCAATTGAAAAGAATATTCCTTCGCTGTATATTTCATTAGAGAGTACAGAGCAGTTGTGTACCAATATACTTATTGCATGTACGCTTAACATAAAGTATAGAGGATTGCTTAGTGGTCAACTGGTTGCAGAGGAATGGGAAAAAATAGACAAGGGATTACCTAGAATAGCAAATGCACCAGTTTATCTGGATACAAAATCAACTTACACTATAGATGACATTTGTAAAACTGTCGAAGAATCGGTACAAGAACATCAAGTAAAGGTCGTTTTCATCGACTATTTACAATTGATTTTTGCAAAAACAGGCTTCACAGAAAACAGATATCTGGAGTTGAACTATATAACGAGGAAATTAAAAGCCTTGGCAAAAGAGTTCAACATTACGATAGTGTTGCTTTCTCAGTTGAATAGAAATGCAGAGGGCGAAAAGCGTTTGGATCATCGACCAGTTTTGACAGACCTCAGAGATAGCGGAACTATTTGCGATGATAGTGATGTGGTTTGCTTTGTACATAGACCAGAATACTATCATATCTATCAAGACGAAAAAGGTAATGACATGCGTAACAAAGCATTGATAATTGTAGCAAAAAACCGATTAGGTTACATTGGCGATGCTCTTCTCTATACAAACATGCCAACTTTAACATTTTCTCATGATAATCCTTATACGGAGGATGATTTTAAAGGGGCTTTTCCAACAGATACATTAGCTTTTTGATACATATAGAAAATGAGAAATAGAGTTTGGGGAAGTTTAAGTAATTTCGTTTTCAAGGCATACGTGATAGACGCTATGATAATGCGTTATCAGAAATACGATAAACGCATAAATATTTGTTTGGCAATCGTTTCATCAAGTAGTATTGCCGCATGGACAATATGGCAGATTGTGCCTCAACTTTGGGCAGGCATGATCGCCATAACCCAAGTAATACAAGCTGTCAAGCCCTACTTTCCATACTCAAAGTATATAAGAACTTTGAATGAGAAGAGCAAACTTCTTCACGACATAAACAGGCGTTTTGAACGATTGTTTTTCAATATTGACTATAAAGCACTGACAACAGATGAAATTGCCGATCAATATTTCAATTTGAAGGCAGAAGCAGAAAAAGTTTGTTTCTTTGGTGATGACATGAATTGTGCACCGCAGAAATGCGATATAGAATATGCCAATCAAGAAACAGCTGCATATCTTAGAAGTAACTATAATATATAAAAATAAAAATATTATGAGTAAAATTTCAAATACGGAAAAACCAAGTAGAATTGGTTCTACTTTGAGAAATGGCAGTAGCATTCCCGACTACAAATACACACCACCCCCACCTCCTCCACCATTGGAAAACAAAGAATAAATATCTGTAAGCACACGAGTTAGAGCTTAGTTTAGAAAGAAGTAGCTTCGCTGCTAAATTTAAAACATTTGATTATGTACAGCAGTGAAGATTTGGAACTTTTTCGATAAGTCATGAGCAAAGCAAGCTTGCTTGAACTTTGCCATGGCGAGAAAAAGTATGAAACTTTTTCGATAAGTGAGTACAATGAAAGGTTGCTTTCAGATTGTCGAGTGAAGAATTTTCGTGCAAACGAGTGCAGAGCCAAACTTGTTTGAGCTATGCTGAGTGCTGCCGAAAATCACTTGTGGGTAAAATGTATGAAATAGTTAATAAACAAGTAAAATTTTTAACAACTCAATGTATAGGTACTTGCAAAAGTGCCTATACAGAGGGTTATGCCCTAAATTGAGTACTAACGATGCTTATAATTGATGTGCCTAAATTTAGAACTAACTATATTATTTGATTATGATTGAAGATAGAATATTAAAAGGAATGATAAAAAAATTTCTTGATAATTTCGGAATTCAAGAACAAGATGACTCTGTTGCATTTGAGCATTTTTGCAATTATTGTTTATTTACGCATCATAGACCAGATGCCTATAGTACAGACAATTTCTTTTATCGTAATGTTCATACTGGTAAAGGAGGAGATAAGGCTATAGATGGAATTATGATAGAGGTAAATGAAGTTGCAGTCTCTAGCCTGGAACAACTAAAAGATGTAGTTGGACAAAGAAAGTTTCATGCTAATTTCGTTTTTTTACAAGCTAAGACTTCTGCGAAATTTGATAGTGGAGATATGTTAAAAACAGGGCTTGGTGTGAAAGACTTCTTCCAAAAGGAACGTTCTGAATTAAATGCCAATGAAAATATTCTGCATTTCAAGGAAATGGCAGATTATATTTTGGAAAACAGTATACAACATGATGATCAACCAACTTGTACTATTTATTACGTTACAACAGGTAAATGGGTAGGTGATAAGGACTTGGAAAATGCAAAAAAGGAATGTGAGAATTTTTTAAATAGTTTGAATTATTTTGGAGAAGTTCGTTACGTTCCTATTGACGCTTTGAAACTTTCATCAATATTCAAAGAAGTAAACAATTCTGTAACGAAGCAGATTTTAATGTCAAAGTCTATATCTTTTCCGTCAAATATCAAAGGTGTAGAACAAGCTTATATAGGCTTGGTTAGCGTTAAAGAATATTTGAAATTGATAGAAAATGAGGAAGGTATGATTCAACAGGGACTTTTTTATGATAATGTAAGAAGTTATCTTGGTGAAAATCCCGTAAATAAAGAAATCATAGATACTATTAAAAATGAGAATAAATGTATACAATTTCCTATTTTAAATAATGGTGTAACCATTGTAACTAAAAGTCTAAGGCCATCTGGTGAGAAGTATACTTTGTCCGATTTCCAAATCGTAAATGGTTGCCAAACATCTAATGTTTTGTATAAATGTCGAAATGAGATAAAAGAGGAAATAATGCTACCTGTAAAGATAGTTTGTACAGAAGATCCAGAACTGATTAATGATGTAATTCGTTCTACTAATAGGCAAACTCAAGTACTTGATGAGGCATTTGAGTCTTTGAAAGTATTCCATAAGCATTTGCAAGATTATTATGAGACATATGTTTCTAATGATCATTTGTATTATGAACGCAGAACGCATGAATATGACAATGGGGAAAAACCTGTAAAAAAAAGCGACATTATAACATTGCCAATCCAATTGATGTCTATGCTAAGTATGTTTTTAGAAGAGCCCCATAGTGTACATCGCTATTATGGTGAACTTCTGAATGCATATAGAAGCAGATTATTTCAATCTGATCACAAGTTGTCTGCATATTACATAAGTGCATGGTCTTTACATAGAATTGAAGATTCTTTAAAAAGAGGGAAACTTAACATGAAATATCGTAAATATCGATATCATATGCTGTTTTTGATTCAGGTTTGTATTAGACGTTTTGCCCAAATTAAGGCTTTACCTCGCCCAAACTCGCATGATATGGAGAAACTTTGTAATAAAATACGAATAGCTTTGTCTGATAATAGACAATTGGATGCTCTTTTGAGATTATTGACAAAAATCATTGATGATGTCGTAGCGGAAATGACAGAAACTAATTGCATTAATCCTCATGAAATTGTGAGAAGGAAAGATTTTACCATTTTATTAGAGAAAAAATGTCAAAAAATTGATTTGGATTTTAAAAGATAATATGTCTGTAACCCCTCAAATTAGCACTTAAATTAGAAAGAAGTATCTTCGAATTTAAAACATTGAATTATGTACAGCAGTGAAGATTTGGAACTTTTTCGATAAGTCATGAGCAAAGCAAGCTTGCTTGAACTTTGCCATGGCGAGAAAAAGTATGAAACTTTTTCGATAAGTGAGTACAATGAAAGGTTGCTTTCAGATTGTCGAGTGAAGAATTTTCGTGCAAACGAGTGCAGAGCCAAACTTGTTTGAGCTATGCTGAGTGCTGCCGAAAATCACTTGTGTGTAAAATGTATGTAATTGTCAATAAACAAGTAAAATTTTTAACATCTCAATGTATAGGCACTTGTAAAAGTGCCTATACAAAGGGCTATGCCCTAAATTGAGTACTAACACTAACATAAATCTTAAGTATGAATAATGCTACAAATAGACGGTTGGCCTATATTGATATAGCCAAAGGTATTGGAATTTTAATGGTTGTGCTTGGTCATATAAGGACATCATTGTATCTGCATGATGCGATATATCTATTCCATATGCCGCTGTTTTTCTTGCTCTCAGGCATGGTATTCAAGGAGAATGAAGAGTGGTTAACCTGTATGAAGAAGAAAGTAAAATATCTTTTGTTGCCATATTTGTTTTTATGGTAATGTTTGTTCCGTTGAGGATGATAACTGACACTTTGTGTAATGGTGGTACATTTCCAATTTTTAGATTGTCAATGCTTGGATTAAGTTATTTTGATAAGCCGTTGTGGTTCGTTTTTGCTTTATTTGTCGTGATATGTATTGTACGAACCCTACTGTCATTTGTTCATAATAAATTGGTAACGGCAAGTATGGTCTGTATATTGGGTATTGCCGGATATCTCTTGTTGTCGCAGCATATGGAACTTCCATTACATTTGAGCAGGGCATTGTTTGGTTTGCCTTTTTTTGTTTTTGGGGTGATGGTTCGTAAGCATCATCAAATAAAGAGCTTCGTAATAATTGGACTTTTAATGTACTCTTTAGGCTTATATGGATTATGGAATGGACATACTGTACTTGATATATTGAAATTGCAAGTTGATTCCAACCCGTTTTTTGTTTATATTCCGGCAATAGGAGGCACTCTCCTTGTAGTTGGGCTATCGCTTTCATTAGATAAAATGATAACATTAAATAAATATTCGGGGGGGCTAATTGGTAGTATTTCTTATCTTGGACGCAATTCCTTTTATGTTTTTGCTGTTCACCATCCATTTATACTCTTTATAAACAGTTTATATTGGAGAGAACTTGAAGAATCGGAATTTTTACTATCTTATGCTGTAATGTTAACCATTTCGTCCATAATATTCTCTCTGTTGGTAGGCCGTTTGCTCAGACGGTTAGTACCAAGTATTTTTAAATAAATGTCACAAACAACAAATTTAAATTCTGGTACTCGTAGAATTGCTAAGAATACAATGTTGCTTTATGTAAGGCAACTGTTCACGCTTGCTCTTTCGCTGTACACATCACGTCTTACGCTCCAAGTGCTTGGAGCGAACGATTTCGGTATATATGCCGCCGTTGGAGGATTCACGGCATTGTTAACTATTCTGACTTCTTCTATGGCAGGGAGTGGACAGAGATTTCTGACGTTTGAGTTGGGCCAAGGAAATGAAAGGCAACTGAACAAGATATTCAATACCTTTCTTCAACTTATGCTTTTGCTTACTGTGGTACTGGTACTGCTGGCAGAAACATTGGGCGTGTGTTTCATCGAAAAGTATCTGACCATTCCGCATGAAAGACTGAACGTTGCATTATGGGTATTTCAATTGTCCATATTCACTTGCGTGATTAATATATTGAATGCTCCATACAATTCTGTGATAGTAGCCCATGAGGATATGGGAAAGTTCGCTCTCTTCTCTATTGTGGATGCTGTGCTAAAATTGGCATTTGTAGCATTACTGTTTTTCGTTTCATGGGACAAGTTGCTAATGTATGCATTAGCACTGGCCGTCATTCAAGTGATAGACAGATTGGTGATGGGATTGTATTGTCGTTACAAGTATGCGGAAACACACATTTCTTTTTCTTCTGATTGGCCATTGATGAAACGGATGGCAAGCTTTGCCGGATGGACATTACTTTCTAACTTGTCCGTTATGGGATTTACCCAGGGCGTGAATGTCTTGCTCAACATCTGTTTCGGCCCGATTGTGAATGCTGCCTTTACTGTAGCCAATCAGGCATACTCAGGCATAAGATCGTTTTGTAGTAGCTTTCAGTTGGCCTCCAATCCACAGATAGTGAAAACATATTCAGAGGGGAGATTGGCTGAATTGAACAGTTTACTACTGTTTGTCTGTAAGATGTCGTTCTTCCTTATATTCATTATCTCATTGCCTTTCATTGTCAATGCGGACTTCATTATGCATCTTTGGCTGGTCAATGTTCCTGAATATGCCACGGGATTTTTTTGTATTTTGCTGATATATGCTTATATGGATGTTTTTGCATACCCTCTTGATACTGCAGCACAGGCAACAGGCAAATTAAGAACATACACATTGCGTACATCTATGCTCTTACTCTGCAATTTGCCTTTAGGGTATGTGCTTTTTCGTTTGGGATTCAGACCAGAATCGATCTATGTGTCAGCCATACTTATTGGTGTTTGCGGACTTATGCTTAGGTTGATTATTTTGAAAAAGAATATACAAATTTCAATCAAGATATTCTTGGGAGTGTTTGCCAGATGTTTATTGGTAGCAGGCTTTTCTTTTGGATTAGCTTATACATTGCATAGTGTATGCAGAGGTGGTTTATTACAAGTAGCCTTTTCTTTTTGCTTTTGTATTTTGGAGAGCATCTTCATAATATTTGCGATAGGCTTGACTAAAGAAGAAAGAGCCAAGGCGAAGTCAATTATAAAAAATAAAATAATAAAGAGAAAATATGAGTAAAGTTGTTTTTTTGAGCTTTGCGAACTCTGTATATGTGCCTTCTTTGAAGAGATTGAAAGGGCAAATCAGGAATTGTTCGCTGATAGACGAGTTCAATTTTTTTACCGATAAAGATTTGGATAAAAATTTCCGTAAAGATTTCCATCCTTACATCTACCGCCGTGGTTATGGTTATTGGAAATGGAAGTCTTATTTGGTTAAGCAGCAATTTGACAGGATGCATGAGGGTGACATACTTGTATATTCAGATGCAGGATGTGACTACAATGACAAGGCAGAACATCGTTTTAAAGAATATCTGGATATTGTCAGGTTGCACGAGTCGGGAATTCTTGTTTTCGAAGATGATTTCTTGGAACGACAATTTACGAAAGGAGATGTTTTTCGATTTTTGATTGAGGGAAATACATTCCTCCCCATCTCTGATTTAAATCAGAGATGGGGAGGAATGTGGGTGATGAGGAAGTGCGCAAATACCACCAATTTAATCAATAAATGGTGCGATACGTGCATGAATCATTTCTACCTGATTACAGATAAGGCATCTGATACTCCTAATTTTCCTGAATTTATAGAGAATCGCCATGATCAAAGCGTCTTTTCCATATTGACTAAACAACATGGTGCATACGCCTTGCCGCCATCAGAACTTGATAAGACCAACTTTCAGAATGTCCCGTTCTTACCGACCCGTCATAAAGTAAAATCCTCGTGGACTGATATTCGCCGCAAACTAATGCTGCCATATAGGTATTTGGTTGGAATGTATCTTGTGAAAGTGAAGGGATTCTATTTTAAAGACAGAATTGCTTGGTAAAATTCAAAATATGAAATTTAAAGTTATTTCATTTTCACTAGGTGCATCTCTTGCTTTAGTAGGGGTGCCTTTAGGAATGTATTTGAATCAGATGGTGGGCAGTATAAGGTGGTCGCCGGTAACGATGGTATTGTCTGTGGTGCTGTTAATGAATTGGAAAAATTTTGGTTCTGGATTGCCAAGACTGTTCAGAACAAAGTTTGGAATTATGGTGTTATTCCAGATTATCATGCTTTTCTATGGGTTGATGTCGCAAGGGAATATGACAAGCCAATATATGTCGTTTCATATATATATAATTGCATTGTGTTATGCGTTTTCTACACACCGTAACACAGAATTTGTGGACAATATACCCAAGGCTTGTTTTTATCTGTCATTGGTAACTTCAATCCTAGGTGCTTATTTCTGTAGTATTGGAATGGTTGCTGGCGAAGACGTTTATGAAATGAGGCTATATGACAGCTCTTATGTTTTAGAGCAATTTACTGTTTCGGCTGGAGCGTTGGTGAATTTCTTTGCTGCGCTGACGTTCACAAAAAAAAATATGTTCGAACGTGTTTTGTTCGCAGTTGCCATAATGCTTGATATCTACATATTGTTTTCTTGTACCAAAAGAACACCTGTTTTTGTTGCTTTAGCAGGAACCGTGTTGTATCTGTATAAGCAAGGGGCATTGAAGAGGCACTATTTCTTTAAGTATTCCAATTATATAGTATTGGCCATTGTAGTATTTATATGTGCATATATAAGATATAAATCCTTTCAGGAAAATGTGGATGATATTTTTACTCGTCTTTATGATGGAATTCGTATTCTGTTGGGAGATGATAGAATGGACTATGTTGAAGACTCTGCACAGTCAAGGGTCGTATTAAGAAACTGGGCATATAATTATATCAGTCTTAATTTTGGTTTTTTCAACTATCTGTTTGGAGCTGGATATTTAACAAAGTGGCTTGATGCTCCGATATTGGAAGCATTTCTCGATATGGGATTGTTGGGCTTCTGCTTTTATGGATATCTGTTGGGGTGGATACCATTGAATACTCTTTTCATGAAAACAAAGGATAATGTAATCCTTTTTGCATTAATGTATTCTCTACACATGTCACTTAGTATGTTCAACTCAGGTAATCCTTATCAGTATGTTAAATATACAGGTGTCGTATTGTTGATATTTGTATTGTATGCAAAGCAAAAGCGGATTGTAAATTGTAACGGTCAATGAAAACACTATTTTTTGAAACCTCATTAGAAGGTCATCGGTATGAGTATCTTAGAAATTTGTATTATGCTTGTACTGAGAAAGAAGAACAGTCTTTCCTTTTTTATATTCCGGAAGACGAAAGGGTAAAAGGATGGAAGCATGCTGAAAATATGCATGTGGAGTATTTGTTGCAACAGCAGATTGATTATGCCACAAAGGGTAACCTGTTGCTCCTTTCTTATAGAAAAGCAAAAATAATAAAGAGGCTTGTTGAGGAGCATAACGTCAGCCACGTGTTTCTTATATTCTTTATGCTCTATATGCCTTTTCTGATATTCCTTTTGCCGAAGGGGGTAACGGTGTCGGGCATTGTATATCGTTCTTTTCTATGGGAGGATATCTTGAAGCAGAGTAAACTGAGGAAATGGCTTGAATGGATGAGATATTGGTTGATGGCAAAATCGAGGATCGTAGACAAGGTGCTGTTGCTAAATGACGAGAAGTCGGCAACGGTTTTCAATAAGAAATTTTCCACTAATAAGTTCCTTCGTTTGCCTGATCCTTATTCGCCACTCGAAGGCGAATTGAAGGACATCAGAAAAGAATTGCAGTTGCATGATTCCGACCTTCTGTTTATTCAGATAGGCCAACTTTCTGACAGAAAAGGTACGCTGGAAATCCTTGATGCCATAGCTATGATGACTGGCGAGGAACTCGCTCACAAGCATTTCTTCTTTGCTGGCAAAGTCGTAAGGGATATAAGCGAGTCTTTTTATAAAAAGGTAATTACACTTACGGACAGGGGTGCGCATATATATGTGAAGGACGAGTTTGTGTCTTTTGAATTTTTGAATTCTATTTGTGCTTCGTGCGACTGCATGTTCACTCCATACAAGAATACTTGTCAGAGTAGTGGTGCAATAGGTTATGCTGCCCAGTTTGGTAAACCCGTTATTGGTCCGTTGCGTGGGTTGCTTGGCAATCTTATCAGTCATTATCGACTGGGTTATCAGATTAAAGATATAACTGCAGAATCGTTATTCCGAGCTATTGTGGATTTCAAAAGGATTCCGGTGCCCGACGATTATGTGAGGGACAACCAACTGAAAGATTTTCTAAAAATTTGTTTAAACAATTAATTGTTAAAGTCGATGGATTTTAATTTGATAAAAAGAAAACTCCTGAAATATTGGATTCGTGTGTACTACTACAACAATGAACTGATATTGTGGTTGAAAAGAAACTGCCGGAAGAGCAGTAATCTACTTCTACTTTTGCTTTCTCCTTATATATTTATGAAAGCAGGTTTGTATGCCATTTACGAAAGGGTATGGGGCAAGTATGTTGTCGCCCGTAAAATTACTAAAGAGAGAGCATCCACTTATAGACATGAGATTGCAATGGTTTCAATCTCTAAAAATGAGGCTCCATATATCAAAGAGTGGATAGAATTTCATAAGCTTGTTGGCTTTACAAAGTTCTATTTCTATGATAACGAGAGTGAGGATAATACAGTAGATATATTGAAGCCTTATATTGATTCTGGATTGGTGGAATATACTTTGATAAAAGGCAAAGGTAGGCAGTTGGATGCTTACAATGATGCTATAGCTAAGCACAAGGATGAATGTAGATGGATGGCTTTCCTTGATATGGATGAATATCTTATGCCGGCGAAACCATTTGAAAAGGTATATAATGTGGTTTCAGAACTTATATGCAAGGCAGGTAAAGGTACAGCAGGTATAGGAGTGAATTGGTGCATATATGGTTCAGCTCATTTGGAAAAGAAACCGAAAGGGTTGATAATGGAAAATTTTATATATCGGAGTAAAAGTGGAACAGAAACTCATTGGGGGAATTTTCATATCAAGACGATTTGTAATCCTCGTTTGGTAAAAAAATATATTTCTCCGCACTATCCAATTTATAAACTGGGGGGATATAGTATTAATGACTCAGACGGGAAACGTCTTTGGGGATGGTTCTGCCATGATGTGAAATGGCAGAACTTACGCATTAACCACTATTATTGTAAATCGAAGGAGCAATACATTCAGAAAATCAGCCGCGGCTTCGGTGATAGAGTTGGTGAATACGACATGAAGCAGTTTAATGATTATGACCTTAATGATGTTAGGGACGAGTCGATGTTGGTGTATGCTGATAAAGTGAGACTTTAGTAAATGTTATATGAAATCGATAGTACATCTACAACCGATAATTCCTCATTATCGTGAGGGTTTTTTTTCACTTCTTGGCAAACGAAGTAAACAGGATATTTACATCTATGAGGATGTGAAGGATGCCAAGAAATCTTCTTTTAATATAGTGGGCGATGCAAAATATAAGCAGATGCCAGCCATTATGTCTAAGGGTGGAGTATTGCTGTATAATCCATTTAAGTTGTTGAAAACGGATTATGACGCACTTGTATTGATGTTGAACTTCACACATGTTACTACATGGCTTCTGCTATTTACAAAATTCTTGCATAGAAAGAAAATTATCCTATGGGGACAGGGGATCTCCGTGCGTCGCTATCTAAAAGAAGAGAAAAGGCCAGATTGGAAACTTAATCTGATGATAGCTCTTGCTGATGGCGTGTGGTTTTATATGGACAAGGAGAAAGAACAATGGCAGAAGTTTTTTCCAAAGAAGCCTATGGTCGCCTTGCATAATACTCTTACAGGAGTAGATGATATGGTAAAGTATATTCCGAAAATATCCGTAGAAGAACTGAAAGAAAAATATGGTATCAAACAAAAGGTGGTTTTCATCTTTTGCGCGAGGTTTACAGCAAATAGACGTGTCGACTTGCTCTTGGAAACTATCAACCATTTGGATTCAAATAAATACGGATTCGTTATCATCGGTGCAGGTGATTCAAAGCCTGATTTCTCAAATTTTGATAATGTGTATGATTTCGGTGCCGTTTACGACACAGCAGTAAAACAGGAATTGTTTGCATTGGCAGATATTTATTTCCAACCTGGATGGGTTGGATTGTCTATTGTTGAAGCTATGGCGTATGGTAAACCAATCTTTACTTTTGAACGTAGCTCAGAAACTCTTCAATGTGTGGAATACTCATATATACATAATGGGGAAAACGGACTGATTTTCAAAAATATTGATGATTGCATTGATAAAATCAAATTGCTTTCTGATAACGATATAAAACGAATGGGTGACAATGCAAGAAATTATGTAGCAAAGCATCTGACTATCGAACAGATGGTGGATAATGCCGTAAGAGTTATTGATAAAGTATGTGAAACCAAATAACACAATATAGATATGAAAGATTTTAAGGATATAAGAGTTGCAGTAGCCGGTACAGGCTATGTAGGTCTGAGTATAGCGACCTTGTTGTCTCAGCATCATCATGTAACAGCAGTAGATGTTATTCCAGAGAAGGTGGAGAAACTTAACAAGCGTATTTCCCCTATCCAGGATGACTATATTGAGAAGTACTTGGCAGAGAAGCCGTTGAACCTTGTAGCTACACTTGATGGCAAGGCTGCATATAAGGATGCAGACTTTGTTGTGATTGCAGCTCCAACTAACTACGACCCAGTGAAGAACTATTTCGACACATCTCATGTGGAAGAAGTGATAGACTTGGTGTTGGAGGTGAATCCTGATGCAGTGATGATTATCAAGAGCACCATCCCGGTTGGTTACACCCGCAGTCTCTACTTGAAGTATGCCAAGAAGGGAGTAAAAAGGTTCAACCTTCTCTTCTCTCCTGAGTTCCTTCGTGAGAGCAAGGCTCTTTACGATAATCTTTACCCAAGTCGCATCATCGTTGGCTATCCCAAGCTTATCAATCGTCCAGAGTTCGCAGAAGAGAACGAGGCCATTAAGTCTGTTACTGATGTAGAGATGTTGAAAGAAGCAGCCAAGACTTTTGCTGCACTCTTGCAGGAAGGTGCCATCAAGGAGAATATCGATACTCTCTTCATGGGAATGAAGGAAGCAGAGGCTGTCAAGCTCTTTGCCAACACTTACCTTGCTTTGCGTGTAAGTTACTTCAATGAGCTTGATACATACGCAGAGGTGAAAGGACTTGATACAAAGGCTATCATTGACGGCGTAGGTCTTGATCCGCGTATTGGCACTCACTACAACAACCCAAGTTTCGGCTATGGTGGTTATTGCTTGCCTAAGGACACAAAGCAGCTCTTGGCTAACTATGTTGATGTTCCCGAGAATCTTATTGAGGCCATCGTAGAGAGCAACCGCACTCGTAAGGATTACATTGCTGATGCAGTCTTAAAGAAGGCTGGCTATTACAGCTATGCCGACGATAACAGCTTCGATATCAGTAAGGAACACAACTGCGTGATTGGTGTCTATCGCCTGACAATGAAGTCAAACAGCGATAACTTCCGTCAGTCTGCGATTCAAGGCATCATGAAGCGTATCAAGGCAAAAGGTGCAGAGGTTATCATCTATGAACCAACTCTCGAAGATGGCACAACATTCTTTGGAAGCAAGGTCGTGAACAACATGGATGCTTTCAAGGCACAAAGCCATGCAATCATAGCCAACCGCTATGATGCTTGTCTGGATGATGTAAAGGATAAGGTTTATACACGAGATATATTTAGGAGAGACTGATATATGACTCAATATCTTAGTGACAAATTACGAATTCTATCATTAATTTCTATTGTCTTCGTTCTTTATATTCATTCCGGCTTTCATGCAGATGAAATAGAGGGGATGGTGATGAATGACAGAGTGCAGGATTTCGTGTCGGGGATGATGGGGCGGTGTGCCGTTCCGTTGTTCTATGTAATTTCTGGCTATCTGTTCTTTCTGAAAGTGCCGGAGGGGATGAAGTCCATTTATGGCAAGATGAGGAAGAGGGTGGGGACGTTGGTCGTGCCTTATATCATCGGGTGTCTGTTCTTTGTTGGTTTTGGCGTGCTTATGGCGGTATTGCCGGGTGTATCGAAGTATATGAATAGTTCGGTGATGCCTCTGTTTTCAAAGCCGATAGGAGAAATCCTACGTTCTATATTCTATGATGCAGGAAACGGGTCTCCTTGCGCTTTCCAACTATGGTTCTTGCGTGATTTGATATTGATTGTTGCTACGTCGCCTTTGTGGTATCTACTTTTAAAACATCTTAGGTGGATCTTAGTTGTGACCTGTTTGGGCCTTACGTATCTTCATATCCAATTCATTCCATTTTTTGCATTGTTCTGGTTCTTGTTTGGAGGACAATTGGTACAAGTGAAAAACAAATATGGGGGGGCAAGTCTTACTGTATTTACAATTGTCGTATTTCTTTTTTTGTCAGTAGTTCAACTGTTTATGCCAGACATGATTGATTGGGAGTTAGTGAAAATACCAATCATCATTTTGGGCTTGATAAGTATTTGGGGTATATATGATATGGTGTTAGGTAAAGATTTTAAGTTAAGTGAGCACCGATGGCTTGCTACTGCCTGTCAGTTTACCTTCTTCATCTATCTCTTCCATGAACCTACGCTTAATATTGTTCGCAAATTGATAGTTGTCATGTTGAGTAAGAATGAGTTGGGATATCTAACTTCTTATCTCTTATCCCCCTGGATATTCACGGTTTGCGCTGTATTTGCAGGATTACTGTTCAGAAGGTATCTTCCCAGAGTGTATAATGTTTGTACTGGGGGAAGATGAAAAATCTTTTATTTTAAAATGAAAATCATTCACTATATCCCGAGTATCGACCGCACGGCGGGCGGTACTTCTACTTATATGCAGGTGCTTGCCAAAGGACTTGGCGAGTTAGCTGAGGTACATATCATTACGCATGCCTCGGAGAATCCGTTGGCGATGGAGAATTGCATGGTGCATTATGTGCCGGAGTATAATCCGTTCAAGGGGACTTGGCGAAAGAAAGTCGCCGAGATGATGGAGGAGGTGAGGCCTGACATCGTGCATGTGAACTGCTGCTGGATGCCGGCATGTGCTGCTGTGCAGCGTATTGCGCAGAAGCATGGATACAAGGTGGTGCTGACACCGCATGGTATGCTGGAGCCTTGGATCATAAAGCGTCATTACTGGACGCGTAAGGTGCCGGCTTTGCTGCTTTACCAGAAAGCTGCGGTGAGGAAGGCGGACTGCATCCAGTCTACGGCGGAGAGCGAACGCGATAACCTCTTGAAGTTGGGTTATAACTCCAATATCAAGGTGGTTAAACTCGGTATTGATGCTGACGGCATTGAAATGAAGAAGTCTTGGAAGAAGACTCGCCAGATATTGTTCCTCTCTCGTGTGCATGTGAAGAAGGGTATCAATTTCCTCATTGAGGCGGCAGCGGTGCTGCGCTCTGAACTTCAGGGCTACAAGATATTGGTGGCTGGTGAGGGCGATGCCGACTATGTGACTGAGATGAAGAGAATGATTGCCGATAATGGTCTGCAGGACATTGTGCAGCTTGTCGGCGGCGTGTATGGTGACGAGAAATGGCGACTGTTCCAGACTTCCGACTTCTTTGTGCTGCCTACTCACTCTGAAAACTTCGGCCTTGCCATTGCAGAGAGCCTTGCTTCGGGCACGCCAGTCATTACTACCGTAGGCACGCCATGGCATGACCTCAACGATACCAATAGCGGAGCTTGGATAGAGATAGGCACGCAGCCACTGGTGGAAACACTCCGTAAGTTCTTAGCATTGTCGGATGATGAACTCGAAGCGATGGGGCGCAACGGAAGAAGACTGATAGAGGAGAAATATTCAGCCCACGTAATGGCAAAAGAAATGATGGAGGTGTATGAGACACTTATCCCTAATCTCACGAATGGGTATTGAGGTAATAGAGAACGAATAGATAAATCGATTTATAGTTATGAATTTAGAACGTCATACTCCGGGGCATGTGTCCTTGGATATTAAGTTGAAGAGGGTGGTGTGGAATGTCATGGCTGCCTTGCTGTTCTGTCCTTTCATCACTCCCGTGTTCCGCAAGTGGCGGTTGCTGTTGCTGCGGATGTTCGGGGCTGAGGTGGAATGGGACGCTAATGTGTATGCCTCGGTGAAGGTATGGGCACCATGGATGTTGAGGATGGGACACAGGGCGTGTCTCGGCCCTGAGGTGATATGCTATAACCAGGACTTGGTGGTGTTGGAGGATGATGCCATCGTATCGCAGTATTCGTATCTATGCACGGCGGGGCATGACATCGACCATGCCAATACTGCTGACAGCGGTCTCGTTACGTCTCCTATTGTCTTGCGCCGTGGGGCGTGGATTGGTAGTCGTGCATTTATCGGTATGGGAGTGGAGATTGGTGAGAATGCCGTGGTTGGCGCTACGGCGTCGGTATACAAGAACGTTGAACCTTGGACTGTTGTGGGTGGCAATCCTGCGAAAGTAATCAAGAAAAGGGAACTGAAGAATGAATAAGATTTATGATTTAGAGGGGAGAAACAAGGCGATTGTGTTGTTCAAGTTTTTTGCAGCTTTACTAATTACCTATTCGCATATGGGACTGCTGTTTCCTAAATTTGGGGGACTGGTGACTGGCGGTGCGATAGGTGACGGACTGTTTTTCTTCTGTTCGGGTTTTACGCTGTTTCTTGGTAGGGACGGCGGTTTCTTGAACTGGTATAAGCGTAGGGTTAGCCGTATCTATCCTTCCATAATCATGTGGGCCTTACTATCGGCTATGGCATTCGGTTGGACATGGTATGTGACAGACTTGATAACTACTCCCAAGTATTGGTTTATCCCTTGCATAATGGTGTATTATGCCATATTCTATGTAATTCGCAGGTATCTGATGAAGTATATGAAGGCGGTGTTTGTTGGTTCTTTGCTGATAATAACCGCGTTGAGTTTCTTTGTTCTTGATATGGAGCAGTCTGTGATGTATGCGCAGGTCTCGTTCATGCGGATATATTATTTTATGTTCATGCTCTTGGGTGCAATAACTGCCCTCGACCTTCGCAAACCCGATAATGAAATGATATTTGGCGGATTGCGTAGAATGTGCGTTGGGGAGGGTAAAAATAAAGGGAGATTAGGAGTTATGAGAGAGGAATTGAACGTTTCGCGTTCTTTTTCTTTGTTTTGTATCTCCATTGTTTTGTATTATGCCTGCATGGCAGCATACAAGCTCGGTCCTTTGTACTGTCATTTTCAAATGGTGTCACTAATACCATTGCTGTTAGCGATATACTTCTTTTTCATGTTCTGTAGTTGTGAGAAGATGATAAAAGTGTTCGACAAGGCGTTATTTGGAAACGTGGTTTATTTCATTTCTTCCTTAACATTAGAGATTTATCTCGTGCAGTATGCCTTGTTTACAGACAGGATGAATTTCATGTTTCCACTTAATATTCCAGTGATGTATCTAATGATATTTGGTGTTGCGTATGTGCTGAAAGTACTTGCACAAGGTTTCTCCCAAATCTTTGGCAAGGAAGATATGGTGGTGAAGAAACTGTTTAAAGTATAATTCGTCTTATTGCTTATTTTTGCGTTTTAAAATTGATGGACTCTCGTATTGACAAGGTGGAGAATGCTCTGCTGGAGATATTGAGGAGAGTGGTAACGGGGCAGGACGGGACGGAGAAGATGGAATTGTCTGTTGCCGGACTGAATGCCGTTATGCGCCTCGCCAGAGAACATGCCGTTACGGGACTGGTGGCTAATGCCGCAATGAGGAACCGGATTGTGATTGCCGGAGGTGCGGCGGAAGGCAGAGGGGAGGCTGTGATGAGGCTTATGCAGCAGACCATGGCGCACAGACAGAACCAGCGTAGGTTTGAGGATGCCGTGGGGCGCTTCGCCCGACTGATGAAGGAGAACGGCATCGCCTATGTGGTGTTCAAGGGACTGGCTGTGGCGAGATATTATCCCGAACCATTTGTACGGACGATGGGCGACGTGGACTTCTATGTTCCGCAGATGGATTTCCTGCGGGCGGTGGAGGTGATAGAGCGTGGGCTGAATGTGGTGATGGACAAGGAGGATATTGACAAACACTATAGTTTTGACTGGCAGGGCATTCGCTTCGAGATGCACTATCAGATTGAGACCTTCGGCAGCCATCGGCATCAGCACCGCTTCGACAGGATGATAGATGAGGCTATGGCGGAGCATACGGATTCGTTCACGGTATGCGACTCCGACGGCAATGGAACCGAGGTCAGCGTATTGCCACCGACAGAAGATCTAATCGTGGTTTTCAAGCATTGGTTTAACCATCTGCTCGTGGAGGGCGTTGGCTTGCGCCAGACCTTGGACTTGGTAGTGCTCTTGAATGCTTATAGGGACAAGATGAATGTCGGTCGGCTGATGACTGCCTTGGACGGTATCGGCTATATGAAAGCATTCCGAGCCATGCTCGCTATGATGAGGCGGTATCTTGGATTGGATTGGTTTGACAACTTCTTTGTATATAACCGTTGCGACGAATGGTATGCCAACAAGCTCATGGCTGCCGTGATGGAGAGCGGGAACTTTGGCAGGAAAGCTTACCGAAATCATACAACAGGGAAAAAGAAAAGCATGGAGACTGCCACAAGAGCGTTACGTCATTGCGTAAAGTTCTTCTGGTTGGCTCCAAAAGATATAATTTGCTTGATACCACGAAGAATAGGTATCACGCTGAAACAGAAATTCTAATGTCGTTTTCCTGCAACTCGGGAAAACAAAATAAAGATATAACTTTTATGGGAAATACAATAGCTGCTATCATCCTGACAAAGGATGAGGAGAAGCATATAGAGCGGTGCATAAGGTCGCTGCAGGGAGTATGTGAGGAGGTGTTCGTGATTGACTGCTACAGCAAGGACAACACGAAAGCGATTGCCGAATCATTAGGTGCCAAGGTGTATGAGCATCCGTGGAAAAATTATGCCACGCAGTTCAACTGGGGCCTGCACAACTGTCCGATTACGGCAGACTGGGTGTGGCGCATTGATGCTGACGAGTATCTGGACAAGGGACTCGGACAAAACGTAAAGAAGGCTATAAGCGAGTGTGGAGACGACGTGAACGGTATTTATGTTCGTAAGCGTATCGACTTCATGGGGCGTCCGCTGATGCACGGAGGATGGTATCCGAGCTATCATTTGAAGGTATGGCGCAGAGGTCACGGCGAGTGTGAGAACCGCTGGATGGACGAACATATCCGCATCTTTGACGGACGTGCCGTCACCGTAGAGCAAGGCGACCAGGTGGATGCCAATCTCAACAATCTGACATGGTGGATGGAGAAGCACAACGGCTATGCCACGCGAGAGATGGCGGACATGCTGATGATGGAATATGGACTGGATGCGTCGGCACAGGAAGTAGTGCCGAAGTTCTTCGGAACAGAGGAACAGCGCAAGCGCTGGCTGAAGGTGAAATACATCAAGGCACCGCTATTCATGCGCCCATTCATCAATTTCATGATCCGCTATGTGTTGAAGGCTGGTTTCCTCGACGGCAAGGAAGGCTTTATCTGGCATTTCCTTCAAGGCTTCTCCTACCGCTTCCTTGTGGATGCCAAGATTTTCGAACTGAAGAAACGCTTCGGCTTCGACAAGGAAAAGATAAAGGAATATCTCATAGATACTTATATGAAATAAGCAGACAACTATATGAAAGTTTCGATTATAACATCAAGTTACAACCGTGAGAAGACTATTCGCGGTTGTATAGAGAGTGTGTTGGCGCAGGACTATCCTGACATTGAGTATATCGTGGTGGATGGTGCTTCTAAGGACGGGTCGCTCTCAATCATCAATGAGTATAAGGACAGGATAAGTAAGATAATCTCTGAGCCTGACCATGGCATGTACGAGGCTATCAACAAGGGCATTAGGGCTGCTACTGGCGATGTCATCGGTCTGGTGCATTCGGACGATTTTCTGTATTCTCCTCAGACTGTATCCAATATAGTGAAGCGGTTTGAGGAAACTCATGCCGATTTTTTGTATGGTGACGGATTGTTTGTGAATGCCGAGAACACGGATAAGGTGGTGCGTAACTGGATTGGTGGCGACTATCGTCTGTGGAAAGTTCGTCATGGCTGGTTGCCGCTCCATCCCACTTGCTATATCAAGCGCAGCGCCATAGAGCGCAAGGGACTGTATAACGAGAGCTATAAGATAGCCGCCGACTCGGACTTCCTCTTCCGCTATCTGCTTGGCGGCGAGTTGAGCGTCACTTATCTGCATGAATATATCGTGAGAATGCGCATGGGCGGACTGAGTACGGACTCCGCTCGAAGGAAGCAGATGTGGAAGGAGGATATCAGAATGTATCAGTCGCACGGCATGAATCCTACATTGACAAAGTTGGAGAAGATGCTGTGGAAGGTGCCGCAGTTTATCGGTGCTAAATTCAAGTGATAGGCTCATTCTTTATGAATACACAGAACATCATAAACATCTTAAAATTAGAAAAGTAATGTGGTGGAAAATAATTTTAGGAGTAATAGGATTTGCTGTCGTTGGTTTTATTGGCATGGTCATCAAGATGGCGATAACTGAAGCAAAGGAGGAGACGAGGGATATAGAGGGGGCGAGTAAATCTGAAAATTGATTTGGTGCAATTGCGCCGTATCGGTCGGCGCAGATGTCCGTATCGGTCGGCGCAGATGTCTGTATCGGTCGACGCAGATGTCCGTATTGGTCGGCGCAGATGTCCGTATCGACCGACGCGGATGGTTTTAGCAGTGCTTCGACTCCATATCCCTTCGCGATTTTGACTTGATTACGAGCCATACGCCACTGAAGACGAGCACTACTGCAACGGCTTGCTTCCACGTGAAGAGGCACATGCCGCAGGCGATGCTCACCGATACCGCCACCACGGGCTGCATATAGTTGTAGATGCTCACCACGGTGGGGCGCAGCGTGCGTTGCGCCGTCTGCATACACAGGTAGGCGATGTAGGTGCCGAAGAATACCACGAAGCCTGTTTCGAGCCATGTCTTGAGGCTGACAGCCTGCCAGTCGGTAGACGCGGCGTGCGAGCCGAGGAACGGCGTGAGCAGAATCGTAGCCCACGTGAACATCCATTTGCTCATGGTTATCGGACTGTAGCGTTTCAGAATGCTGCGATAGAGCGAGAGGTAGAGCGCGAACGACATCTGCGCAGCCACGCACAGCAGGTCGCCACGTATGTCGCCGATGCGCGAGTCGTTGGCAACGGCGGTGCTGGCAATCAGAATGACGGCACCCGAGCAGCCTACGCCCACGCCCAGCGCCTTGCGCCCCGTGATAGGTTCCTTCAGAATGAGCGCTGCGAATATCATTGCGAAGATAGGCAGCGACGTGGTTACGATGGCGGCGTTGGATGGGGTGGTGATGCTCAGACCGATGGTGAAGCAACACTGGTTGCACACGAGTCCGAACACGCCGGCTCCGCAGAGCACGAAGATGTCCTTAAGCGGCACATGCTCGTGCTTGGTGAAGAGCGACGTTATCCAGAAGAACACCGCTCCGCCCAAGGCACGCAGATATACCATATTCAGATTGTCCACCCCGCTGAGCATTGCGTCCTTGCCGATGGGAGCCATGAGACCCCAGATGGCGCAGGCGGAGAGAATGGCGAGGTGGGCAATCAGTACGCGTTTGTTCTGCATTGCGTCTATACGAGGTGAGCGATGAGGTCCTCACGCTCGCCGGCGAGCATGTCAATAACCGGAATTTCGACCATTGTGTAGCAGCCCGGCTGCTGGCGCATTGTGGCGCGAGCCACGTTGACGAGCACCTGACCGGTGAGTGCAGGGTTGTTGATGCTCATGGTGAACTCCATGCGCTGGTTCTGTGTCTTGCCGCTCACGCCCTTGCGTGTGAGATGCACGCCGTGACCCATGTCGCGCACGGCATCAACTGATGGTACGGCGAACACGTGAGTCTCGTCGTTAGAGAAGTAGGGGTCTGCCTTGATAGCTGCCGTAACGTCTTCGAGCTTCGCTCCCTCCTCAAGTTCTACGTACACCATGCGGCGGTGCAAACCCTCGCCCTTCGGTATGGTCATAGACAGAGCATCCTTCACGCCCTCCTTGGAGCGCACGCATACGCTGTGGCCCATCGACATGCCGGGTCCGAAGTTGGTGTAGCTGAGGCCCTTCGGTGCGAGGCTCTGCATCAGGGTGCGCACGATAGAGTCGGAACCTGGGTCCCAACCAGCAGCGATGATGCTCACCGTACCGTTCTTCTTGCACTCCTCAGAGAGAGTGCGACGGTAGTCGACGATAGAAGTATGTATGTCGAAGCTGTCAACGGTGTTGATGCCGAGTGCTGAGATCTGCTTTGCGTACTCCTCGCACGAGCGTGTCGGAGTAGCAAGGATAGCTACGTCCACGTCTTTCAGCTCGCGGATGTCCTTCACCACCTCGTACTGTGCCAGTTCGGCAGGCTTGTTCTCGGCACCGTGACGGCGCACTACACCTGCAATCTCAAAGTCGTCGGCAGCTTCAAGCGCCTGAATTGCATAATGTCCGATGTTGCCGTATCCCACTACGGCTGCTCTAATCTTTTTCATGTCTTTCACTTTATTATAATTAATAATATACGTAACACATCGTATTGTAGATGTGTTGCATCGTTCTTGATGAGTGCAAAGTTATAGAAAATCATTAAAACAACTTCTTCCTGCGTGGCGTTTTTTTACGTATTTTACAGTCTGTTAGGCAAAATCATTAAAAATAGGTATTTCATAATTCGCTGATTATGCTTAATTTTGCAACCGTAAAATAAAAATACTCAACGACAATGAAAAAGAAATATCTTGGCAAGACCATCGGGTCGTTGCTTATAGTACTTCTTATGATGCCGTTAGGGCACGCACTTATGATTCTGATGGAGCACTTCCTCGAGCCGACAACGCTTCACTATTCGGCGTTCTTGATGGGTTTCGTAGGACTCGTAATCACCATAGCCGGTGTGTTCGTGAAGGGTGACACACGCCAGACCTGCTTCGGACTCGCCGGAGCCTTGCTCTTCTGGACAGGTTGGGTGGAGTTTCTTTTCGCTTACTTCGCGCAGCGCTTCGGCGTTCACTGCGATCTTGTGGGCAACGGCGTTGTGCAGACTGTTACGGAATACGTCAATGGTGTCGGCGTAAACCATACGTTCACGATAGACGGAACGCCACTCGAAGAGTTCTCGCGTGCCGACCTTAAGGCGATACGCGGCTCCCGACCGGAGTATCTCATCATGCCTGCCACCTTCGGCATGTGGATGATGTTCGTAGTGATGTATACCTTCTGCACCCGCACCGGCTGTATGTTCATCCGCTGGGTACAGAGATATTGCGGAATAAACGAAAAGGTGGAGTTGCGACCTATGGCGTATCATCCGAGCGTAGTGATGTTTATGGAGTGGAACATCATGATGTGGGGACTCTACATGCTGCTTATGTTCTGCTACGACCCCGTATTCCTCGGCGACCATCACCCCGTGACCTACGCCATTGCAGCCATCTGCCTCATCGGTTCGGCACTGATGTTCAAGAAGCAGCTCTACATCAAGTCGTGGGGACGCAACCTGCGCATGGCTTACGCCACGGTTATCGTGTTCTGGACCTTCGTGGAGGTGGTTGCACGCAACGGACTCTTCAAGGAGATATGGGTCGACCCGATGAATCATGTGGTGGAGATGAGCGCAGTGCTCGCCATCTTCGTGGCGCTCATCGTGGGCAGCTGGATGTATAATGTGAAGGATGCTGAGGCTGACGCGAAGTTATTGGCATAGTTTATACATTATATAATATACAGCAATAGTAAAAGACCATATATAATAACATTAAAAAACAAAAATAATAACAACTCTTTTTATGAAAAGAATTTTTACTCTCTTGTTCGCTGTTCTCACAGCAACAACAATCATGGCACAAATGCACGGACCGATGAAGTTCGTTGGTGCATCGAATATGACAGTCTCAACAATGAGCAACGATAACCCCAGTGATACAATCTTGTTCGCAATGAACGGCATGGAGTCGGGCAACATCACTCTGCCTGCCATGAAGGGTATGAAGACAATACCATCGTTCACCATCAGCGGTGCTAAATTCACGTTGGGCGAGAACCACGTTGTGACATTCGCCGACCAGGCTTTCAGCACAAAGGTGAAAGTGGACGGAGCCGAGAAGAACATCACCGGCACATCGCTTTCGGGCACATACAACATGGCTGACAACTCGCTCTCGCTTACTGTTGTGTTCCAGTACGGCAACATGCCGATGTCTATGACATACACTGTGAAAGGCTACTACGTAAAGGCGGTGTCTAACCCCATCACTGTTACAGTAGGCGGACAGTTCACATACAACAACGACAACGTAACATACGAGTTGCGTCGATACAAGGACGGCGAAACAGACAAGCTCGACGTTACTGTTCCTTCCTATACGCTCGCAAACACCGTCATGGGCGACCTCACACTCGGTTCGTACACCGTGAAGGGACTCGTTTACGACGAGGCTCAGGGTGGCTACTATCGCGACTATAAGAACGACGGACTCTCGTTCCACTTCACGGCTGTTAAGAATGGCAAGACAACAATGGACAAGGACTACGAGTTCGCCGCAGACAAGGCTAACAACATCCTCGTGAAGTACGAAGGCAGCAACGTCAGCTCTATCGTCAACACCTTCCAGATGGGCGCAATGCCTTTCGGTATCGTGTCGGTGTTCAGCGGTGCAACAACCTCAATCAACGGCGTCACCACAACGCCGTCTCACGATTTCAACACCACACCGTCTCAGCAGTACAACCTTGCTGGTCAGCGTGTGGACAACAACTATAAAGGCATTGTTATTGTCAATGGTAAGAAGTATTTGAGAAAATAGTATAATGATTAAAAAAGCCATTTTACTTGCTGTTGCAACTGTGAGCATACACATGCTCACAGCCTGCAACGGCATTTTTGATGATATATACGACCAGCCGAAGCCCGTCGTGCCGGCGAAAGGACAGCTCGTTATCGACGCTACGAGCTGGACCGACTGGTATTATGTCTCTCTGCCACGCCTGCAGCGACTTGCTGAGGAGGGCGACGAGGACGCTCTGCTTAAGGCTCAGAGCGAGTTCGAGAAGCGTCCTATCCCGTTTGCGCTCAGCGAAGGCAGCGAGTGGGACGGTCGTTCGGGGCAGTATCTGTACTGGTTCGACGTGTGGGGTGAAGGCATACAGAACAACGAGTTCCGCCAGCTCACCAAGACCGATGCTCAGCAAGACCCCGAGGAGTGGAGCTTCGCCGTGCACCGCAACAACGTGCGCACGAACGGCGGCGCTGTCTACGAGACGCAGTACACCTCCTTCGACCAACTCCCCGAGTCGAGTGCTGAATTCGCCAACAAGGAGTTCACCGCCGACGAGTGGAGCGAGAACGAAGTGTGGAGCAGTAAGGAACAGATGTTGCTTAGTCTCGTGCCGTCGCAGGGCATCAATATTAATAAGGTGCTCTCGTCATGGCTTGAGTTCAAGTTCAACGTGCCGCCCGACTACATCCCCAACAAGCATGTCTTCATCCTGCGACTTGCCGACGGCACCTACGCCGCTCTACAGCTCACCGACTTCATCTCGCCCGAAGGCAAAAAGTGCTTCCTGACCATTAATTACAAGTATCCGTATTAAGGAGTTGTGGTGGTGAGATTGTGAGGTGTTAGGATGTTGAGATTTGCATAGGAGGGTATGGCATCCCTGCCATACCCACGCACCCTCCCAGGGGGTGCAGTGGTCTCCACTGCACCAACCAAACAGTCACTGCATCCTCCCACAGCAAGAGTGCATTCCGTGGGATAACAGCGCACCCTAACATCTGTGTAAATCTGTGAAATCTGTGGGAGAAAAAATGCATTCCACCATCTGTGAAATCTGTGGGAAACTCACAAGACTGCGTGGGTGTGGCAAGATGCCATACCCTCCTATAATTACAAATACAATAAAATAAATGATAAAAAACATAATACTTCCGCTCGCTCTTCTCGCAACCGCGCAAGCGGCGATGGCGCAGGCAGACCCAGAACTCGACGATGTGCAGCTCGACTCCATCTTCCGCCACTACGAACTGGAGGAAGTGGTGGTGACCGGCACACGCACACCGAAGTTCCTGAAGGATACACCTATACAGACACGTGTCATCACGTCGCGCGACATAGCCCGCACCGATGCCACGAACGTGCAGGATTTGCTGCAGCAGGAGTTGCCCGGCGTGGAGTTCTCCTACTCGATGAACCAGAAGACCCACCTCAACTTCGCCGGATTCGGCGGACAGGGCATCCTCTTCCTCGTAGACGGCGAGCGTCTCGCAGGCGAGTCGATGGACGATGTCGACTTCTCGCGTCTGCTTATGGCTGGCGTGGAGCGTATCGAGATAGTGAAAGGCGCATCGTCGGCGTTGTACGGCAGTAGTGCTGCGGGCGGCGTGGTGAACATCATCACGAAGAACGCCACCGAGCCGTGGACCCTGAACCTGAACGCACGCTACGCCAAGCACAACGACCAACGCTACGGTGGCGTGTTCGGACTCAGCTCGAAGCACTGGAGAAATGCGTTCAGTGCCAACTATCACAACAAGGACAACTACAACGTGACGAGCGCTGCAAACCCCGTGACACGTGTCATCTCCACCATCTACGGCGAGCGCACAGTCGACTTTAAGGACAAGCTGACATGGCGACCCTCCGACCGACTGAGCATCGGAGCACGTGCCGGCTACTTCTTCCGCGAGACAACGCGCACCGTGAACCTGCCCGAACGCTATCGTGACTTCTCTGGCGGCTTGCGTCTCGACTGGCTTATCACCAAGGACGACAACCTGCAGGCGAGCTACGCTTTCGACCAGTACGACAAGTCGGACTATCAGCAGCTGCGCCACCTCGACATACGCGACTACAGCAACGTGCAGAACACGGTCCGACTGCTCTACAACCACTCGTTCGGCGAGACAGCGATGCTCACCGTCGGTGCCGACTACATGCACGACTATCTCTTTAACACTTATCTCGCCGGCGCAGCACGCGAGCAGGACTGCTACGACGTGTTCGCGCAGTACGACTGGAACATCACTGACAAACTCGAAGCCGTGGCTGCCGTGCGCTACGACTATTTCTCCGATCAGTCGAACTCGCAGCTTACGCCAAAGCTCAACCTCCGCTATAAGCCCAACCACCGCCTCGTGCTGCGTGCAGGTTACGGCATGGGCTTCCGCGCACCGTCGCTGAAGGAACGCTACTACAACTTCGACATGGCTGGCATCTGGATTGTCGAGGGCAACGAGAATCTGAAAGCCGAAAAGAGTCACAACTTCACGCTCTCTGCCGAATACTCACGCGCCAACTGCAGCCTTGCCGTGTCGGCATATTACAATAATGTAATAAACAAGATCTCTACATCAGCGCCCTATTTCAAGTCGATAGAAGACAAGCTGCCCTATCTGCCCTATACCAACCTCGCCAACTACAGAGTGTTCGGCGCAGACGTTAGCATGCAGGCACGCTGGCAGAACGGCATCTCGGCACGACTCAGCTACGCTCACACCAAGGAGCGCCTGCCGAAGGACAAGGATGGCAACACCATAAACAACCAGTACATACCGGCACGAGCCCATGCTCTGAACGCCAACGTCGACTACGACCATCAGTTCACGAAGCGCTACGGTATATACGCTTCGCTCAACGGACGCTTGCTTTCGGGTACGGAGAACGTGGAGTTCAAGAACTACTACGACGTGACCGAGGGCACGGTGCGTGTGAAGTATCCTGCCTACACCCTCTGGAAACTCTCGCTCACGCAGCGTGTTGGCAAGGCGGTGAGCATAACCACCGCCCTTGATAACCTCTTCAACTATCGTCCGAAGCACTACTACCTCAATGCGCCGCTCACCGACGGCATAACATTCCAGGTTGGCGTGTCGGTAGATGTAGATAAATTGTTTTGATATTAAATATTATTAGTATATTTGCAGCTGATAATTTAATAACTAAGCAAATATGGTACTTTCAAATCTACAGCATAGCGACCGTATCGAGTCGCTACACCCGTTGTTCAAGACCGTGTTCGACTACGTGAAGTCGCACGACTTGCTCAATACTCCTTGCGGACGCATAGAGTTGCAGGGCGACGACCTCTTCATCAACAACGTCAACCCCGAGTGCGTAGCAGCCGACAAGCAAGTGCTTGAGGTGCACCGTCAGTATATCGATATCCACATCCTCCTCGAAGGCGAGGAGACCATCGGCTGGAAAGCTATCGAGGACTGCACGAACGAGACAAAGCCCTACGATGCCGAAGCCGACTGCGCTCTCTATGCCGAGCCGGCTTCCGCTTACGTGAAGATGCATCCGGGCGAGTTCCTCATCGTGTGGCCCGAAGACCCACACGCACCGGTGATTGGCGAGGGAAAGATTCGCAAGCTAATCGTTAAGATTAAGCTGTAACAATTTTGAGTTTTGAGTTTTGAATTATGCGCTTTGCGCATTTTGAATTTATGAATTAGGAATTGAGATTTGTGAGTTGCGAATTCTTAATTCAAAATTGACTAACTCAAAATCGGCGCAGCCGATAATTCAAAACTCAAAACTCAAAACTCAATATCGGTTATGCCGATATTGCTCCAATCGAACCCTGCCACCAGTTCTTCAGCAGTCACCCTATTAGGCGACTTCTGCAGTCCTGCCTTATAAGCCAACAAGCCTATAATATCCTCTGCTTCGAAGCGCGATCGTAAAGCCTCCATATCCAGGCTGCGGTCGCGCTTCGACAGTCTCTGCCCCTCGGTGTTGCAGAGCAGCGGCAGATGAGTGAAGCGCGGCGGAGCAAATCCCAACTCCTTTGCCAGATAAATCTGTTGTGGCGACGAGAGCAGCAAGTCGCGACCGCGCACTACCTCCGTGATGCCCATCATCGCATCGTCCACCACCACCGCCAGCTGGTAAGCCCAAGCCCCGTCCTTGCGTCGCACGATGAAGTCGCCGCATTGCGTCGTCAGGTCTACGGTCTGCTCGCCGTAGTGTCCGTCGACGAACGACACGATGCCCTCGCCCTCCTCCGGCACACGCATACGTATAGCCGCCGGTCCGCTATGCGTCCCCGGTTTCAGATTGCGACACGTTCCCTTATACACCACGCGCCCGTCGCTCTCGTGCGGAGCCTGCGTAGCCAATATGTCAGCACGCGTGCAGTAGCACGGATACGTCAAACCGCGAGCCGTCAGTTTCTGCAGCTCCGCCTCGTATATCTCGCCACGCTCGCTCTGATAGAACGGACCCTCGTCCCACGTCAGTCCGAGCCATTCGAGGTCGCTCATAATCAAGTCGGCATACTCCATACGCGAACGCTGCGGATCAATATCCTCAATACGCAGCACCCATTTGCCACCCTGCGCCTTTATCGAAAGCCACGACAGCAACGCACTGAACACATTGCCCAGATGCATACGTCCCGTCGGCGACGGCGCAAAGCGACCCCTCTCTATATATTCCTTATTGTTCATCTTTGTTTTATTAGGAGGGTAGGGCATCTTGCCCTACCCACGCACCCTTCTTTAGTATTAGGAGGGTAGTACATCTTGCCCTACCCACGCACCCTCGCACTGCTATATAATGACAGCTTAAAGGCTGCGTGGGTATGGCAAGATGCCATACCCTCCTATATTAGTCTGCAAAATTATAAAGAATAATCGGTTCGAGCGTAAGTTGTTGCAATAATATTTAGTTTTGTTACAAATCGATACTTATTCGCTGAATAAAACTACAAATTCGCTGAATATTTCGGTTTGTACTGCGTATTTGTTTGGAAAGTTACAAAAGATTTCTATACCTTTCCTCTATAAAACGAAAATGAATTCCCTCGCATAGGGTAACTACAATTGGAGGAATAAGTAAAAAACTGTATTGGCAGGCATACTACATTCTGCACTTACGTAAAAACGCAAATGTCACTTTCAGTATACTTTCCTCTTCGAGTTTTACTCATACTGACTTCCATAGCCTCCCATGACATGAAGTTAATTTGTAGACGAGGTCTAACCCATCACAAAGATAATAGCCTTACCATAGAAGGTATATCATGGTCATCCGTTGTTGGCGGATTCTTCACGATCAAGTTTGAAGTCAACATAATCTGTCTCGTCATGCAAGACATGCCATACGGCCACAAGTAACTTTCTCGCCACGGCTACAAGCACCTTCATTTTGTTCTTTCTCCTCACAACGGTTTGGTGATATGAGAACCTGCTGAAGAAACAGTCTTTCTGACGACTGGCGGCCCAGGCACATTGGATGATGGTGTTGCGGAGATAGACATTGCCATGGGTAATTTTACGAGACTTGATTTTCTTGTTGGATTCGTCATTTCTTGGTCTCAGTCCACTCCAGGAGGTAAGGTGATTTGCCGTCTCGAACTTACTCATATCCGTTCCGATTTCTGCAATCAATGATGTTGCGGCACGTTCCTTGATACCTGGAATTTTCTGCAAGCGTTTGAGCTCCTCCGGGAAATGCTTCTCACATATCTCCAACATCCGCTGCTGGCATTCGTCTCTGTGGCTCTCGGCGATGTCTATCTCCTCATGGAGCTGGCGTAGCACATCTGTTTCAGCTTGTGAGACAACACCTGACAAAGAGGCTAATATCGTCTCCGCTCCATGGCGGTTGACAATGCGACCATGAACGAGCTTTAGCAACTCGTTCGGGTCAGTGACACCTTCCGAGAGCCTGCGCACGACATCGCGGTAACTTTTACCCTCGATGTTAGACACATAGTTGCTCAGGCGGATGTTACAGCGTTGGAGTACACCGTCGACCTTGGACACTTTGCGGACAATCTCCTCGTTGAGGTCAAAGATACGGCGGTCATACTGGCGCAACTGCTGGATAATCTCAGGAGGTACGAAACTGCCCTTAACTAATTCCTTCATGGTGCACTCTGCTATCCATTGGGCATCCTTGACATCACTTTTGTGTCCGGGAAGCTGTTTGATGAAATAAGGATTTGCCAGCCGGAGGGTGAAGTAAGAAGACAACACACGCCAGATAGGAATCCAATAGATACTGGTACTCTCCATACATACTTCAGAAACATGGTGCTTTTGGAGCAATTTTCGCATTTCTTCCAGTTGAAATGTTAAAACTCCGAAAACTTGCTCAAATAATTCACCATCACTGTGCAAAATACAAAGATAAATGCTATCTTTGTGCACGTCAAGACCACATACTGCTTTCATAAGCCTACATTTTTGAAGTTAAAAACTCGGTTAATGAACACTGCTTCAAAGATAATATATTTTTGTGACTTAGAGCACGTTGGTAGGAAATATTTTGCAGTCGTGGTCTTGATTTCTCGAAAAATAAGGCTAATCTCGCACAATTCGAGGGAAATCATTCAAGTTTTTTATATTACTTGCTTATAATTCGAAAATTTTATATAAATTTGCAGTGTGTTTGAATAAAACAATAAGAAAATAGTTGTAACTAATAATCGAAAATTATGAAGAAGATTTTACTCTCCGTAGCCCTTTTGGCTGCAACATGCGGTGCGTCAGCACAGAAGTTCTCTTACGTTCCCTACGAGGAAAACGCTCTGATGATGGGTGTCACAATCTCTGCAAACGGACGCTACGTTGCCGGTTGCGATACAGAAGGCCGTGCCTTCATCTACGACACACAAGACAAGCAGATTAAATACTTCCATTCCTCAAAACTCGGCACCACCGAAGCTACCTCAGACGACGAAGCCTCAATCCGCGCCGTCACCAACGACGGCGTAGGCTATGGCGACATCTACGGAAAATCAACCAAGTTCGATTTCGCCACCGGCTCAATGACAGCCCTGCTCGACGAGTCCGTAAAAGACCACTCACTCGTCCACTTCGCTACCCCCGACGGAACCGTCAATGGCGGAGTGACCTACGATGCCGACACATACGTTCAGCGACCCTACGTCGTGGTCAACGGCGAGATGCAGTACCTCCCCGAGCTCTCCGATGCATGGGCAGGCTACGAGGTCAACGGTGCAATCGCCTTCGGCAGCAATGCCGACGGTTCTGTGTTGTATGGCGGAGTCGTCGACAACTACTCCTCATACCCCCTTGCCGTATGGGTGCGCAATCGCGACGAAAAAACCTATTCAGTAAACCTCCTCAGCCGCCGCTTCTTCGATGGCTCCTTTGAGTTGGATGGTTCACAGCCATACGACCAGTTCTCCGCTGAAGCCATAAGTGCCGATGGCAAGTGGATAGCCGTAAACTACCATACCAAGATGCTCAGCTACGACGACGAAGACCAGGGTGTACGCATCGCACGCTATAACGTAGAAGCTGACACACTCGAACTCCTCACTTGCCCAGAAGCAGGCATGGACAACAACTACTACGCCACCGGCATCAGCAACGAAGGCACAGTCGTAGGCTTTGTTGAAGACGCCAACCAGAGCCGCAAAGCCGTTCTCTGCCCTGCAGGCACAAAAGACGTGAAACTCCTCGCCGACCTCTATCCCACAGTCACCGAGTTCGCAACAATGGACTCTAAAAAACTCAACGAGGTTACAGCAATCACTCCTGACGGTCGCTACCTCCAGGGCTTCGGCTATGTGGATCTGAATGAAGAGCAGGACTGCTTCGCAACATGGTACTTCGACTTGGAGAAGGACGAGACAGCTGTAGAGAACGTTAAGACAGAAGAGGCTCCGGCTAAGGTTGTCGCTTCTTATACCGTTGACGGCAAGACTCTCAACGCCGATAGCGTTCGCAAGGGCATCGTTATCAACAAGCTCTCTAACGGCAAGGCTCGCAAGGTTGTAAAGTAACGAACAGGTAAGATTAGGTATATATAAAATGAAAAGACCGAGCGCGTGAATCGTCACGTCGCCCGGTCTTTTTTTGTGTATTAAACTCTTTTAGTAGTTAGCATTCTGCGGGTCGAAGTTGGTCCAACCGTCGAGCCAGTTGTCACCAGCATTGAACGCTCCGATGTATGTCACAGGCTCGAACCAAGAGTCGAGTCCTGCGAAGTTCTGTGCACCAAATAACTTGCTGCCAGCCTGCGGCATGAACGGAACACCTACACCCTTACCGTCGGTGAGCATCAGCTGCGACTTGTCGGCGAAGTATTTGTTGCCGTCCTGCTGAGCGAAGAACCGGTGTGAGAACGACATCTCGCTGTCTGCCTTCACCGACTTTGTCTTGAAGTCGTACTCCTTGTCCTCGTAGCACTTGTTGGCATCCGTGCCCACAACGTCCATGTTAGCAAAGTATATGTTCTTGAGGTTGAGTGTGCCGGCGTTAGCCTGCTCTACGGTGTTGCCCTTCTCACCATCGATGATAAGACCGATAGGCCAATCGGTAGCCACAGAGTTCACGCAGTTGAGACGAGAAGAACGGCGAATCTGCATAGCCGACTGGAACTTGCCAAGACCCGATCCGTTGTTCGGGAAGTAGTCGCCGCCGGTGATGTACGACTTGTCGTTGAGGAAGTCGGCTGCAGCCTTCGGACCAACGAACGTGATGTTAGAGAATGTGGCAGTAGTGTACGGAGTAAGCTGCGCACCGTCGGCACAGTTGTCGCTCTCGAAGCCGTTGCTCTGGCTCTGGTCGGCAAGTCGCGGGTCGCGTACCGACAGACCGAACTGCACCTTGCCCGAGAAGCCGTTGTCTGTGTCGAAGTCGTCGTCCCAACCCTTGTATGCTATGAGGTACTTACAGTTGACAGCACCGCCGAACCACTCGAACGAGTCGTCGTTAGAATAAGACACCTGCACGTGGTCGATTTTTGTGCCAGAACCAACCGAACCAAGAGTCAAACCGTTAATCTCCTGGTCTGCCTTGAACGGATAGCCTGCGAACTCGATGCGAGCATAGCTCAGAACGCCCGAGTTGTCGCCGTCGTTGTCGCCTCCATGCTTTGTGCGCGGACCGCCCTCTATCTGCATCTCGTTCTGGTTGTTCTTAGCCTTTCCGCAGATGATGATGCCACCCCAGTCGCCAGGACGACGGCTGCCTGCTGGCTGTGCTGATGTGAAGACGATAGGGTCAGAAGCCGTGCCCTGAGCGATGAGCTTGCCGCCGCGCTCAGCGATGAGAGCCGCCTTGGTAGTCTTGTCGCCCTTGATGACGGTGCCAGGCTCGATGGTGAGCTCAGCGCCCGAAGCTATATACACCCAGCCTTTCAGCGTGTATGTTCCTTTCTTAAGTGTCTGCTTGCCGGTGAAGACAAACTCCTGATCGCCGTTGCCGATCACCGTTCCATTGGCATCGTCCTTGCCCTGCTCGTTGAAGAGCAGCTGGTTGCAAGCCTTCAGTCCGCCGTCTGTGGTCCAGACGTAGCCCGTAGTTGTGTTGCCCTCATTGTTGTCGTCGGTGCAGCTGCCGATTGTTGCGGTTGCTGCGAGGATGCTGAGGCATCCTAAAAGATACTTCTTGTTCATAAATATGTGAATTAAATAAACTTTTTTCTAATTACTTGTTACCAATTACTAATTACAAATTACAAATTACCGAAATTCCGATGTTGCGTCCCGGGCGGTAGCAACGTGCCACTTCCTCCTTCTCTGTCTTTCTGCCGTCGGCATACTTCACGTTGGCAAACTGCTTGTAGTAGACACGTTCCGCAAGCAGGTCGCGCACGCTGAGTTTTAGTTCCCAATGCTCGCCCCACTTCTTGCTCACCGAGAGGTCGATAGTGTTGCGCGGCATCTCGTAGCTGTGCGGAACACGAGCGTTGTCGTCACTCGCCGCCGAGCCTTCGCTGCGTCCTACGCCGATGATGCGCTTGCCGATGCGGTTGTAGAGTAGGGCGATGTCGAGCTGCTGCTTGGCATTCTTGTAGAAGATGCCCGTGTTTATGAGGTAAGGCGACTGACCCTGCATCGGTCTGTTCTCCTCCTTCGAGCCTTTCGCAAACTCCACACGGCTCTTTATGAGTGCTCCGTTGAACGACCAACTGAAGTCGGGCAGTCCGATGAAGCCGAGATTCTTGCGTATATCAAGCTCCAAGCCGTAGTTGTTGGCGCTCTGCGCATTCTTGTACGAGTAGATGAGGTTGGTGCCTCCGGCTACGGTGTATGTCCACTCGATAGGCGAGTCGAAATGCTTGTAGAACGCAGCGAGAGATATCGATTCGCCTCGCGACGGGTAGAACTCGTAGCGCAAGTCGATGTTGTCTATGTAGCAACTGCGCAGTTCGGTGTTGCCCTGCACGTCGCTCGCAAGGTCGAAGTCGTAGAAAACCGACGGCGAAACCTCGCGGAACTCCGGTCGGTTGATGCTTCTGCCGTAAGAGAAGCGCATCTGGTGGCGCTCGTTGAACTTATACGTAGTGTTCAGCGACGGAAAGAAATTGTTCGTGCGGTAGTGACGGCTGTGCTCGCTCTTTTCCGTGTCGCGCGAGTTCGAAATCAGCTCCATGTCGTTATGCTCGAAACGCACACCGGCATGTACGCCCAATTTGCCCAGTGGCAGGTCTACGGCAGCATATCCAGCCCCCATGAGGTTGTGCGCACGGTAATTGTTGCGCATCTGCATCTGCTCGAACATATACAGACGGTCGTAGCCCATATTCGCCTCGTCGCTGAGCAGACGAGTCACGTCGCCCTGCTGGAAGTCGGAGGGCAGAGTGCATATCGACGGGTTCCACTGGTAGTAGAAAGCGCGCGTGTTGTAAGTACGTGTGCGATACTCGCCGTAGCCGCCCACCTGCAACGATGGCTGCCATGAGCCGAAGCTGAAGTTGTGCTTGTCGTTCACGCCTAATGAGACGATGTGCTCGTCGAGCTGAGTCCATTCTCGCGAGATGTCATTGCCAGTGTGCAGAGCGATCTCGCCAGGGTTCTGTATATCGTTGAGAAGATAGCGCCTACGATCGGGCAGATGACGATTGGCATACGCATACCCGATGCTCCAGTCAAGGGCATCGCTGGTGAAGGTGTGCTTTCCCGTCAGCTGACCGTTGTAAGTAGTGCGGCTGCGGTAGAAGTACTCGGCGCTATGCTCGTCGTTCGACTGTGCGTCGACACCTTCGCGCCAGGTATATCTGCTCGTAGCCAGCTGGTTGAAGATGTTCTTCAGTTGGTATTTGTGATTACCGTTACGAGAGAGAAATGTCATGTTAAGCATTGCGCCGAGACGCACGTTCGAGTTGTACTGGTCGTCGGTAGAGTGGCGCAGATAGTTCGATTGGTCGTTCGTAACGTCGTATATGCCGAAGAGGTTGTTCTGCATGTCTGTGTACGAGCGCTGCTCGTTGGTGTAGTTGATCGCTGCGAGCATACCCAGTTTGTTTCCGTCGAGGCTCCATTTGCGGCTCATGCTTGCCGCAAGTTTCAGGTCGCCCACGGGTTTGCGCTGCCTTACAAGCCAGTCGTTGTTCAGTTTGTTGCCCATCAAGCTATACTGATTGTCGCCCACGGGTTTGCCGTCGGCTCCCGTCAGCGGGTTTAGCCGTGTGTTTATGCCGCCTTGCAGACTGCGCTTGCCGTTGTCGAAGCCAAGGAAGTCGGTGGCGGAACCTTTAGAGTAAGAGAAGTCTTTAAAAGCGGTGGCAGTGTTCCAGTTGCCACCGACTGAAAAGGTTAGCGAGTTTGCGTCGGGAATCTCCTTTGTGTTCACTATGATGAACCCGCCGGAGTAGTCGGCAGGATATTCCGCCGACGGCGACTTAACGATTGTCAGGTTATCTATCTGTTGGCTGGGAATTATGTCGAATGAGAACGCTCTTGAGTCGGCTTCCGAACTGGGCACGGCTCCGCCGTTCACCCATACGTTGTTGTAGCGCTGCGAGAGACCGCGCACCATCACAAACTTATCGTCGATGAGGCTGACACCAGGCACACGACGCACCACTTCGCCTGCGTTCGTGTCCTGCGCTCGGCTTATCTCCTGCGCCGACACGTTGCTCACTATCACCACACTGTTCTTTGCCAACTGTACCATAGCCGTCTCGGTGTTGCGACGCTCTACGGCTGTCACCACCACCTCGCCCAACTGCTGCTCGTCGGGCTGCAGCGCCACGCTGATTCTTTCCTCAGCCTTGCCGCCGTTGATGCGTACGCCCTCGATGCGCTGCGGTTTGTATCCTACGTAATTGATATTTAATGTATACTTTCCATTCTTCAGACCGTTCAGCTCGAAATTGCCGTCAGCATCGGTCACAGTCTTTGCGTTGCTTCCCTCCACCGACACCACAGCTCCGATAAGAGTTTCGTTGTTCTTCTTGTCTATGACCGTTCCGCTTATCTGCTGGGCGAAAGCCCCTGCGGAGCAAGTCATCAGCAGCGTCGTCGCTGCCACCAAACTACAGTTTCTGTTGTTCATCCTTTTTACTTTCTTTTAGCTGCCGCAAAGTTACGCCTATGGTGTTACGTCAGCGTTTCTGCTGTGCTGAAAAACCTTGACAAGCTATTTACGAAACAGTTACATATAGCAAAACCGCCCGGATAGACATCGTTTCCGACTGTCCTATCCGAGCGGTTTATATATAAATGTATAAGTGGTATTCTATGCGTGTAGCATTAGATCTGCACCTTCACGGTTGTAGCCTGAGCATTGCATACTACAGTGACGAGATATGTGCCCTTTGCGAGTTCCACCTTTGCCTTGTCGGCAGTAGTGGTGAGTCCGCTAACAACGCGTCCCTCAAAGTCGCTCACGAGGATGCGCTTTGCGAGTCCTGCAGTCTCCGGCATACTGATCTTAACGCAGTTTTTGCCAGCTACAATGCTGAAATCCTTTGCTGCAACCGTAGAAGCCACGCCGTCAACCACCTTCTTTTCAGCCAGACGGAACACACGTGTAGCGTGCTTGCGCACATCGGTTGTGAATGTGCCCGTAGCCTCGCCTGCTTCAGCGTTCTCCATCACGTCGCGAACGGTGTAAGTCTTTGTCGGGTCGAGAGCCGGAATAGCTGTGAAGTCGAATGTAGCCTGCTTCTCAGAGCTTGACATATTGGTTACAGAGAGAGCCACGTCGCCGTTCTCGCAGTCCTTGGCGAAGACAACGAGGTTGTCAGTCTCAGAGATAAGGTCGCCCTGCTGCCCCATGCGGTCCTGGTTGAGAGCGATAAGTTCCTTGTTGCGCAGCAGCTTGAAGTCGGCATCGGTGAGGGTGTTCTTGCTCGGGTCGAACGACAGAGCCATCGGCGAAGACCACATACACCAGAGAGCGAACTGTGTAGCATACTCGTCGTCGGTCATACCAGCGCCAGTGCCGCCGCAGAGGTCGTTAGACGACTTGCCGGTAGCGTGCAGACCAGTGCAAAGCATATCCGAATCGTTGAAGCGGTTTACGCCCTGATAAGCAGAGAGGTTCTTCATAGCCTCGATGCTCTGCACAACACCTACACCGCTACCAGAACCTGTCCAGCAGTCGCGTACGTCCTGCGAGATACGCCAGCAGCGTCCGCCTACCTCAGCACCCCATTTCCACGGTTCGCGCACGCCCCACTCGCAGATGTAGAGCATAGTGTTGTTGCCAGCAGCAGCGAAAGCGTCAGCAAGAGCCTTGTAGCGCTTCTTGGCTGTCTCTACGTCGTCCGGCGCATAGCAGTAGTCGCACTTCACAACGTCTACGCCCCACTCGGCGTATGTCTTGGCGTCGATTGTCTCGTAGCCGTACGAACCGAAAGCGCCAGCACATGTTCTGTCAGCGGCGTCGGTGTAAAGACCGAACTTCATGCCGTTCTGGTGAACATAGTCTGCCACAGTCTTGAGACCGTTCGGGAAGCGTGATGCGTTAGGCTGCGGTGTGCCGTCTGCCTTGCGTGTGCCCTGCCAGAGGTCGTCCATCATGATATGGTTCCAACCGCACTCGTACAGACCCTTGTTCTGGAAGAGTTCTACAGCCTGCTCAATAATTTTCTGTGAGATGTTGCCCTGAACCGAGTTCCAAGAGAGCCAGCCCATGAACGGCACGGGGTGCTGCAGAGAGCTTGATACGGTGAGTGTTACGTCCTCCGATGTTGTCTCGCCGTCTACTGTGACGTTAATCTGATATGTATATACGCCTTCTTCAGCAACTACGCCCTCTACGATATTGCGGACTGCGTTCCATGTAAGACCTGCAGGCAGATTGCTTACAGAGAGCTGAGCACCAGTAACGGTAGAGCGAACCTTCTGCATGAAGCGAACGTTAGGCTGCGAGAACACTGTTGTAGCACAAGCAAGCTTTGTGGTGAGCTCCTCTGCGCTCACGATGCACGGACGTGTAGAGTTCTGATCCTGGAACACGAGGTAAGCGTTAGCCCAGTCGACGTGGTCGCAAGTGTTTGTGCCGTCGTTGCCGTTTGATGTCTCAAGATAGAGATACTTCCAACCGCTGAGGTTGTCAGCGTGGATGTCTACCGACTGGTTCGAGAAGCGGTTGATAGTGCCCTTGGCTACATCCTCTGTAGCGCCGCCTTCAGCCTTTACGTAAACATGATAATCGAAGTTGCCAGCCTCCTTCACTTCGTCGTCAACGCCGAGCACGGTGTGGAAGTCGGTTACCGATCCGTTGAGCTTGATGATAATCTGCGACGGTCCGTGTGTGCCCACTCCGCTCTCGTATACATTGCCACCGATAGTGATGTTGTTGCCGTCGATGCTCTTGTCCTTCTTCGGTGTGTGGTTCTCCCAACCGCACTTGGTCTTTTCTATTTCGAGAGAAGACAGACGGATGTATTCCTGACCCAAAGGAGCGTCGGGGATAGTCACTACGTTAGAACCTTCCTGCCACATATCCGACTCGTTGATGAGCTGCGGAGCTGTGCCAGCGTACTTGAAGTAGGCGTTGCCGAGGTCTACGTGGTCGCCCCAAGCCTCTTCGCCCTTGTCGAAGTTGAGAATAAGATACACTGCGCCAGTAAGGTCAACATCAATCGTTGTGCCGGTAGCGTCGTTGACATTGATAGTGCCACTCTTCACAGTCGTAGCCTGTTTGCTGCTGTTGTAAGTAGTGACGGTATAGTCAACGATGCCGTGCTTAGCCTGGGTAGGCGCTGCTGCATCAATACCGAAAATAGCATGAAAACTTTTGGCACCATTCACCTTCACCACAAATTTTGAAGGAGCATGTGTGCCTACACCCGTTGTGTAGGTGTTGCCGGCTATAATAAGCGGTGTACCAAACGTAGCCTTGTCGGCATACACCTTATTCTTATTATCGTCGTTGAAATAAGTGACAGTAGTCAGGTCGAGCGAGCTCAACAGGCATACGTCGTTACCAGTTGGGGGGTAATTGTCTCTGCTTTAGCATCAACAATGCCCAACACACTGACAAGAAGCAAACCTATCAGTGCGCTTACGTTACGTAAAAGTTGTTTCATTGTTTTTTAAGGGATGTTCTATAAATTAACTTGTTAACAATTAGAGATTTACTTTGA
>ERZ791879.304-NODE-304-length-47149-cov-2.971376_pt1 | contig 47149 bp, 43 predicted proteins | sample MGYA00510162_ERZ791879 | MGnify/ENA primary metagenome ERZ791879 (study PRJEB30046, sample SAMN00792113) | human gut metagenome | study: EMG produced TPA metagenomics assembly of the A metagenome-wide association study of gut microbiota in type 2... | reverse complement strand
GGATCTTGGTACCGGCAAAGAGCAGCACATCACCATTACTTCCGGTTCCAACATGTCTGAGGCTGATATCGATAAGGCAGTCAAAGAGGCTGCTGAGTTCGAGGCTCAGGATAAGAAGAGAAAAGAAGCAATCGATGCAAGAAACGACGCAGATGCTATGGTATTCCAGACCGAGAAGGCATTAAGCGAGGTTGGCGATAAGATCGACGCAAACGACAAGGCTGCGGTAGAGGCTGACTTAAATGCCCTGAAGGAAGCTATCAACCGTGCTCCGATCGACAACATGACCGATGCTCAGGTTGAGGACATCAAGGCTGGCAAAGAGAAACTGATGAACAGCGCTCAGGCATTGTTCAGCAAGGTTTATGAGGCAGCCCAGGGTGCCGCAAACGCACAGGGCGCAGCAGGTGCACAGGGTGCAGCTGGCGCAGCAGGCGGTAATGCAGGCGCAAACAACGACGATGTCATCGACGGTGACTTCAAAGAAGTATAATAAAAGGATAGTGCGTCATGGCAGAGACTAAGAGAGATTATTACGAGGTCCTCGGCGTTCCGAAGAACGCCGACGAGGCCGCATTAAAGAAAGCATATCGTGTCCTTGCAAAAAAGTATCACCCGGATGCAAATCCGGGTGATGCCGAGGCCGAGCGTAAGTTCAAGGAAGCATCTGAGGCATACAGCGTGTTAAGTGACCCGGAGAAGAGAAGAAAGTATGACCAGTTCGGTCATGCTGCATTCGAGGGCGGCGCAGGCGGCGGTGCCGGCGGATTCGGTGGTTTCGATTTCAACGGAGCCGACATGGGAGACATCTTCGGAGATATCTTCGGAGATATCTTCGGCGGCGGAAGAAGCCGTGGCGGCAGCCAGTATAACGGTCCGATGCGCGGTGCCAATGTAAGGGCAGCAGTCCGTATTACCTTCGAGGAGGCAGTGTTTGGCTGTGAGAAGGAAATTGAGATCAACTATAAAGAAGAGTGTGCAACCTGCCACGGTACCGGCGCAAAGCCTGGTACTTCACCGGAAACCTGCAAGAAGTGCGGCGGTAAAGGTAAGATCATCTACACCCAGCAGTCCTTCTTCGGTCAGGTACAGAATGTCCAGACCTGTCCGGACTGCGGCGGCAAGGGCAAAGTCATCAAAGAGAAATGCTCTGACTGCTATGGCACTGGTTATATCACCAAGAAGAAAAAATTCAAGGTTACCATTCCGGCTGGTATCGACAACGGGCAGAGTGTACGCTGCGCAGGCGGCGGTGAGCCTGGCGTAAATGGCGGCGAGAGAGGAGACCTCTTAGTTGAGGCAGTTGTATCCCAGCATCCGGTATTCAAGCGTCAGGATGTCAATATCTTCTCTACCGTACCGATCTCCTTCGCAACAGCAGCTCTGGGCGGTCCGATCCGCATCAAGACGGTAGACGGCGAGGTAGAGTATGAGGTCAAGGCAGGAACCCAGACTGATACCCGTGTCCGCTTAAAAGGCAAGGGCGTACCGTCCTTACGTAACCGTAATCTCCGCGGCGATCACTATGTGACTCTGGTTGTTCAGGTGCCGGAGCGTCTGACGGAGGCACAGAAGGAAGCATTGAGGAATTTCGATGCCGTTATGCATGGAGAGATGCCGGCTGAAACGAAGCATAAGAAAAAAGGTCTTTTTAAATAAATAAGATAAAAATCCGCATAGCGTGTGCGAAAAAAGAGACTATTCTGCAGAGAAAAAAGATTCTTTGCAAAATAGTCTCTTTTTGTTTTTGTATCTGGTGCTAGAGGTTTCTAACAGATTAAAAAAACAGCTTCATTAATTCGTTTTTTGTATTGAGTACAAAGTGTGACAGCTCCAGAATCCGCTGATTGTCCATGCGTCCGACCGGTGCCGAGATGCTGAATGCATAGCGGGCTGTTCCTGTATGGTCCGGGAGTGCGGCTGCAATACAGCGAACCCCTAGTTCGTTTTCTTCGTTATCCAGTGCATAACCGTGTGTATGAACGTCATGAAGACAGTGACGGAATTCCTCATAATTGGTGATGGTGTAGGGGGTGACGGCAATGATCTGGCTGTTCTGCCATAAATGCAACACTTCTTCTTCCGGGAGACAGGCTGCGATGGCTTTTCCGACACCGGAACGGTAGAGCGGGATACGGCTGCCGATACGGGAAACCATCTGCACAGAGTTCGCATAGGATTCTACTTTATCGATATAGACAGCATCGGTGTTGTCGCGTTCAACAAAATGAACTGTCTCTCCGGTATCCTCCATAAGCCTGCGGAGATAGGGACGAACCAGTTTCACGATGTCTACTTTTTCCATCATCTGGTTGGCGAGACCAACAATTTTAAAGCTTAATTCGTAACGGTTGTCTTCCGGGTTCTGCCGGGCATATCCCATATAGATTAAAGAATTTAAAATGCGGTGTACAGTACTTTTGTTCAGGGAGAGCTGAAGGCTGATTTCCATAAGTCCCATGGGACCATTGGCGGCCAGAAGCTCCATAGCCTGAAATAACCGGTCTGCTACCTGAATTGGGTTTTTGTTTTCCAGTGTGTTTTCCATGGTGTTATAGCCCCTTTCTATTGGCATTGCGAAATATGGTTTCATTATATGAAACTAATTTTACCATAGGGGGAAAGACTGCGCAACTGTGGATTATGCACAATAAAAATATAAAAAATTAAGCAGGTATCACAGTTGACATCTAAGGCAAAATCGGTATAATCAAATCATAAAGTATCACTATATGAAATGCAGTTCCATAATACGGAACAAAAGGAGAGGAAAATATGAATGAAGTATTAGAACAGATCCAGAAAATCGGAATTGTACCGGTAGTCGTTTTAGACGATGCAAAGGATGCAGCACCTCTTGCAGAAGCACTTTGTCAGGGTGGTCTTCCGTGTGCAGAGATAACCTTCCGTACCGATGCAGCAGAAGAATCCATCCGCATCATGACGGAGAAATATCCAGATATGTTAGTTGGCGCAGGTACAGTTCTCACCACAGAACAGGTGGACCGAGCGGTTGCTGCAGGTGCAAAATTTATTGTTAGCCCGGGCCTGAATCCGAAGGTTGTAAAATATTGTGTTGAAAAGGGAATTATCATCACACCAGGCTGCGCAAACCCGAGTGATGTAGAGCAGGCCATTGAGAACGGTCTCGAGGTTGTAAAATTTTTCCCGGCTGAGCAGGCTGGTGGTCTGAACTATATCAAGGCCATCGCAGCACCATATGTTGGTATGAAGTTCATGCCGACTGGTGGTATCAATGCAAAGAATGTAAGAGATTATCTGGCTTGTGATAAGATTTTTGCCTGTGGCGGAAGCTGGATGGTAAAAGGTGATCTGGTAAAATCCGGACAGTTTGACAAAATTCAGGAATTAGTAAAGGAAGCAGTAGAAATCGTAAAAGAAAGCAGGGGGAATTAAGAAATGGCTAAGAAGGTAATTACACTTGGGGAAATTATGTTAAGACTGGCTCCGGAAGGATACTATCGTTTTGTACAGGCAGACACATTCGGGGCAACCTATGGTGGCGGCGAGGCAAATGTAGCAGTATCAATGGCAAATTATGGCTTCGATGCAAAATTTGTTACAAAGCTTCCGGCTCATGAGATCGGACAGGCTGCGGTGAACGCACTCCGGAAATACGGGGTAGATACCTCTTACATTGCTCGTGGCGGAGACCGTGTAGGTATTTATTTCCTGGAAAAAGGTGCATCACAGCGACCTTCCAAGGTGATTTATGACCGCGCAGGATCTTCCATGGCCACTGCATCTCAAGCTGACTTTAACTGGGATGAAATTTTCGCAGGTGCAGAGTGGTTCCATTTTACAGGTATCACCCCGGCACTGAATGATGAAGTTGCAGCTATCTGCCTGGATGCTTGTAAAGCAGCAAAGGCAGCAGGCGTAAAGATTTCCTGTGACCTGAATTACAGAAATAAGTTATGGTCTAAGGAAAAGGCCGGAGAGGTTATGGCCGAGCTGTGCAAATATGTAGATGTATGTATTGCAAATGAGGAGGATGCTGCGGATGTATTCGGTATCAAGGCAGCAGATACAGATGTCACCAAAGGTGCAGTAAACCATGAAGGCTATAAGGACGTGGCAAAGCAGCTTGCTGATCGTTTTGGTTTTGAAAAAATTGCAATTACACTGCGTGAGTCTCTTTCTGCAAATGATAATAACTGGTCTGCCATGTTATATGATGGCACAGACTATTTCTTCAGCAAGAAATATAAAATGCACATTGTTGACCGCGTAGGTGGTGGTGACAGCTTCGGCGGCGGCCTGATCTGTGCATTATTAAATGGTTACGATTCTCAGAGCGTGATCGAATTTGCAGTCGCAGCATCCTGCCTGAAGCATTCCATTGAGGGAGATTTCAACATGGTTTCCATGGAGGAAGTACAGAAGCTTGCAGGAGGAGACGCTTCAGGTCGCGTCCAGAGATAACACGCTCTCAAAGGGCCTGATAGCGAAGGAGACGGAATGATGGAAAAGGAATTTGATTTATTATCTCTTGGTGAAGTGTTACTGCGTTTATCACCGCCCAGTAATGAGCGGCTGATGCGCGGGGAAAACTTTCAGAAGCAGGTTGGTGGTGCTGAGTTAAACGTAGTATCGGGAGTCTCTCTTTTAGGACTGCGTACAGGTATTATTTCCAAGCTTCCAGATAATGATATCGGGACATATGCCAAGAACAGAATACGGTTTTGCGGAGTCAGCGATGATTATCTGGTTTATGATGACACGAATGATGCAAGACTTGGCATATATTATTATGAAAATGGTGCCCAGCCGAGAAAACCGAGAATTGTGTATGACAGAATGCACACTTCCATGAATAAGATAAAAACCGAAGATTTCGACCAGTCTCTCTATCAGTCCGCAAAGTGTTTCCATACCAGCGGAATTACACTGGCACTGGGAGAGCAGTGCTGCAGGACCGCCATAGAAATGATGAAGCGTTTCAAAGAGCAGGGAGCAAAGATTTCTTTTGATGTGAATTTCCGGGCAAATCTTTGGAGCGGTGCCCAGGCCAGGGCATGTATTGAAAAGATTCTGCCATATGTAGACTGGTTTTTCTGCTCGGAAGATACTGCGCACCTGACGTTTGGTAAGACCGGAGATGTGAGAAGCATGATGAAGAGCTTTACGGAGGAATATCCGGTTTCCGTGGTAGCTTCCACGCAGCGGATCGTGCATAGCCCGAAGGTCCATACCTTTGGCTCGGTGATCTATAGCAGGGATACTGACCGTTATTATGAAGAAGAGCCATATCGTAATATAGAGGTGGTAGACCGTATTGGCAGCGGGGATGCGTATATTTCAGGCGTGCTGTATGGGCTTCTCTCAGAACCGGGAAACTATCAGCGGGCTCTTGAATACGGAAATGCCACAAGCGCGGTGAAGAATACCATACCGGGAGATCTGCCTTCTTCGGATCTGGACGAGATTGAATCGATCATTCAGGCACATAAATCAACTGGACCGCAGCTGGAGATGAACCGCTAGAAGATTTTTGTTAATTTGTTTTTATTCCTATGGATTTTTGTGATTTTTATTGTTGTATCTGATAAAAAAATCTGCTATAGTGTTAACATGCTAGCATTGAGGCTTGGAAGGAGCAGATCATGATTGAACGAAAATCCATACAAACATTGGTGTATGAGGAATTAAAACGTAATATAATGTCCATGAAACTGGAGCCGGGACAGACTATGAGTACCCAGGAGATTGCAACAAAACTGAATGTGAGCCGTACACCTGTGCGTGAGGCATTTCTGCGTCTGCAGTCAGAAGGACTGGTAGAGATGATCCCGCAAAGAGAAACAATGGTTTCAAAGATTTCCCTCAAAAGGGTAGAGCAGGAGAAATTTATCCGTGAATGCCTGGAAATGGGCGTTATCCGCAAATTTATGGATAAAAGTGGCTGTGAAGTTGAGGAAAATATGGCTGAGCTGATCCAGCTTCAGAAAAAATGTGGCGAAGAGAAAGACTTTGTGGGTTTTCTGGAGGCAGATGATCAGTTCCATAAGGTTCTGTTTGATGTGACCGGGCAGGAAATGGCATGGGAAACGATCGCGTCCCGCAATGGCCATTATAACCGTTTAAGAATCCTGTATGTACAAAGAGACACTGCAATGCAGGAGTCGATCGAGCAGCATCATAAGATTGCAACGCTTCTGGAATCTGGTTCCAGGGAAGAGGCAGCCAGGGCGCTGTCTTCCCATGTGCGGAGGCTGGATATCGACGAAGCGGGGCTTATTGCACAATATCCGGACTATTTTGAGTCGGAAGGGGAACGGAGCTGGGAAAACCGGATAGGATCCCTGTAGATATAACCTATAAAATAAGAAGAAATGAAAAGGTCTTGTGACGGCTGGCTGAAAATCTGTTGCAGGGCCTTTTTGTGTATCAGAAATAGAATGGTCTTAAATGAGACTGGTAAAATACACAAAAAAGATTCTATAAAATTATAAAAAATGACAGTATTGACACTAACATGCTAGTGTGCTATCATATCAATATGCAAAGATTACAAAAGCTATATAAATCTAGGAGGAATAAAAAATGAAAAAAACACTGTCCGCATTACTGATCTGTGCAATGGCAGCATCTCTGGCTGCCTGTGGAAATTCCACAGCTACAACAACTACGACTGCAGCAGGAGAGGCAAAGGCAGAAACGGCAGCATCCAATGGTGGCGGTAATTACATTTTAAAGGTAAACACTGCATTAAGTGAGACCGACCCATTATTTGTGGCTTTAACAGATGTTTTCAAAAAGAACGTGGAAGAAAAAACAAATGGAGACATTCAGGTTGAGCTGTATTCCGGTAGCCAGCTCGGCAGCGATGAGGATGTGCTGGAGCAGGCGCTGGTTGGAGCAGGCGTAGGTGTTATCACAGACCCAGGCCGTCTGAGTAACTATGTTTATGATATTGGTGTGCTTCAGGCACCGTACATTGCAGAAAGCTACGATGAAGCATTACACCTGTTCGAGACAGAAACCTACAAAAAAATGAAAGAAGAAGTTGAAAACTGTGGTTTCCAGATTCTTTCCTTCAACTACTATCAGGGCGAGAGAGAACTCTTCACAAAGAACCCGGTTAAGACCCCGGCTGATTTAAAGGGTCAGAGAATCCGTTCTTCAGGATCCCAGGTAGTTACAAGCACTCTGGAAGCAATGGGAGCAAATACCTCCGTTCTTCCGTGGTCTGAATCCTATCAGGCATTACAGCAGCAGGTAATCGAGGGCGTTGAGGTACATCTGTCTGCAGCAGTCGGTTCTTCCATGCAGGAGGTTACCAAGTATCTGGCATTTACCGGACATCAGCAGCTTCTTACAGGTCTTGTGATCTCACAGGGCTGGTACGACAAGCTTCCGGAGGAATATAAGACCATTTTACAGGATGCCAGCTTTGAAGCAGGTAAAAACGCTTCTGAGAATGTAATCGCAAAGAACGACGAATACTTAAAGACTCTTACAGACGGTGGAATCGAAGTAGTAGAGTGCGACAAGGAAGCCTTCAAAGAGGCTTGCAACAAGGTTTACGACGAGCTGAAATATACAGAGATCAAGGAAGCGATTGATAAAGAACTTGGAAGATAAGGCTGTTTGCTATTAGGAGGGGTGACTATGTTAAAAACTTTAGAATCCGGTCTGAATAAGGTGGAAACCTGGTTAGTGTGCGCCGGACTTCTGATCCTGATTTTTACGGTGTTCGCAGCAGCAGTTTTGCGTTTCTTTGGAGTGGACATGTCAGTATCCACAGACCTGGCGCAGCTGGTATTTGCCTGGGTAAGCTTTATTGGTGCAGACCTGGCTATGAGAAAAGACAAACACATGGGCGTGGATATGCTGATCACCAGATTCCCGGTAAAGCTTCTCAATGCGATCTATCTGTTTAATTACCTGCTGATCTTATTCTTCTTACTGTTTGCAGTGCGTTATGGAATCAACTTATGTATTGTAAACGCGGCAAGAAAATACCAGACACTTTATATCAGCTATTCGTTTGCTACGGCAAGCTGCCCGGTTGGATGTGGCCTTATGTGCATCTCATCCATTAAGCACATTGTGCAGTATGTAAGAAACATCATCACGAATGATTACAGCAGTCTGACGAAAAAGGAGGTTGCAGCATGATCATCCTTGGAATTACATTTGTTGTTCTTTTAGCGATCGGACTTCCGGTGGCGTTTACAGTAGGTCTGTCAGCACTGTCCTTCTTTGTGACAGAGCAGGTTCCGGTACAGATCGTTGTACAGAAAATGGTCAGCAGTACCCAGTCCTTTTCCCTGCTGGCAGTTCCGTTCTTTGTATTAGCAGGAAACCTGATGAACGAAACGGGTATTACCTCCCGCCTGATCAAGTTCTGTAACCTGTTGACCGGTCATATGAGAGGAGGTCTTGCCCAGGTATCCGTGCTTCTTTCCTGCCTGATGGGCGGTATCTCCGGCTCTGCTACAGCAGATGCGGCTATGGAAAGCCGTATTTTAGGACCGGACATGGAAAAAAGAGGATATTCAAAAGGCTTTACCGCAGCAATCCTGGCTATGGGCGGTCTGATCACATCGACGATCCCGCCGTCCTTAGGGCTGATCCTTTATGGTGTTACCGGTGAGGTATCTATTGGACGTCTGTTCCTGGCTGGTATGATACCTGGAATTTTAATGACAGCAGCCCTTATGATCTCTGTAGCGTTTATTTCCAAAAAGAGAGATTATAAGCCGGAGCATGAAAGCTTTCCGAGCATGGGCGAGGTCCTGAAAGGACTTGTGGAAAATATCTGGGCATTGCTTTTCCCGGTTATCCTGATTGTAGGTATCCGTTTTGGTATCTTCACACCGTCAGAGGCAGGTGCATTTGCGGTTGTGTACGCCCTGTTTGTTGGCTTATTCATTTACCGCGAGCTTACTATCAGTAAGCTGATGGAATGCCTTTCCACCACTGCAGTAGACCTGGCAGTTATCATGTTCATCATTATCTGTTCCAATGCATTCGGTTATGCCATTGTAACAGGACAGCTGCCGCAGACACTGGCCCGCATGATTACAGCGGTATCCGATAACAAGTATGTGATCCTGCTGATCGTAATGTTATTTGTATTCTTTGTAGGAATGTTTATGGAAGCAACCGCAAATGTATTGCTACTGACTCCGATCTTCCTGCCGATCATCACATCCTATGGTTTCGATCCGGTACATTTTGGCGTAATGTACATGATCCTGATCACAATGGGAGGTATGACCCCGCCGATTGGTGTAACCATGTACACGACATGTTCGATTCTTGGTTGTCCGATCGAGGTATATACAAAGGAATCTATTCCGTTTGTAGCATCCATTATTGTGTTGCTGATCCTTTTGGCAGCATTCCCGCAGCTGGTACTGTTCCTGCCGAATCTGGTATATGGCGCAGCATAAATATAAAGAAGAAGGAGATTTGACATGAGATTATCATTTGATGAGATCCAGAGTGAGATCAAACGCGTATTCATGAAATACGGTTTAACTGAAGAAAAAGCAGATATCTGTGCAAGAATCCACACAGAATCTACCTATGATGGTATTTATTCACACGGAACCAACCGTGTTGCCCGTTTTGTAGATTATATCCAAAAGGGCTGGGTTGATGTAAACGCAGATCCGGTTATCGAAAAAGATTGCGGTGCTGTAAAGGTCATCAACGGAAATATGGGACCTGGTATTTTAAATGCACTTTATTCTGCTGACCGGGCAATGGAGATGGCAGATCAGTATGGTATTGGTATGGTCGGCTTAAAGAACACCACCCACTGGATGCGCGGAGGCACATACGGACTGTATGTTGCGAGAAAAGGCTATGTGGGCATCATGTGGACCAACACAGAGGCATGCATGCCGCCGTGGGGCGCAAAGGAGTGCCGTCTTGGTAATAACCCGTTTGTAATGGCATGCCCGGGTCTGGATGGTGGTCCGGCAATGCAGCTGGATATGGCAATCAGCCAGTATGCTTATGGAAAACTTCAGGTAACCCGTCTGGCAGGCAAGAAGCTTCCGTTCCCTGGCGGATTTGATAAGGATGGCAATATTACCGACGATCCTGGCGCAATTGAAGAATCCATGCGTATTATGCCGATCGGCTACTGGAAAGGCTCCAGCTTCTCCTTTATGTTAGACATTCTTGGATCAATTCTTTCTGATGGTGTTGGTGCGGTTGATCTGGATGCTTCTAAGAAAGGCTCTTGCGGCGGCTGTTCTCAGGTAATGATCGTAATCGATCCGAAGAAGATCACAGATGGAGATAAAATGAGTGAGACGATCCGCCGTGCGATCGAGTACTTAAAGAGTGCAGAGCTGGCAGAGCACAGCAACGGCATTATGGCACCTGGTGAAGACTATGTACAGTTTAACAAAGAGCATGATGAAAAGGGAATTTTCGTAGATGATTCTGTTTGGGCAGAAATTAAAGCTCTGTAAAAAGTAAGAGTACTCCCGGAATGACAGACTTTCAGCAATGGGAGCATGGATATTCCGGGAGTATCGTTATTTAGGAGGGATATCATGATCGTTGATCATATCAAAAACCGCAGCCGCTATGAGCACTGTCATAAAAATATCGCAGCCGCTTTGCAGTTTATTGCAGAACATGCAGATGATCCGGAATTAAAAGATGGAAGCTATCCGGTCATTCCGGATGAAGTGATCGTCCATGTCCTTACAAAGGAAACCCATGGAAGGGATGAAGCTAAGATGGAAATCCATAAGAACTTTATGGATATCCATTATATCATAAAGGGCGCAGAAAGCTGTGCGGTAGCACCGCTTGCACCGGAGCAGGACATCGCTTATGATCCGAATACAGATAACGCATTCTGGGATTGTAAAGATAGCTACAGTGTTGTGATCGGGGAAGGCGAATTTTATGCAGTCTGGCCGATGGAGCCTCATTGCCCATTGTGCAATACCGCAGAGGCACCAGAAACGATCCGGAAGATTATATGCAAAGTGAAAGTTGATTAGAGGTAGAACAGATGAAAGCAGTAAAGATTGTAAAACCAAATGATCTGCAGATCATTGATATGGAAAAACCGGTTCTGGATGAAAAAAACAACGTGTTGGTAAAAATCCGTGCAGCAGGCATTTGCGGATCTGATGTAGGAATTTATCATGGAAAAAATGCAGCAGCTACTTATCCGAGAGTAATCGGCCATGAAATGGTCGGAGATGTAGTAGAGGTTGGTGAAAATGCCACAAAATTCAAGGTAGGTGACCGTGTGATCATTGATCAGGTGACTGCCTGCGGACATTGCTATGCCTGCCGTAAGGGAAGACCGAATGTCTGTGCAAACCTTAAGGTGCGCGGAGTTCATATCGATGGCGGCTACCGTGAATTTATGGCAGTTCCGGAAAGTGACTGTTACCGTCTCCCGGATAGCCTCTCTTATGAGGATGCAGTTATGATCGAGCCGACAACTATTGCAGTACAGGCCTGCAGCCGTGCACAGATCGAATTTGAGGATAATGTCCTGATCATCGGTGCAGGTGCACTTGGAAACAGTATTTTACGTATTGCGCGTTTATACCACCCGCAGAACATTATCGTAGCCGATATCGAAGATGGAAAGCTGGAAGAGGCATTAAAGCATGGTGCTACCTATGTTGTAAATAGCCGTACTGAAGATCTGGTAGAGAGAGTCCATGAAATTACAGATGGTTATGGACCTACCGTAGTGATCGATGCTGCCTGCTTTAAGGGAAGCTTCCTGACTGCCTGCCGCTGTGCCGGAAATGCAGGAAGAGTGATCACCATGGGCTTTAGTGTGGATCCGGATGATATCAACCAGTTTGTTATCACCTCTAAGGAGCTGGATGTAAGAGGCAGCCGTCTGCAGAACCGCAGATTCCAGACTGTGATCGATCTGGTTGAAAAGGGACAGGTAGACCTGAATGGAAGTATCAGCCATAGATTTTATTTCCAGGATGCACAGAAAGCGTTTGATTTTAACGATACCCATGATCCATCTATCAGAAAAATTGTTCTGACGTTTGACGAATAAAAGAGTGGAGGAATGAAACTATGCCTATGCAAATGGGATTTCGCTGGTATGGCGAAGGAAATGATATGATTTCCCTTTCTGATATCCGACAGATTCCTGGTGTGACCAGCATTGTCTGGGCTTTGCACGACAAGCAGCCGGGAGAAGTGTGGGAAAAGGAAGAAATCCGTAAAGTACAGAAACAACTGGAACCATACGGATTTAATATGGATGTAGTAGAATCTGTAAACGTACACGATGATATCAAGATTGGTCTGCCTATCAGAGACAAGTATATTGCCAATTATATCCAGACGATCCGTAATCTGGCTGAATTTGGCGTAAAAGTAATCTGTTACAATTTCATGCCGGTATTTGACTGGACAAGAACGGATCTTTACCATCCGGTAGGAGACGGATCCACTGCAATGTTTTACGAGACCAGTAAGATCCATGAAGATCCGAAAGAAATGGCGGATTATATTTTGAAGAATGCAAATGGTCTTACCTTCCCGGGCTGGGAACCGGAGCGTATGGCAAAGCTGGATGAGCTTTTTGAAAAATACCGTCCGGTTACTAAAGAAAAACTCTGGGAGAATCTGAAATATTTTCTGGAGGCTTTAATGCCAGTCTGCAAAGAAACCGGAATTGTGATGGCAATTCATCAGGATGATCCGCCGTGGGATATTTTCGGACTTCCGAGACTGCTTGTGGATGAAGAATCCATTGACCGCTTTTTAAAAATGGTGGATGATCCACATAACTGTCTCACTCTTTGTTCCGGAAGCTTAAGCTCCAATCCAAAGAACTGCGTGGCTGATATCGTGCGGAAGCATTGCGACCGCATTGCATTTGCGCACATTCGCAATGTGCATCATTTCCCAAATGGTGACTTCATCGAAGCAAGCCACCGTGACTGCGATGGAGAAACGGGTATTCTGGATATTGTGAAGGCATACCACGATTGTGGTTTTGAAGGCTATATCCGTCCAGACCATGGTCGTCAGCTGTGGACAGAGGGGCCAGGCAATGTACGTCCTGGATATGGCCTTTATGACAGGGCACTGGGAATCATGTATATCTGGGGAATCTGGGATATGCTGGAAAAACAGAAAAATGAGCAGGAGGGGCAGTAATCATGAAGCTTTCTGAACTGAAACATGAGGTGACTCCGGAATGGAAGGAAAAAGGATATGAATTACCTTCCTTTGATGTAGAAGCAGTACGGAAAAAAACATATGAAAACCCGACCTGGGTACATTTTGGTGCCGGAAATATTTTCCGGGCTTTCCCAGCGGCTGTATTGCAGAAAGCGCTGGATTCAGGAAAGTATGACCGCGGCGTGGTCGTTGTGGAAGGCTTTGACTATGAGATCATTGATAAAGCTTACCGTCCGTATGATAACCTGAGCCTTTTAGTGGTCCTTAAGTCCGATGGAACGATCCAGAAACAGGTAATTGCTTCTGTGACAGAAAGTCTGAAAGCGGACAAGGGCTTTGCTGATGACTGGAAACGGTTGGAGGATATTTTTGAAAACCCGTCCCTGCAGATGATCAGCTTCACGATTACAGAAAAAGGTTATTCCGTTTCTGATGCAGATCTCGAAAAAGGACTTAACCCGGGCCTGATCATGGGCAAGGTGACTGCTTTATTATATAAACGTTTCCAGGCTGGAAAATACCCGATTACGGTTCAGAGCATGGACAATTGCAGCCATAATGGAGATAAAGTAAGGCAGGCTGTTACTGCTTATGCAAAGAAGTGGGAAAGCATGGGTCTGGTTCCGGCTGGATTCCTGGAGTATGTACAGGATGACAAGAAGGTATCTTATCCATGGAGCATGATTGACAAAATTACCCCACGCCCGGATGAGAAGGTGAAAAAGCTTCTGGAAGAGGACGGCTTTGAGGATTGGGAAACGATCATTACCGATAAGAAGACCTATACGGCTCCTTTTGTAAATGCAGAAGAGACAGAGTATCTGGTTATTGAGGATAACTATACCAATGGGCGTCCACCGATGGAATTAGGCGGAGTGCTTTACACAGACCGGGAAACTGTAGATAAGGTAGAACGTATGAAGGTGTGCACCTGCCTGAATCCACTTCATACAGCAATGTCCATTTATGGATGCATGCTGGGCTATAGCCTGATTTCGGAAGAAATGAAGGACGAGGATATCCGCGGACTTATCACGAAGCTTGGATACATTGAGGCAATGCCGGTTGTGATCGATCCAGGAGTATTAAAGCCGGCGGACTTTATCAAAGCAGTTTTAGAGCAGCGTCTGCCGAACCCGTTCATGCCGGATGCACCACAGCGTATTGCTACCGATACTTCCCAGAAGCTGCCGATCCGTTTTGGTGAAACGATCAAGGGATACCAGAAGGCAGGCCTGAAAACAGATGATCTGGTGCTGTTATCGTTGGTATTAGCAGGATATTCCAGATATCTGAAAGGGATCGATGATGAAGGAAAGAGCTTTGAGCCTTCTCCGGATCCGCTGTTAGAGGAATTGCAGTTCATCGTTGCCGGATTAGAAGTAAAAGAGGGCGAACAGGACTTCTCCTGCTTAAGAAAATTATACAGCAGAACCGATGTATTTGGTGTGGATCTCTATGAAGCTGGTATGGGAGAGCGCATTGAAGCAATGGCAGCAGAATTGTATGGCGGTGTTGGCGCTGTCCGGAAAACACTGCATAAATATGTAGCAGGCAGATAAGGTGACGGCTATGAAATCTTTTATGGATGAAGAATTTCTTCTGTCAACAGAAGCGGCAAGAAAGCTTTATCATGAGTATGCTGAGATAATGCCAATCATAGATTACCATTGCCATCTGAGCCCGCAGGAAATCTACGAGAACAGAAAGTACGAAAATATCACTCAGGCATGGCTTGGTGGAGACCATTACAAATGGCGTCTGATGCGGGCAAACGGAGTGGAAGAAAAATACATTACAGGAGATGCCTCCGACAGGGAAAAATTCCAGAAGTGGGCGAAAACTCTGGAAAAGGCAATCGGAAATCCACTGTATCACTGGAGCCATTTGGAATTAAAACGATATTTTGGCTATGATGGCTATTTGAATGGATATACAGCTGAGACGGTGTGGAATTTATGTAATGAACAGCTTCAGGCAGATGGAAGACGGCCAAGGGATCTCATAAAAATGTCTCATGTCAGACTTTTGTGTACTACAGATGATCCAGTCGATACGCTTGAATGGCATCAGAAAATAGAAGCTGATCCATCGTTTGATGTGCGTGTGCTTCCGGCATGGCGTCCGGAAAAGGCCATGGATCTTACGAAGCCAGACTATCTGGACTATCTGGAAAGACTTGAAATGGCGGCAGGGGTCACGATTGACAGCTTCGAAAGTTTGATTTGCGCATTAAAAACCAGAATGGATTTCTTTGAAAAAAATGGATGCCGGATTTCAGACCACAGTCTGGATTATGTAATGTACCAGCCTGCCACGGAAGAAGAAGTGGAAGCTATTTTTGCAAAGAGGCTGGAGGGGAAAACCATCACCGGATGGGAGAAAAAGCAGTTTGAGACAGCTTTCATGCTTAGGATGGGAAGGGAATACCATAAAAAAGATTGGGTAATGCAGCTGCATTATGGCGTAAAGCGGGATGTGAACAGCCGGATCTATGATAAGCTAGGGATAAACGTAGGAACAGACTGTATCAGCAATTACGCGCCTGCAGCAGAAATGGCAGATTACCTAAATGCTTTGGCCCAGACAGGAGAGCTGCCGAAAACAGTCTTATACTCCTTAAATCCGTCTGACAATGCAACGATTGGGTCCATAATGGGATGCTTTCAGGACGATAGCGCATTCGGAAAAATACAGCAGGGGAGTGCATGGTGGTTCAATGACCATAAATCCGGAATGATAGAACAGATGACATCTCTTGCTAATTCTGGTGTGCTGGGCAATTTTATTGGAATGCTGACTGATTCCCGGAGTTTTCTTTCCTATACAAGACATGAATACTTTAGAAGGATCATGTGTGACCTGATCGGAGGTTGGGTAGAGAATGGAGAATACCCGGCAGATTATGAGGTTTTGGAAAAGATTGTAAAAGGAATTTCATATTATAATGCTGTCAGGTACTTTGACTTTGAAAAACAATTAAGATAAATCCTGACATTGTGCAGCAGAAAGTTAAAAAGCAAAAAAAAGAAAACGCCTCACCGGTGGACAAAACACCGGTGGGGCGCTTCCTTTTTGCCTGGCATACAAAAAACGCGCCAGTGACGCGTTTTTCGTTGGTTGCAACCCTAATTTTTAAGGTTTTTTGAAAATAGCCATGTCCGGAAAAGAAAACGCAGCGGGTGTGATAGAGTGTAATGCATCAAAGGATTTCGTAAATAGTTTGATTTGTGATTGGTTTTGCCTTGTTTTCTTTTACAGAACAGGACTCTTTTCATCCGTTCATAAGGTTAATGCAAAAGATCGTTGTTTTATTGCATGGTCAGGAAAAAAGTTTGAAATTTTTTGTGGAAGCGTGAAAAAGTAAGGAGCCGGTCTGAAAAGAGGCAGTCTGAAGGAACCAGGGGCTGTGAAAAATCCAGAACGTGCAAGGAATCATAATGCTGGGACTGTATGGGAGATAAGTGTACACTTATAAGCACAACGAATAATATATATAAGTAAAAACTATAAATACTAATAAGCAGAAAAAACACGCTATTCTTCGACGAAAAATTAACAAATCGAAACGCAACTGAATTCTGACAAATTCCAGCCTGATTCCGGCAGAATCCCATTATTGAACGCTATAGGAAACATGTCGAAATATTCATGTTTTTTTACAAAAACAAGCGGCGGTTTCACTCTGCTAACATCGTTCGCGAATTAACAAAAATTTCGGCCAAAAACTGTGAATCTGACATGTTTTCAAAGGAAAAAACGATTGTTATATTGTATACAATATGTAATTTTTGATTGTCGTAAACCGCGAATTATGTTATACTGACCATGATGGCAAAACGAGAGATTTTGTCGATAGCAAGTTGAAAATGTATAGAAAGAGGGTAAAGGAAAATGGGATTGGCTACATTTAAAGGCGGCGTTCATCCTTACGAGGGTAAAGAACTGTCCGAGAGCAAGCCGGTACAGGTCCTGATGCCGAAGGGAGATCTGGTATTCCCGATGTCCCAGGGAATCGGCGCACCGGCGAACCCGCTGGTAAAGAAGGGCGACAGAGTCCTGGCTGGTCAGATCATCGGTGAAGCAGGCGGATTCATTTCTGCAAATGTCATCTGCTCCGTATCCGGTACTGTTAAGGCTGTAGAGCCGAGACGTGTTGCCAGCGGCGGCATGGTAAATTCCGTTGTAGTGGAAAATGATGGACTGTATGAGGCAGTAGAAGGCATGGGCGCAGACCGTGACCCGTCCACTCTGTCCAAGCAGGAAATCCGCGATATCGTAAAAGCAGCTGGTATCGTAGGTATGGGCGGCGCTGGTTTCCCGACCAACGTAAAGCTGTCTCCGAAGAACGAAGATGCAATCGAGTACATTCTCATCAATGGTGCAGAGTGTGAGCCGTATCTGACTTCTGACTATCGCTGCATGATGGAGGATCCGGAAAAAATCATCGGCGGTCTGAAAGTTATCCTTCAGCTGTTTGACAAGGCAAAGGGCGTGATCGGCATTGAGAACAACAAGCCGGAAGCAATCAAAAAGCTGAAAGAGTTAGTAAAAGACGAGCCGCGTATCGAGGTATGCGAGCTTCTGACCAAGTACCCGCAGGGTGGTGAGCGTTCCTTAATCTACGCAATCACCGGCAGAAAAGTAAACTCCTCCATGCTTCCTGCAGATGCAGGCTGCATCGTGGACAACATTGGTACTGTCATCGCTATTTACGATGCAGTATGCAAGACCACTCCTCTGATCGAGCGTGTATTCACCGTAACCGGCGATGCAATCGCAGATCCGAGAAACTTCCGTATTAAGATCGGAACCAACACCCAGGAACTGATCGAGGCAGCAGGCGGATTCAAGACTGAGCCGGAGAAAGTCATTTCCGGTGGTCCTATGATGGGCTTTGCTATGTTCGACTTAGACGTTCCGGTCATCAAGACCAACGGTTCTGTCCTGTGCATGACCAAGGACCAGGTGGCAGCAAACGTGGAGACTCCGTGTATCCGCTGCGGTAAGTGCGTAAGCGCATGCCCGAGCCATATTGTTCCGGTTATGATGATGAAAGCAGCATTAAAGGGCGACTGCGATACCTTTGAGAAACTCAACGGTATGGAGTGTATGGAGTGCGGAAGCTGTACCTTCGTATGTCCGGCAAAACGTCCTCTGACCCAGGCTTTCAAGGAAATGAGAAAAACGGTTGCAGCCAACCGCAGAAAAAAAGCACAGGGGGGAAAGTAAACCATGGCTAAATTATTTAACGTATCCTCATCCCCGCATGTGCGGAGCGAGGAAACTACCCGCAGCATCATGATGGACGTGGCAATTGCCATGCTGCCGGCCACCGCTTTCGGTGTATTCCAGTTCGGCCTGCATGCCCTGCTCGTGATCATTGCGACTGTATTTGCATGCGTACTGAGTGAGTACGTATTTGAGAAAGTAACCAAGAGAACTGTTACCATCAGCGACTTCAGTGCCGTTGTAACCGGTATGATCCTTGCACTGAACTGCCCGTCCGAGATTCCGTTATGGATCCCGATGCTCGGTGGTGTATTTGCGATCGTGATCGTGAAGCAGATCTACGGTGGCCTGGGTCAGAACTTCATGAACCCGGCACTGGCAGCAAGATGCTTCCTGCTTATTTCCTTCGCAGGCAAGATGTCTTCCTTCACCCTGGATGGCGTAACCACCGCTACTCCTCTGAACGTGATGAAGACTGCATGGAAGGCTGGCGAGTCTAACCTTGGCGTAGACCTTATGGCTATGTTCATCGGTAAGATCCCGGGAACCATCGGTGAGGTTTCTGTAGTAGCCCTGTTAATCGGTGCTGCTTACCTGGTATTTAAGAAAGTAATTTCCCTGCGCATTCCGTTAACCTATATCGCAACGGTTGCAGTATTCGTATTCATCTTCGGCAGACAGGATCTGAACTTTGTTCTGGCTCACATCTGCGGCGGCGGACTGATCTTCGGTGCATTCTTCATGGCAACCGACTATGTAACCAGCCCGATCACCCCGAAGGGACAGATCGTATTCGGTATTCTGCTTGGCGTGCTGACCGGAACATTCCGTCTGTTTGGTGGTTCTGCAGAGGGTGTTTCCTATGCAATCATCATCAGCAACCTGCTGGTTCCGCTGATTGAGCGCTATACCCTTCCGGTAGCATTTGGAAAGGAGGGCAAAAAGGCATGAGTAAAGGTGGATTTATGAAAGATGCCTTCGTTCTGTGCGGCATTACCCTGGTAGCCGGCGCATTACTGGGCGGCGTTTATGAAATGACAAAAGCTCCGATCGATGCAGCAAACCTGGCAGCAAAAGAGGCAGCTTACCGTACCGTATTCCCGGACGCAGCAAGCTTCGACGCAGGTGACCTGGCAGACAAGATCCCGGCAGCAAACGAGGAGATCGCAGGACTTGGCTACGGCAAAGTTATGGTAGATGAAGCTGTAGCAGCAAGCGATGCTTCCGGCGCAGCAGCAGGCTACGTTGTAACCGCTACTTCCAACGACGGTTTCGGCGGTGCGATCACCGTTTCCGTAGGTATTCAGTCTGACGGTACCGTAAATGGTATCGAGTTCTTAACCCTGGCTGAGACCGCAGGTCTTGGTATGAATGCGGACAAGCCTGAGTGGAAAGGTCAGTTTGCAGGCAAGAAGGCAGAAGTGTTCTCCGTAACCAAAGACGGCGCAACTTCTGACGATCAGATCAACGCAATCAGTGGCGCTACCATTACATCAAGAGCAGTCACGAATGCGGTGAATGCGGCAGTTTATTTTGTAGATAACTGCCTGGCACAGTAGGAGGTAGGAAGTCATGAATAAATGTATCGAACGTTTATACAACGGTATTATTAAAGAGAACCCGACCTTCGTCCTGATGCTTGGTATGTGTCCGACCCTGGCAGTAACCACCACCGCGATCAACGGTATCGGTATGGGACTGTCCACCACGGCGGTTCTGGTTTTCTCTAACCTTATTATTTCCGCACTGCGGAAGATTATTCCGGATCGTGTACGTATTCCGGCATACATCGTAATCGTAGCATCCCTGGTTACCATCGTTCAGCTGCTTTTACAGGCATATGTACCGAGCCTGTACAGCGCACTGGGTATCTACATCCCGCTGATCGTTGTTAACTGTATCATCCTGGGTCGTGCAGAGGCATATGCAGCAAAGAACGGCCCAATCGAGTCCGCATTCGATGGTATCGGTATGGGCCTTGGTTTCACCGTAGGTTTAACCTGTATCGCAATCGTGCGTGAGCTCATTGGCGGTGGTTCCTTCTTCGGCATGGAGATCATTCCGGAGGACTTCCACGTAACCATCATCGGCCTGGCACCGGGTGCATTCTTTGTACTGGCTTGCCTGACCGCACTGCAGAACAAGTTCAAAGCTCCGAGTGCAACCAACGGTTCCGTACCGCAGTCCACACTGGCATGCGGCGGCAACTGCGCATCCTGCAGCGGTTCTGCATGTTCCTCTAACCACTCTGTCCTGGAAGAGAAAAAGGCAGAAGAGCTCAAGAAAGCAGAAGAGGCCAAGAAGGCAGCAGCTGCAGCAGCTCTCGCTAAGAAGCAGGCAGCAGAGGCAGCTAAGGCAGCAGCCGAGGCTGAAAAGAAAGACGAATAAGGAGGGACAGGTAAATGAAAGAGTTAATTTTAATTATTGTCGGATCTGCTCTGGTTAACAACATCATCCTGAGCCAGTTCCAGGGCCTGTGTCCGTTCCTTGGTGTTTCCAAGAAGGTTGACACCTCCATTGGTATGGGTGCAGCCGTTATCTTCGTAATTACGCTGGCAAGCATTGCAACAAACCTGGTTTACTCTCTGGTGCTGGTTCCGCTGCACTTAGAGTACTTACAGACGATTGCCTTCATTCTGGTAATTGCAGCACTGGTACAGTTCGTTGAGATGTTCTTAAAGAAGAGCATGCCGTCCCTGTACTCCGCGCTGGGTGTATTCCTTCCGCTGATTACGACCAACTGTGCAGTTCTGGGTTCTGCCCTGACCAACGTACAGAAGGGTTATAACTTCATTTTCAGTGTAGCAAACGGATTCGGTACTGCGGTTGGTTTCACCGTCGCAATCGTACTGCTGGCAAGCATTCGTGAGAGTATTGAAGACAATGATATCCCATACAATTTCCAGGGTTCTCCGATCGTTCTGATTACCTCTGGTCTGATGGCGATTGCCTTCATGGGCTTCTCCGGACTGATTTAATGGGAGGTAGTAGAATATGACAGGTTTGCTTTTAGCGGCAGTTGTCATCGGTGCCATCGGTATCATCATCGGTGTGCTCCTGGGCATTGCCAGTGAGAAGTTTAAAGTTGAGGTTGACGAAAAAGAAGTTCTGGTCCGTGCAGAACTTCCGGGCAACAACTGTGGTGGTTGTGGTTTCCCGGGATGTGACGGTCTGGCTGCAGCAATCGCTGCAGGCACCGCTCCGGTTAACGGATGTCCGGTCGGCGGCGCTCCGGTAGCAGACAAGATTGCTGCGATCATGGGTGTTGAGAGCGGCAGCTCTGAGAAGAAGGTAGCTTTCGTAAAATGTAAAGGTACCTGCGACAAGACCAACGTGAAGTACAACTACTATGGAATTACCGATTGTTCCATGGTAACCGTAGCACCGGGTTCCGGCGAGAAGGCTTGTGCTTACGGCTGTATGGGTTACGGTTCCTGTGTAAAGGCATGTCAGTTCGACGCAATCCACGTAGTAGACGGTGTTGCTGTTGTTGACAAAGAGAAGTGCGTAGCCTGCGGCAAGTGCGTAGCTACCTGCCCGAAGGGCCTGATCGAGCTTGTTCCTTACAAGGCAGAGCATCTGGTTCAGTGTTCTTCCCACGACAAAGGACCGGCAGTCAAGAAAGTCTGCACCGCTGGCTGTATCGGATGTACCCTGTGCACCAAACAGTGTGAGTTCGATGCGATCCATATGGAGAACAATGTGGCAGTTATCGATTACGAGAAGTGCACCAACTGCGGCAAGTGCGCAGCAAAGTGCCCGGCTAAGGTTATTATCTAATCTTATTAAAATGAAAGAGTTCCGCGCTCCTGCAGTCCTTATGGACTGCAAGGGCACGGAACTCTTTTTATATCTCCACCTCACAATACATATCAATATACTCCCCAAATCTCGGCAGAGCCAGTGTCAGGAGACCTCATTTTTTCATAGGCATAGGAGGCCAGTGCCTCATCAAATTCCGGCAGAATTTCCTCCAGGCTTGCATTGTGCTGCCATTTGAGGTATCCAAGGATCTGGAAAGCAAAAGGATAGCCTTTGGTAACAAGTGCCATCTGTACAGCTGTTTTTGGCGGAAGATTAAAAACGGTACGGTAGCTGGTGGTCATGGATGGAATGCTCAAAGGTTCCAGAAAGACTTTTGGCGCCCGGTGCAAATTATTTATATTTATATATTATTATTTATACGTATTTATTATATCAAAATGGCAAGGATATATGAAAGCAAACTTTTATCAGAAAAACATCAAAATGCATAGCAATTTATAAGAATAGATGATAAAATAGGGATGTTGTTAAAAAATCGTAAAATGTTATTGTTACTAAAAGGAGAGTTTTATGAATCTGGAAAAGCTATTTCATCTCAAAGAAAACCATACCGATGTGAAAACGGAGGTCATGGCAGGTATTACCACGTTTATGACTATGGCCTATATTCTGGCGGTCAACCCAAGTGTGCTGGGCGCGTCCGGCATGGACAGCGGAGCGGTTTTCACCGCAACAGCGCTTGCATCCGCAATCGGAACCCTGCTCATGGCATTATTCTCAAATTACCCGTTTGTACTGGCACCGGGCATGGGACTGAATGCTTACTTTGCGTATACGGTAGTTCTCTCCATGGGTTACACCTGGGAGATGGCACTGGCAGCAGTATTTGTGGAAGGTGCACTCTTTCTGGTATTGTCTTTAACCAATGTGCGTGAGCAGATCTTCAACTCCATCCCGATGAACTTAAAGTATGCGGTATCTGCTGGTATCGGTTTGTTTATCGCATTTATCGGACTGCAGAATGCAAAGATCGTTGTAGATAGTGCAACCCTGGTAGGAATGTATTCCTTTAAGGCATCGATCGCAAACGGCCTGTTCCACAGCGAAGGAATCACCGTTTTACTTGCGCTCATTGGAATCCTGATCACCGGAGTGCTGCTGGTAAAAAATGTAAAGGGAAATATCCTCTGGGGTATCCTGATCACCTGGGCACTTGGCATTGTATGCCAGCTGACCGGTCTGTATCAGATTAACCCAGAAGCCGGCTGCTACAGTCTGCTCCCGGATTTCTCCAACGGAATCGCAATTCCGAGCCTGGCACCGACCTTTATGAAGCTGGACTTCAGCCGTGTGGCATCTATTGATTTCGTGGTTGTGATGTTTGCTTTCCTGTTTGTAGATATGTTTGATACCTTGGGAACCTTGATCGGTGTGGCATCCAAAGCGAACATGCTGGATGAGCAGGGCCGCCTGCCGCGTATCCGTGGTGCTTTGCTTTCTGACTCCATTGCTACCGCAGTCGGTGCAGTGCTTGGTACCTCTACGACCACAACCTTCGTAGAGAGTGCATCTGGTGTAGCAGAGGGCGGAAGAACCGGCCTGACCGCAGTGGTATCTGCAATCCTGTTTGCATTATCCCTGTTCCTGTCCCCGATCTTCTTAGCAATTCCGTCCTTCGCAACGGCACCGGCACTGATCACCGTAGGATTTTTGATGCTGACCTCAATCTTGAAGGTAAACTTTGAGGATTATACCGAGGCGATCCCGGCATACATCGCAGTGATCGCTATGCCGTTTATGTACAGCATTTCCGAAGGAATCGCCATGGGTGTTATCTCCTATGTGCTCATCAACCTGGTGACCGGAAAGGCAAAGGAGAAGCACATCACACCGCTGATGTACGTGCTGGCTGTGCTGTTTGTGCTGAAATATATTCTGCTGTAATCTTGGCGCAAGATACTTTCTGTGGTATTACGGAAAGATTTGAACTGTGTTATGGTAATTGAATGATTGTGGAAAAGATCCCGTGGAACTGCCGTATGGATGTTCCATCCGGGATCTTTTTCTTTTGATTGTAGAATCAGGTCCTTTCTATTGTAGAGCGGGATTATTTCTATATTGATAAGACAGAGTTTATCCGGCAGTGGTGGGAACGTGGTGACAGTGCAACGCTGATCAACCGTCCGCGCCGTTTTGGAAAGACCCTGAACATGAGCATGTTGGAGCAGTTTTTTTCCGTGGAATATGCGGGGAGGAGCAATCTGTTTGTGAAGTTTTCTTATTTAAAAGACAGCGAAAAACTGACGGATACAGACCGTGCATTTTTCAACCGGATGCTGTCTGAACAGGGGAGAGACAGCGACGCGACATCATCTCTGTACCAGTTATCCAGCTTTCTGAACCGGTACTATGGAAAAAAGGTGATCATACTGCTGGATGAATACGATACGCCAATGCAGGAGGCTTATGCAGATGATTACTGGGAGAAAATAGTGCCTTTTACAAGAAGTCTGTTCAATTCCACATTTAAGAACAATCCATATATGGAACGTGGAATGATGACTGGAATCACAACGATCAGCAAGGAATCAATTTTCTCGGATCTAAATAATCTGAAAGTGATTACGACTACATCAGAAGAATATGCGGATGCGTTTGGCTTTACAGAGCAGGAAGTATTCCAGGCATTGGACGAATTTCACATGGCTGGAGAACGGGAAACAGTAAAGCTGTGATACGACGGATTTACGTTTGAAGGGAAACAAGTTCTGATCATAAAAGGCTGAGAAAGACAGGGCCTGTGGCTCTCTGGTTCTTCAGAGAGCGGCAGGCCCTGTTTGCAGCAGTGATATTTGCCGGATATACTGTGAAACAATAATATTATTTTTCATCCACCACCTGGAAGATGTAGAACTTTAAATAATAGGAAGCCTGTTCACCGCCGGTCCAAAGAATCGGATGGTCGGCTGCCTGGGTGCGGTATTCGACCTGGCGGAGACGTTTGTGTACGTTTCCTGCAGCTTCGCGGATGGTCTTGGTGAACAGTTCCGGATCCATGAAATGGGAGCAGGAGCAGGTCGCAAGATAGCCACCGTCCTTCACCAGCTTCATGCCGCGCAGGTTGATCTCGCGGTAGCCTTTCACAGCATTTTTGATGGAGCTGCGGGACTTCGTGAAAGCAGGCGGGTCCAGAATGACAACATCGAACTTCTCGCCCTTTTCCTCCAGCTCCGGAAGCAGATCGAACACATCGGCACACTGGAAGGTGACGCGGTCGGAAAGACCGTTTAACTCTGCGTTCTCGCGGGCCTGTGCCACACCCAGTTCTGAAGCATCGACACCAAGAACGGAAGCGGCTCCGGCGATGCCTGCGTTTAAGGCAAAGGAACCGGTGTGGGTAAAGCAGTCCAGAACCTTTTTGCCCTTGCACAGCTTCTGGATCGCAAGGCGGTTATACTTCTGGTCGAGGAAGAAGCCGGTTTTCTGGCCGTCCTGCACGTCGACGATGTAGCGGACACCGTTTTCCACGATCTCTACTTTGGTGTCGAATGGCTCGCCGATAAAGCCTTTTACGCGCTCCATGCCTTCCTGAAGACGTACCTTTGCATCGCTGCGCTCGTAAACGCCGCGGATGGAGATACCGTCTTCTGCCAGAACCTTTTTCAGTTTGTCCAGGATCACCGGTTTCCAGCGGTCAATGCCCAATGCGAGGGATTCGACAACCAGAACATCGGAAAACTTGTCGATGACGATGCCCGGCAGGAAATCTGCCTCGCCGAAGATCAGGCGGCAGCTGGAGGTATCCACGGTGGATTTGCGGTATTCCCAGGCATTGCGGACACGCATCTCGATGAATGCGTCATCTACAACGGTATCTTTTTTGCGGGTCATCATGCGGACGGTGATCTTGGAACGGGTGTTGATAAAGCCCTGTCCCATAGGATAGCCGTCGAAGTCGGAGACGGTGACCATATCACCGTTCTCAAAATCCCCTTCAATTTTATCGATCTCGTTGTCGTAGATCCAGGCGCCGCCGGATTTTAAGGTGCGGCCTTCGCCTTTCTTTAAAATAACATTTGCAGACATAATAGATATGCTCCTTTATGATTTTTTTGCTTCTCTCTTCGCCTCTAAGTTGGAAACAACCATGGTGCAGGCTGCGTCACCGGTGATGTTGACGGTGGTACGAGCCATATCGAAGATACGGTCCACACCGGCTACCAGGGCGATGCCATCGACCGGAAGTCCGACAGAGGTCAGTACCATAGCCAGCATGATCATACCGGCACCTCCATGCATTTCATGAAAATCTCGTTTAAGTCATTGAAAGCATTTACGACGCGGACATTTTTCCGCCGACCAGACCAATGGTAACGGCAAACGCGGTCGTGAACAGGTAGAAGATGACGGTCTTCAGTCCGATCGCGCACCGACTTTTTTGATATCACTCATGGAAATGATGCCGCACATAATGGAAAACAGAACAATCGGTACGACGATGAACTTGACCAGATTCAGAAAGATGGTTCCGAATGGTTTAATAAAGGTTTCTGCAAAATCTGCGTGACTCTGCAGCAGCAGTCCGGCGACGATGGCGAGGACCAGTGCAATGAAGATTTTCATTGCCAATGACATTTTCTTTTTTCGTTTATACTTGTATACCCCTTTCTCTTTGGTAATGTTTGTAAAAGATCACTACTGGACACGTTTTTGTGAGCAGTAATGAAAAATCTGAATTGGGGAAAAGCATTGGTGCGGGAAAGCCCGATTGGCTGCTGATGCAGTAAAAAAGGAGACACTGCACCTGAACACACAATGTCCCCGTTGACATTACTTTTATCTTAGCATATCCTTAACGGATGCGCAACCGCTATTGAAGGTGCAAAAAAAGCATGATAGAATAGAAATAATCATGAAAAAACAACAGAACCCCTCTTATATAGGAAGGAAAAAACGTATCTATATGAAAGAAAGCAGAACGGAAGAAACAAGAACGGCGGAAGTGAGAATGACGGAAACGAGAGCAGCAGAAACGGGAACGGAAGAAGCGAGAATGACGGAAGCGAGCAAAAGAAGAAGGAATAAAACGGGATCAGCAGAAACTGCAATGCTACCGGCTCTGCAAAAGCACGACCGGACGAAATATAAGCTGGCGGCCTCCATCAAGGAATGTATGAAGACCACGCCGGTCGACCGCATCACTGTAAAGGATATCGTGGAGGGCAGCGGACTCACCCGTCAGACTTTCTACCGCAATTTCAAGGACAAGTATGACCTCATCAACTGGTATTTCGATAAGCTGGTGCTACAGTCGTTTGAGCAGATCGGTATGGGAAATACGGTGGGCGAGAGCCTGACCCAGAAATTTGAGTTCATTTTAAATGAGAAAGCATTTTTTACCGAGGCATTCCGCTCCGATGACTATAACTCGGTTAAGGAGCATGACTTTGAGCTGATCCTGCAGTTTTACAAGGATCTGATCGCTCGAAAGACCAGCCGTCCGCTGGGAGAGGAACTTGAGTTTTTACTGGAGATGTATTGCCGCGGTTCGGTGTACATGACAGAAAAATGGGTGCTTGGCGGCATGAAGGATTCACCGCGCCGGATGTCTGATAAGCTGGTTGAGGCGATGCCGCCGAAGCTGGAAAAAGTCTTTTCAGAACTGGAACTCTTATAAAATGTTACAAATTAAACAAAATAAATTGTGAGGAATCCACAAAAATGAGAAGAAAGTGACAGAAGTGATACTTTGTCACTTTCTTTTTCTCATTATACTTGTTAAAATAATATCAGTTCGTGAGAGGAAAAATGCCAAACGATTTCGTTTTGGCAAAGTGTCACGAAGAAATTCAGCAAAACAAGAAATCAAATGAGCACAGACTCAAGGAGGATTTTATCATGGCAAACAGAATCGTTTTAAATGAAACTTCTTATCATGGCGCAGGCGCTATCAAAGAGATCGCAAATGAGGTAAAGACCAGAGGCTTTGCAAAAGCTTTCGTATGTTCTGATCCGGATCTGATCAAATTTGGCGTAACCAAGAAAGTAACCGACGTATTAGACGAGGCTGGTCTTGCTTATGAGATCTACTCCAACATCAAACCGAACCCAACCATCGAGAACGTGCAGACTGGTGTTGCAGCATTCAAGGCATCTGGCGCTGACTACCTGATCGCAATCGGCGGTGGTTCCTCCATGGATACCGCAAAAGCAATCGGCATCATCATCAACAACCCGGAGTTCGAGGATGTCAGAAGTCTTGAGGGCGTAGCACCGACCAAGAAACCGTGCGTACCGATCATCGCAGTTCCAACCACTGCAGGTACCGCAGCAGAGGTTACCATCAACTACGTAATCACCGATGTTGAGAAAAAACGTAAATTCGTTTGTGTAGATACCCACGATATCCCGGTTGTTGCAGTGATCGACCCGGATATGATGTCCAGCATGCCGAAGGGCCTGACCGCTTCCACTGGTATGGATGCATTAACCCACGCAATCGAGGGTTACATCACCAAGGGTGCATGGGAGATGACCGATATGTTCCACTTAAAAGCAATCGAGATCATTTCCAAATCCCTGCGCGGCGCAGTAGCAAACACCCCAGAGGGCAGAGAAGGCATGGCACTTGGTCAGTATGTAGCAGGTATGGGCTTTTCTAACGTAGGTCTTGGTATTGTTCATTCCATGGCACACTCCCTGGGTGCTGTTTATGATACCCCGCACGGTGTAGCAAACGCAATCCTTCTGCCGACGATCATGGAGTACAACGCTCCGTGCACCGGTGACAAGTACAAATACATCGCAAAGGCAATGGGCGTTGAAGGTGTCGATTCCATGAGCCAGGAAGAGTACCGCAAGGCAGCAGTCGATGCCGTGAAGAAACTGTCCGCAGATGTAGGTATCCCGGCAGACTTAAAGGCAATCGTAAAAGAAGAGGATCTGGACTTCCTGTCCGAGTCCGCATACGCAGATGCATGCCGTCCGGGCAACCCGAGAGACACCTCTGTAGAAGAGATCAAAGAGCTGTATAAGTCTCTGATGTAATAGCAATCTGATACATAAAACACGAAAGGACCGAAAGCTTCCGCCCCGCCGTATGGCTGGGCAGGAACTTTCGGTCCTTATTCATTGTGTTAACAATGCTGTTATATTGTTTCTTCTCCGCTCCGGTGCGCAGCCGGTGTCTGTCCGGTATATTTCTTGAATAGCACATAATAATATTTCACATTGGAGAATCCCACATTCCGCGCGATGCTGTCTATGGATTCCTGACTGTTTCGCAGGAGTGTTTTGCTTTCCTCCAGGCGGCAGGTGTTGATGCAGTCGTTGATGGAGTGACCGTAGGCGCTGCGGAACATGCGCCCCAAGTAGGCGTTGTTTAATTGCAGGCGGTCGGCAATGCTCTGGGCATTCAGTTCCGGATCGTGGTATTCCTGCTCTACGATTTCCTTTACCTTTTGCGCCAGATTGGAGTATTTCTGTGCTTTTTTCTCACTGTAATTTTCGCAGATCACAGCAAAAGCTTTTTCGAAAGTCCGGTCAATCTCGGAAAAATCGGAGATCTGCTCTACATGTTCCGGCAGCAGGCGTTCTTCCTCTGTAAGAAGATCGGAATGCAGGTCTTTTAAGATCCGGCAGATCGTGTCTTCCGTACGGTTCAGGATATACTGGAACGAATCGTAGCGGTAGGTATAAAGCCGGTCCCGGATTTCCTGCCACTTGGCGAGGCTGGATTCCAGCTTGCCGGCTTTTAAGCGTGCAGTCAGTTCTGTAAAATCTTTGGTGGAAACCGAGTTTTCCGCAGTCTTCTTTTCCAATTCAGTTTCCATAACAACGGTTTGTGCCGCATCCAGTACCAGCGCCAGGCGGTGCAGCTCCCGCAGATTGCCAAAGTGAGAGGTCAGTTCCTGAAAATCAGAAAAGAGTGTGCTGACAAATACCCGGCATTCCAGCGTATCCGCAAGCTGTTTTGCGAATGCGTTCTGTGCATCCGGAAAAGCGTAAGAGGCAATGCAGGCATAAATATTGTCGGATTTTGTGATCAGGATTTCCGGGTGCTCCTGCAGGGCGGCACGGTAAATATCACTGCGGTGATGTGCCTGAATGAGCATCAGTCCATAGGGCGGGACAGCTGTCTTGAAAAGGCGGTCTGCATCTGCCGGGCGTTTTTCCAGCAGCATATCATAAAGAATCTGCTCCAGACTGGTGCGCTCGGATTTGGAAACGACATTCTCAAGCTGTTTTTTTAGCGGAAGTGTTTCTTCATTTGCTGTTGCTTTGAGTGCAGAATCTGTTTCTGGCTCACCAGTCAGACAGGAGTCAATCTGCCGGATGGCATCTTTCATTCGGAGCATAGGCAGAAAACTGTAAAACAGAAGTGCCAGAAGCAAAGCACCGAACAGAAAGCTTAAGCCGATGATGATGCGGGTCGTGATCTGGCGGAACCGGTAAAAACGGGGAACCAGCTCCCGGATGGAGGTGATCCGCAGATAAATATGTCCGCTATCCGGTGACTCATAGTAGAGACAGATTTCATTCCGGTTTTTTCCGAGAATGTAGCCGGATGGCGGATTCTCGGTATCTTCATGGATCTGCTTGTAGTAAGGCTGGCTGGAGGCGCAGAGGGCTTCATCTGCGTAGAGCAGAGGGTTACCGGCAAGGTCCAGAACGATAAAGTCGGAGGAAGGATTGGCTAACAGAAGAAAGTTCTGGTACCAGTCATCGTGAATGGTGACAACCAGTGCGTTTGGCTTCGGCGTGCGGTCCGGGTAGAGCTCATAGAAGATAAAGGCATAGTAATTGTGGTCGCTGTGTTCCTCGTCCCCGTCTTCGTGGCAGTAGACTGCATGGAAGCGCTGGTCTACAGAACGGTCAGAGAGGAGATCGCGGATGGGAATTGCATTGACATCCTCCAGCTTGCGGGCAAAGAACGGACCGGTAGAGTAAACCGTATCCGTGTAACCGTTGTAAACGTAGATGGCTTCCGTGAAATCTGCCGCATTCAGGGAACTGTTCAAGTCCTTCATGATGTAAGATTTTTCTGCCTCGGTAAAGCCGTCTTTCCGGAACAGCGTGGAAATCGTATTAGAATAGAAAAGCTGCCGCTCGAAATTTACCATGGAAGAATTCAGGGTTTCCGTCATGGCATTCACGGAAACGGCAAAGTCGCGGTTGGAATCGGAAATGGCATCGTAGGTGATCTGCTCAAAAAAGCGGGTCATGGAAAATAAAAGGGATACTGCGAGTGCCAGAGTAAGAACACCGGCCAGGATATAGCGGAACTGCCGCTTTAAGGTTCCGGTCAGTTTTCTGTCAGAAACAGGAAAAGGGAGGAAACGGTCTGTTGTTTTACCCATAAAAAACTACCTCCAGGTTCAAAAATTGTACATAGTTCAATTTCCGTATATTTTGTACTTTACACATATTACCACAAAATATACAATGAACTCAACAACAAACGACAAAGAAACATACAAAACGCATAAAAGATGTTGAATTGTCGTTAAGATTCAAGTTTAAAAAAGGAACTTTATATTAAGGAGGGTTATGAAATGAGAAAATGGAGAAAAGCAGCAGCAATGTGTATGGCAGCCGTTATGATGTGTTCCATGACAGCGTGCGGATCCGGTAATAAGGAAAGCGCAGGCACAAGTGCAGCACCGGCAGAGACCAAAGCAGAAGCAAAGAGTGAAGGAAGTGAAGCAGTTTCTGGCGAGAGTTCTGCATCTGCCTGGACCCCGGAAGAAAATGTGACCATGATCGTAGCGTATAAAGCAGGTTCCGGTACCGATAATACCGCACGTGTTCTTTCCCAGTATGCAACCAAATATGTAGGAAAGACCATTGTCATCGATAACCAGGAAGGTGGTTCCGGTTCCATTGGCTGGACTGCTCTGGCAAACGCAAAGCCGGATGGTTATACACTGGGGTTTGTAAATCTGCCGACTCTTTGTTCTAATATTGTAGACGGACTTGCTAATTATACAATGGAAGACTACGTTCCGATCTGCAACCATGTAAATGAGACGGCACTGGTTCTGGTGGCAGCAAACAGCCAGTTTAATACGCTGGATGATCTGGTTGCTTATGCAAAAGAGCATCCGGGTGAATTAAAGGCATCCACCAACGGCAACAAGGCATCCAACCACATCGGCGCACAGCTTCTTGCAAACAGTGCAGACTTTGAATACACCGACATCCCTTATGGCGGTACCGCAGACCAGCTGCTGGCATTAAGACAAGGCGAGGTTGATTTCTCTGTAGCAAAAGAGGCAGATATTGCATCCATGACTTCGGAAGTAAAAGTTCTTGGCGTATTCAGCCCGGAGCGTATGGAGTCCATGCCGGATGTTCCGACACTTGGCGAGCTCGGCTATTATGACCAGTGGTATGGCAGTGCCCGTGCCATCGTAGCACCGAAGGGAACTCCGCAGGAGATCATCGACTTCTATGCAGATGCATTCAAGCAGGCTATGGAAGATCCGGAATATGTGGAAGCAGCAGAAAAAGCAGGCGTAACCACCGCTTATATGAATCCGGCCGAAACCCAGAAGCTGCTGGATGACCAGTACACCTTCTGTACGGATGTTACCTCCAAACTCTGGAACGATTAAGCTTGTGCAGCAAGAGTCAGATTGGTTTTGATTTTCCATGAGACAGAAATCAGGCTGTTTCATCTTGCATATGGGGACTGCGAACAATGGGAACAGTCCCCATATGCGCTAAGAATGGATGCATGTCTGTAAAACAGGCACAAAGGAAATCTGAGTATACATTTCGGCGGAAAGGAATGAGAGCATGAAAAAAACAGACATTGGTGTTGTAGGATTTATGTATGCAGTCGCTCTGTTATTTTTATCCATGACCTTAAAGCTTCCGAAACCAGCGCAGGCATATCCACTTTTTATCATTGTGCTTTTGCTGGGACTGACCACACTTTATGTGGTGCAGATGATCATCGGGGCAAAAAAGAAGGGCGTTGAGAGTGGTCTGGAGGATTTTAAAGGATTTCTTCCAAAACAGTTTTTTCCAATTCTGGTCATGATCGTGGTGTATCTGGTTCTGATGTATTTTGTGGGATTTTACATTTCCACGGCACTGTTCATGGTAGTATCCCTGTTATTTCTCAAAGTGAAAAAATGGCAGATCCTGCTGTCGACAGCAGTCATCCTGCTTTTGGTATACTGCGCATTTACCCTGTTCCTTGGCGTGAAGCTGCCGATGGGAATTGTGTTCGCATAGAGAGGAGGTCTGGCATATGTTAGGTACATTAAGCTTAATGGGCGGCGGTTTCATCAGTGCGCTGAATCCCATCAATATTCTGGCGATCATAGCCGGAACCACCATTGGTATCGTCATCGGATGTCTTCCGGGACTTTCTGCAGCCATGGGTGTTGCATTACTGTTACCGATGACCTTCTCCATGGGAGCATCCACCGGTTTGATCATTCTGGGGGCGATCTACTGTGGCGCGATTTTTGGCGGATCTATTTCCGCGATTCTGATCCATACACCGGGTACACCGGCATCTGCAGCGACTGCCATCGAGGGATATCAGATGACGCTGCAGGGCAAAGCAGGAAAGGCACTTGGAACGGCATGTATCGCTTCCTTCTTCGGTGGACTGCTTTCCTGCATCTCCCTTTATTTTTTTGCGCCAATTTTGGCCCAGTTAGCTATGAAATTCGGTTCACCTGAATATTTCTGGCTCTCCATTTTCGGTCTGACCATCATTGCAGGCGTCTCCTCCAAGTCTATGGTCAAGGGTCTGATCTCCGGTGCACTGGGGCTGCTTCTTTCCACCATCGGCATGGATCCGATGGAGGGTGTGCAGCGTTTCATGTTCGGCCAGTCTTCCTTATATGAAGGTATCAATGTGACCTGTGCCCTCATTGGTCTCTTCTCCATGAGCCAGGCTCTTATTCTGGCAGAAAAAGAAATACGTGCGCGTGGAACCGCAAAGAAATTCAAAGACCGGATGTTATTAAATAAAGAAGAAATAAAACAGATTGCACCTACCGTGGGACGTTCCTGGATCATTGGAAACCTGATCGGAATCCTGCCGGGCGCCGGAGCTTCCATTGCCTGCTTTTTAGGCTACAACACATCCCGCCAGTTCTCCAAACACAAAGAAGAATTTGGACACGGCAGCATTGAAGGTGTAGCGGGTTCTGAGGCAGCGAACAATGCCGTAACCGGCGGCTCCCTGATCCCGATGCTGACCCTTGGTATTCCGGGGGAGAGCGTTACGGCAGTGCTGATGGGCGGCCTGATCATTCAGGGGCTGACTCCCGGACCGGATCTGTTTGTGGGTGAGACCGCAAAGATGACCTACACCTTCTTTGCCGGCTTTGTACTGACCCAGTTTGCAATGCTCGGCATCGGCCTGTTAGGCTGCCGGATTTTTGCACAGATTTCCAGACTGTCCGACGCGATTCTGATTCCGGCAGTATCCGTACTCTGTGTGGTTGGTTCCTATGCGATCCACAAAAACTTCCTGGACGTTGTCATCATGATGATCTTCGGCGTATTAGGATACCTGCTCCGCAAGTTTGACTTAAACAATGCGGCAGTTGTACTCGCTCTGATTCTTGGACCGATCGGTGAAAAAGGTCTGCGTCGTTCTCTGGCACTGTCCAAAGGCAGTCCAGCCATCCTGTTCTCCACTCCGGTATGTTGGGTGCTGATTGTCCTTTGCATCTTCGGTATTCTGTCCCCGATCTTCATGAACCGGGTGGAAAAAATGTCCATGGAAAAGGCGGAAGAACAATGACAGGCCTCTGGCGAAGTCTGATGGATGCAGCATCAGGCTGGAATACTCTGGCAATTTTTCTGCGGCTGGTGCTGGCGATGCTGAGCGGCATGGCCGTCGGTATCGACCGCGGACTCAAACGGCGCGGCGCAGGCGTCAAGACCCATGTGCTGGTCTGCCTGGGCTCTGCCCTGGTCATGATGACCAGTGAATACATGGTGTATGCATTCCCGGGGGAAAAACTGGACCTGGCGAGACTTGGAGCCCAGGTCATAAGCGGTATCGGTTTTCTGGGAGTTGGAACCATTTTGGTGACAGGAAAAAACCAGATACGGGGTCTCACCACCGCAGCGGGACTGTGGACCAGCGCCTGTGTGGGACTGGCCATCGGCATCGGCTTTGCGGAGGGGGCCATCTTCACCCTGATCTTCATGATGCTCACATTAAAGGTGCTGACCCGGGTCGATGTCCTGCTCCACCGCTATGCCAAAGTCTTTGACCTCTATATCGAGTTTGATTTCAGCAAAAATGTCAGCCAGTTCCTGCAGCGCATGCAGGAACTGGAAGTCAAGGTCAACACGCTGGAACTGACAAAAGGAAAAGGCCCGGATAAAGTGCCAAGCGTTGTCATCAGCATAGAAATGCAGAAAAAAAGAATGCGGGTGAATTTGCTGGATGAGATCCGGACGTTGGAATTTGTGAGGTATGTGGAGGAGTTGTGAGGGTTGGGGGGAGAGATATTGCTCCCTGAAATTGGTGAAAATGAGAAAATGGCTGTCCCGGCTTGCGCAAGTGCGTGCGGGATAGCTGTTTTTATTTGTTATCGGTTCATTCGATTTCTGCGCTTTCGGCAAGCGGCAGATGAAAATATGGATGCGATTTATGTCAATTATGGTCGAGAAGAATTTCTTGCATTTTCCTGAACATGACCAGTAAAAATGGCACTCCGGAATTGATTAGTTTGTTACAATATATGAAAGACACAAGAAGCGATAATCCCAATATTTTGTGTTGGGATAACCGCCTTACCCAGATTGATGAAGTTGTAAAAGAGGTAAAGCAGTCAGAAGAATGGGAGGCTGTGCAGATGAGCATTTTATTGATAGGCATGGAGCGGGGACAGAAAATAGGAGAGGCTTTAGGAGAAGCCCGGGGAGAAGCTTATGTGTTGACGGATTTGATAATCAAAAAAATGAAAAGAGGTCTTGCACCGGAGCAGATTGCAGATATGTTGGAAATTAATCTTGCCATAGTGAAAGAAATATGCAACGTAGCCAAAGACTATGCACCGGATTATGATGTGAAAAAAATCAGTGAAGTTTATCAGAAGGAATCATTATGTCCAACCGCAAAATAAGTAACAATGAAATAAGACATGAAAAAGATGCCGCAGAATGGAGTTATCGGTATCTGTCAGCTGTTTAAAATAGCAGAGCATTCATTCGATTTCAATACTTTCTGCAAGCTGCTCCAACTCTTCCAAAGAGAATCCTTCATCGGTTGCAAACGATTCAAATGGGGTAGCCTCATCGAGAAATCTGCTCGGTACATGCAGATTTGCGCATAATGTTGATTACAGGAAATGCAACCCTTTGCATAATCGATGGAGCAGATGCAGCTGTTCATGGACTTGCAGGTGGAAATTTTGTGAGCTTTATCTGTCATCTGAATCTGGTAGGATGGGCAAGGCTGGTGATGTTGGTATTAAAAGAACTGGCAATTCGACTAGGCTCGGTGGCGGACCAGATCATAGAACGATTCTGGGATGAAATGGCAAATCATCTGACTCCGGTAGAGCGGGAGCGGATTCATGCATTTTATCAGCGTATGCAGGAATACGACCAGTATCTGGATTTACTGCTTGCCGAGTATGTGAAACAGGTAGAGAAAGAATACCGGGAATTATATCAGGAAATCCAGGAGACGTTCCGGGACGATACTTTTGTCGGTGAGCGGGCGGAGCATTCTGTAAGGCTGGCAGAGGCTGCGGGAGTAAAAAAAGAAAAGATTGTGCGAAGCCTGGATGACTTGGATGACCTGTTTTTGTAGCAGCGATGAGCATACAAGGGTATATATGAAAGATTGTATGCTAGTAGAAAATATAAGTGAAAATAAAAAGGAGTGCTACGAAAGGGTGTTGAAAATCCCACTCCGATGTGATATGATTTTTTCATTAGCGGACATTTCCAGATGCCGCAGCCAATACAAATGCAATGGTGCATCCTCTTAAGGAGGCAATGCACCATTTTTTGGTTGCAGCAATAGAACTCTCGTTACTGTTCACAGATAGGGATTTTCTGAACTGAAAATCCCGTATGATGCAGTTTTGGCAGCAGATTTTGCCGATTTGGAATGCGAAGCATCGGCAAAATCATGTTGTTGGGCACGCATGCGTGAACAGCAGCGAAAATTTGGTTCGCATCAAGGAGGATATTATGAAAAAGAAGCTCAGTCTTATGCTGGCGGCTGCACTGACGGCTGGCCTGGCGCTGACCGGCTGCGGCGGCAGCAAAACTTCCGATACAATAGAGAATACAGCGAGCGCAGAGAGTGAAACTGCTGCTGAGGTGAAGGGCGTGGACGTGGATACGACCGGTTACCTGGTAGCTGCATTGAATGCGGATATCCAGACGGCAGATGTCCAGAAGACCTCTAAGGATTACGAGGTTCCGTTCAATATTTTCGATCGTCTGGTTGATGTTGAGGTCGACGCGGACGGCAATTCCAAGATCGTTCCGAGTCTGGCTGAGAATTGGGATATTTCTGACGATGGCCTGGAGTACACGTTCCATTTAAGACAGGGCGTGAAGTTCCACAATGGCAATGATTTTACCGCGGAGGATGTGGCTTACACCTTCCACCGCATGCTGACCGTTGAGGGTGGCGTGAATACCGAGTTTATCGACCAGATCAAGGGTGCGAATGAGCTCTTGGCTGGCGAGACCGATACACTGGAGGGTGTTGAGGTGGTGGACGATTACACCATCAAAGTGACTTTAAAGGAGCCGTTTGCCGGTTTCCTGGCAAGCATTTCTTCCCCGGGTGTTTCCATTTATGACAGCGAGGCCACCGAAGCAGCAGGTGATCAGTTTGGTATGGATCCGGCAGTGACCGTTGGTACCGGTCCGTTTGAGTTTTCTTCCTGGAGCTTTAACAACCAGCTGGTTCTGACCCGCAACGAGGATTACTGGAAGGGTGCTTCCAAGCTTCCGGGTGTTGTCATCAAGATCATTCCGGATACCGAGACCCAGTCCATGATGTTTGAGAGCGGCGAGCTTGACATTCTCGACCTGGACTATGCGGCAGATTCTGTTGACCGCTTTACCGAGACGTATCCGGACCAGATCGTGCAGGGACCGCGTGTTGGTATCGTGTACTTTACCATGAACTTTAATAAGGAGCCGTTCCAGGATGTCAGAGTCCGCAAGGCGGTTCAGATGTCCATCGACCGCCAGGCAATCCTGGATGCGCTTTACGGCGGCAGAGGACAGGTGGAGCAGGGAATCTTCCCGCACGGCCTCATCGGCTTTAACCCGGATCAGGAAGAGATCAAGTACGATCCGGAGGCTGCAAAGGCGCTGCTTGCCGAGGCTGGCTATGCCGATGGCTTCGACATGGAGATTGCAGCAGACAGCTCTGCTTCTGACACCATGACCATGGCGCTGGAGATTGTCAGCGACCAGCTTGCTGAGGTTGGCATCCGCGCAGAGATCAAGAATTACGATGAATCTACCTGGTTAGAGACCAGAAAATCCGGTGAGCTTGGTTCCTTCATGTCTACCTGGTCTGCCGATTACAACGACCCGGACAACTTCATTTATACCTTCTTCGGAAATGAAGAGAAGACGAAGATCCGTTCTATCAACTACCCGGATACGGAAGTGATGAACCGTGTAGCGAAGGCGCGTACCATTGTGAACGAAGACGAGCGTCTGGCTGAGTACAAGGCACTGGAAGAGAAGATCGTCCACGAGGATGCGGCATGGGTGCCGATGTTCTCCAGACTGCATCTGTTCGCAGTCAGCAAGCGGGTTGAGGGCTTTGCACCGTTATGGAGCGGTCTGAGTGACCAGCTTTTCTACAACGTATCAATCAACGAGTAGGATCGTGACCGGAGGGAGTTTCCGAAAGGGACTCCCTCTTTTGCCATGTAGAAACGCAGAGGAAGGAAACATTCATGGCCGGTCTGCATGTCAACGGGCATGCCAGATTGTGTGTCTGCATAGAAGGAGGAGAAGGTTTTGTTTAAGAAGATACTGAAGCGGATTCTGATTTCTATTCCGGTTCTGGTGGGCGTGGTGCTTCTGATTTTCATCATGCTGCGCATTGTCCCGGGCGACCCGGTTACCACCATGATGGGCGAGCATGTGAATCCGGCGGTGATCGAGAAGATCAGCAAAGAGATGGGGCTGGATAAGCCTTTGTATGTTCAGTTTTTCCAGTATATTGCCCACGCGCTGCGGGGCGATTTCGGCACGTCCTATCGGCTGAACCGGAATGTGACGAAGATTATTTTAGAGGCATTTCCGAACACGGTAAAGCTGTCGCTTCTGGCGGCGGTAGTTGCCTGGGTGATCGGCATTGTGGCAGGGATTATTGCGGCGGTGCGCCAGAATAAGCTGCTGGACCGCCTGTTTATGGGTGGTGCCCTGATCGGTGTTTCCATGCCGGTCTTTATGACGGCGCTGGTACTCCAGTATTTATTTGCGTTTAAGTTCAAGTGGTTCCCGGTTTCCGGTTTTGATTCCTTCCGTGCAATGATCCTTCCGGCGATCGTGCTGGGGTGGAACTCTGCGGGAAGCATTGCCCGCATGACCCGCTCCAACTTGGTTGAGATCATGCAGAATGACTTTATCCGCACAGCGCGGGCTAAGGGTCTGTTGGAGTCTGGTGTCATTGTAAAGCATGCGCTGAAAAATGCCATGCTCCCGGTTGTGACGATGATGGCGCTGCAGGTGTCCAGCATGCTGTCCGGCGCTGTTTTAACGGAGAGTGTGTTCGGTGTTCCGGGCATTGGTCGTCTGGCAGTCAATGCCATTGAGACCAGAGATATGCCGCTTTTGCAGGGCACCGTTATTTTTACTACGATCCTGATCATTGCAGGAAACCTGGTGGCAGACCTGCTTTATAATGTACTGGATCCGAGAATCAGGGAGGGCGCGTAAGATGGAAAGAAAAACAAGTATGGAAAATCTGTCTGAAAACAGCCGGACCGGTGTGGGCAGCAGCGTGCAGCAGGATGGCACAAATGCAAAAAACATGCAGACAGATTTCAGCGCTCAGATCGGCGAGGCAGACACCTGGCTGGACAAGGCGAAGATTCTGGTACGCCAGAATAAGCTGGCAGCATTTTCTGCACTCTTGATCATCCTTATGATCCTGATCGCAATCTTTGCCCCGGTGGTGGCGCCTTACGATCATTTACAGCAGAGCCTGGCAGACCGCCTGCAGCATCCGAGCGCAGCGCACTGGCTGGGAACCGATGAGCTGGGGCGCGATGTCTTAAGCCGCATTATTTTCGGTGCCCGCATTTCCTTAACGATTGGTCTGGTGCCGACGCTCATTTCCATGGCAATCGGCACCGTGCTTGGCATGTATGCCGGTTTCTATGGCGGAAAGGTCGATTTCATCATCATGCGTCTGGCGGATGTGATGCTGGCATTCCCGTCCCTGCTTCTGGCTATGGTGGTCATGTATACCATGGGTGGTGGTCTGATCAACATCTTCATTGCATTAAGCCTGGTAAACTGGGCGGGAACGGCCCGCATTGTCCGATCCCAGACCCTTTCTTTAAAGGAAAAGGAGTATGTGGAGGCGGCACGCAGCATTGGCGTGAAAAAATGGGTCATCATGTTCCGGCACATCCTGCCGAACTGCATTCCTTCCCTGATCGTGCTGTTTACGTTAAATATTCCGTCTGCAATTTTGTCCGAGGCATCATTAAGCTTCCTGGGTGTCGGCGCACAGCCGCCGAGTGCCAGCTGGGGACTGATGGTTGTGCGCGGAAAGAAATATCTGTTTTCCGAGCCGTGGCTTTCCATTGCGCCGAGTGTTGCGATCATGATCGTGGTGATGGCATTTAACTTCCTGGGCGATGGTCTGCGCGATGTGCTGGACCCGTATCTGAAGGAGCAGTAAGGCCGGAACTGCATGGAAAAAGACAGCAGTGGTGACTGGCTGTGCCTGACGGGCAGGAGCAGTTGCCAGCAGAGAAGGAGCATTTTTGCCTGACAGGGGCAGGAATGAAAAGGAGAAGAACATGAACGATTCAATCGTATTAGATATCCGTGATCTGAAATCCCACTTCTTTACCGCGAAGGGGGAGGTGCCGGCAGTGGATGGCGTCAGCATTGAGGTACCGGCCGGAAAGATCATTGGCATTGTAGGAGAGAGCGGATGCGGAAAGAGTATGACCGCCATGTCTGTTATGGGACTTTTGCGTTACCCGGGCAAAGTGGTAGGCGGAAGCATTACCCTGGAGGGACGCGACATTACCCACCTTTCCCCGCGGGAACTGGCGAAGGTGCGCGGAAATGAGATCTCGATGATCTTCCAGGAGCCGATGACCTCGTTAAACCCGGTTTATCCGGTGGGAAAGCAGGTGCAGGAGGCCATTCTTTTGCATCAGAAAGTTTCAAAAGAAGAAGCAAAGCAGCGCGTTATTGACATTTTCCGTGCAGTCGGAATCCCGGAGCCGGAGAAGCGCTATAAGAGTTATCCGCATCAGCTTTCCGGCGGTCTGCGCCAGAGAGTTATGATCGGTATGGCTATGGTGTGCCGCCCGAAGGTGATGATCGCCGACGAGCCGACCACGGCGCTGGACGTGACCATTGAAGCACAGATCTTGCAGCTGATGAAGAAACTCTGTGAGGACCAGGGAACCTCGATCATCCTCATCACCCACAACATGGGTGTGGTGGCGGAAATCTGCGACTATGTGTATGTCATGTATGCGGGCAAGGTCATGGAGCAGGCAGAGACCTTTGAGCTGTTTGACCATACCGCGCACCCCTATACGCAGGGACTTTTAAAGTCCATTCCGAAGCTGGATGGACAGGAAAAACGGCTTTACACGATCGAGGGCGTGGTGCCGAACCTCTTACATCTGCCGAAGGGCTGCCGCTTCTGTACCCGCTGCGAATATGCGGTGGAGCGGTGCAGAAATGAAGAACCGCAGATGTATGAGAGTGCCGAAGGGCATAAGGTGCGGTGCTTTCGGAGCGAAAATGCCGGAGCAGAGGAGGTGAGCGTGAATGGAGACAACTGAAAACACAACATGGCTGGCAGATCAGCCATGTCTGGATGGGCTGGCAGAAAACCAGCAGACAGAAAACAGCACGAGTGAACGCAAGCTTCTGCTTCGCACCAATCATCTGGTAAAGGAATTCCCTATTGGCGGCACAAAGAAGGATCCGCTGGTGGTGCATGCAGTGTCTGATGTCAACCTGGAAATTTACGAAGGTGAGACGCTGGCGCTGGTCGGAGAATCTGGCTGCGGAAAGAGTACGTTAGGGCGCTTGCTGATCCGTCTTCTGGAGGCAACCTCCGGTAAGGTGGAGTTTGAGGGGCAGGATATCACTGCCATGAAAGAGTCGGAGTTTGCAAAGATCCGCAGACAGCTGCAGATCATCTTCCAGGATCCGTACGCTTCCTTAAATCCGCGTATGAGCGTGGCGAAGATCATTGCAGAGCCGCTGACAACTTATGGAATGAAAGACAAAAAGCAGTTGGAAACACGGGTGAAGGAGCTCATGAAAGAGGTCGGGATCCCGGAAGAATTTTATAACCGTTATCCGCACCAGTTCTCCGGCGGACAGCGCCAGCGAATTGGCATTGCCCGTGCCATCGCACTGAATCCGAGACTGATCGTCTGCGATGAGCCGGTATCCGCGCTGGACGTTTCCATCCAGTCCCAGGTGTTAAACCTGTTAAAGGATCTGCAGGAAGAGTATAAGCTGACGTATCTGTTTATTTCCCACGATCTGAGCGTAGTGAAATTTATCGCAGACCGTGTGTGTGTCATGTTTTTGGGAAGCATCTGCGAGATCGGGGATACGGAGTCGCTGTATGCGCATCCGCTGCACCCGTACACCCGCTTTCTTATGAACGCGATCCCGAAGGCAGACCCGCATCTTCGGACCAAAGAAAAGGAGTTGCTGGTCGGCGAGATCCCGTCTCCGGTGAATCCGCCGTCTGGCTGTAAATTCCACACCCGCTGCCCTTATGCACAGGAAATTTGTGGAAAAGAGCAGCCGCCATGTAAGCGTTTTGGGGATAGAACGGTGTTCTGTCATTTCCCGCTTGAGAGCGCGGAGCAATAGAAAAGAGGAAACAGATCATGGAATTTGTATTTGAGCATGTGCGAAAAGAAGAGGCGGACGAAGTCCTGGACCTCTACCGTTCGCTGATCGGCACTCCGTTTTGCGCCTGGACTGCGGATTATCCATCCCGCAGTGATGTAGACTTTGATTTATCCCGCAATGCATTATTCTGTCTGCGGAACGAAGAAAACGGAGAGATCGCCGGAGTTATCTCCATCGATGAAGATCCAAAGGTGGAAACGCTGTCCTGCTGGACGAAAGAACTTCAGCCGGGGCGGGAACTTTCCAGGCTCGGTGTGCGCGAAAGCTACCAGAACCAGGGAATTGCCAGAAAGCTGATGGCGGGGGCGATAGAGGAACTGCGCAGCCAGGGATTCAAAAGTGTACACATCCTGGTGGCAAAGGAAAATAAAAAAGCACTGGCGTCTTATAAGGTGTTTGAATATGAAACAGTCGGGGAGTGTTTTTTACACGAACACGATTACTGGTGTTACGAAAAAGCATTATAATAGAAAGAAAAAAGCTGATGACTTCTGCGGAAAAAACGCAGGGCATCAGCTTTTTTGATATGGATCCGGCTGTGACGGTAGGAATCCTGGATCCGCTTAGTTTGTTTTCTCGGTGAGCAGTTCCAGAAGCGCAATCGGAGCCAGAGGTCTGGAAAAATAATATCCCTGGATCATATTGACACCCCACTGTTCCAGCAGGTCCAGTTCTTCCTGGGTTTCCACACCCTCTGAAATGATCAGGTAGCCCATCCGCTGGAATGCAGCCACAATACTTTGATAGAAGGTAGCGGCTTTGACATCAGAACAGATGTGAAAGAGCAGGGAGCGGTCCAGCTTGATCGCAGCAAATGGAAGCCGCATGACGGTATTAAAGTTTGCGTAGCCGGAGCCGAAATCATCCAGGCACAAGAGAATCCCGGCATTGGAAAATTCTTCGACAGCCTGATTCAGGATGTTATTGTATTCGGTTGCCACGGTTTCCGTAATTTCAAATTGGAAATAGGAATGCGGGAGACCGAATTCATCTATGATCCGGATAAAACGGCTGCTGCAGTCATTTTTGATCAGATCCAGCGGAGAAAGGTTGAATTTGACCGTATGGAGCTGCTTCATCAGATCTTCATGGTCTTTGAGGAAGCGGCAGACACGGCGAAACTGCAGGTCGCTGATCTGGTCGACCAACCTGTTCCTTTCTGCAATCTGAATGAACATATCGGGAGAAATCCAGCCGTACGTCGGATGACGCAGGCGGCTTAAGGCTTCCAGGGAAACGAAGCATTTTTCATCCAGGGAGTAGACCGGCTGGTAATAGACTTCAAACAGATCCTCTTCAATGGCGGTATGCAGAAACTGTTCGATTTCTTTATTATACACAAAGCTGCTCATGGTTTTCTGGTCATCCTGAACGGTTTCAATGATGCCATTTCGCGGAGCAAGAGATTCCAGGTATTCTGCGTATTCCAGGATGGCCCCTCCATCATCCAGCTTTTCTGCATTGAGGATACCGCAAAGAATGGCAGGGGAGGATAGCTTGTCAGAGGTTTCTGCATTCAAACCGGAATTCTGCTGAAAAAGCTTTTTTATTTCCGTCAGGAAATATTCATATTCCTGCAGGGAAGAGGCCAGTACGAGAAATCGTTTTCCGGTGATGCGGAAAACCTGCAGTCCGCAGATTTCTTGAAGCTGTTCGGAGATGAGCTTTAGAAACTGGTCCCCACTCTGGGTACCGGCTGCCCGGTTGATCTGGTTTAACTGGTAAAAGGTTATGGTGATCACGTGGAAACTTTTCTTTTCCGCGAGAAATTCTTCTGTTTTTCGGATGAAGTATGGTTTGTCATAGAGCCCGGTCAGACTGTCGGTATTGGCATGTGGATTGTTAATGGTCAAAAACAGTGTCAGGACTGCAAGGCTGAGCCCAAATCCAGTCATCAAAAGCGGTTGATACAGCGCCTGAACGATGACACCGAAAGCCGACAGTACAAGAATCTGAAACAGTGCCTTGCTGGTCGCTGGACCAAGTGCTTTTCTCCGGAAAATGATGATCAGAGTGGCTTCTGCAATATGGAGCAGGGCACAGTAATACATGAGCATGTACAGTGGGCCTTTTACGTAACCGGTCTGAGATTCAAAGAAAAACATATTGCCGGTAAACTGATTGCTCAGGATCAAAAAGAGCAGGATAAGTGTTGGAAAGCCCAGGATGAACATTTCACCGGGATGAATGTGCTCTTTTTTATGAAAGGTCCGGATGTAACAGACCAGAACGAAAGGAAGCAAGGTCTGCATCAGGTAAAAGATGGTAGTGGACAAAATGGCGCCCATTCCAAAATCACTATGACCGGAAGCAATGTAGTAAGTGCTGATCAGTTCAAAAAATACGTCCAGAATTCCAAGCACTGCCAAATGAAGAAATGTGCGGTTATTCAGATCGTTTGGGCGCTTCTGATTAAAAAACTGCCACAGAACGATGGTAAGAATGATGAACGCGGCAATCAGAAAATCGGAATTATAACTCATAAGGATTCCTCCTGTTCGGACATTCTTTTGTATGGATTGCTGACCTGGGAAGCGGCGGTCTGTCCGCTGCTTTTGTGCTGGTCATAATCGGCCTGGCTCTTCCAGCTGCTGATACTCTGTGTATTTCCCAGGCTGTCTTTAAAATAGCTGTGTCCCAATGTAAGACATACCTGGCAGCGGCTGCTGCCGGACGCATTGAATCTGCGAATCTCTTTCTGCAGCATGGTTTCATAGTCAGAAAAAGAAATTTTTGGATCGGTAAGAATGACGGCAAATTCATTTCCATCGGTACGGAAACATTCAATCGGTTCCGGTGAAAGTTCCCTGCAGACATTCTGGATACACTGCGCGGCACTGATGATCAGTTCATTTCCGGCACTCATGCCATAGGCCGCATTGGCTCCTTTCAGATCCTCCAGTTTCAGAAATGCCAGGAATGCATTTGCGTATTCATCAGAATGCCGTTCCAGTTTTGCAAGATAGTGTTCGAAGGCTTTTTTGTTTTTCAAGCCGGTCATCCGGTCTTCCATGGACATTTTTTCCCGGATTTCCTGTTCCATGCGGAAGCGGATATCGTTTGTGATCTTACAGATCAGACCCCAGAACAGAAGCAGGATATACAGCATGATTCCAAACTGGAAGATGGCATCATACCAGTAGATCTTAAAGAGCCAGTATAAGATCAGGGAGATAATGCCGCCCACGCCAAGGATCGCGAATGCAATCAGACAAAGCCCGGCTCCCCGGTTGTGTGTGGTCAGGTATTCGCGGCGTAACAGCAAAATCATGGTAATGACTCCGGAAAACAGCAGGATATGTGTGAGGAAAAGCATATGGATAAACGGTATGCCTGTCAAAAGGTACCAGATCCCCTGGAAAAAAGCATTGGCATAGAGGGCTGCGATCCAGAGACCGGGAAGCGGACTCCTTTTTAATGTCACAGTATTTTGTACGAAGTGAAGCATGGGAACGGACATCAGCATGAATGCGTAAAAGGAGATGAGGCTTCCAATCGCAATTTCTTTTCCATATACAGAACGGATTCTTACTGCTTTACAAGTACTCGTTGGTCCGGTATATTTTTCACCTTTCCATTTCTTTGTATTATTTCCCCAAATATGTCCGCCTTCGTTATGTCCTGCATACCCTCCGGCCATACCTCGTTGTACCTGTGTTGTGGAAGCCGCATCTGCACGAACTGCACCACCGCAAGGAATACATGTTGCGGAACTGTTTCTGATTGTTGGTACAAAATCCTCAGCAACAGATGCTAATGCACTTTCTGCATTAACAAGTCCGCCTAAAATAGTTGCGTCTCCAAGAACATTTGCCACATTTCCTGGCTGCAAGTCTCCCACATAACCACCGGCTGT
>ERZ791879.303-NODE-303-length-47276-cov-7.566697_pt1 | contig 47276 bp, 46 predicted proteins | sample MGYA00510162_ERZ791879 | MGnify/ENA primary metagenome ERZ791879 (study PRJEB30046, sample SAMN00792113) | human gut metagenome | study: EMG produced TPA metagenomics assembly of the A metagenome-wide association study of gut microbiota in type 2... | reverse complement strand
ATACATATTCAATTTCTCATCTACTAATTCTTCTAGAATTTCTGCTGCATCTTCTACACAACCTCTACAAGAACGTAAAATTGTTCCTGTAGTAATACCCTTTAACTCTTTACACATAATTGAAGTATTTTTTTCCTTAAATCTTCTTTCAATTTCATTTAAAAGCTCCATATCATCTTTAATTGGTTCTGCAGGATTTTCTGGATTCACATTTCCATTTAAATAGTTAACTATTACATATGCTCCCATTACAGCTCCACATACTTTATATGCTCCAGCACTATATCTTTTAACTACTTCTTTCATTGTAGTTTCATCTATATCAACTAAATCACAAAAAGCACATGCTACAGCTTGAGAACATGTGTATCTATTGCTGTGCAACTCTATTGCTTTATCTTTTCTTTCTCCCATTTTTAATCATCCCTCTCTTAATCATAACTTCATCTAATATTATATATATATTTTTTGTAATTGTCACATCAATACTTTTGTATAATATAATACTCCCTTCATAAAACAGCATTATTGCTTTTACTGTATCCATAAAGAGAGTTTTAAATATTTAATATAAATATACGTTATTTAAATAAATTAATAAGCTTTTCCCAAAAACTTAAAGTTTCTTCTTGTTCTTCATCCTCAATAATATTTTTATTTTCTATAACTGGAGTTTTAATTACAAACTGTACAGAGTCAACATTAATATTTTGCTCAGAGACAAATGAAACTATTTCATCTGAAGTTCCATCTAAATCATCTATCATTTCATTAATTTGCTCTGTTACTTCAATATCTAAATTAGAAGTTTGATTATTCAATTCAGTTGTCCCTTTTGATAATTCAGTTGTTCCACTATATAATTCTGAAAGTCCGATACTCAATTTTTCAGCTCCACTTTTTAAAGTAGATGAACCATTTACTAAATTATTTGATCCAATTACTATTTGAGAGTATCCACTCAGCACTGTTTTAACCCCATTTGTATAATCATTAATACCAGAATCAAGCTTAGAATATTCAGAAATTAATGTATTTATTGCACTAGATAAAGTTGATAGGTTATATACCATTCCATCTAACATATCACCTAAATTAATAATTATTGAATTAAACTCATCATATTTAGTTTGTAGTGTAGTTGCTCCATTTAGTACTTCATTAACTCCAATTGAAACATTATTTAAATAGCTTTCTGTTCCACTTATTGAAGCCATATTTCCTTGAATTAAAGTTATAATTTGAGAAAATGTATTTATTTGTGTTTGAATTTGTACAATTTGACTATCATCAATAGCTAATCCAGAAGCCAGTAATTTATCTCTTGTTTCTGTAAGTACTACAATTTGATTGTTAATTACTTCTATAGTACTTGCATTATTACTTTGTAATGAATCTATATTTAATCCATTAGTATTCATTATAGCTTTATATGAATCATAATTAGTGTTTTCTTGTAATAAAGTAATTGCAGAAACTAAATCATTAATTCCATTTTGTATGGATGAAGATGCAGAAACTAAATTGCTTATATTTTCTGTAGATATATCAACATTATTTAAGGCAGTTGAAATTTGATTTAATGCATTTAAAATCTCACTTGATCCACTTGTTAAGTTTTTTGAATTACTATTTAACTCTTCGAGTCCTTCATATATTTTTAAAATACCATCATTTAAAGAAGTAACTCCTGAATTAAGTGAATCAACTCCTGATGATAAATCCGTTGTTCCATTGTTTAAACTAGATGTCCCATCATTAACAGAAATTGCTCCAGAATTAAGCTTGTCTATTGCATCAGTTAATTCAGTAATTTTATCTAATAATTCTTTATCATCCACATCAACTGTTAATCCTAATTTAACTCCATTTATAGCCATAGATGACATTTCAAAATCTTTTACATCAGCTTTTATAATTATTTCTTTGCCTTTATTGGGTAAAATAATATAAGATAATTGCTTATCACTTCCTACATTAGCTATTGTTGCTCCATCAGCTTCAATGTTAGTACATTTTTCTGAATCTAATGTTAATGTACTTTGTAATGCATAATTTTCAAAGAATATACTGTTACATTTTTCATTTTGTGTTATAGAAATTTTTATTTCTAAAGCTCCTGTACGTCCTGCAAGATTATCTGGATTTACTTCTTTTCCATCTAAATAATAGTTTATTTTTATATTCCAAGGAATTTCTATTTCATTTAAAGTTCCTTGATAATATAGTTTTTCAGCAGAATTAGTTCCTGTTACCTTTCCATTACTATAAAATAAACTATCTGTAGTATTCATATTTCTTATATCACTATAATCACCATAATCTATAATGTCTTTAGTACCCAATATATTTACAGCATAAACATTATCAACTTCACCATTTCCATTTAAATTAATATATATAACTTCTTCTTTTCCTTCATTATTTGTATTATTCGTTGCTGCTAAAGTACTCATTGGAACAAGTACATTACTCATAATTGTTGCAGATAAAACTATCATTATAATTTTATTTTTACTTTTTTTCATAATAATCTATCTCCCCTAAACTAATTATTTACAATTTCATTTACTATTTTTATGTTTTGATTTTTTTCTTTTATATTTTTAAACTCAGGTTTATACATAGTTTTCTGAATAGGCTTGTCTAATATATATAAAAGTCCAGGTACTACAAATAATACTATTGTTGTTGATAGAACAGTTCCCTTAGCTAATAAAGATCCTAATTGTTTTATTATCCCATGAGTAGATATCATACCTAATAATAACCCTGCTAAAGATAATATAATTGCAGATGTAAGTATTGATAATGTGACTGAAGATATTGTCTTTAATAAAGCTTCTTTCTTAAAGTAATCTCTTCTATTTTCAACATAGCTATTTGTTAATAATATTGCATAGTCAACTGTAGCTCCTAATTGAACTGTACTTATGATTAAATAAGCTATATAATGTAAAGTTTCATCTATAAAATAAGGTACACCTAAGTTAATCCATATTGCTGTTTCAATAGATAATACTAAAATTACTGGTATTAACAATGATTTAAATGCTATTAATAAAACTAAAAATACAGCTCCAATTGCAATTAAGTTAACTCTTATGTTATCAGCAGTAATAGTGTCCATTAAATCATACGTACTTACACTTTCACCAGCTAAAAAGTATGAATTTGAATAATACTTAGCTGCTATATCTCTTACTTTTTTTACTATATTAAATGTTTCTTCTCCTTCATAATCAGCTTTTACATTTATAACCATTCGACTATAATTATCAGAAATTAATTCACTTAATATACTTTCATCCACATATTCAGTTGGTATTTCAACACCAGCATTATCTACATATGAAATAATTGAACTAACCTCTGGTATTTCCTTTATCTCATTACTTAGTTCTTTTTCTGTAGTAAAATCTCCCTTTGGAACCATAAGTACTAATGTATTTGATTTTCCAAATGTATCCTCAATTAATTTAGTATCACTACCTAATTTAGTATTTTCGTTAAATATTCTTGAAGATCCATAATCAAAGCTATTTTTTGTTTGAGCCAAATAGGATGGGACAATAACAATACTAAAAATTACAACTAATGGTATCATTATTCTTTTAACTAATTTTGAAAATCTATCAAATTTAGGTATTAGTAATTTATGCTCTGTTTTATCAATAATCTTATAACAATATAATGTTAAAACCGGAAGTAAGACTAATACTGTTAATAGACTTAATGATATAGCCTTGGCCATAACAATTCCCATATCTGGTCCTATTTTAAATCTCATTAATATAAGAGCTGCAAATCCTATAACAGTTGTTATACCACTTGATAAAATTGATGTAACTGATTTTACAGAAGCTTGTACCATTGCTTCCTCTGGATTTAATCCATTTTCTCTAAACTCTGCAAACCTATGTAATAGGAATATTGCATAATCCATTGATACTGCTAACTGTAATACATTCCCTGCTGCATTTGTTACGAAAGAAATTTCTCCAAATAAAATGTTTGTACCTTGGTTTAATAAAATTGCAACACCTATAGTTATCATAAATAATATTGGTTCAAACCATGAAGTTGTTGTAAGTGCTAAAACTATTAAACATATAGGTATTATAAATAGTATAATTCTACTAACTTCTTTTGATGTAGCTTCTGTTGCTGTTGCAGTATTAACTGCAGTTCCTGCCATTGCATTATCTTCGCCAATTAAATCTCTAATATCATTTACAGCTTCAATTCTTTTATTTTCATTAATTGTAACTCTAAATAATGCTGAACCTTCTTTATAATAGTCTTTAACTATACTACTATCTAAAGTTTCTATTGGCTCTGTAATATTAACTACATCATCTAACCAGGTAACTTCATCTACTCCATCAATATTTAATAACTTATCTTTCATTTCTAAGGCTTCTGGAATTGTAAGATTTGATATCATTATCCTGGCATTTGGTATTCCACCTTTAAATTCATCTTGCATAATATCCAATGATATGGTCGACTTTGAATCATCAGGAAGATAGTCATTCATATCATAGTTTACTGAAACAAATTTACTGCTAATAAAACATAAAATTAAAGAAATTCCAAAAGCAAAAATTATGCTATTTTTATGTTTTACTATTTTTCTAAAAATAGTTTCCATATTGCATATCACCTCTAACTAATTATTGCTTGATTTAAAGTATATTAACCAATAAGTATATTTTTAATTGCCAATAAAGTAATACTATGTGGTATAATACACACTATGAGTATATTATGAGTATTATCATATGAACGTTTTGTTAAAATAATTTAAATTTAAAGGAAGTGCATAATGGATAGACGAGTACAACGAACAAAAAATAAATTAAATGAATCATTAATGATTTTAATGAAAGAAAAAAATATTAATCAAATAACGGTTAAAGAACTTGCAGAGTTATCTGATATAAACAGAAAAACTTTTTACTTACATTATTGTGATATATTTGATATAGTTGATAATATAAAAAATATGTTATTAGATGATTTTAAAAATGTTATTTTGTCACATAACTCCCCCTCTCCTAATTCTAACGAACCATATTTACTATTAAAAGAAATATTAGAGTTTGTAGATAAAAACAGTGAAATATTATCTATTTTTCTTGGACCACATGTTAATGCAGATTCAATATTTATTGAAAAAATGAAAGATATGATGAAAGAATTATCTATAAATGTTTGGAATAGAATTTATCCCAATGCCACTCCTAAAAATTATGATTATTGTTACTCTTTTGCTTTTTATGGATTTATTGGATTAATTCAAGATTGGATAAATAATAATAAGGAAGAAAGTATTGAAAATATGGCTAAGCTTACTAGTGAAATGATTGTAAAATCATCAACTATACTACATTATTAATTTTCAAAATTAACAACTTATAATTACTAATAAATATTCTAAATATGGTCACTTAAATTAAGTGACCATATAGTTTATACTATTATTAATACTTCTAAATTATTTATTACTATTTTTTAAAATAATCTAATCCTATTGCTTTTCTAACTTCTAATAAAGTAGTTGAAGCTACTTCTCTAGCATTAATACTCCCTTCTTTTAAAATATCATATACATAATCTATGTCACTTTCATACATTTTTCGATTATTTCTTATTGGCTTCAATTCTGCTTGAATTATTTCATTTAAATATTTTTTTACTTTTACATCACCAAGCCCACCCCTTTGATAATGTTCCTTCATTTCCTTTAATTCACTTTTTACTGTAGGATTTCTTTCTAATCTTGAAACTGTAACTAAATTTAAATAATGCATTGTAAGCTCACTTAACTCTGGTATTTGAGACTGAATAAAAATAGTTGATTTTGTTGGATCTATACCTACTGATAAATAGTCTAAAGCAACTTCAATTAAGCTATTTCTTATTTTTTCAGGGTTTCTTGCGTTATCAGTTAATGCCTGTTGATCTGCTATCATAATATAACTATTATATAATCCTGTATTTTGTAAATTAACTCTATTTACTAATGAACCTATATAATGACCTATATGAAGTTTTCCTGTTGGTCTATCTCCAGTTAAAAGTATTTGTTTTTCCATAAATTTCACTCCTTAATTAAAAAATATTAAATTATTTTTTCAACAATATAAAAAACTCCGTCCTAAAATAATAGGACGGAGTTACTATCCGCGTTGCCACCTAAATTGTGTAAACAAAATTGAAAATCTTACACCACTCTTAATCAAGTACTAACATACTCTATCTGCTATAAGATGCAAAACACCACTTAGATACTTTCAAAAACTCGATTTCTCCTTGTTCCTCAAAGGCCCATTCATTAAACTTTTTCTTGTTAAGATTTCACCATCCTTAACTCTCTTTATTGAACCTAAGTTTAATTACTATTCCTTTTCATCGGATTTTAAATTATTTTAGTATATTATATTCTTATATTTTGACTATGTCAAAGATTTTAACTAAATAAAAAATAACCTTTTAATTGTTAACCATTTTAAATGTTTTGATTGACTAAATATTTTTGAATCGATATAATTTTTTTCTAGGAGGGAATTTATTATGTTAAAAAGTAAAGTTTTAAAAGTTTTAGAAGAAAATAAAGGAAAAACAGTTTCTGGTGCTGAAATCGCCAAAACTTTAAATCTATCAAGAACTTCAATTTGGAAAGCTATAAATTCATTAAGAGATGATGGATATAATATTAATGCTGTAACAAATAGAGGGTATTCTCTAGCTGATAATACTGATCTTATATCTAAAGAAGGTATTTCTCTATATTTAAATAAAGAATTTTCAAATATAGATATATATACTTATAAAACAACTTCCTCTACTAATGAAGTTGCAAAAAAATTAGCTTTAACTGGAGCCAAACACGGAACTGTTGTTATTTCAGAAGAACAAACAGCAGGTAAAGGTAGAATGGGAAGAACATTTTACTCTCCAGCTAACACAGGTATTTATATGAGTATTGTATTACGTCCAAATCTAACAGCAATGGATTCAGTACTAATTACAACCTCTTCATCTGTAGTCATATGTGATGCAATACATAAAGTTACAGGTATAGAATGTCAAATTAAATGGATAAATGATATTTATATAAATAATAAAAAAGTAGGAGGTATCTTAACTGAAGCTTCAACTAATTTTGAAAGTGGAACTATCGACTACTTAATTTTAGGAATAGGAATTAATTTTAATAATCCTAAGGATAATTTTCCTGATGACCTTAAAGAAATCGCAGACTCTCTTTACAAAGGTAATAGTAATGGTATAAATAGAAATATACTTTGTGCAGAAATACTAAATAATATTTTAAGTATTATTCCCAAAATTAAAGACTATAACTTTATTTCAGAATATAAGAAAAGAAGTATTATTCTAAATCAAGAGATAATGTATACAAGTGGTGGAATTTATTCCAAGGGTAGGGCTATTGATATAAATAATGATGGTTCTTTAGTAATAAAACATGATGATGGCTCTATAAAAATATTAAATTCAGGTGAAATAAGTATTAGGAGGTTGAGTTAAATAGAAAAGTTTATTGTTATTCAAATTATCCATTATGTTAATGAAAATTCAAAAACAATATAAATAGAGTCTGCATCAAAATACTTATATATAAGTTTTGATACAGACTTCTTTGGAATGATCAAAGTAATTTAAAGATTTAAATCATTTTATACTAATAACAGAATCTAGGCATAAAGATAAAGCAATCTCAAATGAATCTCCACCCCAGCCTCTCTCATCATAATTTTCTATATCAGCCAATGTATCTGCTGTAAATAAAATTTGTCCAAATATTATGTTCCTAAAACTAGAACATGCTGCTAAGGCTGAGCATTCCATTTCAACAACAGAGCCCCCCTCACTTCTTCTATAATCAACCTTATCTTTAGTCTCTCTAAAAAAACCATCAGTACTCCATGTTATGCATTCTATATATGAATAATTATTCTCATTTAATGCAAATTCAATAGCTTTTAACCCAATTGGATTTAACTCAATAAATCTTGAAGGTTTTAAATAATGATATGAAGTTCCCTCATCTCTTAATGCCTTTGTTGGAACTAAAAAAGTGTTTTCTGGTATATCAATCAACGCACCACATGAACCAGCCGATATTACTTCTTTAACTCCATAACTAATTAACCAATCTAATATTTGAGTTGCTGCAGCAGAACCTACAGGAGCTTGACATAAACATATTTCATAGCCTTTATAATTAGTTATGTATATAGGATATGATTTAGTTGCTGATTCAAATTCGGCAACTACCTTACAATTGTGTTTATTAGCATACTCATCAATATGCTTACCTAAAAAAGCAAAGACTGCTTTCTTAGGTAGTTTTAACTCTAATTTCTCATGATTAGGCATTATAACTGAAAGTTCATTATCATCATATTCTAATATTGGTATTTCATTTTTAATAATTGTCATAATACACCTCCTTATAAACACCCATATACCATATTTCTTTTATTCTACATGTACTACCATTATTCCTTTAATATATCTACTATTAACTTTTTTAAAAGAGATATAGCTAATAAAAGCTATATCCCTAATATATGGATAATATCCTTAATATTCTCTATAATATAATCAGCATCTTTAAGTTCATCATCATTTCCATAGCCATAACTACAACCAATAGAAAATAAATTATGCTTTTTTGCCAATTCTATATCAACAAATCTATCACCAACAACAATAAAATCTCCTTGGTACTTTTCCTTAATAAACTTAAAAATTTCATACTTAGGAATAAAGTGAAAATCTTCACTACAATAAAAATCTATAAAATACTTATTTAAATTAAATTTTTCTATATGTTTATTCATATAACTAGACTTACAATTACTTAAAAATATTAATTTATATCCATATTCATTTAATTTATTAAGTGTTTCAATAGCACCATCATATAACTGAGCTTCTCCTTTATCTATATATTCAATCATAGCTTGTCCTATAATTGAACTACACTTCTCTTTTTCACACTTTGGCAGATTAGGCATAAATGTATTCCACATATCCTTTGCACTTAAACCAAGAAACTTACTTATTTCTTCTTCTTCTTCAAACTCTCTTTTCTTTGCATAACCATTAACAACTAAATAATCATAAGCTTTCATAAAAGCAGGTTTATATATTTTTATACTATTATGCAGAGTGCCATCATAATCAAAAATAATGTATTTCATAGACTAAAAGTTCTTTAAAAGGTTAACCATTTCAATAGCCGTAACCGCTGCATCGTATCCCTTATTACCTGATTTAGTACCAGCTCTTTCTATAGCTTGTTCTATGCTATCAGTAGTTAATACTCCAAATATTACTGGCTTTTCAGTTTGAAGTGATACACTTGCAATTCCTTTTGAAGCTTCTGCACAAACATAATCAAAATGAGGAGTTGATCCCTTTATAACTGCACCTAAGCAAATTACTACATCATATTTATCATTTTTTGCCATTTTCTTTGCTACTAATGGTATCTCAAATGCTCCTGGAACCCACGCAACATCAATATTATTTTCCTCCACTCCATGTCTTTTTAATCCATCTAAAGCTCCACCTAATAACTTTGATACTATAAATTCATTAAATCTTCCTACTACTATTCCAACTTTAAGCCCTTGTGCCACTAAATTTCCTTCTAATATTCTCATTTATTTTTCCTCCTAAAATTTAATTTATTTTATATAAATTTTTAATTCATAATTTATCTAATAATTTTTAAAGCATATGCCCTAGTTTTTCTTTTTTAGTTTGTAAGTAAAACTCATTTTTTTCGTTGTGATTCATTTTAATTGGAACTCTATTTACAATTTCTATGCCATACCTTTCTAATCCATCTATCTTTCTTGGATTATTAGTCATTAAATTAACTTTAGAAACACCTAAATCCTTTAAAATTGCAGCTGCAACATCGTAACTTCTCATATCTGCGGGAAAACCTAACATTTCATTTGCTTCTACAGTATCAAATCCTTTATCTTGAAGTGAATAAGCCTTTAATTTATTTATAAGTCCTATTCCTCTTCCTTCTTGCCTCATATAAAGTAAAATTCCACACCCTTCTTCAGCAATTCTCTTCATAGCTGCATCATATTGTTCTCCACAATCACATCTCTTAGAGCCTAGAGCATCTCCTGTTAAACATTCAGAATGTACTCTAGTTAATACTTCATTCTTTTCATTTATTTCTCCCTTAACTAAAGCAACATGATGTTCACCATTTAACTTATTTATAAAGCCAAACATTTTAAAATCACCATATCTAGTTGGCATTTTAGTTTCTACTACTCTTTCTACTAAAGTTTCTTTTTCCTCCATTTTTCTTCTATATTCAATTAAGTCTTTAATTGTAATTATTTTTAAATTATGCTCATTTGCAAATTTTATTAAATCTGATGTTCTAGCCATGGTCCCATCATCCTTCATAATTTCACATATAACTCCAGCACCTTTTAATCCAGCAAGTTTAGGCAAATCTACTGCTGCTTCTGTATGACCATTTCTTTCTAATACCCCACCTTTTTTAGCTATTAAAGGAAATACATGTCCTGGTCTCCTAAACTCATCTGGTTTTGAGCTTTCATCTAATACCTTTTGAATTGTTAAGGCTCTTTCAAAAGCAGATATACCGGTAGTTGTATCAATATGATCAATAGCCACGGTAAAAGCAGTTTCATGATTATCTGTATTTTTTTCAACCATTGGGCCTATTTTTAGTTTCTTTAATCTTTTTTCTTCAACTGGCATACAAATAAGTCCACGTCCATATTTAGCCATAAAGTTTATAGCTTCACCTGTAACTTTTTCTGCTGCCATTAATAAGTCTCCTTCGTTTTCTCTATCTGGATTATCAATAACAATAATAATTTTTCCTTCCTTTATATCTTTAATTGCATCTTCAATTGTATTAAATTTATACATATTTACATACTTCCTTTCACTTTAAAAAAATCCATTTATCTTCAAAAAATCTTTTGTTATTGATGCACTTTTATTACATTTATCCACAGGTTTAAGTCCCATAAGTTTTTCAACATATTTTGAAATAACATCACATTCTAAATTAACGGTATCACCGTTAGTTTTATTTAATAATGTAGTTTCCTGTGCAGTATGCGGTATTATTGAAACCTTAAAGCTTTTATCATCTACATATGCAACTGTTAAACTTATACCATCAATGGTTATTGAACCTTTTAAAACTATATATCTTAAAATATTATTTGTAGTTTTTATAGTAACCCAAGTAGCATTATCTTCTTTTATTAATGAAATAATTTCGCCAGTTCCATCTATATGTCCACTTACAATATGACCACCTAATCTACTTTGTAACGACAATGCCCTTTCTAAGTTAACTTTACTTCCTACCTTTAAATCTCCTAAATTGCTTCTTCTTAATGTTTCAGCCATAACATCGGCTTCAAAACTATTTGTTTTTAAAGATGCTACAGTAAGGCATACCCCATTAGTACAAATACTATCTCCTATCTTTGTATTCTCTAAAACCTTATTTGCTTTAATTAATAATTTTGAAGATTTGCTACCTTTTTTTATTTCCTGTATAATACCTAATTCTTCAATTATACCTGTAAACATATAATCACCACCTAATCTATATATCCTTCAACTAAAATATCTTCATCCAGAATATTGATAGCAATGTTTTTCAATTTAAAAGCATCTTTTAATTTATCTATTCCTCTCCCACCTACTGGAGTTTTAGAAGATTCTCCACCTATAATTTTAGGAGCTATATAAATCATTACTTTATCAACTATATTTTCTTCTAAAGCAGAATAATTAAGTGTTGATCCTCCTTCTAACAAAATACTATCTATACCTAATTCTCCAAGCTTTTTAATAAGAGCATTTAAATCAACTTGTCCATTCTTTTCATCTATAATTATCACCTTAATATTTTTCTTTAATAACTCTTGCATACTATTTATACTTGCTCTTTTAGTAGTTGCTATTATTGTTTTATTATCTTTATTTTGTAATACCTTAGAATTGATAGGTATTCTTAATGTACTATCAACAATAATTCTTATTGGATCATTTCCATTTTTTATTCTACAAGTTAATTCTGGATTATCTTTAATTACAGTATTTACTCCTACCATAATTGCTGAAAATTTATTTCTTAAATTATGAACTTGTAATCTTGATTTTTCAGAACTAATCCATTTAGATTCACCATTTCTTGTGGCTATTTTCCCATCTAAAGACATTGCAGTTTTTAATACCACATACGGCTTTTTAGTCAATATATATTTTATAAATATCTCGTTAAGCTTTTTACATTTATCTTCTAATACACCAACCTTTACTTCTATACCAGCCCTTTTTAATTTATCTACTCCATTTCCAGCCACTAATGGATTAGGATCAATCATTCCAATAACTACTCTCTTAATCTTACTTTGAATTATTTTATCTACACATGGTGGTGTTTTGCCATAATGAGAGCATGGCTCTAAAGTCACATACATAGTAGCTCCACTTGGATCTTCCTTTAAACTTTCAAATGCATTTACTTCAGCATGTCCTTCTCCGTACTTTTCATGATATCCTTCTCCAATTATAATCCCATCCTTAACAATTACAGCTCCAACCATTGGATTTGGATTTACTTTTCCTTCACCTCTTTTGGCTAATTCAATTGCTAATTCCATAAATTTTTCATCCAAATTTATCACCTCACAATAAAATTAATTTAAATTTAATAAATCTTTCAAAAAATAAAAACCCTGAGTAAATAACTCAGGGCTTTTATTTTACAATTACTTTTATATTATCATTTTATTTACAATTAGATTTAATAAAAATACTTAATAAATATAACTATAAAAAACAAAGTTTATAAAAATAAATCATATAAATTTTGTGAAAATATAGAAGCTCTGAAATATAAAATATTTCAGAGCATAAATACACAAAACTAATATAGTAATTAAAAATACTATATTTTCATTTATCTTCTTTCATCCAGACTTTACTGTCGGCCTCGGAATTTCACCGAATCTGCTAAAATAGCTCGCGGGCTTTACCGCCGGTAGGGAATTTCACCCTGCCCTGAAGATTTATTAAATTATAATTAAATATTATTACAAATACTATTTTTTGTCAAATGTTATTTAATTTATTTTTATCTAATAAAATTTGTTCTTTCAACTGGAACTAATTCAGGAAGTGGTACATTTTTAGCCGCTTCTTTACACTTAATTAAATAAGCCATATTTCTAGCTAATACCTTCATTGTTCTTACACCTTCTAAATCTTGTACAACTTCTTCTGGAGTATTTCCATGTATTTGATTCCAATAAACAGATGATACTATAGGCATCTCATTTATTGTAAAGTATTTATTTAACTGATCAAAGGCAGCGCTAGCTCCTCCTCTACGACATGAAATAATACTAGCACCAAACATATGCCTTAAATAATTTTTGTCTGTTGAATAAAAAAGCCTATCTAAGAATGAAGTTGCCGCTCCACTTGCAGATGCATAATGTACCGGTGAACCTACAATAAACCCATCTGAACTTTCCATTTCTTTACTTACTTCATTAACTAAATCATTATGAATACATTTTCCAAGCTTTCTACATCCATTGCATCCAATACATCCTATTACTGGTTTATTTCCAACTTCATAGAATTTAACTTCTATTCCTTCATTAATTAACTCTTTTTCAATTATCTTTAATGCTGTATATGTGCAGCCTTTTGATTTTGGACTTCCATTAAGTAATATTACCTTCATTTAAAACTCTCCTCTAGAAAATTTTTATAACTATATATAAAACTTTAATTTATTTATAACTAATAAATTATATGAAAATTTAATTATTTAAGTACTATAAGTTAATACCTATCTATCTATCTAAAACAACTACGTAAATATATTTACTAATATTTTTCTATTATACTTTGAGTACCATAATCTCCGAAACCATTTTTCTCTAATTCCTCATACATCTCTAATACCTTGTTAAGAATAGGTAAATCTTCACCTTTTTCCTCCATAACTTCCTTAGCTATTTTCATATCCTTTATAAAATGCTTATTAAAGAATCCAGGTGCATAATCTTTTTCAATCATCTTATACCCATTGTTTTGAAGTTGCCAACTTCCAGCAGCCCCTTTTGATATGGCATCTAAAACAGTTTTAGGATCTAGACCAGATTTTTTAGCATACATAATTGATTCAGCTACTGCCGCTACTGTACCTGCTATAGCAACTTGATTACTTGCCTTACAGTTTTGTCCACTACCAGCTTCACCTAAATAAATTATATTTTTACCCATACATTCAAATATACTATACATATATTCAAAATCCTCTTTATTTCCACCTACCATAATTGATAATGTAGCATTTTGTGCACCAATATCCCCACCTGAAACAGGTGCATCTAAAATATGAAATTTATCACCTAATTCATATAACCTTTTAGCAAGAATTGGTGATGAAGTAGTCATGTCAACTAAATACGCACCTTCCTTTGCATATTTAAAAATTCCTTCTTCACCTAAATAGACCTCTTCAACATCTTTTGGATAACCTACAATAGTAAATATTGCATCTGCATTTTTTACACATTCTTTAATACTATCTTTAACCTCTATTCCAAATTCCTTTAATGGTTCACACTTTGAAATTGTTCTGCTAAAAACAGAAACATTATGTCCACTTTTTGATAAGTTTTTAGCCATAGCACTTCCCATGACTCCAGTTCCAATCCAAGCTATATTCATTTTTTACCTCCATATTTTAAAATATTATATATTTTTCACACTATGATAATAATTTTATCATTTTCAACAATTATTTTCCATACCTTCTAAATACCTATATAAAAGTCACAGAGTTTCAAATTAGATATTTCTAAATTAAAAAATAGTATCTAATTACTCTATGACTTTTTCTATTAAACCTATTTATTGATTAAATTGATGATCCATTTTTTTAAAGAAATCCACCTTTGGTTCAAGGAACTTAAAACTATGAGTATTAACATCATCAAAATACGATGTAATAGGGTCTAGTATTTTATCCCAATTCCACAATTCATCACTTATATTTAAATACTCCTTGAACATTTCACAACCCTCTGGTGCTATTGGATGAACTAATATTGAAATAATTTTACATGCATAAAAACAATCTGCTAATACATTGGCCTTTAATTCCTCATTTTTGATATTATTTGTCCAATGCTTATTTACTTCTCTTATATATTCATCTAAAACATAGGCTATTCTGTGAAAATCTTGATTATACATATGCCTTTCATATTCATATACTGCTTTTTCAGTTAATAGTTTAATCTTTTCACTAACTTCATTCATTGGAATTCGTTCATTCATATTTTGAAGTGTATAAAAGCATGAACGAATAAGTCTATTAAATACATTTGTTAAAAGATTACCTTCTTTTAGAACTGGATCAGCACCTACTTTTTCTTCTTCCTTCATATAAACTTGTGGCTTAAATCCAACACTTTTAGATGATAATCCTAAGCTCATAAAATGCATACGTAATTGATCTTTAGTATAAAACTTTAACAACTCATCGGCCATTGGAGGTTTAATATCAGAACTACTACTTGCTTTTTTATCCATAAATAGGATGTGTTTATTAGCAACTATATGAGGTAATTTTACTTTAGTAATATCTACATTCTCTCCCTTTGCAATATTTAATCCAATAAACATAGCCATTTCTGCAATAGAGTAAAAGTAAATATTATCTTCTCCTATAAATTGATATACCATTGAATTATCATCTTCCCAATAACTTTTCCACTTATTTGTATCCTCTCCCATTGACTCTAAATAAGTTTTAGTAAAAGAAATTGGAGCCCATAACGATTCTGGCCACACCCAAAATGTAAGATTTTTTAAATCATCTTTATCTGGCACCTTTACTCCCCAAGAAATATTTCCTGATAATCTAAATGGAACTAATGTCTTCCCACTTGTATAGTGAATGTTTAAGCTATCAAGTACTTCCTTAGCTATATCTCTATCCTCAAGGTTTTCAAAAACAAAAGAGATTGATGATTTTTTTTCTTCATCTATAGTTTCATGCTTTGGTAATCTTTTCTCTAAATCATTAAGATTATCAATATATTTTCTTGGAACATATATTAATGGATTCTTTAAAAACTCTTCTATAGCCTTAATTTCATATTTTCTTCTATTTGTATTTTTCTTTAAAAAATCATTAAGTTCCTTCATAATTTCTATAGACTCATCTAAAGTAAAATACCAATTATCTACACTTTTTAATATTGGCTTCTTTCCAGATAATGTACTAATGGGATTAATAAGCTCAGATGCCATATATTGATGTCCTAATGAACATTCCTCAGCATATGCTTTATCAGAATTACATCCTGCAATTGGACATTTTCCAATAACTTGCCTTCCATTAAGAAAAGTTTTTTTATCTTCATCATAAAATTGTAATGCTGACATCTTTTCTATATAACTATTTTCAAATAAAGTATTAAATATTTCTTCAGAAACTTCATTATGAATTTCTCCAGATCTTCCAAGTGCTGAAGCTCCAAATATATTTAAACTAATATCATAATCTTCTAAGGTTTTCTTTTGACTTAAATGATTGGTTTTAACATACTCTTCTATAGTATCTTTATATCCTTCTTCTTTTAATTTTCTATAACTTTCAAGTATAGGTGAGCCATAACAATCTGTGCCAGATACAAAAATAACATTTTCCTTGCCTATTCGATCTCTTAAAAATCTTGCAAATATATCTGCATGAATAAACATACCTCCAACATGCCCAAAGTGGAGATTTTTATTTCCATAAGGCATCCCAGCTGTAACAACAGCCCTTTTAGGGAAAATTGGTCTTTCATTTTTTTCTAATCTTTTACTTATCATATTATATACTCCTTTTTATTTGTTTATAATTGAACGTCAAAAAGCCCCTGTAGAATAAAATTCTACAGGGGCGAAAACTCTATTTCGCGGTACCACCCTTATTTTCTTAAAATGTTACCATTTTAAGCTCTTCAAGTACACCATTATCTAAACTTAGATAAATCATACTCTAGTTCTGTAACGTGAACCTACGTCATAGCATCACTTATAATTTAATATTATAAGATCCGTATGCAGCTCCGAGCCTTGTTTCATTATGACTTCATAATTTCCTTTCAGCAACTGGAAACTCTCTGTGTAATCATTCATAATTACTCTTCTCTTCATAGCTTTTTGATAATTATATATCTTATTGTATTACCTGTCAAACATATTTTATAACTTAATATTTATTTCTCATTACTAGATATTACACAAAAAGCTCCTTTACTATCATATTCTTTAGCTCCTTCAATAATAGCAACTTTCATCGCACCACTAGATGCAGCACCTGGAACTCTAAAGTTTTTAATATCTATTTTTTCTATAGATATTTCTTCTGGTTTTTCAAACTGTGGCACCCAATCATATGGATATCTATAACTTCTATAAACCATATTCATATTGATTTTATTTTTATAAGGATTAATAAATTCCCAAACTATTTCATGTTCTTTTGTTACTTCAAAAATTCTTCCATCTGAGCCCTCAGTTATTAATGTATTACCATTAGGTAATCTTTGAGCTCCACTTACAAATGGACTATAAAATCTACTAGAGTCTAAAGGCTCAATTAAGCCAGCTTCAGCAGGTGTATATTGCCATACAATTTCTAATGTAGTTGGATCTATTTCTAATACCCTTGAATAATCTCTTTTTGCATTTTGTCTTCCAGTAGGAGAACTTGGATTTGGAGCTCCATATCCAGCCCATCCACCATTATCAAAAATAAGTATATTCCCTTCACCCGGTAACCCTCTTGGAATCATATGAACATGGTGTTGACCTATAATCCATCCTATTTTTCTTACTTCTTCATTTTCATTATAATTTGGGCCTAGTTTCCATACTATTTTTCCTGTGCTTTTTTCAATTATTGCTATTATATTTGCCTCACGACTATCCCATATTATATTTTCAGGATTAAATCTCTCATCACCATTATCATACCATCTATTTGGTCCAAGTGTTGACATTGAATTTATATGAAGCCAATCACCCATTCCTCCACTAGCTGGTCTCATATTAGGATCTCTATAAAGAATATTTTTTGCAGCTTCATCAAAATTCAACTCATTAAAATGTTCATTAGCCTTCCACTGCCATATTATTTCACCTTCCCAATTAACTTCAATTATTTTATCATCTAAAAGTAGTTGTTGTGATATCTCATTGTTTATAAGATTTTCATGACATAAAATTAATGTATTTCCTCTATCAACAAGTGGTTCACTATTAGGTGAATAATAACCAACTGAACTACCTTCTCTTTGATAATCATGATGCTGTCTTGCCATCCATTGTGGCATTTCACCTTTATCTTCTATATACTCTGTTTTATTAAACTTCCAAATAATATTACCTTCTAAATCTACTTGAATTAAATCAAGCATATCTTGCATACCATATTCAGGATTTCTTTCTCCTGTACTTCCAATTACAAAACCACCTGGTAAAAGTTTATTAGGAAAGCCTTTTAACCCCTTCCATAATTGAATTTCTCTACCATTCATATCTATTAGTAATGCCCCTAAATCATTTACTTGTAATAAAGTATAACCTCCCCATGCTTTTTCCTTGTTATATACTGTTACTCCTGTTGGATAAATAGTTGGATGTCCCATTTTTAATTCCTCCCTTAATATACATTATTTATTTGCTTTTTCATAAAAAGATCTATCAATCCATGAATTTATATCAAAATCTTTAGATATGATATCGTTATTTAACATAAAATCCTTACTTGCTTCTAATTTTTTTATTGAATCTTCTGTAATATCTAAAGAAACAAAATCAAATTTATTATCATCTTTTCCCATTAAAGTAGAAATAACTTCTTTGCTATATCCTGTATTAGTTAATATATCAAATGCTTCGTCAGTATTTTCTATTAAAAACTCCTTACCTTTTATTAAAGCTTTCAAAAATGCTACAACTGCATCTTCATTTTTATTTAAATATTTTTTATTACCGACAATTACAGTTTGAGCTGTAATATCTTCATGATCTTTAGATGAATCTAATGTCTTAGCAATTTTCTTTGTTTGTACTAATACCCCTTCGCCCCAATCGGTAGTTACTATAGCATCTATAGAATTACCTTGTAACGCTGATTCACCATCTGTAGTATTTATTAACTCAACTTCATCTAATTTTATGCCGTTCAAAGCTAATATCTCGTAAATATACTTATGCATATATGTCCCCTTTGTAAATCCTATCCTTTTTCCTTTAAGATCTTTTACAGATGATATATCTGAGTCAGTTCTAACAACTATAGCTGAAGTGCTATAATTATCTGTAATACCTATTAAACTTGTATCCACACCTTTGGATTCTATTAATATACCTGGGAAATCAGCATATATTGCAATATCAATTTCATTTGATGCTAATGCCTCATTTACTCCTGGTCCAGCAGATGGAAAACTTATATATTCAACACTATATCCAAGTTCTTTTAAATACGCGTCTATATATCCCTTTTCTTGAGCTATTCCAGCAACTCCAGCAAGAGCACTTTGGGTTCCTGGATATCCAATTCTCAACACTTTTTTATCACTTGTCTTTGAACTATTCCCGCAACTAACTAAAGTTAGTAAAGCAATTATTAAGACTAATTGTAATATAAACTTTTTCATTTTTATTTCTCCTTTCAAATAAAATAAGGAGGCTAAAATTATAAATTTTAAACTAATAAAATTTATAAGATTAACCTCCAGTTTTTCTGGTCAATTAATTGTATAATCATTATTTAATTCCTTTTCTTTTAAATTGTATATTCTACTGAAATATCCTCAGTATCAAAAAAATGTTTATATACTCGCTTCTTAATAGTTGCAAAATCATAACTACTTCTATCCCTTGGTTTACCAATGTCTACATTTATAATTTCCTTTATTTTACCTGGCCTAGAAGACATTACTATTATTTTATCAGCTAAATAAATAGCTTCTTCAATATCATGTGTAACCATAATCATTGTAGTTTTTTCTTTTTGCCAAATTTTCAAAACTTCATTTTGTAATTGAATTTTAGTTAAAGCATCTAACGCTCCAAAAGGTTCATCTAGTAATAATACCTTAGGATTATTTATTAATGCTCTTGCAATAGCTGCTCTTTGTGACATTCCTCCAGACAATTGATTTGGATATGCATTTTCAAACCCTTCTAATTTTACAAGTTTTAAATGCTCTTTAATTAATTTATCATTTTCTTCTTTATTACTTTTGTCTAAACCTAATGATATATTATCTCTTATAGTTAACCATGGAAATAGTCTATGCTCTTGAAAAATCATAGCTCTATCTTTATCTGGTTTGCATATTACTTCACCATCTAAAGTAACATTTCCATTATATTCTGTTATTAAACCAGCAATAATTTTTAAAAGTGTACTTTTACCACATCCACTATGCCCTACTATTACAACAAATTCTCCTTCATCTATTTTAAAATTTATATCTTTAAGAATTTCTATATCTTTATTATCAATATTGAAACTTTTACTTATATTATTTATAAAAAGAGTCCCTTTGTTCATATAAAATCACCTACGCTTTCTTATTCATCCATGGAGTAAGTATTTTAGAAATCTTATTTAGTATTTGCTCCATTAATAAGCCAATTATAGCAATTACAATCATTCCAACAAAAACAACTTCTGGTTGCATAAGGCTTCGAGCATCATTAATTCTATATCCTATACCAGATGTTGCAGCAATTATTTCAGCTCCAACTACAGCCATCCATGATATTCCAAGTCCTAGTTTCAAACCAACAAATATTGAAGGAATTGCTGAAGGTAAATATATCTTTGTAAATAATTTAAGCTTACTTAAATTATACATTTTGCCTACTTCTATTAGCTTAGGATCTGTACTCTTAATACCGCTTATAGTATTAATAAGTATAGGAAAAAAGGCAGCTAACACAATAACAATAATTTTTGATGTTTCCCCAATTCCAAACCATAAAACTATTAGAGGAATCCATGCAAGCATTGGTATTTGTCTAATAGATGTAAGAGTTAAATAGAAAAAAGAATTTATATTTTTATTTATTCCCATCAATACTCCTAAAACAACACCTAGTATTACTGCTATCAAATATCCTTGTATAACTCTAATAAAACTTGTTAATATATCATTTATCAGCTGTCCACTAGTTAATTGATTTACAAAAGACTCTATAACTTGTCCTATATTAGGTAATATTGCACTTGAAAAAATATGCAATTTTGCTATTACAAACCAAACTATTAAAATCGTAATAGGCAAAAATAGTGATAAGAATTTACTATTGATTATGTGAAAATAATAATTTAATTTTTTACTGTAATTTGCTCTGTTATTAATTTTTACTTTCTGCAACTTTAACTTCCTCCATTATACTCTTATTTTTTCACTTCTTTCAATTTGAATTACTTTTCCATCTTGTACAACTAAAGTTAAAGTTCCATACTTAATTTCATTTAGAATATTTAGTATCACATTTAAACTTTCATTAGATAAATTACTTTTTACATTATTCATTATAATGCCCCCTTTATAATAAAATGTAGTTTTCCTATAGGTTTACTAGATTTTATAATATACATTATATGTATATTGCCTTTTCCTGTCAATGATTTAAATGTATTTTTTTAGAAATTTATATTTTTTAGAAATAAAAAACTCAAGAAATTATCTTTAATTCCTTGAGTTTCAACCCTTATAATTAATATTTATTTTATATTATCCTTTAATTTTTACAATTAATTAGAATTTAATCAAAGACGACTATCCAATTTTCATCTTCTTTTGCTTTAAAGCACATCTCTATTTGCTCAAAATTAGATTTTTCATTAGAAAGATTAGGTAAATTATCAAGTGAAAAATACCCTATTTCTGTAGTCTCTATATTTTCAATAAACTCTCCACCAATAAGATCGCATTGAACAAAAACCTTGCATAATCCATATGGATAAAGTGGAGTATTATGTTTATTTCTATCTTGAATAGCTATAATTTTCTTAGCAATAACATCAAGACCAGCTTCTTCTTTTACTTCTTTTATAGTATTTGACTCTATTGATTCCAATACATCAACCCAGCCACCAGGCAATGACCAAGTACCACTTTTTTCATGAACCAATAGTATTTTCCCATCTTTAAAAATTGCTGCTCTAGTATCTAATTTAGGAGTTTGATACCCTTCTTCATTGCAAAACAAATTTTTAATTTTATTAACTGGAATTTCAGTTTTATAACTTAACATTTCAGCTGCAATATTCCTCAACTGTTCATATCGTTCTTTATCATATACATCCTTAGTATATGTTAATCCACATTGGGCAATGCTTTGTATTTCAATAGCCCATTTTAACCATGGTTCTTTTAAAAATGTGTTATTCATAAATCCTCCAATTATTAAATTCACTATAAAAATTTTTATATCTAAAATATAATTTCTACCCTATATTATTATGCCTTCAAAATGATCAATTTCATGCTGTATTATTTGTGCTGTAAATCCTTTAAATATCTGTCTTTGCTTTTTAAAGTTTCTATCTAAATATTCCACTTCTATTTTTTCATATCTAATTGTTTTTCTAAATCCACTTAATGATAAACAACATTCCTCAGTCTCATAGCTGTTCTCTTTATTTAATATAACTGGATTTATCATAGGTATAATAATATCACCTATAGTAAATACTAATATACGTTTTTTAACCCCTATCATATTAGCAGCCATACCAACACAATATTCTAAATTTGCTCTTAATGTATCTGTCAAATCATCTATAACTGCTATATCCTCTTTAGTAGCTGGCTCTGATTTTTGACTTAAAAATACTATATCTTTAACAATTGGTTTTATCATTTTTGTTTCAACCTTTCTAATTTCAATTTAATACTCTATGTTATTATCATTACACCACTTAATAGCTAAATTTCTTTCAGCATCTTCTCTATAATCATACCATTCATTAATAAGACCTTCATTTTCAATTGATTGCCTTAACTCTCTAAAAGAATCTTTACTATTTAATATTTTATCCCTTAATTCTATATTTTCTATATTATTACAAAACTCAATCATCATACCATACTCATTAATATCCTCATGAGATGGAAGTTGAATATAGTCATTTGGATTTTCTCTAAAATCATGAAGTGAAAGTATAAGTTCTTTTTCCCACTCTTCAAAATTATCTAAATTATGTATATCATCAGCTTTGTAAGTTGCAGTACTACTATCCTCTATATACATTATAACACCTGTATTTTTATTATAGTAATGTTGTAATAATTCTCCTTCAAATTCTATACATTCTATTACATCGCTTAAATCTACTTTTAATTTATTACTCAAACAATCACATCTTTCTTATTTATTACTTTTTCTTAAAATTAATTAACATTATTATATTAGATTATTCATAGTATCTCAATAAAATATAAAAATAATCATACCAAAATCATATATATAATTTCAGTATGATTATTTTATATCTTATACTCCGCTTGTAACCTTTATATTTGCAGGCAACGCTTTTAGTATTGTTAATACAAGTAAAACTGTAATTCCCTTATCTATTAAATCAAATAATATTTGTGTAGAAAATACACTTGTTACTATATTTACTCCAGCTTCCTTTAAGTACATTACAATAAAAGAAGTACCAGAAGAAGTTATACCACCAAAAACAAAAGCTGAAATTAATGATGCTACAATGGATCCCATTACAGTTGTTATTATAATTCCTAAAATTAAAAATTTACCTTTAAATAAATTCTTTTTATAACATATTCCTGCCATTAAACCTATGATTGCTTGAACTGGAATAAAATATAGTGAATATGGATCAAAAGTTAATCCATTAATTAATGAAGTTACCATTCCTGTTAACATTCCACCAACAGGTCCAAATAAAAATGCAGATAAAAATGTTCCAATTGTATCAATAAATATTGGTAATTTTAATGTTGTAGCAATAAATGCACCTACAATATTTATTACAACAGCTATAGACATAATTGTAATTTTAAAGGTATTACTTCTTTTCATAATAAAATCCCCCACTTATTTATATTTTAATTAGTTAACTCCATACTTAGAATTATTAAGCACTATTGCAATATCATTTTTGCTTTCTGGAAATATTCTTTCAAGAAACATTTTCATAAATCTTTTAGAATCTACTTTTGTCAATATACGACCATTATGCTCTTTTCTATAGAAATTTCCTACATCAACTAAAGTTTGTCCTATTGCTTTTCCATCTGTGACTATATCTAAATAAGATGTAAAACCGTCACAAAGAGTTCTATCTATAAAATAAGCTACTGCTAAAGGATCATTTATTACACAGCCTAAAGTTCTTTCTTGATTCCAATGAAAATCAACATAAAACCTAGTTATATCTACAATAAAATTAGCTATATCCCCTCCTATTTGCTTAATAAGTTCTATAAGGTTAGGTGTTAATATTATTTCCCTAGTAACATCTAATCCAACCATTGAAAAAGGTACTTTACTTCTATCAAAAACCTCTTTAACCCCATGAGGGTCTACCCAATAATTAAACTCTGCAACTTGCGAACAATTTCCATGAGACCTAAAAGCTCCTCCCATTGAGACTATTTCATTTATCATATTAAATCCTTCTTCATCTCTTTCTATTGCTTTTGCCAGATTAGTTAATGGACCTAATGCAATTACACTTATATCTCCTTTCCTTGAATTTTCTAAAATGAAGTCAACACCACCATAATTAATTTTTACATCTGCCTCTTCATAATTAGTTTCACCAAGGCCATCTTCTCCATGTGTATCTTGAGCTGTTATAAGTTCTCTCTCTAATGGAACCTCTTCTCCAATATATACAGGTATATCTTCTCTATTCATAATCTTCAATACCTTTAATGCATTTTTCGCACCTTGATCTGCTTTAACATTTCCTGAAACTGTAGTAATACCTACAATTTCCAGTTCAGGTGAATTCAATGCTAAAATTAAAGCTAATGAATCATCTATACCTGGATCACAATCAATTATTACTTTCTTTTTCATTTTATCTGCTCCTTTACTAAATAAATATAAAATTTATATTGAGTAAATAAAAAAAGGAATAAACCTATAGTTCATTCCATCACAAAATAAAGGGAGCTATACTTAATAGCTCCCTCATATATTAAAATCTAGTATTATTTTATTGAAATTTTCACAACAAAATTATCCTAACATCTTTAAGAAACTTAAAGTTTATTAGGGGTCCTAGTTTTTTATAGAGGGATGGTTACGAACCTCTCTCAGAATTACTCTGAGTATATAAATTTTACATATTTAGTATATATGTTTTTTGAAAATTTATCAATATTAAACTTTATTTGCAATTAAATTATTTACTTATTAGATGAATTTTTTAAATTCTCTTGAAATTCTTTTACAGATTCTAATGCTTTTAAACATTCATCACCATCATTTAGATTAATATATAATAGAGCTGAAACATTTTCGCCTTTTTCACTTATTCTTGTTGCCACTCTATAATGATCTTCAAGTTTCTTAACTTCCATTTTATATATTAAGTCTAAATGAGTTATTTTTCCATTAAGCATTACATTTATATTATCTTTTTCTATCTCTAATGTAACATTCTTTTCAGTTATTCCTTCGCTTATATTTCCAAACTTAGTAAATGTGTATGATGCTTGATTATAATCAAATCTATTGCTTTCTTTTAGATTTTCTAAAATATATTCTCCATCTTTAACAGCTTCTATAAATTCTTCTTCCTCATAAAAACGATATTTTCCAATATAGTCTAAAGTATAGCATCTAAAAATATTTATATCTTTAAGTTTATCCACTATAAATCACATCCGTTATCTTATTTTAGTATAAAAAAATCTTCCGTTTATTATAGTGTATCCTATCTTAAAATATTATATTATCAATATCATCTAAATCATTATCCTCATCATATATGTCATCTTGATCATCATAATCATTGTCATCATACTTATCATCAAAATCGTAGTTATCATCATACTTATCGTATATATCATCTAAATCCTTGTCTAAACCTAATTCTCCTTCCTTTAACTCTATTATATTTTCTATTATATCATCATATTTCTTTCCAAATTGAACTTCTAACTCATTTTCTAAAATATCATCCCACTCTTCGCCATTCTTTTCATATAAATCTACTACCCAATTAGAACCATATTTATTATTTATATAACTTTCTATTTCAGATTTTAAGACTTCAATATTTTCATTAGCAGTATTATTTACTGGTGTAACTCCTACATAACTTTTATCATTATTTATCATCCTATTATTTGTTGCTGCCCAAGTTGTTACTCCTACTCCACATACAGCTGTTAATACTAAACCAATCATTAATTTTTTCATAATTTAAATTCCTCCGATTTCTTTATTCACTATTAAATACAATTAATATTTTTATTTTAAGTACCTTTTTAAAATAACTATTTGACTTTTATTTTCATTACTAAATACAATAATAAAATTTTATTTAGGTACTTTTTTAATAATAATTTTTTATTTTTTTCTCATTATATTATTAAATACATTAATATTCTTAATTTTAGGTACCTTTTTCAAATAAAAAAAGCTATTTCACAATAAGTAAAATTTAAAGTTTACTTATTATGAAATAAGCCTCTTATAAAAAATTATGCTCCAATTAAATTTCTAACAAAACTTGTTTTTGGATTTCTTACTACTTCCTCTGGCGTATCATTTTGAACTATTTCACCTTTATCCATCACAATTACTCTAGTCCCTAATTTTAATGCTTCCTTAATATCATGTGTTATAAATATAATAGTCATATTGAACTGCTTATATATACGTAATATTTCATCTTGTAAAAGTCTTCTTGTTATTTCATCTATAGCTCCGAAAGGTTCATCCATAAGTAAAATCTTTGCATCACTAGCTAATGCTCTTGCAATTCCAACTCTTTGTCTCTGTCCACCTGATAGTTCATTTGGATATCTATCTAACATATCTTCTTTTAATCCTACAACTTTTATTAATTCCTTAACCTTATTTTCAACTTTTTCTTTACTATCTTTTTTTATTAAATTAGGAATATAAGATATATTTTTTCTTACATTCATATGTGGAAATAATCCAATCTCTTGTATTACATATCCTATCCCTCTTCTTAAAGCTATTTTATCTATGGTAGATATATCATAATTATTTACATAGACTTGTCCAAAATCCGGCTTAACTAATCCATTAATTAATTTTAAAAAAGTAGTTTTACCACATCCTGAACTTCCAATAATAGTAACAAATTCCCCTTTATCAATCTTTAAATTAATATTTTTTAATATCAATTTATCTCCATATACTTTTTTTACATTTTCTACTTCTATAAGACTTCTTTCCTTCATTATTCTCCCCTATTAAATATTACTTTAACAATCCCTTATCTCTTAAGAAATCTTCTGCAACTTTCTTTTCATCTTCTTTTTTAGATTCAACCTTGTAATTTAATTCAGCCATCTCACTTTCTGTTAAAATATTATTCATTTTCATTAATACTTCTTCAAGTTCTGGATACTTTTTTAGTATATCGTTACGTATAACAGTTCCACAATAATAGGTTTGATAGAAATTTTTATTATCTTCTAACAATACAACATCAGAATCAGCTAGTTGTCCATCTGTTGTGAAAACATTCATTACATCTATTTCTTTAGAATTTATAGCATTATACTTAAGACCTATATCTAAATCTACAGATTTTTTAAAACTCATTCCATACTCTTCACATAAAGCATCAAAACCATCTTCTCTTTCATAAAAATCATACTCAGCTCCAAAAGTTAAATCTTCTGAATATTTTGCTAAATCTGAATAAGTTTTTATATTATATTTTTCTGACAAATCTTTTCTTATTACTAATCCATAAGTATTATTAAATCCATATAATCCAATCCAACTTAAATCATAATTATTTTTATATTTTTCTTGTAATTCCTTATATAAAGTTTCATCATCTGGAATTCCATCTTCCTTTAATACGAAACTCCAGCCTGTACCTGTGTACTCTGGATAAAGATCAAAATCTCCCTTTACTATTGCTGGATGTATATTGCTAGTACCTCCACCTATTCCTTTTGTAATTTCTACATTTAAATCTGTATTATCTTCAATAAGTAATTTTATCATTTCACCCAATATAAATTGCTCTGTCATTGGCTTTGTTGCAATTTTAATAGTATCACTTTTATTAGAACAACCAAATGATGGTATAGATAGTAGTGCAATTAATATAATAACTAGAAATCTTTTCATATATTTCATTAACCTAACCTCCAGCTTTTTTTTATTTTCTTTTCAATTTCACCAATTAAGAAATCAGCTATTAAAGCTAATAATGCAATTAACAAACTTCCTGCTATTGTTAGTGTTGAATTATTTGTTGTAATTCCTCTATAAACTGCAACACCTAATCCTCCTGCTCCAATAAAAGAAGCAATACCTGCAAGAGCAATTGTCATAACAACCATATTTTTAAAACCTGCTAAAATTACTGTAGTAGCTAATGGAATTTTAACTTTATATAATATTTGAAACTCAGTACTGCCCATTCCCCTTGCGGATTCTATAATAGATGGATCTATATTATCTATTCCTGTATATGTATTTCTAATCATTGGTAACAATGCATATATTGTAAGGGCTATAATTGCTGTAGTATTTCCAATCCCTGAAAAAGGTATTAAAAATCCAAGTAAAGATATTGATGGAATGGTATAAAGAAAATTTGTTATTGATAGAACTAAAGTTGATGTCTTTTTATATTCACTTATTATAATACCTAATATTCCACCTAAAACAGTTGCTATAAATATAGACATTCCTGAAATCTTTAGATGTTCTAATGTTAACTCCAAAAAGAAATCTCGTCTTTCAATATATAGATATATTAAATCTCTAATTTTTTACACCTCCATATTTTCACTATTCTTTATATAATACTCTTAATAAAACAAAAAAATTTCCTAAAAAATAAATTTAGGAAATTTATGTACTAAAAACTTTCTTTTTTAATAATAAAAAAATAACATAAATTATTACTGTTGAAATTAATAATATAGGGAAAAAATATCTTTTATTTAATTCATATATACAAGATGATATAATAGGTGCTATTGCATATCCTAGAGATTCACATGCACCTACAACTCCAAAAACTATTCCTTTAATTTTTTCATTTTCTCCAAACTTAAGTAGAGAGTTTTGAAGAGCTGAATTTAAAAAAGTTGCACCTAAAAAATATATAATGATTACTATGGTAAATACTACTATACTTTTTACCATTGATAATGTAAATAAAGATATTATCATAACCATAAATGCTATAATTAATTGCTTCTTTACACCTACTTTATCACTAGTCACTCCACCTAAAGGTGCAAAAATTCCAAATACAAATAAGTAAATTGAAATTATTACTGATGTATAAAAAGGAGTAGAATTTAACACTTCTTGCCCATAAAAAGGGAAAATAGATACTATAGCTCCATAAATAAAATCACCTAACAAAGCAATACAACCTAAAAGAATTATTTTAGCTAATAGTCTTTCATTTTTTATTGTTTCTATTATTCCTTTTATTTTACAACTAATACTTTCTTTCTCTTTTTTACACTTGTTAACAAATTTAGCTTTTCTAATTTTTATAATTATAAATATTATTGTTAATAAAATTCCAATTGAAGTTAAATAAAATACTAATTTATAGTTATTTAATTTTGTAAATATAAAACCTCCAATAATAGCTCCAATTGCACCGCCAAGAGTAAAAACAGCTGATGCATATCCTGTACATTCGCCTCTTTTATCTTCATCTAATGATCTTGATAATAATGAAAATGTTGCTGGAGCAGATATGCCAAGAACAGCGCCTTGAAGTATATAAATAATACTAGCTATAAAACCACTATTAGTAAATGTATATAATAAAGGAACTAAGGTCATCAATCCAAAAGAAATTATTAATACTAATTTATCTCCTAATTTATCACATACAATCCCAACTAAAACTTGAGCAAGAGCCTTTGAGATGCCATATACAGACATTACTATACCTATTATAAAAGTGCCTAATCCTAATGTATTAAAGTATAATGGAATTATTGGTATCATTAAGCTATAACTAAATCCAAATAAAAGTCTCTGAATACAAAAATACAATAATTCTTTTTTCTTAAATACTATATTATCTTTTATACTCATAATACACTCCTATACAATAAAACAAAATACTCTTATTTTAGTATTTATTACTATAGTTTTTATTATTCATATATTATTTATTGGATTTAGAATATAAAAAAACATATATCAACGTAACTAAAATAGATACTATTAATAACCCTAAAAATAAATAGTTTTTATTAAAGTTATAAATCCAGGATGATATTAATGGACCAACGGCATAACCTAATGATTCAGATGCTCCTACAAATCCAAATACAAAACCTTGAATTTTAGGAATAGAGCCAAACTCTGAAAGGGAACTTTGTACTACCGCATTAAGAAAAGTAGCTCCTAAAAAATATATAACAATTATTACAGTAAAAATTGTTATATTTCGAGTTATTATTAATCCTAATAATGTTAAGTTCATTATAGAAAATGATAAAATAAATTGCTTTCTATTTCCAATTCTATCACTAACCCATCCTGCTATAGGTGCAGCTAAACCAAAAACTAATAAATATGTTGATATTATTGAAGATGTATAAATAGTTGATACCCCTAATACTTCTTGTCCATAAAAATGAATTAACGCTACTACACATGAATATATATAATCCCCTAAAAATGCACTTGCTGCTAAAATAATAATCTTATAAGTCAAATTTCTTATTTTTATTTCATATAAAATATCACTTATATTATCATTATTTTTAACTTTTACATTTATATTTTTAACTTTTTTAACTCTAAATTTTACATATACTAAAGTAAAAAATATACCTACTGATGATATGTAAAATATAACATTAAAGCTTTTTACTTTTGCTAATATATACCCTGCTATTGCTGCACCTATACCACCTCCTAATGTAAATACTGCTGATGCTAATCCCGTACATGCTCCTCTCCTTTTTGGATCCAAAGTTCTAGCTAATATAGAATATGTTGCTGGTGCGGCTATTCCAAGTATAGCCCCCTGAAGAACATAAATAGTACCTGCTTTAAAGCTTGTACCAAATAATACATAAGCAATTGGAATTAAGGACATTAATATTAAACTTAACTTTAATGTTAATTTGTCTCCTATATTATTAGAAATAATTCCAAATGGAATTTGAATTAAGGTTTTACTAACTCCATATAATGAAATTACTATTCCTATTGTTACAGTTCCCATACCAATAGATTTAAAAAACAACGGTATAATTGGTATTAACAAACTATAACTAATTCCAAAAATTAACCGATATATGCAAAATCCTCTAAACTCTTTATTATTTAATAAAAATTCATCATTCATATTTGTATTTGCTCCTTAAACATAGTTAAATAATATTATATTTATTCAATTATGTTTAATATTATTAATAACTTGCTTTTAATTAAAAAACAAAAATCCCATAAGAAATTACTCCAATGAACTTCTTATGGGATGATATGTAACTTTATTTTTCTAATACCTTTTCACTACTCACTTATTTTTAATTCCTCTTCAAATTTCAACATACGCTCTTCATATCCATCTATCTTTTTATCTAAAAACTTTAATGTGTCTTGTAATTCATTAATTTTTTCAGCAATTTGCTTCCTTTGCTCAAATAATAATTCTTTTCTTGCTGAAATTGTATCACTACCTTTTTGAAATAAATCAACATACTCAATAAGAATTTCAATAGAAAGGCCTGCACTTCTAAGACACTTTATGAATTTTACCCATTTACAGTCATTTTCTGTATAATCTCTATTACCACTGCTATTTCTATGTACTGGTGGAATTAGTCCAATCCTTTCATAATAACGTAATGTATCTGCTGATAATCCATACTTTTTACTAACCTCTGTAATTGTCATTTAATCTTCCCCTTAATCTATATTAATTTTTTATATTTATTATACTTTAATTTCACTCTTAAAACCTTTATATTAATATAATATCACTTAGAGTTAACTCCAACGCAATAATTTTATTAAATTATAAAAAATAATAAACCTAAAGAAAATATTCACTTCGTTAGGTTTATTTATATAATAATTCTTATACTATTATTTAATTTGTATTTCTAGTTGAATTATAGATTTTTCAGCCTCTTTAGTATTTACCCTTGATAATATAGAAAATTCATTAAAATCACCGACTGTTTCTATATTATTCTTATTAATATAATCAAGCATCATTTTATAATATCTTAAATTATTCTTATATCCATCATCATAATACATGGTAAGGTAATTCCCCCTTGGTAGTATGACATTTCCAGTCTCTTCACATATATTTTCATGTTTATAAAGCATTATAGCATTATAAACCACCTTATCTTCTACTTGTAATATATCTAATGATGCTCGAAATACTAATTCAGAATGTAACATCCAATTATCTTTTTCTGACTCAAGTAAAATTTTTCTTAAATTTAATTCTATATCTTTTTCGTCTTTTAATATACATTCATACTTTTTAACTACTCTTTCATCATTATACTTAATAAATATTTTATTTTCTTCAACCTCTTTAGTTTCTTTTAATCTATCATCTAAAAAATTAATATAGGATTTAACAACTTCAAGTTCCTTGATTTTTTCATCTAATACCCTTCTTTGTTTATCAATTAGCTTCAACATAGAATCTACTGATACTTCATTTCTTAATAGCTCTTCTATTTCCTTTAATGACAATCCTATAAGCTTGCACTGCTTTAATAAATCAATCTTTATAAATTGATTTAATGAATAATACCTGTAATTATTTTGTTCATTTATATACGCTGGCTTAAGAAGTCCCATTTTATCATAATATCTTAATGTTTGAATTGGAACATTGGTTAATTTAGATATTTCTCCAACTGAAAAATAAGTTTCCATCTTAAAAGTCTCCTAAGTTAATTTGAATTTTCAATAGCCTTTATAGTATAAGACTTAATATTAATAGAATACCTCAATATAATAAAAGTTAGCAACTCAGAAATAAATAAACTAATCCATATGCCATTAATTCCTAGCAATTTAGATAAAATAAATAATGATATAGGAAGTAATAATATACTTCTACAAATACAGAAAATATTTGAAATTTTAGGTTTACTTATTGCTTGATAATAGACTGTACTTGTTAAATTAAAACCTACCATAATAAATGCAATATTTATTAAGTTTAAACCTATATATGCAATATTAGCAATTGTTGAGTCTGAAGTAAAAATTGATATCATACTCTTTCCAAACACAAAGCATACACCTATAAACACTATATTTATTATAAATGCTGTTTTCATTGTTATAGAGTAGTATTCCAGCATTTTATCTGATTTTTTTGCTCCATAGTTATAACTTAACAATGGTTGTACACCAAGGGATAATCCTAATAATACCATATAAATATTAGTTGTTATATAATTAATTATTGCAAATGACGATAAGGAAGTTTCTCCCCCATAGTTAACCAAGGCTAAATTCATAAAGAATATTATTATAGAAAAACTTACTTCTGCAAAGAAAGATGGAAAACCTATATTTATGAATTCTTTTATTGTTTCTTTTTCTAATCTAACATTTCCAAATTTTAAAATCCCTTTATTACTTATAAAATGAGGTATTAATATAGCTATAGTAACTATTTGCCCAAGTCCAGTTGCAATAGCAGCACCTTTTATTCCAAGACTTAATGGAAATATAAATATATAATCTAAAACTATATTAGTTACTGCACCTGATAAAGTCGATATCATTGCAAGCTTTGGTCTACCATCATTTCTAACAAAACTATTTAAAGCAATTCCTATTAAATTTGGAATACAGAATAAACTATAATATTTTAAATAAGTTGAAGCTAGTGGAACTAAATTATCTGTAGCACCTAATATTTTTACTATTCCTTTTGAAAATACTATAGAAATTAAGCTTATACATATACTTAAAATTAGTAAAAACTTAAAAACTTGTCTAAATATCTTTAATGCTTTATCTTTATTATTACTCCCTATATTCTTTGATACAAGGTCTCCACCACCAACTGCAAACATTGTTGCAATTCCAAATAGCATTATAGTAAATGGCATAACTATATTAACTGCTGCTAACGCAGAATCTCCAACACCTTGTCCAACAAAAATCCCATCAATTATTGTATATAGTGATGAAACAAACATGGCTACAGCTGAAGGAAGTGCATATTTAAAAAACTCTTTTATCATGATTATACCTCCATATTTTGTTTCCTTAATCATGATAAACTCTATAGTAACTATAGAGTCAATAGTTATTTCAAATTTTATAAAAATAAGAAAACTTCCGTAAAAGTAAAAAACTTTACAGAAGCTTCCTCAACTTATTTCAAATTATAAATATTTTAAATAATAAATCTTCTAAAATAATATTATTCTATTTGCTCTTGATTTACATCTTTATTCCTAGAATTATAACTTATTTTAGCCACTGCTAAGTCACCATTACTTTCTAATACAATTTCACTTGGTATAGATAAATCCTTAATAAAAATTTGACTTCCTTCTTCTAATTTTGATACGTCCACAGTTAAAGTATCTGGAAATTTATCTGCCTCTCCTTGTAATTCAACATCTGTAATAAAAGACTCTAATAATAAACCTTTAGAATCTAAAGCTTCTTGTCCAACAAAATTTACTGGAATTTTCAATTTAACTACATCACCTTTATTTATACTTTGGAAATCTATATGAATTATCTTTCCAAAAGCATCTTGTTGCATTTCCTTAACTATACATTTTTTCAAAACTCCATTTAACCTTAAAGATACAATTGAACTTTTAGGATATTTTAATAATCTAATCATTTCTTTTTTAGTCATTTTAACAGCTAAAGATTTATTACGGTCATTTCCATAAATAATACATGGAATTTCTCCATTTCTTCTTAATTTGTTTCCCTTTTCACTTCTTTCACATATGTTGAATACTAAATTATCCATTACAATCCTTCCTTTATCTTTCATATTATATAATTTTTTTATTTGTATATACTATTTTATTCAATATAATTATTCAATATTACTGTTTGTTTATAGTCATAATTAATAATATATTATTTACTTTTAAAACATAAAAAAATCGCACTATAAAAATAGTACGATTTTTTTATTAATCATGATCATCATATTCTTCATCTTCATAATCTTCATGATCATCATATTCTTCATCTTCATAATCTTCATGATCATCATCTTCTTTATCTTCAGTTTCATCTTCTAATCTATCTTCAATCTCATCTTGAAGCTCATCTAGTGCATCTTCATTTAAAAATACATTACTATTATTAGCTTTTAGTAGATCTAGTAGTTCTTGAGTACTTAAATTTTCAAAAGCTTCCTCAACTCCATCTTCATCGAGCTTTGCTATAGCTTCATATTTACCTAAACTTATACCTTGCTCCTCTGCTTTAGCTAAACTTTCTTCATTTCCTTTAATAAATGCTATATTTGTATCAGTAAAAGTAGTTTTTACTATATTTTGAACTCTCTCTTCATATTCAAGATTATCTCCACCTAAGAATGAGAATCCAACTAAAATAGAATTGCCATTACCAAGGTAATTCTCACTAGTCAAAATTTCCTTTAATTTAATAGCACCTTCCTCTACTGTTAATCCTTTTATAACTTCTATATTTAACATGTTTGCATCATTATTTATACCTTTAACATTTAGTATTTTTCCTTCATTATCTAAATCAAACTCAATACTAGGATTAACATCAAAAGTTAATACTGCATAAGTGGTATTTAAGCTAGGTGAAAACATATTAAATATTGGATTAATTAAAATAATTATAAGTGCAGCAACTGCCCCTAAAGGAATTAACCAAGTTTTTAAAGTTTTATTTTTAGATTCTACTTTTACATTATAAATATCTTCATCTAAACAAAATATTGTTTCTCCTACTTTTAACCCCTCTTTTTTATTTACTCTAACTATTTCTCCTCCCTCTTTCATAACAATTATATAATTCTCTTTTATTTCCATAACAATTGCTTTAAACATATTTTCACCTCCTTACCCATAACTTTAAGTTTCTAAAATTCTTATCTAATATTATTACTACCGAAATAATAAACCTTTTACTTCTTTTAAGTATTTTTTCTGTAACAGAAAACTTTAAAGAAATTTGTTTTATTGGCAACCTTCTTTTTTCATACATAAAATTTTTTAATATAACTTCATCATTAACTTTTTCAGAAATTGATATTGCTCTTTTTCTAGTATCATCATGCTTTGGTGCATCTTCTACCAGATCCTCAAAAGAAAATCCAAACTTATTTATTTCATCTTTAAGCTTACTTATTTCTATTGAAATTTCATCACTGCCTTCTATTTCAGTATGATAAATATCTTCAATATTAATTCCACTTTCACTTAACTCCTCTATAGATTCTACTTTATTATGTTTATTTTCTCTAACAAGATGATTCTTGACTCTGCTGCTAATTACAAGCTTTGCAAATGATGAAAATATCCCTTTATTTTCGTCATATTTATCAACAGCTTCTTTAAAAGCCATTAATGCAATACTAAACTCATCATCATTTTTAACTGACACATATCTTCCTGTAATTGAACTTACAGTCTTTATTATAAGTGGCATGTAATTATCAATTAAAATATTTATATCCTTTCCATTAATATCATTTATGTTATCTTGAAAAAATCCGTCCATAATAATAACTTGATCACCTCCTATTTTAAAACCTTGAAATATCATTTGATTCTTTCTGTATATAAGTAGTTCATATATATCACTCTTTTATATTATTAGATACAATTATATTTTTTATTTTAGGTACTTTTTTTAATATTACTTAATTAACTTTTCTGCTTCAATTACCATATCTAAAGATATTCCATCATCCTTGACTAAAATAGAGTTCAGTGTTATTCCATTAAAGTTTTCTTTAGAAAGAATTACTTTGCTATTTTCATATTCAACCTTAATATCACTACTAATAAACCAATCTTTTACAAATGTCTTTAAAGCTAAATTTACAAAAAAATCTGCTAGCTTCAAATCAAGAATTTTAACTGAACCAATATCAATGACCAAATCATTATTATTGTTTAAAGATGGAGTTATGTTAACTTTAATAGGCGTATCAATCTTATCTGTAACTGCATAATTTACATAAATATCAATGCTATTATTTTCTATATCAAGTTGAAGGTTTTTCATTTTATCATTATTAGTATTATCTAAAAAATAATTTATTCCATTTAATATGGCTGTTTTAGGTGCAAAAATTTTTCCTTTGACTCCAATTACAGGGCTATCTATTATTTCTAAATTTTCAGCTTTAACACCAGAGATAGCATTTAAAAATTCTAGCCCTTCAGTTACTTCTACATTATCTATAGTTTCACTTTTTATTTCTTCATTTATTATTGGATTATTTCGCTTCTTCATAATAATAAATGATATACTTCCTATAATAAATAAGAAAATTAATATTAATATAACTACATTTCTTTTTCTTTTCATAATATACCTCTTTTTATCTATCTATTATTTTTAACAATTATAACATAGACATATAAAACCCAAAAATACTTAAATAAAAATTATAAATTCATGCTCTTTATTATTTTTATTTATTTTTATTTATTTTTATAGTTTAACTATTTTAAAAAAAATAAAAAAATTATCTCATAATTTTAATGAGATAATTTTTTAATTATTCTTCAAATAACCTTAGTACTCTTTCTACATAATCTTGACTATAACCTTGATTTTTAAAATCTTCTATATAAAATTTATCAACTACTTTATCTTTTCCCAAACTTTTCAATTTACTATCTATTTCATATATAACATTCTCATAATTTTCATCAACTACTTCAATAGATCCTCCAATTAAGCTTATTTTTGTACCATCACTCATAACTAAATTATAGTATATATTACTTTCTTTACCTTTAGTGAAGCCTAATTCTAGTTTTTCTACATCATCATAATAATATAGCTTATCTGAAAATACTGTTTTATGAATTATTTCATTATTTGTTACTGCAGTATAGTTAGTATAGCTAAATACAATAATTCCAACTACAAAAACAATATATAATACTTTTATTAAATTACTTTTTGCAAACTTATTTATATCTCTATCAACCTTTATAGTCCATCTTACTAAAGGACTATATGAGTCCATATCATCATATATTAGCTTTCCCTTGCTCTTAGAAGATACCTTTTTAGTTAAAAATCTTCTATTAAGTTTAAATATTATTATACATATAACCGAAGCAATAAGCACCATAATCGCTGCCATACTCTCTGAAGATATAGTATAAAGTATAAATGATTTTTTTTGAGAAATTACTTTATGAGTTTCAATAAATAATAAATTTCCTCCTAGAACTAAAGCTATAGTAGTTACGATAATTACTAAATATTTTAGAATCCATTCCAGAAACTCTTTAACTGACTTGTTCAAAATACTCACCCACTTTTATATTAGGTTTACCCCAAAAATCTTTAATACTATTTTACTACCTTTTCAGATTATTATCCATATAAAACACTTATATCTAATACTTCTCTTTAAATAAATAATAAAAAGAGATTATATGCTGTTTCTATTAAGACAACATATTACCTCTTTTTATCCTTTAAATCTTATCCCTTAATGCTTTTAATTTAAGCTGCTTGTTCAAATTGGCTATTATATAATTCAGCATAGAATCCATCCTTAGCAATAAGTTCATCGTGATTACCACTCTCTAAAATATCTCCATCTTTTAATACAAGAATAACATCAGCATTCTTTATAGTTGAAAGTCTATGAGCAATTACAAATGAAGTTCTACCTTCCATAAGTTTATCCATTGCATTTTGAATTAAAAGTTCTGTTCTTGTATCTACTGAACTTGTAGCTTCATCTAAAATTAACATTGGAGCATCTTTAATCATTGCTCTTGCAATTGTAAGCTGTTGTTTTTGACCTGCGGATAAATTAACTTTATCATTTAAAATAGTATCATATCCATCATGTAATGTTTCAATAAAGTGATCTAATCCAACTGCCCTACATGCCTTTTTAATTGCTTCGTCAGAAACATCTTTTTTGTTATATACTAAATTTTCTCTAATTGTACCTTCAAATAACCATGTATCTTGTAGTACCATACAAAATAAATCATGAATATTTTCCCTTGTTAAATCCTTTGTAGAAATATCATCAATTAAAATTTCTCCACTATTTATTTCATTAAAACGCATTAATAAATTTACTAGTGTTGATTTACCAGCTCCTGTAGGTCCAACAATAGCAACCTTTTGACCAGGTTTTGCAATTGTAGAAAAGTCATTTATTATAATTCTATCTGAACCTTCATATCCAAACTTAACATTTTTAAATTCTACTTTTCCTTTAGCATTTTCAAGAAAAAGTGTCTTATGGCTTTCATCTTCCATTTCTTTTGCTTCTAAAAATTCAAATACACGATGACTTGCAGCCGCTGCTGATTGTAAATTTTGTACAGCTTGTGCCATTTGAGCTAAAGGCTGAGTAAAGTATCTAACATACATTATAAATGCTACAATTACCCCAAATGAAATATTTCCATTCATTGCAAGTGCTGCACCAACTATACAAACTACAACATAACCTAAATTACCTATAAAAGTCATAATAGGCATCATAAGTCCAGATAAAAATTGTGCTCTAAAAGTACTATTTTTAAGTCTAGAATTTAAATCTCTAAATTTACTATCCATTTGTTTTTCTGCATTATATGCTTTGATAACAGTATGACCTGAATATACCTCTTCAATATGACCATTTATTTTACCAAGATAATCTTGTTGGCTTCTAAAATATTTTTGTGAATTTTTCATAATAATCATCATTAATCCAAATCCAATCATAGTAGCTAAAATTGCAGCTACTGTCATTATAACGTTTGTCTTTAACATCATAATTAAAGATCCAAAAAATAAACATATTGCACTTATTAATGTTCCTACACTTTGGTTTAACGCTTGTCCTATTGTGTCTACATCATTTGTAACACGAGAAAGTAAATCACCAGTAGTGTTATTATTATAATATGACATAGGTAATTTATTTATCTTCTTAGAGATATCACTTCTTAATCCTTTAGAAACCTTTTGAGTAACAGTTGCCATAATATATCCTTAAGAAAAAGTTAAAATGGCACTAAGAACATAAATAGCAACTAGTGTTAAACCTATAGACGTTATTTTCTCTAAATCAATATTAGTCATTATTCCATCTGTAATTATATCTGTCATTTCTGAAAGCTTATCTGGTCCAATTAAAGATAATATAGTTCCTATTACTGAACTTATAAGAGCAATAACTATTACTGGAATATACTTTTTACAATAAGTTATAAGTTTACCTAAGTTCTTTTCTGATTTTTTCTTTTTACCCATTATACAACCTCCTCCTTTGTAACTTCTGAACAAGCTACTTCTTTATCTACAGCTAACTCTTCTTTTGAAAGTTGTGAATATGCAATTTCTCTATATACATTACATGTTTTCATTAAATCATCATGTTTTCCAATCCCAACCATTTGACCATCTTCTAATACAATAATCTTATCTGCATCTTTTATGCTACTAATTCTTTGTGCAACTATAAGCATTGTTGTGCCTATGCTTTCCTTTTTTAAGAACTTACGAAGTTTACTATCTGTTTTATAATCAAGTGCTGAAAAAGAGTCATCAAAAATTAATATTTCTGGATAACGAGCTATTGCTCTTGCTATAGATATACGTTGCTTTTGCCCTCCAGAAAGATTAGTACCACCTTCTGAAATATGTGCCTCATATTCACCCTCTAATTTTTCTACAAACTCAGATGCTTGTGCTGCATACACACCATAAACAACATCATTTTTTGTAATTTCAGCTTTTCCATTTTCTCCAAAAGCTACATTTGATTCAATTGTCCCTTCAAATAAAGTAACTTTTTGAGAAACATATCCTAACTTATTTCTAAGATACTTTTGATCATACTCTTTTACATTAACTCCATCAACTAATACTTCACCTTCTGTAGTATCATAAAAACGCGGAATAAGATTAATTAATGTACTTTTTCCTGCGCCTGTTGCTCCAATAAATGCAATTGTTTCTCCTCTATTAGCTTTAAAACTAATATTCTTTATAACATAATCATCTGCATCTGGATATTTGAAGCTTACATTTTTAAATTCTACTTCTCCAAGTACTCCAATTGGAGATTGTGTTATTGTACCGTTTTTTATTGTTGCCTTAGTATCTAATACCTCATTAATTCTTTTTGCAGCTACAGTAGCACGTGGCATCAAAATAAACACCATAACTAGCATCATAAATGCCATTATTACTTGTATTGCATATGAAGAAAATACTATCACATCAGAAAATAATCCCATCTTATCTGGAAGAGCAGCATTTTGAATTAATATTGCTCCTACCCAGTAAATTGCAAGGCTAACACCACTCATTATAAAAGTAATAGTGGGCATAAGCATTGCCATAACTCTATTAGTAAATAAGTTAACCTTTGTAAGATCATTATTCGCAACTTCAAATTTATCTTCTTGGTATTTTTCTGCATTATATGCACGAGTAACAGAAATACCTGAAAGATTTTCTCTTGAAACACGATTTAAATTATCTGTTAATTGTTGAAGTATTGTAAACTTTGGAAGTGCTAATACTATACAAATAGCAACAATAATCATTAATACAATTACAGCAGCAGCTATAGTTAACGACAACTGCCAGTTTCTACCTACAATTTTTAATATTGCCCATACTGCAAGTATAGGTGCTTTTACTAAAGCTTGTAATCCCATAACTATAAAAGTTTGAATTTGAGTAATATCATTTGTAGAACGTGTTATTAAACTTGCTGTAGAAAAATTATTTATTTCTTCCATAGAAAATGATTGAACTTTATCAAACATCTTAAATCTAAGCCTTGCAGATAAATTTGCAGCTATTGTTGCAGCTAAAGCGGCAACAATAATTGAAGCTATTAAACTGCCTAACGCACAAAGCAACATCCATCCCCCTGAAGTTAAAATTTCACTCATTTCACTGCCAGGGGTTTGGACAAGTTGTGTAATTTCACTCATATAATCTGGTAATTTTAAATCAAGCCATACCTGTGAAACTACAAAGATTATACTAATGGTAAATATTATCCATTCTTTTCCTTTAAAGTTCTTAAATATTTTTAACATATATTAAATCTCCCTCCTTGTTGTCTTAATTACATACTAAATTGGAAAGATTAACTGAAAGTAAACTTTCACTAAACTCTAACTCATAACTAAAAAAGATCATACTCTCTTTAACTGAGTATGATCTTTATTTCATAAATTTAGTCTTTATATATTGAACTCTATAGGAAGTATAATTGTAAACTTAGTTCCTTTTGAAACGATACTATCACATTCTATTGTCCCACCATGCAATTCTATTATTTTTTTAACTATAGTAAGACCTAAACCATTTCCATTAGTTGAATGAGATCTATCTCCTTGGTAAAATTTATCAAATATTTTAGGAATAGATTCTCTTGTAATTCCAAGTCCTGTATCTGTAATATTTATAAAAATATTTCCTTCTTCCTTTTTCACACTAACTATTCCATTTTTATTATTAAATTTAATAGCATTATCCAATAAATTTACCCATACTTGATTTAACATTTCCTTATTACCATTTACATAGCAATCTTCAATATTGATATCCAATAAAATATTTTTAGATTGGAACTTTGAATCTAATAGCAGAATACTTTGACGAATTTGTTCTCCAATATTAAATCTTTGTATATCATTTAATATAACCTGAGTCTCTATTTTAGAAAGATTTAGTACATTTGTAGCAAGAGAAGATAATCTTTTAGATTCTTCTATAATTATATCTAGATACTCATTTTTTTCTTCTTTTGATAAATCATCATCTTTTAAAATTTCTGCAAAGCCTTTAATTGATATAATTGGAGTTTTGAATTCATGTGAAAAATTATTTATAAAATCTGTCCGCAATACTTCAATTCCCCCCAATTCTTTTGCCATAGCATTGAAGTTTTTAGATAATATTCGAAATTCTGGTGGTCTTTTTATATTTAAACGTGCAGAAAAATCTCCACGAGATAATTTCTCTGTTGCCTCAATAAACTCTCTAACATTTTTTAATACAATTCTACTTGAACAAGCTGATACTATAACCCCTATCAATATACAGGAAACTAATGTTATTACAGGTAATACCATTCTACTTTTAATATTTCTTTCATTTAAAATTCCTATAGAAAATGATAAATACATTAAAACACCTGTAATAAATGTAGTTATTAAATTAATAATAAATATGAAAATTCCAAAATGAACTGATAAAGTTATTCTTTTACTTATCTTATTCATTATTTTTTACCGCCTTATATCCTAAACCACGTACTGAAATTATTTCAAATTCAAGATAAGAATCAAAACGCTTTCTTAATCTATTAATATGAACATTTACTGTGGTATCACTACTTTCAGTTTCCATTCCCCAAATTTCATCCATTAACTGAATACGTGTAAAAATTCTATCAGGATAAGACAAAAGCTTATATAATAAATAAAACTCCTTTTGAGGAAGTGTTTGCTTTTCATCTTCACGTGTCACAGTTAAAGTATCATAATCTAAAACTACCTTTCCAACTGTAAGCTTTCTAGCACTGGCAATTTGTGATCTTCTAAGAAGTGCTTTAATTCTTAAAAGCATTTCCTCTGTATCTATAGGTTTTGTCATATAATCATCTGTTCCTACTATGAATCCTCTCTTTTTTATCTTCCGGAAGTTGTTTTGCAGTAGCCATAAGTATTGGTATCATACAATCTGCCTCTCTAAGCTCTTGTGCAAATTCATATCCATCCATATTAGGCATCATTATATCTAAAATAATCAAATCTACATGATGGTTATCTAATACTTCCATTGCTTTTATTCCATCTTCAGCTTTTAAAACTGAATACCCTTCTCTTTTTAAAATAGTTTCTAATAACTTTCTTGTATGTTTATCATCTTCAACAACTAATATATTAACCATACTCTTCCCACCTTTAGTATTATTAAAATTAAATTTTTATATTAAAACTTATATTTAAATAAAATCTACTTACTAAATTATTTTTTATAAATAGATTTTTACTTTTATAATAATACTAAATTATAAATTAAAAATAAACTTTTAAAATTGTACTATTAGTTTATTTTCTACTTTCGCACAAATAAAAATATTTTAACTACTACATTCTCTAAATCAGATGATATTATAAATAAAAAAAAGCTTAAATAAATCTATTACTATATAGTAGCCTTAATCTAATAATATAAAAAATCTCAAGGATACATAAGTTTCCTTGAGATTTTAACTATTTATTTTAAGATACCTCATAAATATCAGATAATTCTAATTCTATATTATGTTTATCAATACTGTAAATTTTAAAATCTGAAGATTCAATTTGTATATTAGGTAATAATATTTTAAAAGTACTGCCTACATTTACTGTACTTTCTAGTTTTATATCTCCAGAATGAAGATTAATTATAGATTTACTAATACCAAGACCCATTCCACTACCTTCATTCATACGAGTAAAAGATTTATCAGCTTGGACAAAATCTTCAAATATAATCTGTTTATTATTTTCTGAAATGCCAATTCCCTCATCTATTATATCTATTTCTACCCACTCTTCATTTACTAAAATATTTACAAATATGTTTGTATCCTGCTCAGAAAACTTTATTGCATTTGACAATAAATTAAGGATAACTCGTTCAATCATAGTTGCATCACATTTTATAATATGCTCTTCAATATTAGTATCAAATTGTATATTAATATTTTTTAATAATGCATAATTTACAACTGATAATGTTACATCTTCTACAATAGCAATAATATTATAATTTCCAAAATTAGCACTTAAAATCCCTTTATCTATCTTTGATATATCAACAATATTATTTATTAACCTTTGCATTCTCTTACAATTTATATCTAAAGGTTTTTTATATTTCTCATATATTTCTTTAAAATCAATACTTTCATTTTTACTATACATATTTAATAATTGAAGTGTAGAGTATACCACATTCAAAGGGGTTCTTAATTCATGAGAAACATTTGAAAAGAATTCATTTTTAGATTTATCATACACTTTTAATTTTTCAAATTCTAATTCCATTTTTATCTCATCAGAAATATCCATAAATGAAACAGATATAGCACTTTCCTCATCCATTTCTATTAATTGAACAGTGCAATCAACAGTTATATCCTCAGCTTCATCTTTTATTATCCCTCTCCATCCTTTATTCTCATGAAGTAATTTAATAATTTCATCTAACTCTAGTGATCTATTTCTCATTTTAATCATTTCTTCAAATTTAGATAAATTTATATCATTACCAAGTAATCCATCATTCTTCATTTTTTTATTAGCATATAATAATTCTCCGTTCTCTTTACATATAAACATAAAACTATGCTTATTATTTTCAACTAAATTATAAAATATTTTTAAATTATTGTTTAATATTCTTGTCTTACATATATACATATATAATTCTATAAACGCACCGCAAATAACTATTAAAAAGCTAATATATGTTATTGATACTGAAACTAATTTCAAATAAAATGATATATTATTTACTCCATATATAGCTATCATTGCTTTAACAGCAAGCATAGATATACTTAATGATAACACCACAAATAAATATTCTTTCTCTTTTATCCCCGTAATAAATAGCTTAATTGAACATAATATATAAATTATAATTAATAGTCTATTATAATTTACAAAAATAAAATTTGAATGATATAGTCCATAAAATTTAATATTATGTTCTATACAACCAAGTATTATAGTATAAACTACTACAAATAATAATGAATACTTTTTATTTTTTAAAATTATATTTCTTATTTTACTTTTAGGCATTATTGTAATTATAAGTAGAAATACTCTTGCTAATGAAGTTGATATAGTTAAATAATTTGAAAGAGTATATTCTCTAAAATAAAAACTAAGATAATCTATATGCCCAAGTAATATATCTATTACCCAGACTAAATACATTAAACTAATAATAAATACACTATCATTTTTTAATCTACAATACGAAATTAAGCAACTTCCTAAGGCTAATATTGATAATATAAAATTAAATGATTTTATAAATATTAATGAGAATTCTACATATGATATACTTTTATCTAATTTAAAAATAATATTTACAATAAAGCTCAATATTAATGCTAACATACTAATACTTATATATATTAATATTTTATATTTACTACCTATTGATTTTTTATTGTTTATAATGCTCTCTTCCATAACCTTTCTTTTCACCCTTTTACATCCTATATATAGCTTTTTTACTAATAATTATATTATTTTATTCTAGAAATTAAATAATATCAACAGTTAATATACATAAAGCAAGTTTTTTAGCAAATTTGTCATATTATGATATAAATACTTCCGTTTATGCTTTAAATTCGTAAAAATAAATCGTAAGCTATTTTATCTATATCCACTATACTCACTCCCATCCTATACTTATTATCATTTACATGAATAGAACTTTTTCTTTAACTTCTTATGTTCTCTTCAACTTCTTGTGAAACTACGTCACCTGTGTTTTATAATATAAAATATATAAATAGAATCCAATGTCCATAACTCTCCCCTAGGGTAAATATTTTACTAAAAAACAAAAAATATTACTGGTATAAATACCAGTAATATTTTTTCAGACTGCTGACAAAGTGTCAGCAGTCTTTAATTTTATACAAATATGTA
>ERZ791879.299-NODE-299-length-47589-cov-9.566668_pt1 | contig 47589 bp, 42 predicted proteins | sample MGYA00510162_ERZ791879 | MGnify/ENA primary metagenome ERZ791879 (study PRJEB30046, sample SAMN00792113) | human gut metagenome | study: EMG produced TPA metagenomics assembly of the A metagenome-wide association study of gut microbiota in type 2... | reverse complement strand
AAAATATTATATGCAAAAAGGAGGATTCGAATTCGAACCCTCCTTTTTTATCGGCTAATATCAAAATTTATTTTGATACAGTCCCTTTCATCTATTATCAAAATTTTTTATATGAAAACTTTTAAATAATATTAATTATAAAAAATAATTTACTATAAAAATAAATTATGATTGTGTTTCAATGATAGTATCATAACTTCCACAACAACATTTTGATTTATGTGGTTCGCCCGCCCATTCATGATTACCATCATTTGGACATTTATCACTTTGAATATGACCTTGTTGTAAACTCATACAATTATTTTGATGCCACACTTTATCCCTGTGACAATAATGCTCATTTTTAGAGGTTTTATATAAAGTAGCTCCGCAATCACATTGTGTTTTAGTCTCATTTAATGATAAATTTTTAATTTCAGGTTTAATCCATTGTTTCATAATTTAATTCCCTTCTTTCATCTTAAATTTATATGATTAATATTTATTTAATATAAATATTAATATCCATACATAAATTAATTACAAAATTTAGCTACCACTATATATTGATTTCTTATGGCTCCACCTGTAACATAATATTCACCACATCTTAACCATGCATGAGCCTTCATTTCATTACCTTCTTTTCTTACTCCTAAATAAATAGTAGTAGAAATTCCTTTTTTCTTAAGCATTTTTTGTGCTGTCAAAGCTTGTACTAAACATTTGCTTTCCCAAGGAGTCTTGCTAGATGTTACTGCAACAATCCAAGATATATGTCTAGCTTCTTTGTATACTTCTATATCAACAGTCTCCACGGATTCTTTCTTATGTTTACCCATACGCTTTCTTAGCTTATTAAATGGAACAAAAAGTATAAAGGCCCTATACATTCCTTCATAAATAAATGCTTGTATAAATTCAATTCTTAGTTTATTATCTATACTAAAAAAAGTCTTTATCTTTCTAACTAATACTGATAAGATTTGCATTATTCAATCTTCCCAAAAATTCAATTACTGTATCCTTACAAGTTTCTTCGTCAACTTCATATTCAGAACGTAAAGCATCTACAATACCTTTGACATTCATAGGCTCATTAATAATCTCCCATATTCTACTTCCAACTTCATTCATCATAAAGTACTCACCCTTATCAAGGTTCATCATTACTTTTTCTCCATCTAAATCTGTATCATCTATTTCTAAATTTTTATTAATTATTGTATCTAGACCTATTCCAAAATCCCTTTTTATTTTTCCAACTTTCCAAGTACCCTTTTTAAAATTAATCATTCCTCTTACCCCATCCTATTCTACCTAGTTTAAATTGTATCAATCTACTTATTAATATATATAAATTTTACCAATCAATTCAAATTTATTAAATGGTACTAATTTAGCATTTTATTATTACCCATAAGAACTAATATCAATCTAATCACTTTTATTCTTAAAATATAATATTTTAGTATTATATATATTTTTTGATCGAATAAAAAAGTTACACAAAATGGCTGTATATCATTTTATGTAACCTATTTTAATATATTCACTTTATACTACGACTTCTTTAACTCCTAGTATTTCTCCTTCAATTAATTCAATTTGTTCATCTACAGTAAATTTATTTGCTGGTCTAGTTATCTTAAAGAATCTTATATTTTTAGCTATATCAAGACACTGTTTAAAATAAATTACATCCATTTTTCCTAAATGTTTGATATATTCACCTCTATATATATTTTCAATTATATTATTTAACTTTTCTGCTCCTCTTATTTCTTCAATAATTACTTCCTCAACATCGCCAGTAGTTAATTTAACTATTGAAATTAGTTCTCTTTCCTCATGAACAAATTCATCTAATGCAGGTACAACATATTTAACTTCTTTATCACTCATAAAAGATGTGCAAGCTTCTTTATCATATCCAAACTTCTCCATAGCGCTTTCACATAATTTTTGATATGGAAATCCTGGCATTACATATGGAACTTTATCTATTTTAATTCTAGCAACATCATCAGATATAAATTTATATCCTTTTTCTCTTAATGCAGTAGTTAAAGTAGATTTTCCAGCACCTCTATCTCCTGTGAATATTACAGCCTTATTATCTATTTCAATTACTCCACCATGAATAGCAACCATCTTCTTTTGAAGCATAATGAATCCTAAGCAACTACACATTACATAAATTTTCATAAGTTGCATATCTGTATTTTCACATACTTCTACTTTTATCTCACTTCCATTAGATATGCAATATGTTGCTATATTATCAACATGAAACCATATTCTATCCTTTATTAATTCAATTTTTTTTCCCTGTGAAATACTTTTTTTAATATCTTCATCCATTTTTGAATAAGTTATCGTTACCACATCCTCCTTAGAAAGATAATCAACTCTTTTAAACTCTTTTATTTCTATCTCAGACCTTATGTTTAATCCATACACATTATAATTATTTAATATCATACTTTTTTACCATACCCTCTTTAACTTTATAATTATTATATTTATTATACTATCAAACCTTTTGGAAATAAATTACTATTGCGTATTACCTTTTTATAATTCTATAGTATTATATGTTTTTTAAATATTATTTTAATTTAAAAAGGAGGATTTAAATTTTACTCCTCCTTTTAATTATAATTTTAATGTTAAAAGCTATCCCAATATATTCTTACTACTTATAATTATTATCTATATCCTTTGAAACTATTTTCTTATGAAATTATACAACTATCTGTTGTGGCATTATATTTTTTTATAGTGTATTTATTCAAAATAAGTAAATAATATTTTTTTATTTTATATACTATATTTATACTAAATATTATATTTAGTTGTAATAATTTTATCTAAAAACTACCTTTGTAATTACTTATTTAACAATAAATTGATTTTATTTTCAAATTCATCAACACTTATACTATTAGATATAATTTCTCCATTTATTAGCATTGTAGGAACTTCCTTTATCTCTAAATTATCCTTTTCTTTTGTTATCTCTTTTAAATCCTTAATGTTATCAGAGTTTTCATCTGCTCCAAGCTCCAGTAACTCTAAAACTTCACTTTCACTTTTAAATTCTCTCCATTGAACCTGAGTCTCGTATATTTTTGAGAGATATTCAAAATCATATGCTTGTTCTTCATTCATATGTTTATATATTACATCATCAAATTCAAACCTCTTAATATCAATAGGCTTTTCTATAAACTTAACATCTCCATTATCTATGTATTTTTTTAAAGAATCATGTAATTTCTCATGTAAAGTTACACAATCTGGGCATTGAAAACTCGTATAGTTTACTATTTCTATAGGTGCATCTTCTTGTCCGTATACTAATCCTGATTCCTCTTTATTATAATTACTACAAGCACTAAATATTAAAGCTATACATACAATTAAAATAATACTAATTATGTTTCTCCTCACTATTATATCCCCCTAAACAACTTAATAAAAAAGTAATACATTATAATAAATAATGTATTACTTTTTTTCTTATGATATTATACAACTATCCTTAGCTATATCATATTTTTCACAACTTGGTAAATGAACATTATAAAAATCAGCTTCGGCTAATTCCTTAGTTGCAAAAGCATATCCACTATCTTTTAAGCAACAAGGGCATTTCCAACCATATAATGGATCAATAGCTAATTGTATATCTCCTTGTATATTACAAAATATTATTGGTTTAACCTCTTCTGTTGATTTTACTCCTAATTTATTTAAATTAGGTTTTTCCCATATTTTTTTCATTATTATTCACCTCTCATATTAAATTTCTCATAAATACTCTTTAAAGTTTTTACTTTTAAACTTGCGCCCCAATTTAAAAGTAAATAATTAAACATGTCACATAATAATTTTATATTTTTTGTAAAAATAAGTAAATAATTATTTTTTCTTATTTCTCGAAAAAAAATTATAATTCTTTCTTTCTACTACTAAATAATGAATAATAGTAGCACTTATTTTTTATAAAAAATAAATTAATATATTATTCTATTTACTCTTTAATGTTATAACTGTGATTTCAGGATTATTAAAAATTCTTAAATTAAAAGAAGATGCTCCTATACCCCTATTTACTATCATTGTAGAACCATTAACCTTAAATTTCCCTGCAGCATATCCAGGAAATATTTCTCTTTCCGGTGATAAAAGCCCTATATTAGTAAATGGAATTCTTACAATTCCTCCATGCATATGTCCCGCTAAAACAAGATCGGCACCCCACTTACTATATTGCTTAATAAATATTGGATTATGTGCTAATAATATATTAAACTTATCAGTATCAGCCTCAGGCAAAGTCTTTTCAACATAATCACTTTCTAATTGCAACTTACTCACATAAACCCCAGATGGCCAATCTAAAGGGATATTAACTCCATATAAATTAATTGACTCATCTCCTTTATATATTTCTACATAATCATTTTTTATTGTAATAACTCCTAAATCTTTTAGAAACCCCATAAAATATAAATATTCTCCTGGAGCTAATTTTTCAGCTAAATGCTCATGATTACCATCAATATAATATATAGGATAAATTTCAGCTAATGATTTAACTAACTTTTCAAACTCCTCTGTCTCTGTCATATCATAGCTTATCATATCACCAGTCATTACAATTATATCTGGACTAATTTTCTTTATTTTACTTATTATTTTTTCTGTAGTATTTCTATATCCCTTGCTATGAAAGTCAGATAATTGAACTATTTTAAAATTATTAAACTCTTCTGGTATCTTTTTATCTTTAATCGTATATTTTTCTACATCTATTTTAATAATAAAAGTCATAAACATCTGTATAGTAATTAAAATTATACATATTATTAATATGATTTTCTTTTTTTCCATTTCACATCCCCATTTTCCATATTTTATAATTTTATCATATAAAAATATATACATATATTACACATTTTAATTACTTACTTAATCTAATTTTACTTATTATATTTATTACTTCTATATATATCCTTTTGCAAAATATCCTGCAAGTTTAAGGTATTCGCTTATTATAATTAAAATACTATTTCCATTTCTCCACCATTTAGTAGTAAACTTATCTTCAGCAGATGGTCTTACAATTACTTCTACCTTCTTTCCATTTACAATTACATCTTCCAATGCTTTTTCCATTGTAGCTTTAGCTCTTCTAGTATGATAATCTGAGGTTACTAATATTATAGATTCAAAATTATTCTCCTGAATTATTTCTTTTGTAAATTTAGCATTATCACTAGTTGTTTCTGACTTGTTCTCAAGTATAATTGAATCTTCATCAGCACCTAACTTAATGGCATGATCCTTCATTAATTCAGCCATTGTAACATCATCATATACCTTCCCCCCCGAAAGTATTAAATAGTCTCCATATCCCTTCTTTAAAAGCTCTACACCAACTTCAGTCCTAAATCCATTATCTCCACTAAAAACAACTATAGCATCTGCTTTTTTTAAATCATCACTTACTACAAGAAAATTTCCTAAATTAAAAAAACAATAAATTATTCCTATTAAAAATATACTAGCTATACCTATGATAATCTTTCTTTTCATGCTCATAATAAGCCCTCACTTTCTTATTTAAAAATGACCTATAACACTTAAAATTGCTATAGGTCATTTACATTTAAAATCTTTTATTTACTTTTTAATATTAATAAATTTATCTCTGGACTATTAAATAATCTAAATTCCAAAAACTTATAATTACTACTAGCACCCAATCCAGCACTTACATATTGATTAGTATCTCCCCAAGTAATTAATCCCTTAACCTCATCTTGATTAGGGAATAAATAAAAACCACTAAAGGCATCGGGAACAAATAATGCTCCATAGAAAGGTATTCTCCATTGTCCTGCATGATAATGTCCTGCTAACACTAAATCATAATCTGGTATGTTTGTCCCTTCTCCAAAATGATAATCATGTCTTGGATAATGAGTAAGTACTATCTTAATAGAATTATCATTCTCCTCTGATATTCCTGTTAAATCATAAAATTGCTCTTTATTTAAAAATCTAGATATCCATAATGAAGTTTCTCCTTTTTTTATTTCATATGGCCTATCTAAAATATTACATCCCTTATCTATTAAAAATAGTCCTTCTTCTGTAATTTCATTTGTAGCCTCATTTAAAGATGGATTGTCTATATTTCCATCAACAAAAAATATATATTCTTTATTTTCAATGCCATCTAATATATCTATAAAAGGCTCTATATCATCAGTATGTTTATTAATCATATCTCCTGTTATAGCTATGATATCATAATCAATTGAGTTTATTAGATTTATTAATTGCTTCTGATCTTTTCCAAAAGTTTTTCCATGTAAATCAGTTATCTGTAATATTTTAAAACCATCAAAATCACTTGATAAATCTACTATCCCTACTGTTTCCTTAACTATCTTAATCCTATTGTTATCATAAACATTATATGAAATTACAACTAATATACTTATGCAAATTACAGCAAAGACAATTTTTAATATCTTTTTCACTTTAAAGTTCTAGCCATCTAACAACTTTATTTCTATTTTTAGCATTACCAATTGTAGATGTTAAAAACTTTTTCTTACTCTCACTATCATACTCCTTACTTGTAATTCCAACGTATATATGATGTATCCATGCCATTGGTAATAATATTTTATATTTCTTTGCATATGCATATCTATCTGATAATTTACTTGGTGGTGGTAATATAACCTGAATATATCTCTTTAACATACTAAAAGTACTATCATCATCTATATCATATCCAACCTGTGCTCTAAATGAAAATGATAAATCTCTTTGTCCATAAACACCACCTGTAAATATATCATTAGCAACCAGCTTAATTATTTCCTCATCTTCACTTTTATTTTCTATATTTAATTCCTTAGGTACTTCCATACCAAATAAATAATTGCAAACCTTGAACATCCCTGTAGAGAATTGAGTTAGCCCACTTTTCTCTGCCTTTTCTCTGAACTCATTCCAGTTTATTTCAGTTCCTTTATGTTCAACCAATAAAACCAAATCTGCTAATTGTCTTACTCCAAAGCCTGATATAGCCATATGTGAAGCCATATGTGCACATAAATGTAACGCTAAATCTTCTAAACTAAGTGAAAGGGTATCTACTCCCCCAACCTTAACTTTCATAGCATCATCCCATATTTTTTCCTGAAAGCACTCTTGACCTTTTCTAAATGTTTCATTTGCCAGTGTCCAGTGAATTTCTAAATTAAAGTCAGCTTTCATAAATGCTATATGATGTCCTGCATCTTCCTCCTCATGGAATCCTCTTTCTAAAAGTAATTTTCTAACTCTTTCTAAATCATTTTTATGTATAATTACATCTGAATCACACATAGTTCTAAGATCTGATTTAGGATAATATTCTCTAACTACTAATCCCTTTAAAACTATTACCGGTATATTATTTTCATTAAATAACTCTAATATTTCCGCAGTTCTTTTTATATGAGTAGATTGTCTTATAGCCGAATAAAAAGTAATTTTTTTCAATTTATCTATTATTTCTTTATCGATATTATTATCTTTAATATTTTTTAAAGCAGGATATATTAATCCTGTTATACTATGGGCATTTGCCTCATTTATTACTTCATCCCAATCTACACCTTTACTATAATCAAGTTTTGGAACTGTATTATGTATAGATGCATTTAACAAGTCTATTATTTGTTTTTGAATTAAGTTCATTATTGTTACCCCTTATCTTAAAATATGTTATAATTTTAACTTATTTTACATTTATTAACAACGCACCTTATTACTACTTCCAAAAAATAATAAGTATTACATATAATTATTTCTATATGTAATACTTAAGTATAATTAATCTCTATTAAATAAATCTCTTGTATAAACTTTTTCTTCTACATCAAATAATTCCTTTGATAATCTATTAGATACAATAACATCACTTTCTTTCTTAAACTCTTCTATATCTTTAACTACTTTAGAATTAAAGAAGCTATCTTCCTTTAATACTGGTTCATATACTACAACTTCTATTCCTTTAGCCTTAATTCTCTTCATTATTCCTTGAATAGAAGAAGCTCTAAAGTTATCTGAATTTGTCTTCATTGTTAATCTATATATACCAACCTTCTTTGGATTTCTTTTTATTATTTGTTCTGCAATATGATCTTTTCTTGTCCTATTTGCATCTACAATAGCTCCAATTATATTATTAGGAACATCGTTATAGTTAGCTAATAATTGCTTTGTATCCTTAGGTAAACAATAACCTCCATATCCAAATGAAGGATTATTATAATGAGAGCCTATTCTTGGATCTAAACACACTCCTTCTATTATTTGTTTTGTATTTAATCCTCTCACTTCTGCATAAGTATCTAATTCATTAAAATAAGCTACTCTTAATGCTAAATATGTGTTTGAGAAAAGTTTTACCGCTTCTGCTTCTGTTGAATCAGTAAATAATACTGGAATATCTTCTTTTATTGCTCCTTCTACTAAAAGATCAGCAAATTTTTTAGCTCTTTCACTTTGTTCTCCTACTATAATTCTTGAAGGATATAAGTTGTCATATAAGGCCTTCCCCTCCCTTAGAAACTCTGGAGAAAATATTATGTTGTCAGTTTCAAACATTTCTCTTACTCTTTTTGTATATCCAACTGGAACTGTTGATTTTATTATCATTGTTGCATCTGGATTTATTGAAAGTACATTGGCTATTACCGCTTCAACACTTCTTGTATTAAAGTAATTTTTCTCTGGATCGTAATTTGTTGGTGTTGAAATTATTACATAGTCTGCATCTTTATATGCCTTGTACACATCTGTAGTTGCAACTAAATTTAACTCTTTATTTGTTAAGTAGTCTTGTATCTCACTATCTATTATTGGTGATACTTTATCATTTATCATATCTACTTTTTCTTGTATTATATCTACTGCTACTACTTCATTATGTTGTGCTAATAGGATAGCATTTGCTAGTCCCACATATCCCGTTCCTGCTATGGCTATTTTCATTAATTCTTTCCCCCAATACCTTTTTGTAATTCTCAATAAAGTTAATTATGTTTTTATGTTTTAAAACATTTTTGGTAATATTTTATATTATTTTTACATTTTTTTCAAGTGTCGTGGTCACTTATTTATTTTAAACTTCAATATTAAATACTTTTACACCACTTATTATATTATTAAAAATTTTATCAAATAATTTTTTTCTTAATATATCAACCAAAACAAATATAGAAAATATAGCTATGCAAATTACAATCATATGAAGTATCATAAACTTACTATTCCAAAATAAATTAGTTTTAACTATTTTGTATTGAAAATTTAATATATATGGATTTAAATGTATTATAAATACACCAAATACAGAAGCCGCTATAGTATTTATTTTAATACTTTCAATATTAATCTTATTAAATGCATTAAATAAACAAATAGCACTAAAAATATTTGTTATAAAATAATAAGCCCATGAATTATTCTTTATAACTGGAATAAATAATGATATAAAGGTTAATAAACTAAATAACAAAAACTAGCAATAATAAATTGCCTCCTATCCAATATAGATGGGAGGCAGTTCATATAGCTAGTCCACAATATATCTTTTATTCGTTACTTTATTTTCTATTAAACCAATTATCTTATCATTAATAAATATTAATATGTTATAGCTTATTAATGATAAGATCAGAATAACAAATTTACCTATTATTTGCCAAATTGTTGTTGATATAACTGATAACATTCCTATTTTATATAAGAATATATTAATTAAATTTATAACTCCTATATGAACTACATATATTCCAAAACTTTTTCTTCCAACTTTGCAAAGCATATTATCTTTTTCTTTTCTTTTAATAATACATAAAACGAATATTAATATAGACAATGGTATAGTAGATATATAAATATCTCCAGTTTTAATAAATACAGAATCATAAATAAATCTTTCTATTAAAGAAGTTAATGTAAATAGCAAAATAAATAATATATATATCCAACTTATCGTATTCTTTAATTTTTCTCTTATTATCTCCTCTTTACTCTTTAAATACATACCTAATGTACAATAAAATAAAGCAAAGAAAATAGCATCCCTATTATTTTTTAAATGACCTAAATTATAAATGAATATACCTGAAATATTTAATATTCCTGAAAGTATTAACATCTTATTTATTAAGTTATATTTAACAGTAAAATAAAGAATTGGAACTATTAAAACCATAGCTGCTAAATACCATAAATGAAACTCTATCATTCCATCTCCATAATAAAAGTCTGTTAGTTTTAAATTACTAAAATAATGATATATGGTACTTCGTATTCCATTATGAAATAAACTATTAATAAATATTAGTAGAACTAAGTATAATATGTTGGATATTATAAAGAACTTTAACATCTTATAAAAATACTTCTTACTATGCTCCTTGCTAAATTTACTTAGAAATAAATATCCACTACATATAAATATTAATGGTAATGCTACTCTACATAATGTATTAATAATAATTCCTAACTTTGAACCTGAAAAAGGTGCTAAATGAATACATACAATAGCGGTTATACAAAAAAATTTCATAAAATCAAGCGAATAATTTCTACTTTTTATCTCAATCACCCTTACTATTTATTGTGTTATATATTATTGTTGAAAAGTTATTTCTTTGTTATTGCAAAGCGTCTTTAGTTTCGTATAAATAATTGTATAATTTCATTTTTGTAAAATTATATATTTGTTCTTAGCATTATTATTATATAATTTATCATTTATCCTTTAATGAATAAATTTTACTGATACATTTAAGCAAAATAATTTTAAATAATATTTTCTAAGCTAATACTTTCATAAAACTTAAGTTAAACTCTAATATAATTATATATGTAAAATTTTTTTCTTTTATATATCTTTCTTAAAATAATATTCAATAAATAAATGCTACCTATATTATAATAGTTTTATTAATTAAACTATTAGCTCTATAAGTAACATATAAAAACTTTTTGCATAGCTTATTATTAATTTTTCTACAATTAAGATTTACTTATTTATTATTTCGACTTTTGCCAGTTTCATTAAATATAGTAGCTCTGCATCACCACATTTTTGATATCCACTCGTATGAGTAGGTACATTATCACCTTTAAATGCCCCCTCCTTACTAACAATATATAAGCTACTATCTGTATATACATAAGTTCCTTTTTTAATAATAGCTTTGGGATTAGTTATACTTGAAAATTCTACATCGCTATCTGCCAATCCAAAACTCCCTTGCATCGGTACATATCCATCTTCAGTGCATATTATTTTCTTTTTATCATTTTCCGCAACTATATGTCCCTTAGTATAATATCCTCCACCATTAGGCACCCCCCTATAGTTAATTGTAGTAGGAGAAGTAAATTGTGCTCCTCTTACACTAAAAGCACTTATACTTTCTATATCTCTAATTTGAGTTAAATCAAAATTAAAGTCCTCTGCATCAAACGCTTCTATATTTACACCATTCATTTGATTATTCTCTATCGTAAGCTTTATATAATTATATTTTCCTTTGTTCCCTTCATCAAAAAACTTTCCTGAAATACTTGCTTGGTTATTTCTAAATACTAAATTTACATATGGATTAGATTTTTCTTCATCACTTAAATAATCCGGCGATCCCAATTGCGTTGGTAGCACACCGCAAATTTTTCCATAATCAATTCTTTGATTTCCTTCAATTATTATATCTCCATACATCCCATTAAGAGAAAATGCATCTGTTGTTGATGGCATTTTATTATTTCTGATTACTATATTATTTAAAGTATATCCAAATCTATAACTTCCAGCTGCATTTGAAAAATCATTATTCTCAAACACCAAATTTTTCATCTGTACTCCATAAAAATTCCAGGTATAATTGTAACCTTTACTGCCTATAGAATTACTAGTAGTATGAGTCATTACATTACTTTTAATAGTTACATTTTCACTAACTTTTCCTGCTCCGTTAAATGCAAAACCACACCATCCATCTACATAATTATTACATATCTCTAGATTTTTAAAACATTTTTTTGCTTCAAGGTCTATCCATCCTAATCCTCTGCAGCCACCATATAAAGACGTATTTTGATTCATATCTTGGAAACAGTAATTATTATTAAATTTCACATTTTCGATACATTCTCCATTTCCACCCAAATCAATGGCAAAACACCATCTCCCCCAATTAATAAACTTATTATCATGAATATTAATATCATGAGATAACTCTGAAGGGTTTATTATTAATATTCCATCTCCTCCAACATCTTGGACATCCCTTCTAGTTCCCCCTTCTATAAATTTACAATCATATATTTCAATATTTGATATTTCATCTTTTATTTCTGAATACGGAGCTATCTTTCCACCGTCTAAAGTTGAATTTCCTGACTTATATATTATTCCATGATTGCTTACAACATGACTGGAATCCATTGTTAACCCATTATTATTAAAATTAATTCCATGAATTTTTAAATTCTTAACAAATCTAAACAAATGAAGTATTGCCATGTCTGTAGTTTTTCCATTATTACAAAAATCATTATCTTTTATTTTTATAGTAGAATTTTCTCCAACTATTTCTACTCCATCTACATTTGCCATTATTGGTTTTTGTATATATGCTCCTCTTCCAGACATATATGCTCTATATGGATTATCCAAATAGGAATATATTCTTGGAATATTTTCCTGCTTTCTTTGTCCCATTAAATAAATTCCATCTTTTTCAAATGTTATCTTTCCATGTTTCATATGAGCAAATAGATGAATGAATAATTCTATATTATCAAAATTTCCATCCCCCTTTGCTCCATATTGCTCAACTTTAATATCTTCTTTATTCATTAAACAAGCAACCAATTTATTATCTAACGTATGATTTCCATACTCATCAACTGGAGTATCAATTAAATAAACATCTGTCATTGTTGGCTTAATGCCAACCTTCCTACAATCTTCTGGTAACCATTCATTCAAATAATAATTATAATCTTTAATTATATAACATGCCCCGCCTCCATCATCTTCATTATAATATCCTTTTGTATATACTATATCTCCTTCATTTAAATTAGCTTTCTTCATTTCACCTACTGTTGAAAATATAATTTTAGGTTCTTCTACTTCGTCTGATAAAATTAATTGTTTTAATAATAAACTATTTATTGATTGAATATATTCTGTATTTACTGTAAGTATTTGCTTACTTATAGTTTCTATTAATTCTATCCTTTCATCTATTAAATAATCCATTACCCTCTCACCTCCTTTATAATAGTGTTAGTTTAAGCGAAGTTATTACAATCTTAGAATCCTCACCATTAGATTGATTCAACATTATTACTATATTTAATTGTCTTTCCCAAGATGCTAAAAGTTCTATATTCATACTAAATTTATTATCTTCTATTAAATTATCACTTGTACATATATATGAATTACTACATCCCTGCTCTTTATATCCTTCTATATGCAACAAATATTTTGTTCTTACATTTTCTATATAATTTTCTGGCAATTCAGTATATATACATTTTATTGAGGCATACCTACTAGTACCATGTATTATTAAACTGTTATTTTCAATACTATACGTTGCATAATTTTCTACACTCCACTTAATATCTTGTAAGTTTCCCAATAATCCACAATCTAATTCATCCTCTTCATGACTTAATCCCTTTAACTGATCTATTTCTAAATTTAACTCTTCTATTATGCTATCTTTTTCTTGTAACTTATCTTCTAATTCTATAAGTCTATTTTTTATATCTATTGTATTATTTAATAATTTATTTATGGTTTCATTAATTTCCATAATACACATATTCTCCTTATAAATATTTATAATTTAATATATGCAGTAAAATTAAAATCGACATAATAAATATCAACTTATTAAAATAAATTCTGATATAGTAACTAAAAGATGGACTTCATATTTTTATTGTTAGTTTAAACATAATATTATTATGTAAATTTTTTGATATAATTATCATCTATAAATTAAATATATTTGATAATAAAAGTATAAATTATTATATAAAAGGAATAATTTCACTCAAAATTAATGCCTGTATCATAACTGATTTAAAAATCAGTCATGATACAGGCAGATTTATTAAATTTATACTCTTGTTATTTTTAAATATATTCCGCTTATAATATTCTTAAATAAACTTAAAAGATATTTTGCCTCTTTAGTTTTAAATAAGAATCCCACAAATACTAAATTTATAATTATTGTACTTACAACACCATTAACTACTAATTGTAAAAATAAATTATTTATTTCTATATATCTACACAGCAAAGTAGTAAGTGTACCTGTAAATATTGTTATAAATAAATACTTGAAATATTTACTAAAATATTCAATTGAAGACTTATTAAAAATATTATTATAAACTAATTTAGGTTGTAACCAAAAAGGAATTGCTATAGTACTTATTGTTGTCCCTAAAAATATTCCTACAAGTCCAAAGAATTTTGCTAAAATTATTGATGCACCTAAATTAATTATAGATTCTATAATTGGAACATATTTATCATTATCAAATATACCACCTTTTGTTTTAAAGGTAATAACGCAGCTCCTTAATCCTGTTATATAGAAATTTAATAATATAATAAGGAAGGTGAACTTATCTAATAACAATCCTTTTCCTAACCATAAATCAATAAACGGTTCTAACAAATTAAATAGAACTATTGAACAAAAACCATAAATCCAAAAATTTATTAAATATACAACATTAAATATTTCATAACTTTTCTCTTTACTCTCTGTAACAATTAAATTTCCAACACTTGCTCCTATCCCATCTATTAATGGAGTCAATAAACCCTTTAATTGATTTATAATCATTGTATAATTTGAATATAAACCTACAGTTTTTAAATTAACCAATGCAGATATAAGAATATTATCTGTACCAAATACACAATATCCACCCACATTATGTAAAAACATTGCTTTCACATTTTTACTTAATATTGCCTTAGTTTCTTTATCTACTTCATATTTTTCCTTAACCTTTATATATGAATACCTTTTATTAACAATATTTCCATTCCACATATTTTGAATTAAAAATATTAATACTTCTATAACTAAATATAATATATAATTATGTGTAATTGATAATACCATTATCTTTGATATAGTTGTAATTACATTAAACAATAAATTATACCTAGCTAATACATACCCTTTTTGATCTGCATTAATTAATGACCATTTATGTGCATTTAAATAAGATACTACATTTTTAAATACAAATAAAAAGTAGACTACTTCTAAATTAGATATTCCACTTGTATCTCCTACTAGGATACCCAATAATGGATATAATGCCATACCCAATACAAAAATTAGAACTGCCAATATTCCATATATTTTTTTGTACAACTGAACTAATGCTATAACTCTTGGTCTATCATCTTCCGCTAATGGCTTGTACAAATTATATACTATACTACCGCCTATACCACCTTCAACTAAACTAAGCATTGATAGCACATTAGTTAAAAGTCCATTCACACCTAAATATTCACTACCTAGACTATCTAAAAATACTCTTCTAGATATAAATCCTAATAAGGTAATTATCACCTGAGTCAATATACTTATATAAATATTTTTTATTGAATTTTTTATTCTCATACCCTTACCTCTATAATTATCTACATAATAATTTTTTTATCTTAAATCTTATTAAATCATATGCTTTACCTAAATCATAATTAAAATTATACGCTATAATACGTATTTTCATACTTAATGGCTGTTCTTTAACATAGTTAGATATATATTTATTTCTATGTATATTTATATTTCTTTCTTTATATTGAACATATACTTCTTTTGTAATATCATTTAAAGTCTTTGAATCAATTATTACTCTTTTAAATAAATGAATAAAAACCATATATTCAAATTCACTATTATATAAATAATATATATCATTATTTATTAATTCATCTTTTATAAATTCTATAGCAACATTTACATCCAATATCTTATTTGAAATAGAACCAGTTATGCTATCAGTTCTTTGATAATAATTATATAAACTTCTATTTAAAAGCCCTATTTTAGGATTATACATAAACCAATGTGCCACTGTAGCTAAATCTTCTCCATAACTTATATCTGATGGAAATTTAATTTCATTATTAATTATAAAATTTCTTCTTACCATCTTGGCCCATATAGCTGGCATCATATTATCTAAAAATAAACCTTTTAACGGTTCTTTTAAAATAAATTCATTATTATTAAATATATGAAACTCTTCCTTATAATTATCATAAGACTTATACGCATTAAAGCACACTATATCTAAATTATTATTTATACCATAATCATATGCCTCTTTGAGAGCATTAATTTCTAAAAAATCATCGCCATCAATAAATAAAATATATTCACCTACTGCATTATTAAATCCTTCTTTTCTAGCTTCAATCAGTCCCTTATTATTTTGACTAACAACCTTAATTCTAGTGTCACATATTTTTAAATTATTTAACCTATCTAAAGTTTTATCTGTTGATCCATCATTAACAACTATTATTTCAATATCAGAAAGACTTTGATTTACTATTGATTTTATACAACGCTCTATATATTTTTCTATATTATAAGCTGCTACTATAACACTTACTCTCATATAACTTTCTCCTTTTTAGATATACTTAGTAACTTAAGATATTTTAAATATACCTTTAATGTATTAAATTCAGTATTTTTAATTAATGATAATAAATATTTTAATAACTCATTTTTAGATAACATCCAAGGCTTCTTCTCTCCTACAAAATGAACAACTGAAATACTATTATTATTGTTTTTTTTAGTATTATAATTACATTTTTTGCAATAAAACTCCAAATCTTTAATAAAAACATTATACTTATGACTTAGTTGTAAATCTTTATTTTGACACCATTCATTGTAATATTCCTGTATTAAATCTTGATCTCCAAAATACTCCTTGTTTTTACTAACTATATCAATTGTTTTTGCTATATTAGTACCTAAATTTTTTTTAGGTTCTATCACCATTAAACCTGAATTTAATAACTTCCATTCTTCTCTTCCTGGAATTAATGCACCTGCAACAACTGCAGACATATGTTTTTTATTGAATAATTCATCTATATTATTTAAAATCAACATATCACTATCTAAATAGACTATTTTTTTAAATCTAGTAAGCTGAAATATACTTAACTTTTGCAATGTATTATTCCATTGACTATATCCTGATTTAGTATTTTTATTTTTTATTTCTTCCGGTAATTGAATATTGCTATCTAATTTTATTATATTTATGTTATCATTTTCTAAAACTGCTATAGATTCTTTACTTATATCATTAGTTATAGCTACATAAAATGGATACTTTGTCCCCGTATTAAACAATGATTTATACAAAGCCAATACTCCTAATAGATATTTATCTGATGACAATACTGTTAAAAAAACATTCATATTATTTAAATCTCCTTTAAAATCCTATTCCACTTACTACAAATTTTATTTATAGAATACTTTCTAGCCTGTTCATATGCCCCTTTTGATAAATTTTCTCTTAATTTATTATCAGACATCATTTTATCCATTACTTCAATTAATTGATTTTCATTGTTTTTTTCTACTAAAAAACCATTTATATTATTTTCAACTATTTCTTTTGGTCCTACGTTATCGAAACTAATAACAGGTACACCAATTGCATTACTCTCTATAAGCACACATCCAAATCCCTCTTTTTGAGAAGTTAAAACTGAAAAAGCAGCTTCCTTATATTTATCAATTATATTGCTACAAAAACCTGTTATTTTTACTCTACTTTCTAAATTTAACTTTGTAATTAATTCTAATAACCTCTCCTTATCCGATCCATCTCCAACTATTTCTAATTTCCATTCTGGATATTTATCTGCTAATTTTGAAAATGCTCTTATAGAATAATCTATAGATTTTTCTATACTCAATCTACCTACAGTTATTATTTTTTTACTACTTTTATCATATAAATATTGTCTTTTATATGGTAAAGGATTAGGAATCGTATACGAATTAGAATTATATTTCTTATATATTTCGTAATCAGGACTCGTTAATGTTACAATACCATCTAAATTTTTATAGAATATTTTCTTTAATCTATTCCATTTATCTGTATCAGATGAAAATTCCTCATGATGTGAGGCGATAACCTTAAACTTTAGGAATGGTTTCATAATTGAAAAATATAAATTATGAAATGTTGTAGTTGTAATAAGTACATCAATATCCATATTAATTAACCTTTTTCTTAAAAATAACAATTCATCTAAACATATATAAAAGGAATTTCCCTTTTTATGTTTATAATTCAAATAAGTTATATCAATATTATTATCTACTTCATATATGCTATTATTATCTTTTTCTCCTCTTGATATTATTATTACTTTATACTTATATTCTCTAACAAAATAATTAGCTAATGTAATGACAACTCTTTCAACTCCACCATTAGCATTTATATCATTAACTAAGAATGCTAATCTCACTTTTTATTCTCCTAAACTATTTAATAAATTTATATCCTTGTTCTTTATTAAAAACTTAATATTAGTATAAAATACTGCAAATAAATATAATCCTTTGCTATTAACTCTTATATATATTCAATTTCGTTTTAAAACATTTTTCACATAGTAATGGTGATATTCTAAAAGAAATATATACTGCTTTTTCTTTATAATTAAGTTTTTTATTCTGTAATATATATCTAAAATTAACATTAAATTTTTTCTTCAGTTCTTTTTGCATATCTTTATATTTATAACATTTAAAATAATATGTTAATATTCTCCTACAGTATATAGCTTTTAAATTGCATCTATTAATACTAAGATCGTTATCATCAAGAAATTTAAACATTTCCTCCCACGCCTCTATATCTTCTAGCTTTTTAATATTAAATTCTCCTCTTGTAGAACTATTAGGTGACATATAATAATTATAAAATTTAAAATCTATAATTTTAAATTTAGAAATCTTAAAATAAATCTTATAAATTACCCTTAGATCTTCAGCAAATTTTCCTTCTGGAAATCTTAACTCTTTCCATATATCTCTTTTATATAATTTATTTACAGGAAATATGAAAGGCAAAATTTCAAAAGAATTACAATCAGTAAATTTACCAATAATATCATCTATATTTGTGGCTTTAATATCATTTAAATTACATTTTCCATCTAAAATATATTCTGTTACTATATTATGGTTTACTTGTACTATATCTGTGTTATCTTCAGTTATAAATTTATACATGCATTTATACATATCTCTATGTATCCAATCATCACTATCTACAAATCCTATATAATTACCTTTTGCTATATCCAATCCCCTATTTCTAGCTGATCCTTGCCCACCATTTTGCTTATGAATAACTCTAATTCTTTTATCTATACCTTCATACTCATCAACTATTTTGCCACTATTATCAGTAGACCCATCATCAACTAATATTAACTCAAAATTCTCGAAACTTTGATTTAATATAGAATCAATACATCTCTTTAAGTATTTCTCAACATTATAAACCGGAACAATTATACTTATCTCTGGATTCATAAAAACTCTATCCCCTCTATAATTTTTTAAACTTAGGTATTATTCTCTCTTCATACTTACTTATCGCTGGTAGACAATAAAACATTTTTATTTTTATAAATTTTCCACCAACCACTCTTAACCGATTTAAGTCATATTTAAAATTATTATTTATTAACTCAGCCTTTTGTCCCTTATTTTCATAACCATCATTTAATTTAAGTTTATAATTCTATTTCTTTTTAGAATTTTTATTCTATAAATACAATATGAAAAAATATAAGATAATAAAAATACTACTATTGACATTAATGGAATAAACCATAAGGGATTAAATTTTGTTAATATTATTTTTTCTTTAATTATTCCTAAAAAATCTATTATACCTTGATGAATTAAATAAATTGTAAATGAATATTTACTTATATTATAAAATTCTCTTTTAAAAGTTCTTATTTTTAAGAATAGATTAAATAATGCTATAGATCCTATTATATTAAATACAGATAAATTTCCATAAAAATACAGTTCATTGTTATATGAATGTTTATTTAAATAAATATTTAATAAAAACATAATAATAGAGCAACTTATAATAACTACTATATTAATTTTAAAGTTCCCTTTAAATTTTTCACGTTTACTCCTTAACGTATATCCTAAAATAAAATATCCTATATATTCTGTAAACCATAATATCCAGTATAGTTTACATGTTAAATTAATTATCACTCCTATTATTATGAATATAACTCCTAATTTATTAAATTTATCCTCGCCTATTTCATTTTTTATTCTTATTAATATAGGCGTAATTAGATATAACCCAATTATCATATATAAATACCATAAATGAGTATAAGGTTTACCTTGTAGTAAATTAATTATAGGATTATAAATTACTTTATTTATTACTTTTCCATAAGCTATATAATTTTTTAAGCTAGTATACATAACATATAATAAACTCCATATTATGGTTGGTTTAATTATTTTATATGCCGTTTTTTTATAAAAGTATCCATAATCATAATTGCTTAAATCACTTAATAAAAAAGAACCACTCAACATTACAAAAATAGGTACAGCATAAACAGAAATACTCATAAATATACTAGCAACTTCATAGTATCCTTTTAAATTATTATCTAATCTATGTATGTATATAGCTAAAACATGCTGACATATAACCATAGATGTAGCTAAAATTCTTAAAAAATCCATATTATTATCTCTTTTTTCCATACCAACTATCACCTCTATAGCTTTTTAAACTTAGGAACTATCCTCTCTTCATATTCACTTATAGGTGGTAACCAATTTAATATATTAATCTTTTTAATCTTCCTATTCATCTCTCTTAACCATTTCAAATTATATTTGAAATTATTATTAATTAATTCAGCTTTTTGTTCTTTATTTTCATAAACATCGGTTAATAACTTAATCCAATCATTACATATTTTATAAACATCAAATTTTTCTTTTACAAATTTTTCGCCACATACACCCATTTGATAATTTAATTTATCATCTTTCAGCAATGTAACTATCGCATCTTTTAAGTGTTTTTCATTTCTTACTAATAATCCAGATTTTTTATCTATAACAGTATCTAACAAGCCATTTTTTTTACAACTAACTACTGGAACCCTCATTGCTTCAAATTCTATCGCACTTATACAAAATGTTTCTCCAAATCCTGATGGATTAGCAATGCCAACCTTTGTTTCACTTATAGCCTTAATTTTTTCATCTCCATTTAATACACCTAAAAACTTAACACTATTCATTACACTTCCATCATCATTTAAAAGATATGGCATAAATCTTTTTTCATATTTTTCATCTGCTATACCATAACCTCCTGTAGTTGCATTTTGGTTATATAGCTTTGCTCCTCCCATAACATGCAACTCAGCATCAGGAACTTCTTTAATAACTTCTTTCCATACCTTAGCTAATATATGAAAGCCTTTTGTTACTCTTAATCCGCCCATAAATGTAACAATATTTTTCTTTTCAATATTCTTAATTTTATATGGTGTAAAATCTAAACAGTTATATATATATGTTGATTTGCTAAATATTTTATGATCTCTTAATCTATCATACTGTTCTTTTCCAACACATAAATTTCGCTTTAAATAATTACAATTTAAAGCATACTTTAATCCAAGAACACTTTCATAATTATGTGACCACATTATTGATTTAACTTTTAAATCATCAATTAAATTAAATAATTTAATATCATGATATGGCCCTTTAAATATAAAGATATCTCCACCTATTTCTTTACATAACCTAACAGCTTCTAATTCATTTTTACATTTTATCCCTTTTACATTCTTAGGTAATGTATCTATATTAGAGGCAAAAACTACAACATCAAGTTTAGGATATAGTTCTTTTAAATAAAAGCTAATAGTCCAAAACATAAATTCAGTTCCACCTATTCCTGGGTTTCCCATTAAGGGATTAGAGAAATCTTTATTTTCTAATCCATAAGTATTTAAATAAAAACAAACCTTCATTTTAAATCCTCGCTATCCTTAATAAATTAATAAAGTTATTAGCTCCAAAATATTTAATTAACTTACTTCCAATTAAATATTTTTTTACCTGTGCTTTCTCTAATACACATTTTGTTGAAGATATAATATCAGTACACGTTTTTATATTAGTACTTTCCTTTATATTCCTTGTGATCATTAAATCTCCCCAATACATCCTTACCAAATCATCTATTATTACCTTTGAAACATTTCTTTCCTCAAAAAACTCTATTAATTCATTAGCTATTATTAGCCTGTCACATAACTTTTTACATATAGACTTTTCATCCCTTGATGTTATTGTAGAATTTTCTCTCATTCTTCTCATATACCAAGGTTCATTATAAATAACTACTTTTTTGGCATAATAAAAAACTTTAAAACTCCATTCTGCATCTTCATGATAATAACTCTCTCTAAAATATAAGTTATTCTTTAAAATAAAATCTCTTCTACATACTTTTAAATATGGTGCATGATGAAATGAATTTTGGATTATTAAATCAGCTAATATATCCTTACCTAATTTATTTTCAATATCTTTATTGGTTAAATTTATAGGTAGTATTTCTGTTATTTCATCTTCATTTCCATCATTAAATCTACAGTATGACGTATATATAAAGTCGCATTTACTACTGTTTAATATATTAATAAACTTCTCTATTATCTCTCCATCACATAGATAATCATCACTATCAACAAATAATACATACTCGCCTTGTGATATATCTAATCCCTTATTTCTTGCTACTGATTGTCCACTATTTCTTATATGCATTACTTTTATTCTACTATCTTTACGCGAATACTCATCACATATTTCGGCACTTCCATCAGTTGAACCATCATCTATTAATATAATTTCTATATTACTGTATGTTTGATTTAATAAACTATCTAGACACTTTCTAAGCCAAAGCTCAACATCATAAACTGGTATTATAATACTCATTTTTGGATTAATAGTCATTGCTAAATAACCTCTCAATATCACTTATTCTATCTTTATAATTAAAGAAATTTATTCTCTCTTTAGATTTTTCAATATAGTATCTTAACTTCTCTTCACCCATTAAAATCTCTTTTAACCCTTCATATAAAGCATCTTCAGTATTTTCAACCATAAATCCATACTCACCAAAATTAAGTAATTCATTTGGTCCTGAACAATTTGTACTAATTACTGGTAATCCTAAAATCATTGCTTCTGCTATTACTAATGAAAAACCTTCATTTCTAGATGAACATACAAAAAGATTACCTTCTTTTATATACTTATGAGGATTATCCTTATATCCAAGTAACTTAATATTATATAAATTATACTTTTCTATTAACTCTTCTAGGCTAGATCTTCCCCAGCCTTCACCGAGTATCCATAACTCATACTTCACTCCATCTTTATTCAACTTATTACAAGCCTCTAATAAATTATCAAAACCTTTTTGACTAACTAATCTTCCGCTTGTAACTAATAGTTTTTTATCAGTAGGCTTTACTATATCACTTATCTCCTCTTTTGATTTTCTTATTACATCAGGAGCTATTATTGGATTATATTTGACATGCATTTTAGGAAAATTATCTCCAAATATCTTTATAAATCCTTCTTTTGCACTATTTGAAACAAACACTAAATCATTAAATTTCTTATAATAGCTTTTTTCTAATTCTGTATTTTCTTTAAACACCCTACTTGTCCAATGTCCTTGTGATAAATCTATATGAACCCAAGCTATTTTTCTACTATTAGGATTAGTTGATGCGCCTATTATCTTAGTAGCTCTTCCCTCTATAAAAGCAATCTCAATATCATATTTTTCTCTTATCCCTAATTTATAAAGCAATTTTCCGTCACTTTTTTCTACAAAATTATGAAATACTCTACTTATACCTTTTATATTAGGAAAAATAGACTTATACTTAACATCTTTTCTTAAATCCTTCTTTCTTACTCCATAATCCCATATACTCATCACTGTAATATCGTACTTACTTATGTCCATATTATTTATTAAATCAATAAATACCTTTTCAACTCCACCACCAGCAAAACTCTCTATTAGAAAAAGAATTTTTTTCTTCATATATCCTCCTAATAAAATTAAACATTCACTAATCTCTTCACTTTATCATATAGTTTTAACCTCCACGCTACTATAAGAAAAACCGATTTTATATTACTTGAATTAATTAATTTAAAACTTATTTTAGGAAATACTTGATCTAACCCATTTTTTTTAAAATCTGAATAAATGTTATCTAAATTTTTATTAAACATATAATAATTTTTAATAACTATACAGCTCTTAATTAACTTAAATTCTTCAATTAATGAAATGTCAAATCCCTTATTTTGAGCATAATCCGCTGTCAACTTCATTGCATATATAAAATCTGTCATAAGATCTTTATCTTTACTGTTTACAAGAGAGCCTACTCTTTGCCTATATTTATATAAACTAGAGTTTATATATGATATATATTCTGTCATACAAGTTTCCTTAAATACCGGAAAAAAATCTTCCACTTTTTTCCCCTCTTCAAATCTAAAATTGTGCTTTATAAGATTATCTCTTTTGTATAATCTAAGCCATGTATATCCTTGTATTAGATTTTTTAGCATTAATTCAGCAATCTCCCTACCACTATATATATTTTCTTCATTTAATCCTAAACTAACTATAATCTCATTACTTTCATTATCATTAATTCTAGAATAATCAAATATAACCATATCACTATTATCTAATTTTATTTTTTCCACTAAGTCATTAATACAATTTTCTGTTAAATAATCATCTGGATCTAAATAAAAAATAAATTCTCCTGTTGATTCTTTCAATGCAACGTTCCTTGCATTAGATACCCCCTTATTGTTTTGATTAATTACCTTTAATCGTCTGTCTGTTTTAACAAATTTCTGTATTAAAGATAATGAATTATCTGTAGAGCCGTCATTAACTATTATTACTTCTATATTTTCATAAGTCTGATTTATTACACTTCTTAAACATTGATCTAAATATTCCTCTACATTATAGACAGGTATTAATATACTTACCTTACCATCCATATTCATTCTCCTTGTCATAGTTACATTAATATTCTCTTTAACTTTTTATTAAATCTTACTATCTTAATACTCTCTTTAATTTAGCAATAGAATAAATCCCATTTATCCTACTTCCCTTCATTTGCTTAAAAATCATATTAGTATAAAAAGAATTAGTTTTATCTAAAACCTTAATACATTCCTTAACCTGTTCAGTATCTAATATCTTTCCTATTTCCCTCTTCTTATCACTTACACTCAAATTACATTTCTCATGATTATATATTTCAAAACACTCAATAACATGATGAATATACATTGAAGCTAACTTCTTTCTATTTTCCTCATTATATATACCCCAATCCATAAGCAATTGTTTTAGTCTATCATATCTAAAAGTCCTAACCTTAAACTTATTAGCATGATATCTAGTAACAATAGTTTCCTCAAAAGTCTTCACATAATGATAATATGATTTAGTGCTTATAGTTAATTTATTTAACTTTTTAAAAACATCAATGTTAAAATTAGTATCCTGATCTATAGGTAACCAATCTATAAATTTAAGATTATTACTCTTTAAAAACTGTGCATTATATAACTTATTATGAGTATAGTTAAAAAGTAAATTGTCAAATAAGTCCATAAATATAGGTTTTATCTCATCTTGAGAGTCTAAAACCATATCCTTATAATGAGATTCACTAGTAACTACTTGTCCATTCTTCTGATGAATATCAAACTTCATACCACACATTACAACTTCAGCATTAGTTTTCTCAGCTAAGTTATACTGTTCCTCTAACATATTATTTTCAATATAGTCATCAGCGTCTACTAACTGTATATACTTCCCTTTAGCCTTTTCAATTCCAGTATTTCTAGCTATACATGCTCCTTCATTTTTCTTATTAATTACAGTTACTCTATTATCTTTATTTTTATATTCTTCACAAATTTTTAAACTATTATCTTTAGAACCATCATTAACTAATATAAGTTCTATTTCTTTTAAAGTTTGACTAAGCATACTTTCTATAGACTTAGCTAAATATTTCTCTGCATTATAAACTGGCATTACAACGCTAACTTTTATATCCATTATGATTTCACCAACCTCACTAAAGATATCCCTTTAAATACACTACATATAATTGTAGAATTTTTTATTCTAACTAATAATGATGTTAATCCAATAAGCCCTTTATCACTTTTTCTATTTGCTGCACATTCATTAACATACTCTCTATTTACAATAGCTTTTATATACTGTTTCTTTTGTTTTAAAGTTAATTTGCAATTTTTATGAAATAAATTTAAGAAAGCTGAAAATACTCCCATAAGATGATTTCCATAAAGAATATATTTATTTTTACTATTATAAAAATTCATATCTTTTAAAAAGTCTTCTAATAAGCTATGGATTTCTAATCCTTTTTCGTACATATTATCAATATATTGGTATGTTATGCTATTATTATTTCTTCTTATATAGTAATAAAGCTCCTCCTTAGAAAAACATATATTTTTAATTTTTCTAAAATATCGTAAATTAAAGATAAAATCTTCCCCTGTTTCAACATCTTCTTTAAATCTTATATTATTTTTTTCTATTATTTCTCTACTATATAACTTATTCCATAAAGGATTTAATAATCCACTATTCCCAAAGTCCATTATTAAATCCTTCATATCTTCTATAGTAATTATTTCTTTTGGACAAAACACTCTACTTAAATCTTCAACTTGTCCATTAGATGAAACTTTTCTTTCTTTAAAGCCACAAACTGCAAGTTGCCCATTTGACTTCTCCATACTACTTAATAGTATTTTTAAATAATCTTTATGAACCAAGTCATCACTATCAATAAATGCAATATATTTTCCTCTTGCATTATCTAAAGCAGTATTTCTTGTATGAGATACTCCTGTATTTTCTTTATGTGTAACCTTTATTCGTTTATCAGTTATTTCTAATTTATCACAAATAATTTTAGTATTATCAGCAGACCCATCATTTATAATAATTAATTCAAATTCTTTATAACTCTGATTAAGTATACTTGAAACTGTTTCTTCTAAATAATCCTCTCCATTATATACTGGCATAAGTATACTAATTAAATTTGATTTCATATTATGATTCCCCTTTATTACCTATAAGTTAGTTTTTTATATAACAACTTTAATCTATAGCATGTACATATTAATGCTAATGCTTTAACTTCTATTAGCTTTGCTATTATATTTACAAACTTAGAGCTATCTATATCCCTACATGATTCTTGTACCTTGTTATCATTTATCAATCTTTTTATATAACTTCTTCTTTCCTTAAAACTATAATTTAAATTAGGATTATACGTATTATTTATACATGATGCTACTTCTGTTATATATTTAGATTTAAGCATTTTTTCACTTTTACTATCATAAACATTCCAAGATTTTAATAAAGTTATTAATTCATCATTAACCTCTGTAAATATCTCAAACATATTTGATGGTAATTTTAGTGCAACCCCCTCTAAATTGCTTACTCTATAGTTATAGTCATAAGAATTAATTATTCTTAACGAATTAATCTTATCTATATACTTATTATTAAAACCTAAATCTTCATACTTCTTTCTATCAGGAAACCTTATATTATACTTATCTATTATACTTTTCTTATACATCTTATTATGGGGCGCATGTGATACTCCATTAGTTGCAATATCTACATACATTCTTCTAACTTCTTGTTTTGATAAATATTTATTTTCCTCATAAAAATAATCTCTTTTTTTATAAAGTAATTTATCATCTTTAAAATAGCAATTATAAGAACATCCTATTACCATATCAAATTTTTTTATTTCTCTTATATGATTTTTTACAGCATTTTCTTCTAACCAATCATCTGAATCAACAAAAAAAATATACTGTCCTTTTGCTAAATCTAAAGCACTATTTCTAGCTCTTGCTGCTCCTTGATTTTTTAAGTTATATATCTTAAATCTGGAGTCCTCCTTACAGTATTCATTACAAATATCTACGCTTTTATCAGTTGATCCATCATTTATAACAATTACTTCAAAGTTACTAAATGATTGCTTAATAATACTATCAAAACAATCTCTTATATATTTTTCTGTATTATATACTGGAATTATTATAGTAACCTCCGGATTCTTCATTAAAATTTCCTCCATATAAATTTATAAATTTAGCAATATATTATCCCACTTCTCAATTATTGGTTTCAATTCAAACTTTTCAATATCAATTTGAGCGTTATTGCTAAATTCTTTTAACTTCTCTTCATCCTTTAATAAAATATTAAGCTTATCTGACATAGCCTCTACATTTTCTGGATTAATTAATAATCCATTAACATTATTTTTTACTATTTCTGATGGACCTGTTAAACAATTAAAACTAACAATAGGTAATTTATAAGTTTTTGCCTCTAATAAAGTCATAGGTAATCCCTCAAATCTCGATGTCATTACATATAAACTACTATTCTTATAATAATCTTCAATATTTGAAACATTTCCTTTTAAAATTAATCTATCTTCTAATCCATATTCCCTTATCTTAGCTTGTAATTTTTCCTTATCTTCACCATCACCTAAAATAGTCCACTTCCACTGCTTATTTTCTTTAAGTACATTATTAGCTACTTCACATAACAAATCAAATCCCTTTTGATATGTTAATCTTCCAACACTTATAATTTGCTTTGAATCAATGTTATAATCACAATTATTAACTTTCTCTATAGGATTATATATATAATCTACCTTTCCTTTTATATTTAAATTATTTAAATAATTTTCCTTATCTTGCTCCGTAAGAGTTATTATGCAATTTGCAAATCTAGCAACTAGTTTTCTTGCATAGACTCTTAAATTAGATCCATTATCTTCATAGAAGTTAAAATGCTCCCATGATATTAATTTAGTTTTTGTAAATCTAGTTGCTGGAATTGAAAAAAGACTTGCTATAACCTCAACATCTATTAAAATATCAATCTTATTTTTTTTAATATATTGTCTTATTCCCTTAACAACTTGAAAATAATGTTTCTTAAAATTCACATCTTTATTTTTCAATATTCTTTCAGTTTTAATATTTTTATTTAAAGCAAAATAACTACTATTACTTTCATTGGTTATACTTAATATATGAATATTAAATTTATCATCTTTCTTAGAAAGTTCATTTGCTATTATTGAAAGTACTCGTTCTGTACCTCCAGTTCTAGACATATCCCCACTTAAGAAACAGACATTTACCATACCATTTCTCCCTCTTTTTCCTCTTTTTCCTTTTCCTCTTTACCATCTATATATTTATCTTTTGTACCAATATAAGATATTAACATTAATGACATAAATTTATTTCTATGCCGCATTGCCGTTCCGGTATTATGAGTTCCCATTCCATAAATCATTCCAGCCACAAAAATAGCTAAAAATAACATCTTATATTTAGTGTCAATTTTTCTAAAATTTCTTAATATTTTATAAGTAGCATATCCCCATAAACATGTATCAAATAAGAAAGTTGGTATATCAAGTCCACCCCTTATTAACCAAGGCATAGGAGAATATAATAAATAAAACCCCTTTATAGGTGCAAACATAATGAATTGCATAGGATTATTTATCTCTAAAGCTGTAAGATAACTTGATCCTCCACCTGTTTCAGCATTAGTTTTCCCTAAAAATTCTTCTTGATTTGCAGTTACTATAAATATGGCTCCAACTACCGCCACTACTATACAAATAATATTTATGGCATTAAATTTAATTCTTTCTTTTTTTCTATCATAAAATATAAATGCATATATCATTGGTGGTAATATATATAGTGCTCCTTCATGATAAAGTGATGCTATATATATAGGTAGTATTGTTAATAAAATATAAATAGGATTATATTTTTCAAACCATTTAAGGAAATGATAGACACCTAATAAAATAAGATAATACATACTTCCTTCCCTTAACAAGGCATATCCCATTAAAAATGGAATGGGCATAAATAACCATAAAGCAACCATTAATGCTGTATTTTTATCTTTTATTTTTAAAAGATTTGCTATATCTATAAGTTTTGTACCTGCAAGTACTACAAAAACTATATTTAAATATTGTCCAAAAAATCTATATGGCCCGAAAAAGTAATACACTACCCCTAAAACTTGAGAATAAAAACCAGTAAAATGCTCTAATAATTCATAAGGTAATGCATTTGCTGTTTCAACTGCTAACTCATGAAATTTATATGAGTCTCCTGTATTAAATGGAAGATAAGCTATTGACTGGTCATACCACAGTGCAACTAATCTAACTAGAAGACCAAACATTAAAATCATAAAAATAGTTTTATTCTTAGCTTTTATATAAAACCACCCCATTATTGCAAGTGAATTTATTAATATATAAATTAATGCAAATATCTCTCTATTTATCTGTCCTTCAAAAACTACATTAATAAATGCTTCTAATAATAGAAGTGATAAAAAAACTCTCATAAAACCAACTCTCCAAGTTAAATTAATTGTCCATATAACTCTCTTATCTTATTTTCATAATTTTTAATATTGTAATTTTTATTTATATACTCAAACCCTTTTAAACATAGCTTGTTTTTTAATATTTCATCATTTTTTACTCTTATTAATTCATTAACAAACTTCTCATAGTTTCCTTGCTCAATTAAAAGCCCAGTTTCATTATTAATTATTACTTCACTTATACTTCCTACATTCATACTAATAACAGCTTTCTTAAATGCCATAGCTTCCAATAAAACCATTGGTAAACCTTCATATAATGATGGTAAAAAGAAAACATCAATAATTGGATAAAATACATTAACCTTCTCTTGAAATCCAGTTAATATAAATAAATCTTCTAAGTTTAATTCTTTAATTAAACTTTTAATTTCTTCTTCTTGAGATCCATTTCCAACTAAGAGAATTATAGAATCATTAAACTCTTTCTTATACTTTGATAACTCTTTTATAAAAGGGATAATTCCCTTTTGTTCATCTAATCTTCCTATAAAACCTAATATCTTTTTATTAACATCTATGTTATACCTTTTTATAATCTCATTAACTTCTCTTTTATCAATATTAGTTATATACTTTATATCCATTGCATTAGATAGTGTTAAAGCTCTATCTTCATTAAAATAATCAGTATTTTCTTTATAAAAATCAGTTACGGTTTTTCCACAAGTAATGTTATAGTCATACTTATTTCTTAAATATTTATCTATCTTTTTATTAACACCATTACCTTTTAAAAAAGGATAACAATTATGAATATGTGATACTACTTTTACATTTAATCCAAAAATTTTCTTTGCAAGATATGAGACTAAAGAAGCCGTATTATCATGAGCATGTACAATTTTTATATTTTCATCTTTTATAATCTTACTTAAACTATTTGCATTGCTTAATAATTTTTTAGATGAGAATTTAATATTATAAGTTTTTATTTTATTTTCATTAAAAGTATTAGCAAGCTCTTCTCCGCCACAAACTACTATTGGTTCATAATTTTTTAAATTTTTACATAATAATAATGCCATTCTTTCAGCACCACTCATTTTATTCATTGGTAATACATGCAATACCTTATCCATAATAGGTTTTAGTCTCCTTCTCTTTAAAACTTTCTATTCCTTGTATACTTAAATTTTTAATATTCTATCTTAGTTATAAATCAACTTCTATTACTAACATAAGAAGAAAGTCCCTTCTCATAATTAATATCTAATTGGATCCCATCATAAACCTTTAAAAGTTCACTGTTTATACTCTCAATATCATATTTCTTAATTTCCTCAGAAACTTCAAAATTCTTATCCTTTAAAAGATAGTACTTTTCTATAGCTTTTGCTGTTGATTCATAATCATTGACATTAACTAAAGTTCCCACAGTTTCATTACAAACAAGATCTCTACATCCCCTAATATCAGTAGCAATTACCTTCCTACCGCAAGCCATAAACTCCATTATATTTCTAGGTAACCCCTCTCTATAAGACATTAATATTCCAATATCAGATATATTTATTAACTCATTTACATCTTGTCTATAACCTAACATAAATATATTATTTTCTAAATTTTTTAAAGTTATTTGATGCTCTAACTCTTCTCTCAAATTGCCATCACCAATACAAATAACCTTTATATTAGGATACTGTTTAGTTAATATCTCCATAGCATTAATTAATTGGATATGATTTTTATTTTTATTAAGTTCTGCAATCATTAAAACTACAAAATCCTTATCCTTAATCTCTAGTTCTTTCTTTTTTTCTATAATTTCTGTATCACTTAACTTTTTATATTTACTTAAATCAAGCCCAACTCCATTAAGTAGATAACACTTTTTAGGTTTAAGTTTCTCCTTAGTTATTTCATAATCTTCACTATTTATATTAATAATTACATCAGTAAATTTAGCCATAATCTTTTCAATTGGATAATATAAGAACCACCCTAATTTAGATCCGCCTTTTAAGAAATGATAACCATGTGCCGTATATATAGTTCTTAAATTTGAAAAACTTAACTTAAGTAATCTTCCGTATATAGCTGCTATTGGAGTATGAACATGAACAATATCATAATCATTAATTCTTTGAAGCTCTTCTAACTTTATGAAAGCATTTATATTTCCAATACCTAATGGATTTCTTGAAAAAGGAACTTCAAATATCTTAACACCTCTTCTTTGCAACTCCTTATCTACTGGCTTATCTATAGAACAAGCACAATGAACTTCATATCCATTATCTAAAAGCATATTAATATGTGGTATTAAAAATGCATTTATTGTTCTACTAACAGTTGTTACATATAAGACCTTCTTCATATTCTCTTTCCCTTCTTTCATAATCAACCTTTATAACCTTTGCTGGAACTCCAACCACCGTACTATATGAATCAATATTATCTATAACTACAGCTCCTGCACCTACTGTTGAACCTTTTCCTATCCTCTTACCTTGAATGACTGTTGAAGCTGATCCCATCATTACTCCCTCTTCAATAATGTCATTTCCGGAAATATTGACGTTCCATAATAAAGAAACGTAATCCTTAATAATAGAATCATGTCCAATTCCACATTTAGGACTTATAATAACATGATTTCCTACTTTTATATTTGTAGTAAGAATTGCTCCTTCATAAATAAGAGTTCCTTCTCCTATATTAATATAATCATGAATATATACTTTAGGATGAACTATAGTTGCAAATTTAAATCTATTATTTATTTTATTTACTATTCTCTTTTTCACTTTATAATTTGCTATTGCTACAACAACATAAGTATCTAGTGATAATTTTTCTAAAGAATCCATTCCACCAATGACTGGATACCCATTAATAACATTGCCCCAACTATTTACATCATCATCAATAAATCCAATTAAATTCCATGTTGATTTTAATTCATTTATTTGCTGTATTATTAATGATGTTTCTCTTCCTACTCCACCTGCACCTACTATTACTATATTTTTCATTATTAATCCCCAAATCTATTATTTATTAAAAATCTTTACCTTTTTGCTTTTTCCTTGGTCATAATATTTATTATCTAAAAACTTATTACTTTCATTTAAAATAGTGCCTATAACATTAGCTTTAACTTCCATAAGCTGTTCATAACATTGCTTAACTACCTTTGACTTACTCTTCCTAGCTCTTACAACAACAATAGTTCCATCTGCCTTTGCTGATAAAAGTAATGTATCTGTTGATGGAAGTACTGCTGAAGTATCCATAATTATATAGTCAAAATTAGTAGATAATTCATCTAATAACTCTTGCATAGAATGAGAACCAAGTATTTCAGAAGGCTTATTAGTAACAGAGCCTGCTGTTATTAAAAAAAGTGAATCTTCAACCTTTTTCATAGCTTTTTCTAATTCACAGCTTCCTGATAATATATCAGTTAATCCATTGTCATTTGGTATAAAAAAATTTAAGTGCATAGAAGGATTTCTTAAATTACAATCTATTACTACTACTTTTGCTCCATCTTGATTTAAAATATAAGCTAAATTTCCTGTCACAGTAGATTTTCCCTCACTACTTATTGAGCTTGTTACCACCAAAGTTTTTAATGGATTATCTACAGAATAAAGTTTTATACTAGTTCTTAAACTCCTATACGCCTCCGCTGACAGTGACCTGGGCATTTTTTTCGTTACGAACATCCTTACTCTCCTTTTTAAATTCTTTTTCTACTACTGGTATACATCCTAATACAGATACAGGTATTACTTTTTCTAATTCTTTTTTAGACTTTATTTTATTATCTAATAAATCTAATCCTAAAATTATTCCTATTGATAAAAATATTCCCCCTATAAAAGCTATAGTTGGTAACTTCTTTGTATCTGGATATATAGTTGATACTTCTATTTCTTTTATTATAGTAGGATTACTTTCTGGAATTATCTCACTAATTTTATTCATTACCTCTTTGCTTACAACTTCTAAAGTTTCTTCCATTTGTTTATCTGTCCAACTTGAATAAGTAATGGTAACTAAAGGAATAGTGCTAGAGTATGAAAAATTTATTGAATATGCAACTTCACTTGAAGTTTTATTTATCTTATTTTTCTTTAATGTATCATCAAAAAAACCCTCTAGTTTAGATACTTCACTAAATAATGTAAAAAACTCTGAGAAAGCTTGCATTTGATCTTCTGAATATACTTTAAACATATTATCGCTATCACCCATAAATATTTGCATACTTGCAGTATAACTAGGCTTATATTTTGATACCTTATAACTAGCTAAAGAATTCATTGCTAATGTAACAACTATAATTATCCAAAATCTTCTTTTAAATATATATATTAATTCATCTAAATCAAAAAATTTCTCTAACACTTCATCCTCCTGTTATCCATTAATATTTTATATAAATCAATTGCCCCAATTTATTTATTTCTAATAATTAATTCCCCAATTACTTAATTGCTTAACTCCTTAATTAATTAGTTTGTCCCATTAAAATACTCCATGGTAACTGTTTCACTTTGATTAATTCCTTCTCTTTTAATAACCTTCCAAAAAGTTAAAAAGAAAATCTTAACATCTAGCCAAAGAGACCAATTATCAACATACCAAACATCAAGCTTAAACTTTTCATTCCAAGTAATCGAGTTTCTTCCATTTATTTGTGCCCATCCAGTAAGCCCTGGAAGTACTTCATGCCTTCTAATTTGTTCTGAATTATAATATTGAAGATATTCAACCAATAAAGCCCTTGGCCCTACTAAACTCATATCTCCCTTTATTACATTTATAAGTTCTGGTAATTCATCTAAACTGAAACTTCTTAATAAGCTTCCAAACCTAGTAACTCTTTCATTATCACTAAGCAAATTACCATTCTTATCTCTAGAATCCTTCATAGTTCTAAACTTAAGCATCTTAAAAACCTTATTATCTTTACCAACTCTTTCTTGAACAAAAAATGCTGGTGATCCAAGATTTATCCTTACTAAGACATAAATAATTAACATCAACGGTGACAAAATAATTAGTGCTACCAATGATATAATAAAATCTAATATTCTTTTTATAAGCATATTTCCCCATCCCTTTTTATAATGAATAACCTTGTCCCCACAAAAATCTATTCATACTAAACCCTGATTCTTTCACACCTTATTTGGCTAATTACTTAACTATTTAATTTAAAATAATCCTTTAACAATTTTAATAACTCTATTAATTTCTTCATCACTCATCTTAGTATCAGATGGTAAACATATTCCTCTATTAAAAATATCCTCTCCAACACTAATATCCTCATTATTAGCTTTAAAGAAATCATATTTTTCATAGAAAGGTTGCATATTCATTGGCTTCCATATATGCCTTGATTCCATATTTTCCTTTTCTAACTCTAAAATAATATCAATTGGCTTAACTTTTGATTCAGGACTTAATAATCCAATACTTAACCAATAATTTGGCTCTCCATATTCACATACATTAGCCATTTCTATATCTTTAATATCTCTAAATGCCTCTTTATACTTTTCATATATATATTTCTTTTTTGCTATTCTTTCATCTAAAACTCTAAGTTGCCCTCTTCCAATTCCAGCAACAATATTACTCATTCTATAGTTATATCCTAGTTCTGTATGATGATAATATCTTTTATTATCCCTAGCTTGAGTTGCCCAAAATCTTGATTTCTTTATTCCCTCTTCATCATTGGAAACAAGCATTCCACCACCAGAAGTAGTTATTATCTTGTTACCATTAAAAGAATAAATTCCATATTTCCCTATTGTTCCTGTTTGTTTTCCTTTATAAGTTGCTCCTAAAGATTCTGCTGCATCTTCTATTACCGGAACATTATATTTATTACATATATCCATAATTTCATCCATCTTAGCTGATTGTCCATAAAGATGAACTACTATTACTGCCTTTGGTAACTTTCCTTTTTCTGAATAAACTTGAAATGCCTTTTTTAATGCTATTGGTGACATATTTAAACTGTCATACTCAGAATCTATAAATACTGGTTCTGATCCTTCATAAATTATTGGATTACAAGTGGCTGCAAAAGTTAATGATGAACAGAAAACCACATCTCCAGCTTTTATACCTAAAAGTTTAATTGCTAAATGTATTGCTGAAGTTCCTGAAACTAATGCTGATGCATGTTTTATTCCTACATATTCAGCAAGTTCCTTTTCAAAGTTATTTACATTAGGTCCAAGAGGTGCTACCCAATTTGTATCAAAAGCTTCTTTCACAAAAACTTGCTCTAACTCCCCTATATGTGGTGATGCTAAATATATTCTTTTGTTTTCCTGTTTAATTTGATCTTTTGATTTTTCTAGTATTTCCTTGTTTTTCAATTCTTTCATTATTCTTTACCCCCTGTAGTAACTGCAGCTTCTTCCAATGCCATTTTATTGTTATAAACTTCTGGCGAACTATATGTTGGAACTATTTCCTTTAACTTATCCTTTAGCATATTTTTATTTCCTATCTTTGTAACAAATAATAAATCATCTATTTGCTTTATTATTTTATTTAGTGATATAGTTTCTGGCTTGTCTATGAATATTTTATTATGCGCTGTTTTGGTTAAGTTATCGTTATTCATTAATAATTCTTCATATAATTTTTCTCCTGGTCTAAGACCTGTTATTTCTATTTTTATATCTTTGTTTGGGGTATATCCTGAAAGTCTAATTAAATTTTCTGCTAAGTCATAAATTTTAACTGGTTTACCCATATCTAATACAAATATTTCTCCGCCCTTAGCATATGCACCAGCTTGAAGTACAAGTTGTGCTGCTTCTGGAATTAACATGAAATATCTAGTTATATCTTTATGTGTTAAAGTTACTGGTCCACCATTTTTAATTTGTCTCTTAAATAATGGAATTACTGAACCATTACTTCCTAGTACATTTCCAAACCTAACTGCAACAAATTCTGTTTTATTTCCTCTTTCATGATTAACAGCTTGAACTATCATTTCACAAAGTCTCTTTGTTGCTCCCATTACATTAGTTGGATTTACTGCCTTATCCGTTGAAATTAAAACAAATTTTTCTACTTTATATTGGCTAGCAAGTTGTGCCATATTTAATGTACCTATTACATTATTTTTTATTGCTTCAGATGGATTATCTTCCATTAAAGGTACATGCTTATGTGCTGCTGCATGGAATATTATATTTGGCCTATATGCACTTATTATTTGATTTAATCTTGCTTTATCTCTTACTGATGCAATTATTACCTTCTTATTTAATTCTGGTTCTTTGTAAGATAACTCATTTTGTAAATCATATGCATTATTTTCATATATATCTAATATTAAAAGTAACTTTGGATTAAACTTTGCAATTTGTCTGCATAGCTCTGATCCTATTGAACCACCACCACCAGTTACTAAAACAATTTTATTATTTATATACTCAGCTATACCTGACTTATCTAATTTAACTTCTTCTCTACCAATTAAATCTCTTAAATCAACATCCCTCATTTTATTAATTGATATTCCCTCTTCTAAAAGCTGATAATATCCTGGAATAACCTTTACTTTTGCTTTAGTCTTTCCACATATATCTAATATATTGGTCTTTTCTAATCCACTTATTTTGGCTATTGCAAATAATATTTGGTCTATCTTTTCTCTTTCCACTATTTCAACTATGTTATTTCTATTACCTAGTACTTTTACTCCATTTAAAAAGCTATTTAATTTTGCTTCATTATCATCTATTATTCCTATAATATTATATTGATCGCCTTTTTCTTTTCTTATTTCACTTATAATTGATGAAGCACAGTCACCAGCTCCTATAATTAAAACATTGTATTTACCATCAGTTCTATCTGCTGAAGTATATGTTATAAATCTAGTTATTACTCTTAGAGATAACCTTACCCCTGTAACTAATAGCATTATTAATATTCCCGCTGTAATATTAACTATTGCTGAAAGAGAATTTGGTATAAATAACATTAATATTGTACTTACTACACATGCAGATACTGTTGCAATTATTGATTGCATTAGCTCATATGACCCTGCATTAATCCAGATAGAACTATACATTCTACACCTTTTTAAAAATAATACATAAATAATTATTGATATTGGTAATGTCCTACTTAATTGTAGTATCACATTACTTGCATCATTATTTAATATTACTGATAGAAAGTAAGATATTAATATTATTGACATATCAATTAATAGTAATATTATATTTTTATTTCTTTTGCTTAAATTTACTACAGCTAAATCCTGCACAAAGTACCCCCCTCATAATTATTGCTAAATATACATTATTTAGCATTACCCCAATAAATTTACCATTTATTCTCATACAAATTATATATTTACATCTTTTGACAGTAAATAATCTATTAGTTCTATGTATTTTATTCTTCTAATTATTACTCCTATAATTACACTCTCAAATAATTACTTAATACCTCTTTTGAATTATACGATACTAATACTTATGTATTAGTTTTCCTCCTTTTGTAAACATTTTCTCTGTTCTGATAATATTTCTCATATTTAATGATTTGAAGCTATCACTATTTTCGTGAATTTTTTTGTACTTTTTTTGACTTTTTAGTCATAATTTATTTTTATAGATTTTTTATATGTTATTTATATATTCTTTTAATTTCCTAATATTTTTTATTTTTTATAATTTAGTAGTACTACTTTATAATTACTACTTTTTTTATTTCTTAATACTTCCGTAGAATAAACTTTTACATTTAATGTAACTTTATATAGACTTTTACATTTTTTGACGATATAATTTTAATAGTAATTTAGGTTGAATGTGAAAAGGAGGATTTAATGAGAGTTTCCATATTATGCAAATATCCAGTAATTCATGAAGGAATTAAGTCAATATTAAAAGATAAGTATCAAAATATCACTTCTTTTACTTCTATTGATGATTGCTTTAAATCATTAGATAATTCTGATAGCAATCTTATAAACGATAATGAAGATACTATTTTAATTATTACTTTATTTAAAGAAGATTTAAGATCAATAGATAATATTTTATCTATTAAAGATAATTATTCTAAAATTAAATTATTAATTGTAGATTTTAACGAAAGTAAGGACATGTTCTTTAAGGTATCAAAGTTAAATATTGATGGGTATATGCTTGGAACATTTGCGCAAGAAGATATTAGTTATGCTCTTCATAAAATTTCTTCTGGAACTAAATTTTATGATAGAGAGTTATTATATAGACTAGTAGAAGATGAGCCTGCTGCAACTATTACTGGTAAGACCAATTTAGGCAGCCCTCTAACTAGGAGAGAGTTAGAAATTCTTTCTCAACTATCTAATGGCTTAAGTAACTTTGAAATTTCTAAGAATCTTAACATAAGTGAAAATACTGTTAAGAAGCATATTAGTAATATATTTATAAAAATAAATGTTAAGGATAGAACGCAAGCTATAATTTATGCTTATGAATCTGGATTAATAGCTAAACCTTTATTCTTATAATAATAAAAGCTACCTTTAAGGGTAGCTTTTTTAGTTATGTATTTATTTACTAATATTTTATAAAGAAAATAACTTATCTTATATATTAAAAGGATTTTGATTCTATTTTATTTAAGTTTTACTTTTTAACAATATAAATATCGTTAAAACTATAAACATAAACTACTATATTAAATATAAAGATAGTCCTTTATCTCCTATGACTTGTTGACAAGCGTATTACACATAACTTTAGTCATCTCCTGATAAATTTCTTTATCATCGTTATTGCAGTATGTCTAAATAGAAAATATCCGAAGTTATGCCTAATATTAATATCAATTAATATTAAAATACTATCTCGAACCATCATGTGTCTTTATAAAGCTTTTCTTGTATACATAATAAGTACTTTCAAAAATTAATATCTCTGTTATTTTATAAAAATAACTACGCATACTATGTATTTTGAAAGAAATAGGTCAAAATCCTTAAAGAGATAACATTATAACTTTTAAATCTAACATCAAATATAACAAACATATTATATTCAAACTCTATTTAAAACTTATAATAATAAATTTATTTATTATTTGTTATCTCTATTATTGTTTTATCCTTTTTGTGGTTAATTTATTCATATTTTTTATAACTTCTTACAAAAATATGAATTTTATAGATTTTTTCATCTTTTTTTGAATATCTCATTTATTTATAGTCCATACTTCGAAAAGAATAATTTCATGAAATAATTCTAATCTTATTATCTAATAAAGGAGATGAAAGTATATTGAAATTAAAAAGTAAAACTATTAAATCTAAAAAGAAGAAAAAGGGGTTCACTTTAATTGAACTTGTTGCTGTATTAGCTATTATTGCAATTTTATCTGCTGCATTTGTTCCTAAGGTTGGGAATTATATTACTGAAGCCAAAAAGGTTGCTGTTTTAAATGAAGCTAAAACTGTTGTTACTGCTTATGAATCTATAAGGCATAAATCTGGTTTTAATACTAATTCAATAGGTTCAGATTTCGAAGGTACTAACTTACCTTTAGAAAGTGGTACTTTAAAAAAATTAGGTAGTGCTACAGTAAAACAATGCACTCAAATTATAGATACTGAAAATAATACTTTTACTTTTAGTGATGACGGTACCTCTATAATTATTAATGATGATGAAAGTAACTCTATTACTTTAGATTAACTTTTATAACATTAAATAATTCCTCAATTATTGTTATAAAGTAATAAATTAAGATAAAAAAGCTGTGTCTAATCTACTGTAATATTAATTCTTCTAATATCATTATACCTTTGACACAGCTCACCATAAAATATATTTGTATTATAAATTATAAACTAAAGAATTCAGTAAATGCTTTAATAGTATAATAATTATCTTTAACACTTGCTAATTCTCTTATAGAGTGCATTCCAAGAACAGGAGCTCCCATATCAATAACTGGTATAGTTAAGTTTGCAGCAGTTACAGGTCCTATTGTAGTTCCACCTCTAACATCTGATCTGTTAACAAACTTTTGGAATGGTACACCTGCAGCTTCACATACACCTGCAAATACAGCACCATTAAAGCTATCAGTACTATAGCTACCAGAAGCAGCAATCTTTAATACTGGTCCACCTTCAAGTACAGGTCTGTTAGTTGGATCATGTTTATCACCTAAGTTTGGATGAACAGCATGAGCTAAATCAGCAGAAATCATTATAGAATTAGCTAATGCTCTATAATATCCTTCTCTGTCCTTACCTAAACCTAAAGCAATTCTCTCTAATATATTATTTAATAATGTAGAGTTAGCTCCTTCAGCAGTTAAACTTCCAATCTCCTCATTATCTATACAAATCATAACCTTAGTTGCTTCATTTTCTCTACTATCAACTAAAGCTTTTATTCCTGCATAAACCATCCATAAATCATCAAATCTTCCTGAAGAAATAAGCTCTTCATTCATTCCTATTAACATACCTTTTTCATATTCATATAAGCCTAATTCAAAATTTAATATGTCTTCTTTATTAACTTTAAGCTCTTCTGCTAATATGTTCATTAAATAGTCTTCTTTTTCTAACTTATCGTTTATAAGTCCTAATAAAGGAAGTGTATCTACTTGTCTATTTATTTTAAATCCTTCATTAACTTCTCTATTCATATGAATTGCTAAGCTTGGAATTATTAATAATGGTTTATTTATATTAACTAATCTTGTTTCTGGTTTTAATGGAGATGCACCTTTTAATGATACCTTACCAGCTATTGATAATGGTCTATCAAACCATGTATGAAGTATTGGACCACCATAAACTTCTGTATTTAGCTTAACGTACTTTCCTTCTGAAATCATTTGAGGATTTGGTTTAATTCTAAATCCAGGCACATCAGTATGAGCTCCTATAAGTCTAAGTCCTGTTTCTTCTATATCTCCAGTCCCAACTTCAAAAGCAATTAATGCTGAATCATTTTTTATAACATAATATTTACCTTTTGCTTGTAAATCCCATTTATCAGTTTCTTTTATTTCAATAAATCCATTTTCATCTAATATCTTTTGTGTTGCTTTTACTCCATGACAAGCACTTGGACTGTCATATAAAAAGTCTACTAATTCTAATGCTAACTTCTTTTCCATAGTCACTTACTCCTTTACACTTCATATATTTCTAATATACTTCATTTACTATTTTTTCACAACTGATTATTTTTTTGCCACAGCTGCATATAAAATATAGCTACATCATTAGCTCTATTTATATTTAGTATGCCTTTTAATTAATATATAATTGACTTTTATATTGGATTAAATTAGCATATTGTAATAAGCGTAATTGTTTTAAAATATAACATACTATTAATATAAGCAATTATATTGATTACAAATAAAAATGGGAGGATTTTATGTTTTCAAATTTTTTAGTTAAAAGATTTGTCAAAAATTATGACAATGTATCTGACGTAAAAGTTAGAGGTGCTTATGCTAATCTTGCTGGAATCGTTGGAATAGTTACTAACTTAATGTTATTTATAATAAAGTTATCTGTTGGTTTATTATCTAACTCTGTTTCAATTTTAGCAGATGCATTTAATAACTTATCTGATGCTGCCTCTTCAATTATAACTATAATTGGTTTTAAGATGGCAAATAAACCTGCTGATGCAGAACATCCTTTTGGACATGGTCGTATCGAATATATAACTGCAATGATTGTTTCTTTCATGGTTATGCTTGTTGGTATTCAATTTGTTAAAACATCTTTTCAAAAGATTATTAATCCTACCCCAGTAACTTTTGAATTATGGCCATTTATTTTATTACTTATTTCTATTGGATTTAAATTTTGGTTGTCCAAATTTAATAAGTCTATTGGAAATAAAATTAATTCATCTACGTTAAAGGCAACAGCAACTGATGCTATGGGTGATGTTTTTACTTCAACTACTGTTGTTATTTCTTTTTTAATATGTAAATTCACAACACTGCCTATTGATGGTTATATTGGTATTGTTGTAGCTTTGGCTATTGTTTACTCTGGTTTTTCTCTTATTAAAGAAACCTTGAGTCCATTACTTGGGGAACCACCTGATCCTGTTTTAGTTAGTAATATTACTGACATGGTTATGTCCTATGATAATATAACAGGTATTCACGATTTAATTGTTCATAATTATGGACCTGGTAGAATTATGGCTTCTATCCACGCCGAAATTCCTAGTAATATTGATATTATGGAGATACATCATATCATTGATACTGCTGAAAGAGAGATTTCTAAAGAGTTAAATATATATTTAGTTATTCACATGGATCCTATTTGTGTTGATACTGATGAAATAATCGAGGCTAGAAATATGATCAAAGATGTACTTAGCAAATATGAAGAAGTTAAATCCTTCCATGATTTTAGAGTTGTTGGAGAACATGATAATAAAAACTTAATTTTTGATATAGAAGTTTCTCCTACCTGCTTAGCTAATGAAAGTAGTTCATCTAAATTATTAGCTAATATAGAAAAAGATATTAAGGAAAAAGCTCCTGAATACAGATGTGTTATTACTGTTGATTTAGCTTTATAAAAATAATTATGTTTTAAACTAATTAATGATTTTTGTAAATTTCTCCAATGTACTATTGGAGAAATTTGCGTTATAATTATTACATAACTTCCATAAAAATATAAATATTTTTATACCAAACAATCTAATCAAATTTCACACTTTTTTGGAACCGTTTCTATTTATTTTACTTTGAACTCCCTTTTAATTTAAAGTAAAATAATAGAAACAATAGTTGATGATTGATATATACTTAAGATAGATTCTAACTTCTTATAATATATCAATCATTAACTCTAATTTATGGAATTTATTATCTCTATATCTATAGAGAATTTAATTTGCTCACTCTTCTAAACACTTAATATAAATAATACAATTTATCTAATTTATTCTATTTACTACAGATAAAATTTATGATGTTAACATTTTTCAAAATATCTATTTAGAATAAACGACGAGACTTAAATTTAAGTCTCGTCGTTTATTCTATTGAAGTCACTATTCATCTTTAACAATGTTATAATATATAGCCTCTTCTTTTAATTCATAATAAATTCTTTTATCCTGTGGTTTTCTATTATTATACCACTCAATTAAATCATTAATTACTTCATAAAATCCACTATTTATAAGCTTACCAAGCTTTTTAATAATTATTAACTCTTCAACAGTAACTATGCTACTATTTTGAGTCTCTTTTAATTTATCCTTTAGGAATATATATTTACATTTATTTATTCCTAGATTTTTTCCTTCCATTGCAACTTCAAATGCTTCTTTATACTTATTATTTTTATTTAAACCGCTATTATATAAATAAATAGCAAGTTGTCCATAACACTCTAAATTTCCAAGTTCTATCCCTTCTCGATATAGCTTTATAATTTCATCATTATCAATATCTATTAATTCTTTTTCACCTAAATATCCTTTAATATATTTTGCTGTTCCTACATCTATCTCTTTTATTTCTTCAAGTAATTCATATCCCTTTTCCTTATTTTCTTCAATACCAATTCCTTTAAAACAATAATATACTAATTTTTCTTTTCCCTTTATTGCGTCTAAATCAATAAGTTTAAACACATAATAAATGGCTTTTATATCACTTCTTCTACCACCAATTCCATTTTCATATATCTCTATTAGCTTCTCTATTGATTCAATATCATCTTCTTTTGCTGCTCTTTCATACCATTTAATTGCAAGATCTATATTTCTATTCAAGAAAATACCTATCTTATACCAATCTCCTAACTTAATCATAGCTTTAACATATTTAGTTTCTGCTGCTAAAGTATAATAGTAATAGGCCTTCTCGTAATCTTGCTCTATTCCAATTCCTTTTTCGTATATATATCCATACTTAAATATGGATTCTTTTAGCTCATTCTCTACACCAAATTTTATATAAATTACAAGCTCATTTTTATTAATATTCTTGCCTTCCTTTAATTCATTTAGCATGATACAAGCTAAATAGTCCGCTGCATAAGGTGAACCTAACTCATATGCTTCTTTTAATAATGCCTTAGCAATATCACTAGTCTTATCACCAAACTTATTTAATCTATAATATGCAACTGCTAAAACATACATAGCATGTGGTTCCTTTTTAGCTGCTGCTATTTCCATATATTCCATTGCTTTTTCTAAGTCTTTTTCAACACCTTCACCATTGTAATACATTATACCTAGTCTTTGAGTACACTTTAAATTTCCCTCTTCATGACCTTGATTATATATTGAAATTGCTTGATTAATTAACCCTTCATCTTCATATACTTTTCCAACTTTAAAATATATACTTCTATCTCCAAATTCTAATGCCCTATTATATAATTCTAATGCAGTATAAACATCCTTTTTTACATTAAGTCCTTTTAAATACATTTCTGCAAGAGATTCTATACAATTAGTATCTAAAGCTAAATATCCCTTACTTAAATAGTAAAATGCTTTCTTATAATTAACTTCTACGCATATCCCCTCTAAATATGATCTACCAACTACATAATAAGCATCTTCATAATCATTTTCTGCAGCTCTTTCAACCCAATAATATGCGCTTACTAAGTTTTCATCACAGCCCTCTCCATTTTTATACATTAATGATAAAGCATATTGAGAAGCTGCTAAATTGTTTTCTGCTGCTTTCTTATGCCATTTAAATGCTTTTTCTTCATCCTTATCTACACCTAAACCATTATAATATGCTCGTCCTAATTGATAGTATGCTCCTACATAATCATTTTCAGCACTCTTTTGAAACCATATAAAGGCTTTATTATAATCCTTAATAACTCCATTTCCTTCAGAATATAAAATTCCTAAGGAATATTGGGCAAAGGCATTTCCCTTTATTGCTGCCTTATAGTACCACTGATATGCAATTTCATAATTTTTTCTTACAGCTATCCCTTTATCATAAAATAATCCAAGATAAGTTTCTGCATATTCATCTTTATATTTGGCTGCATCTAAGAAATATTTGTAGGCCTTTTTATTATCCTTTTTAACTCCTCTACCAAAATAATAGTTCTCACCTTTCTCAAGTAGTTGACGTGTAACTTCCTCTTTTTCTTCTATCTCATCTACTTTCTTTTCAAAAACCTTTGATATAGTTTTTTCTGTAACACTTTCACTGTTTGATAAATATTTTTTAAATATTTCTTTCTCTGCATCTGTTAGGTTATTTAATATTAAGGAATAATTCTCTTCACCACAACTAACAACAAACCAAGCTAAAACTTCATATAATACTTTCATCTCTTCAAGCTCATCTTCCGCTGTTGTAGTATTAGCATAATTCACTTTAACTTTCTTTGTCCAAATAATAATTTTATCTAATATATCACTAGGCATTATATTTATCTCTTTTAATATCTCTAATCTTTTATGCCATTCAATTTTTTCATCATATAATATACTATTTTTCTTATATATATAATAAATAATATCATTAATTATAGCATTAATATTTTCCTCTATATCATCATGAGTTGTCTTTTTCTTTAACTCTTCTATCTCTTCATATATATCTCTAAACTCTAGCTTTAAAAAATCATAATTGAAGATTCTATTCATATATCCTCCAATGCTATTACTT
>ERZ791879.298-NODE-298-length-47608-cov-9.672324_pt1 | contig 47608 bp, 41 predicted proteins | sample MGYA00510162_ERZ791879 | MGnify/ENA primary metagenome ERZ791879 (study PRJEB30046, sample SAMN00792113) | human gut metagenome | study: EMG produced TPA metagenomics assembly of the A metagenome-wide association study of gut microbiota in type 2... | reverse complement strand
CAAAAGCACCAGCTCTACCTAAAGCATAAGCTAAATCTGCAGTTAATTCTGTATTTGCTATTCCTCTTACTCCATCTGTTCCAAACATTCTTGCCATTATTCATTACCTCATTTTCATTATTTTTATTAAACTATAAGCTTTCTCTTCTCAGGTTACTACTTTCTTCTTTCTACCCAACCTGGAATATTTCTTTGTTTAGCTCTAGCGACTGCTAACTCTCCACTTTTAACATCATCAGTAATGGTAGAACCTGCTGCAATATATGTATTATCTTCAACAGTTACTGGTGAAATTAAATTAGTATTACATCCTATAAAGCTATTATTGCCTATAATAGTCTTATTCTTATTCTTACCATCATAATTTACAGTAACAGTTCCACATCCAAAGTTACAGCCTTCTCCTACTTCTGCATCACCTACATATGTTAAATGAGAAACTTTAGTATTATCACCAATAGTTGATTTCTTAATTTCAACAAAGTCACCAACTCTAACATTATTTCCGATAACAGATTCAGGACGAATATATGCAAAAGGTCCAACTGTTGTATTTCTTCCAATAGTACTTTCTAAAACTACAGAACTTTGAATTTCAACATTTTCAGAAATAGTAGAATTATTTATTCTTGAATTAGGATATAGAATACACCCTTCTCCAATGAAAGTATTTCCTTCAATAACGTTATTAGGATATATTATAGTATCTTTCCCTATAACAACATCAACTCCAATATAAGTGTTTGGTGGATCTATTAATGTAACTCCATTATCTAAATGCTTTAAGTTAATTCTTTTTCTTAATTCATGTTCAACCTGTGCAAGCTGAGCTCTTGAATTAACTCCCATTGTTTCTTCAAAGTTAGTAACAACTGCTCCTACTCTTTTACCTTGACCTTTTAATATTTCAATAACATCAGTTAAGTAATACTCTCCTTGTGAGTTATTATTTGATAATTTATCTAAAGCTTCTAGTAAAGCCACTATATCAAAGCAATAAACTCCAGCATTCATTTCTTTTACTTTTAACTCTTCTTCATTACAATCTTTATGTTCAACTATTTTTATTACTTCAGAACCATCTCTAATAATTCTTCCATATCCAGTTGCATCATCTAATATTGAACTTAAAAGTGTTACTTTATTATTATTTTGATCATGTTCTTTAAATAATCTTTTTATAGTTTCTTCTGTTATTAACGGGGCATCTCCACATAAAACTGCTACTGTACCTTCTTTCCCCTTTAAGAAATCTAAAGCGCATTTTACTGCATGCCCAGTTCCTAGCTGTTCTTCCTGTAATGAATAAGAAACATTTCTATTATCTGTTTTAGCTTTAACTAATTCTGCACCTTTCCCTATAATTAAGTTAACATCATTTATTTCAGCTTTTCTTAATATATCTATAACATGATTTACCATTTCCTTGCCACAAACCTTATGTAATACTTTTGGTAAATTAGATTTAATTCTAGTTCCTTGTCCCGCTGCCAATACTAATGCACATTTATACATATTATTCCTCCCTGATTTAACTTTAATGAAATAAAATGTGATATAAAAATAAATTTATATCACATTTTAAGTTCCTATTATTAATAATTACTCAACAGTAACTGACTTAGCTAAATTTCTTGGCTTATCAACATCGCATCCCTTTTGTTTTGCAACATAATAAGATATTAATTGAAGTGGTACAACACTTATCATTGGAGTTAATAAATCAATAGTTTTAGGAATATAAACTAATGAATCAACAACTTCCTTAGAAGTTTCATCTCCTTCATTAACTACTGCAAATATATTTCCACCCCTTGTAGAAACTTCTCTAACATTAGATATCATCTTATCCTTTAAAGCTTCTTGAGTTAATAATGTAATAACTGCAGTTCCTTTGTCTATTAAAGCAATAGGCCCATGCTTTAACTCTCCACCAGCATAAGCATCACAGTGAATATAAGAAATTTCTTTAAGTTTTAAAGAACCTTCCATGGCTACAGCATAGTCTAATCCTCTGCCTAAGAAGTAGATATCTCTATGGTTGTAGTGTTTATCAGCATACTTTTGAAGCTCTTCCTTCATTTCTAATGCTCTTTCTATTTTTTCTGGGATTGTTAGCATTTCAGCTTTAATTTCTTCGGCATATTCCTCAGTAATAGTTTCTTTTAATCTACCGAAGTATAATCCTAGAATATAGAATGCAGCTAGTTGAGTTACATAAGCTTTAGTAGATGCAACTGCAATTTCTGGCCCTGCTAATGTATAAATAACATCATCTGCTTCTCTTGATACTGAAGAACCAACAACATTTGTTATTGCTAAAACTCTAGCTCCTTGTCTTTTTCCATCTCTTAGAACTGCAAGAGTATCTGCTGTTTCTCCTGATTGAGATACAACTATTATTAAAGTTTTATTTGTTATTAATGGCTCTCTATATCTAAATTCAGATGCTACATCAATTTCTACTGGTATCTTAGCTAGTTTTTCTATAACAGTTTTACCTACAACACCTGCATGATAAGCTGTTCCACAAGCTACTATATAAACTTTATCAAAGTTTTCTAACTCTTCTTTAGTAAACTTAACATTATCTAAAGTTATTTCTTTTCCTAAAGCAATTTTACCTGCTAAAGTATCTCTTACTGCCTTTGGTTGTTCATGAATTTCTTTAAGCATAAAGTCTTCATATCCACCTTTTTCAGCAGCATCAACATTCCAAGTTACATGGTAAATTTCTTTTTCAATCTTTTCCCCATCTTCATTTCTAAGTTCAACACCATTCTTAGTTAAGATTACAAACTCTTTATCTTCTAATAAATAAACATCTCTAGTATGATTTAAAACTGCTGGAATATCAGAAGCTATAAAGCTTTCATCTTCTCCTAACCCAACTATAAGAGGACTATCTTTTCTTACTGCAATAATTTTATCAGGCTCATTATTTGCAATAACTCCAATAGCAAAACTTCCTTCTAATTTAGCTGTAGCTTTTACTACTGCATCAAAAAGACTTCTTCCATCTCTATAGTAGTAATCAACTAAGTTTGGTATAACTTCTGTATCTGTTTCTGATAAGAATTCATATCCTTTTTCAGTTAACCATTCTCTTAGCTTCATGTAGTTTTCAATAATTCCATTATGTACAACACTTATTGTGGCATTTCCATTTGAATGTGGATGAGAATTAACATCTGATGGTTCTCCATGAGTTGCCCATCTTGTATGCCCTATTCCTATATGTCCATTGATTGAATTATCATTTAAATCATTTTCTAAATTAGCTAATCTACCTTTTAATTTTCTTACACTGATTTTTTCATCTTCTATGATCGCAACACCTGCTGAATCATATCCTCTATACTCTAATTTTGAAAGACCTTCAACTAATAAATCAGCTGCTTGCCTTTTCCCTATGTATCCTACTATTCCGCACATATTTTATTTCCTTTCTTACTATATCTTATTATAAATATAACTATTTTTTATCATTAATAATCTCTTCTTTTTATGATATTATTCTTATTTTTTAAACTTTACTTGAATATTTAATATCTGATTTTTATATTATATATTATAATATACAATTCTTAAACAAAAACTATGTAAATTATTTAATTTATACAATATTTATTATAAAAAACTTGAAAATCTATATTGATATTAATAATATTATACTATATATATTTCTTAGTAAAGAAATTAGCAATATTGAATAATTTTCCAGTTATAAGTTAGTAGTTAATTTATAAATTCAATTAAACTAAACTTAAAGTAATACTACTAACTTATAACTTTTAACTATCTAAGTAACTTCCTACTACTATTAATATTACAGGAATAAAATATGAAAACATATTTGTTATTATATGAAATCCAAAGTAACTAGATGATATATTTACACTAACAAATCTAATTAATGTAAATGCTGCAACAACAACTATCGGTGCTATTATTCTAATCTCTCTTTTTAATTTCATAAAATTATTAAATAACAATGCTGCTAATGCAATAATTATTATTGGTTCAATAAAACCTAAAATAAATTCTATAATGTAAAATAGCGTTCTAAAAGCTCCATAATATCTAGCTGAAAATATAAGCTCTTCGAAGAAATATGGTATCATACTAATACTGTCTGTTACTTTAGGTATCAATAATACAATAGCAATTATTCCAAGAACATAATTAACTATCTTTTGATTCTGAGTAATCTTATTTTTAGCTTCTTTAAAATCTTCAGACTTGGAAAAATCCTTTACTAAATTTAATGTATTATTTGTAGCTTCAATTGTGGCATCTACTGCTTTATCAGCATATTCTTTAACTTTATCTGGGTTTATAGTGTCACCACTATTATAATTACTATTTCTATTATTATAACTATTGCCCCCATTATTATCTGAATACATTTCAGAAACACAATCCTTACAATAATACTTATTATTTATTTTTACTTTGCACTCTTCGCATATAAGCTTGTGGCATCTCACACACATTCCCACTGCTTCTCTTTCTCCATGATTTGAACAATTCATACCTTTTTAACTCCCCCTTTTATTATTAATCTAATATTAAATTACCATTTGAGTCAGTGAATTTTTTACAAGCAATTAATATAAAATCTATTAAAGTCCATATTCCAAATCCACCAAAAGTAAATAATTGCAATACTCCTGTCCCTATTTTTCCTACATAAAATCTATGAACTCCTATAGTTCCAACAAAAAGACATAATAATAATGTTACTAACCAACTCTTTTGTGTTGACTTACCTTCATAATAGTTGTTATAGCCTTGTTTATTCGTTCTATTATAATTATACTTGTTATATTTATATCCCTTATCGCGCTCAAATACTCCACTTTCTATACATGTTTTACATACTGCTTTTCCATTTATGTTAACCTTACATGCATCACAAATAAATCTTCCACATTCTGTGCATGCAGCTACTACCTCTTTATCATTATGATAATAACAATTCATACTATTGCTCTCTCCTTAAATTAAAGTGATAAACCCTACTTTTTTTTACTTTATATTATTCATATTTATAATTATATCATACAATTTAATCACTAGGAAAAGATAATTGCAAGACTAAAATAATCTACCCCTATGAATCTAAATCTCAGATCCATAGGGGGCAACCACTTTATATTTCTATTTCAAAAACAGTTTGATATTTTCTTTTAAGAGATCTATTTAACTTAATAGTTCCATTATGCATTTCTACTATAGTTTTAGTTATTGCAAGACCTAATCCCGAACCTTGCTTTGTATTTCTTGATTCATCTCCAACAATAAATGGTGAAAATATATCATTAATTATCTCCTGCGGAATACCAACCCCATTATCTGCAATAATAATTTTATAGCCCTCTCCCTCATTGCTTAATACAACATAAATCTCTGTTCCTACAGGATTATGCTTCATAGCATTTCCTAAAATATTATCTAAAACCCTTTGAAATTGTATTTTATCAATTTTACATTCCATTATCCTTTCAGGAATATCTACTTCAATATTAAATCCATTTTCTAAAATATCTTCATATTTAATTGCTATATATTCTCTTAGATATTCAGCTAAATCTACATCTTCAAGAACTAACTTAAAATTTGGATGCTCTAATTTGCTATATTCATAGAAAATATTAATAAGCTCTGTTAGACGACTTGCCTTAGAATAAATTATATTAAAGTATTTTTCATATTCCTCAGGTGAAATAACTCCATCAGCTAATGCCTTAGAATAGCCTTGAATTGTAGTTATTGGAGTTTTTAAATCATGAGAAATATCAGCTAACATACTCTGCTTGTCTTTAATTAATTTATTTCTTTCTTCTTCACTGCTTTCTAACTTATTCACCATAACATTAAAACTTTCACAAATTTCAACAAACTCCTTAGGTCCAGAATAAACTATTGGCTCATTATTTTTTCCTTCTGATAAAAGTTGCATTGCTCTATTTAGCTTATTTAAAGGTTTTTGAACTTTCTTTTTTAAAAATAATCCAAAAATAATAGTACATATTATACAAGCCACAAAAAATAATCCAAAGAAAATATTATTTAATTGTCCAAAGCTTTTATATAAATCTTCTTCATTAATTCTTTTCTCCTTTATAATTGCCGTTCTACTTTCCCCATTCCCATTAACATAAGTATATTTCATTGGATAATACTCCTTTGGATAATCACCAGTTATATATCCTAATTCTTCTTCCGTATATGAAGTACTATTATCAGAATTATTACCTACCTGATATACCACATTTAGATTATTATCTAATACTTTAAACCAACTTTTATCAGCCTCATAATAAGCTTCTCCCCTTTCATCAAAATCATAAGGAGTATATATTATCATTTTATAAACATTATTATCTTCATCTTTAAAATCATATATGGTTGTGTAAATACAATCCTCTTCATAATTATGAATAAGATTTAATTCTCTCTCTGTGTATTTATGCTTATTATTAGATGAACTATAAATAATATCATTATTTTCATCTAGTATTTCTATTTCTCCATTAAGACCAGCTATAGATTTTACATTTAACTTATCAAACTTTTCTTCTACAAGTAATTTTTTATCATTCTCGCTTAATCCTAATCCAAATTGAGAATTTTTATCAACAAATATTAATAATAGGAAATTTATTATTACCCAAATTATCATAATTATTATACTGAAAAATATATAGTTTCTTATTAATAATAAAAATATACTTCCGCGCTTTTTCCTAGAACTTTTCAAATTTATAACCTAACCCCCTAATTGTTTTTACGTATATAGGATTTTTAGGATCTGACTCTATTTTTTCTCTTATTCTATAAATATGAACCATAAGAGAATTATCATCACTTTCATAATATTCACCATTTATACATTTATATATTTGCGCCTTAGTAAAAACTCTTCCTGGCTTTTGCATTAATAACGCTAATATTTTATACTCAGTTGGTGTAAGCTGAACTTCTACTCCATTTTTACTTACAATTCTAGCTCCATCATCTAAAGTAATTTCACCAACAGTTATAATACTATCCTCTTCTAGAGCTGTATCCTTAAATTCATAGCTCCTTCTTAAAAGAGACCTTACCCTTGCAAGTACCTCTAAAGGATTAAAAGGTTTAGTTAGATAATCATCTGCCCCTAAATCAAGGCCTAGAATCTTTTCACTATCTTGATTTCTAGCTGAAAGAATTAAAATTGGTATTCTACTTATTTCTCTTATCTTTTTAGTAAGCTCATATCCATTCATCTTAGGCATCATTATATCTAAAATAGCTAATGAGATTTTATTTTGTATAAGCTTTTGAAAAGCCTCTTCTCCATCTGTTGCTAAAATTAGTTCATAACCATCCTTTTCTAGATATAATCTTAATAATTCAATAATATCTTCATCATCTTCTGCAATTAAAATTTTATTTGCCATATTACATTTTTCTCCTTATACATTACTCATATCTTAATGCATCAATAGGATTCAATTTAGCTGCCTTACTTGCTGGATAATATCCGAAGAATACACCAATTCCCATACAGAATCCAACTGCTCCTAAAATTGCCCCCACATTAGGTTTGGCTGCATATCCCATTATACTTGCACCTATAGACCCCAACATAAATCCTAATATAATTCCTATTATACCTCCAATTATACATATAATTATAGCTTCAACAATAAATTGAATTAATATAATTCCTCTACCAGCCCCTAATGCTTTACGTATACCAATTTCCTTAGTTCTTTCAGTTATTGAAACCATCATTATATTCATAACTCCAATTCCACCTACTAATAATGAAATTGCCGCAACAGCACTAATAGCTAATTTAACACTATTAATCATCTTATTTGCTGATTCCATCATAGACTCCATACTATATCCAACTGGAACTATATTCTCATTTCTTTTATATTCATTAGCAAAGAACTCATTAGTTATATTTAAAACATCTTCTACATTGGCATTAGTGATAGGAAGTATTGTTAAGGAATCATATCCTTTGCTTCCACCAGTAATATTTTTCACAACTGAAATTGGAATATATAAACCTGTAGTTGTTTTTTCATTTCCAGAGTTTACTCCCATATTGCTACTTCTATCGAATTCATAAACTCCAGAAATATATACTCTAACCATATTATCTCCTACTGTTATTTCAAAACTCTTTCCTAATACCTCTTCATATGTATATTGATTTCCAAAATAATCATCTACAAAAACATCACTAACTACAGCAATTTTTCTAAATCCTTTTATATCATTAATTGAAAGAAATCTTCCAGATAAAAGCTTAATATTTTCAACTTTAAAATAACCATCATTGACACCATATATATCAATATTAGCATTATTCTTTCCATTAGTAATATTATTAGTTCCCACATTTTCAGAAATAGATATGCCCTCTATTTTATCTCCCAGTGTATTTTTATATTTATCTAACATTTCATCTGTAATATTATCCTGCTCTGTTGGTTCTACATAGTTAAAGCTCTCCATATCAAAATCTTCTGACTCATCATATGTATTTTTTTGATCTAAATATACATTTATATTTCTAGCTCCAAATCCAGACATTTCATCAGTTATAGAACTGGCTAGGGAATCCCCAATTGTTACAATTGTTATTACTGAAGCTATCCCAATTATTATTCCTAGCATAGTTAAAATTGAACGTAACTTATTTGCTAATAAACTACTTATAGATAACTTAATATTTTCAAGTAACCCCACTAAAGACTCCCTCCCTTTCTATCATCTATAATTCGTCCATCTTTTATAGTTATTACACGAGGACACTCTTCTGCTAACTCTTTACTATGAGTTATAAGAATTATTGTCTTTTTTTGCTTTATATTTAATTCATGAAAAATATCCATAACAATACGACTTGTTTCGCTATCTAAAGCTCCAGTAGGCTCATCTGCCAGTATTATAGCCGGATCATTTGCTAAACTTCTAGCAATTGCAACTCTTTGCTTTTGTCCTCCTGAAAGCTCATTTGGCTGATGATTACATCTTTCTTCCATGCCTACCTTTTTAAGAAGTTCCATTGCTCTTTCTGTACGCTTTTTACTATTTATACCTGCATAAAGCATTGGTAACTCTACGTTTTTGAGAGCTGAAGTTCTTCCTATAAGATTGAAATTTTGAAAAACAAAACCTATCTTTTGATTTCTTATATTATTCATATCTTTTTCTGATGCATTTTTAACATTAATTCCATCTAAATAATATTCTCCTTCTGTTGGCTTGTCCAAAACTCCAATAATATTCATTAACGTAGATTTTCCTGATCCTGACTCTCCTACAATAGCAACAAATTCACCTTCATATATCTTTACATCAATTCCATGAAGAATCTCAAGTTCATTAGGTTCTCCAATATAATATCTCTTTACTATATTCTTCATATCAATAAGAAGCTTTTTATCTTTAAAATCCTTCATCAAAGACTCCTCCTTCATTCATATCAGAACCTTCATTGCTTTCATTATTATAGTCTGAATCATAAGCAACATAAGCATTAATCTCCATACCTTCTTTTATATTACTTCCACTAATCTCTACATAGTAATCATTTCTTTCACCAACAGTAACCTGAACTTCTTTAAAACTTCCATCTGATTCTTTTACAAGTATTGATGGATTATTATCTATATTTTTTATAGCATCAATAGGTGCTAATATAACGTTACTTTTACCAGAAAGAATTATTTCAGCCTTCGCATTAGTTCCAATAAATAATCCTGAAGCATTTTTTATCTCTATCTCAGCAGTAAACCCCTTTTTATCACCTTCACTAGCCACTGGAGATATTCTTACAAGCTCCCCCTCAACTTTATCAGTTAATGTGTCACTACTTATTTTAGCTTTCATTCCTGTATTAACTTTTTGAATATCATATTCTGCTATATTAACTTCAAGAATAAGATTATCTGTAGATTGAATTGTTGCAATTGCACCCTCTGTCATACTTCCAACATTAACTTTAAGTTCTGTTATTTTTCCACTAGTTTCAGCTTTTAAAACTGTGCTATTAAGCTTTTCTTTAAGTTCTTTTAGTTCCTCATTATCATTAAGCTTTTCTATTTGAGTGCTAGCTTCAGTTATACTAGTTTCTAATGTATCTACTTCTGATTTATTACTATTTACTATGCTTGTCTTATTAGCTACAGCTTCATCATATTGTGCTTTTGCAGAATCCCTTGTAGCAACTTTTTCATTATATGTATTTAATGCTTCATTATACTTATTGCTTATATTATCATAATCATAAAGCTCCTTAGCTTGATTTAGTTCCTCTTGTTTTCTGTTTAAATTTTCACTAGCCTCTATATACTTTTTATACTCTTGTGAATCAACACTTCCACCTGATTTTACCCAAGTTTCATAGGCTTGTTTCTTATAATTTTCTGCATTATCATAATTAGTTTGTTTATCTTTTATACCACCAATCATGATATTATATGTATTTTTTATACTATTAAAAGTTCCTTCATAATTACTTAATTCTGCATTAGCTTTATTTAAAGTATTAGCAGCTGCTTCAACTGCTTTATTTTGAATACTTAAACTTTGTGATTGTGTGTTTTTTAATGCATTTAATTGACTTACAAGCTTATTATAATTATCTTGTAAGGTTTTTCTTTGCTCTTCTAATTCCTTAGTTTTACTTTCAATTTCTTTAACAATATCACTATCATCTAAAACACAAATAACATCTCCAGCATTAACTATGTCTCCAACTTTTACATTAACAGATTTAACTTTTGCTGCAATAGATGATGATACATTAGAAACTTCTCCACTTTTTACATTTCCATTAACTATTATAGATTGATTTATTTCTCCTTTTTCAAGCTTAACAGTTCCTTCTATGTTTTCTAAATTTGATGTTGGTAATTCAGCTTTTTGCCTAGCTTTTACTAATACTAATCCACCACTTAATATAAGTACTGCACTAACTATAATTATGGCTTTTTTATTTTTTATTATTAACTTTTTTATATCACTTCTTTTCATATACTTTATACTCCTTATAACTCTATCTTTTATAAGGTAATTATAGAATATAAAAATAAAGGTTTTATTTGTGAAATCTTAATATAATCTTAATAATAAATATCCCCAGGAGAAGGGATTTAATCTCCTCACTCCTGGGATTCCTATTGTTAACTATTTACTTTCTTCTTTTCCTACCTCAGGGGCAATAAAAATTCCTAATCTGCTAGTGCTCAGATAAAATTTTTATTTCCCTTGAGGAATCAAAGTGCTCAATACTTATAGTATGTTTCCTTTGTTAAAGTAAATTTAAATAATTGTAAAATTAAGATTAAAACTTTTAAATTTGATAAAAAAACTAACTTCTTTATTATACTTCTTCATGATTATCTATTATTTCTTTATATTTATTATCATAATAATCATATTCTTCATTTAAACCATCACCTTCATAAAGATTATTATAAAACTCCTCAACTTCATCGTCAAAATCACTTGCTGCCTTTAATAAGGCAAAAACAACTACACACACTAAACACATAAATCCAATAATTAAAATATATTTAATCAAATAATCACCTCTTATAATAAACAAATTTATTATAATTCTTTCCACATATATTGTAATATATTCCACTGATTATTAACATATATTTTAAATTTAACTTACACATATATTAAGTATAAAAAATTTTACAATGACAAGAATAAAGTATATATAACTATGACTCAAAACTTAAATTAATTTTAATAAAGGTAGGTAATTTCAATGACTGACTTTAACACAAGTAAAACTAAAGAAAATCTATTAAAAGCCTTCGCAGGTGAAAGCCAAGCAAGAAATAGATATACATTCTCTGCATCAGCTGCAAAAAAAGAAGGATATCCTATTTTAGAAGACTTATTTAACTATACTGCAAATCAAGAAAAAGCTCACGCTGAACAATTTATGGCAAAGTTAAAAGAGTTTTCTGGAGAAGAATTAGAAATAACTGGTTCATATCCAGTTGTTGTAGAAACTAGTACATTAACTTTGTTAAGACTTGCTGAGAAACATGAAAATAATGAATTTGAACATGTTTATCATGAATTTGCTGCAGTTGCTAAAGAAGAAGGTTTTCCAGATATAGAAAAGCTATTTACTAATATTGCTTCTATTGAAAAAATTCATTCTGATAGATTCAAAAAATATGCTGATATGCTAGAAAAGGGATCATTATTTAAAGATACTGCTAGTGCTGCATGGATGTGTACTAATTGTGGATTTATTTATGAAGGTCAAGAAGCACCTTTAAAATGCCCAGTTTGTGAACACCCTCAAGGATACTTTATTAGATTCCCAGAATCTCCATTTGAAAAATAAAAGCTTATAAAAATAATTAGCCCACAAAAAGTCAGATTTCTAATTTTCTGTGGGCTTTTCCATTAAATAAGTTATTAAATTAATTCATAGAATCTACTAATTCTATATCATCTAAAACTACCTTTCTATAAAGTAGATATAGTCCATATCCTATTAATCCACTAATACTATTACAAAGTAAATCCATAGTATCAAATGTTCTTGCATAATTAGGAATAATAACTGATAAAAATATTATCCCCGCCTTAAAGTATAAATAAAGAAAAAAGCTATACAACGGTATAGCTCTTCATAAAACTAATTTATAATAGTTTTTAAATATTCAATAAATCCATCTCTTAACTCTTCTTTTCTAAGAGCATATTCAACTGTAGCTTCAAGGAATCCAAGCTTATCTCCTACATCATATCTTCTTCCTTCAAAGTTATAAGCATACATTGCTTCATGTTCAATAAGCTTAAGTAATGCATCTGTAAGTTGAATTTCGTTTCCTTTACCTGGAGCTGTATTTTCTAATATTTCAAATATTTTTGGTGTAATTATATATCTTCCTAATATTGCAATATTTGATGGTGCTTCTTCTATTGAAGGTTTTTCAACTAAATCTTTAACTTTATAAACTCTGTCTTCAATATGAATTCCACCAACTATTCCATACTTATTAACATCTTGAGCCACTACTGTTTGTACCCCTAAAACTGAAGTTTTGTACTCTCCATAACAATCAATAAGTTGTTTTAAACATGGCTTTCTATCATTATAAACAACGTCATCACCAAGTAATACTGCAAAAGGCTCATCCCCTACAAAAGTCTTTGCACAAAGGATAGCATGTCCTAATCCTCTTGGTTCTTTTTGTCTTATGAAATGAATATTTACCATGTCAGATATTTCTCTAACCATTTCAAGCATTTCTTGCTTTCCTGCCTTTTCAAGCTCCATTTCAAGTTCAACACTTCTATCAAAGTGATCTTCTATACTCTTTTTATTTCTTCCTGTTATTATAAGAATCTCTTCTATACCTGATGCAACACATTCCTCTATTATGTATTGTAAAGTTGGCTTATCAACTATTGGAAGCATTTCCTTTGGTTGTGCCTTAGTTGCTGGTAAAAATCTAGTTCCAAGACCAGCAGCAGGTATTATTGCTTTTCTTATTTTCTTTTCCATAACTATTATTATCTCCTTACTTTTTACTTCGTTCACTTTTTAGACAGTAATATATTAATTATACCATTTTAAGCCTTACTTGAAATGTACATCCGTACGATATATTTCGACATTTTTTATTCACTTAGGTTATTTTAGGTATTTTTTATACTATTTAAACTAATTTATTTATTAAATTATTATTTCATTAGGAAATATAAATCAATATTTTAGAAACTTAATTCTATACTCTTCTAAAAAAAATTTTTGTAATATTATATATGAAATTAAAGAAATCGATTTCTATTAAAATTTTAATTAAACAGGTATTGTAGATTTTATTAAAATATAGAGGTGATAGTTTGAATACTGTAATAAATAAAAAAATTAATAAAACTGATGATTTATCTATAAAAACTTTATCTAGTTATGCTTCTGGAAGCCTAGGGAATAATATTATATTTTCATTGATTAATTCCTATCTTTTAATTTTTTTAACAGATAATTTTGGAGTAGGGGCTGCCGCTGTAGGTACATTATTTTTAGTAGCAAGAATTATCGACGGTATAACAGATCCTATAATGGGTGTCATAGTTGATAATACTAATACTAAAATTGGAAAAAGTAGACCTTACTTATTTGCTACTCCAATATTTATATCACTTACAACTATAATGTGTTTTTCAACACCCAATTTAAGTTATAGCAATAAAATTATATGGATATACGTAGCATATATTTTATGGGGGATATCTTTTACTGCTATGGATATACCATATTGGTCACTATCTGCTAATATTACAAGATCTTCTGAAGGAAAAACTAAGATTGTTACTTCTGCAAGAACAATAGCATATGTTGGTGGATTTATAATTTCTACACTTACTATTCCACTTGTATCAGCTCTTAAAAGTTGGACAAAGGTAGCAATAATTTATTCCCTTTTGGCAAGTATCTTTATTTGGATTACTGCTTTTGGAACTAAAGAAATTACTACTACTGCTACTACTAAGAAAAAGGAAAAACAAGGTTTTAAACAATTTATAAATTTATTAAAAACAAATAAACCTTTAAGAATAGTATTACTATCAATGTTAGTATTAGAGTTAAGTGGTTCAATAAAAAATACAATATCTATATACTATATAAAGTATAACTTTAATGCAGAAATGATGATTCCAGTAGTAACTTCAATTGGTTTGGTAGCAAGTATATTAGGTGGATTAATCTCTCCATACTTAACAAAAAAACTAGGAAAAAGAAATACTGCTCTTTTAGGATTATTTGTCAGTGCATCTGGGTCACTTTTAGTATTTTTACTATCATACTCTTCATTATATTTAATGATAGCTGTAAATTTTATAGCAGGAATTTTTGATGGAGCTGGATATATTACCTTAACTTCAATGGTTGCTGATTGCGTTGAATATGGCGAGTGGAAGACAGGAACTAGATCAGAAGGAATGATATTCTCTCTAAATATATTTAAAAGTAAAATTTCTAATGCTATTGGAGGATCTTTATGTGGATATATTTTAGCTTATATCGGTTATAAAGCTAATTTAGTCCAATCTACATTTACATTAAAGGGAATTCACATAATACAAACTTTAATACCATGTATAATTATAATGATAAGCTTCTTCTTATTAAGAAGATATAATTTATCAGAAGCAGAATATGACGCAATAGTTGATGATTTAAAAAATGGTGTTACAAGAATAAGTGAATAAAAACATAAAAAAGTATAAATGAAGCATATTATATTAAGCTTCATTTATACTTCTTTTATATTTTAAATAATATTAAATATGTAACATTAACATAAAAATTATTCACTCTTACCTATTTGGTTATTTCTATAGCTTAATGGAGACATTGAAAAATATTTTGAAAAAGTTTTTGAAAATAATAAAGAATCACTATACCCTACTTTACTTGCAACTTCTCCTATAGGAATCTTAGTATTTTTTAATAAAAGTGTTGCTTTATACATTCTAAGATTTATTAAATATTTCTGTGGAGAAATTTTAAGGTTTTTTATAAACATTTTATATAAATAACTTCTACTTAAGTTTACATGATTAGCAATTTCATTAACAGTTATACTATTCATATAATTAGAATTAATAAAGTTAATAGCTTCTTGGATATATGCATGTAGTTCCTTATCTTTATATTCAAATGGTCTAGGAAATTCTTCTATAAGAGTATATAATAATGAATACAATTCCTTTAATAGTAATATATCATCAGAACACGAAGGATTATAAGTTTTCGATATTTCACACATATTTAATATTATATGTGGAATTTTTGAATCTTCTTTGCAACTAGCAGCATAAGACTCAATAATAGCAGTTCTCTTTAAACATTCATTAGCCTTTGAGCCACTAAATCCTATCCAGTAATATTCCCAAGGCTCGTCTATAGAAGCTATATATTCAACATTCATTCCTTTCAACAATATAAATATATCACCTTGTTTTAAATTGTATACTTCATCATTGATTTTAAAAGTACCATATCCCTTGCTTATATAATGTATAACAGCATCTTTTAAAACTTCATATTTATATCCAAAACCAGGAATGCCTTGCTCTATGCCACATTCATCTAAACTCATCTCAAAATTTTCTTTCGTATATTTTTTCCATAATATTTGCATATATACCTCCTAATTTCTATAGGAAACATTATAACATATTTTAGAACCTTATAACTATTTTAAAATATTAATTTCCATATTAATATTAAATTATAGATAAAAAAATACATTTAAGAATAAATTATATGGATTTATGTTTCATAATTATACAATTATGTTTCATAACTTCATAATCACGTTAAACATATTAGGAGGGGAAAATGTTACTATTAAATGAATACCATGAAGATATTTGTAAACTACATGTAAATATGATGGAAAGAAGAAGTTATTATGTTCCATTTGTAGATACTACTGAGGCTATTAATATTAAAGATAGAAATAAACAAAAAAACTTTTTTTTACTGAATGGCCAATGGAAATTTAATTATTTCAATAGTCTACAATTAATTAAAGAATTCAATGATATTAATGAAATTAATGTTTCAGATACAATTGAGGTGCCTTCTGTTTGGCAACTAAATGGATATGACTATAATCAATATACTAATGTAAAGTATCCTATACCTTATAATCCACCTTTTGTTCCTAAAAACAATCCCTGTGCAATTTACAAAAAAGAGTTTGACCTTGAAATACAGCCTAACAAATATGATTATAATATAAATTTTGAAGGTGTTGACTCTTGCTTTTATTTTTGGATAAATGGAATGTTTGTTGGTTACAGTCAGATATCTCACAGTATATCTGAGTTCGATGTTTCAAAATTTTTAGTAAATGGAAAAAATACAATTACAGTATTAGTTCTAAAGTGGTGTGATGGTACTTATTTTGAAGATCAGGACAAGTTTAGAATGTCAGGTATCTTTAGAGATGTATATATACTAAAGAGAGCAAAATCAAGAATAGTAGATTATAAAATAACTCCTACTATAGATGTATCAGATAAAACAGGAAAACTAAACATTGAAATTCTATCTATCATTGGTAATCCAAATATTAAATATACTTTACTTAATCCTAGTAATGATACAATCTCATCAGGAAATATAGATAATAATAAGTTGCAAATAGATATTAAAGAAGTAGAACTTTGGAGTGCAGAGTCTCCTAGTTTATATACTCTATTAATAGAAACAGAAGGTGAAGTTATAAAAGAAAGAATAGGTATGAGAGAGGTTAAAATAGAAGATTCTATTTTAAAGATTAATAATACTCCTATAAAACTAAAAGGTGTTAATCATCATGATTCTACTCCAAGTACTGGCTATGTTGTTACTTATGATGATATGCTTGTAGATTTAAAATTAATGAAAGAATGTAATATTAACTCTATAAGAACTTCTCACTATCCTAAATCTCCAATTTTTTACGAGTTATGTGATGAATACGGATTCTATGTTATGAATGAAGCCGATATTGAAACTCATGGAGTTGTTGAATTATATGGAGCAGGCTATTTAGATAACTATAATATGATAGCTGATGATAAAACTTATAAAAATGTTATCATAGACAGAATTGATTCCTCTATAGTTCCTTTTAAAAATAGATCTTGTATTTTTATGTGGTCACTTGGAAATGAATCAGGATTTGGAGTGAACTTTGAAAGTGGAGCAAAATATGCTAAGGAGCTAGATCCTACACGCCCAGTACACTATGAAGGTGCATATTATGCTAGTAAAGAAAGAAAAAATGACTTTAGCAATCTTGATGTTATTAGTCGTATGTATCCAAGTACAGATGAAATTAAAGATTATTTCAAAAATGGTATAGATAAACCATTAATATTATGTGAATATGCCCATGCAATGGGTAATGGTCCTGGTGGATTAACTGATTATGACGAACTTATTCAAAAGCACAATCAATTTGCAGGTGCATATGTTTGGGAATGGTGTGACCACGCTATTCTTATAAAAGAGTATGAAAATGATAAAAAAGCTTATGGATATGGAGGAGATTTTGGAGAGAAAAATCATGATGGAAACTTCTGTGTTGATGGCTTAGTTTATCCTGATAGAAGACCTCATACTGGGTTATTAGAATATAAAAATATTAATAGACCTATAAGAGCATTAGAGTTTGATCAAGCTAATAAAAAGGTTAAGCTTAAAAATATGCTTGATTTTAAAAATGTTAGTGAGTTTTTAGATGTTACTTATACATTATACTTAGATGACAAAGTTATTCTATCAAATAAATTAACATTAAAAAGCTTAAATGCAAAGGAAGAAAAATGGTATGATTTAAATATATCACATTTACCCGTTGGAATTATTACTATATTGTTTAAGTATAGTATAAAATCTAATAATGCTCTTTATAAAAAAGGAATAATCTTAGGTCACGACCAATTTATAATAAAAAATGAATCAGAAAATATAGAGTCTGTAAAAAAACTAACAAAAATTAATAATACTGAAGAAAAATTTTATATAGAAGGAACACTTAATGAAATTAAAATTATGAATTCAAATTTTAATTATATATACAATAAAAATACAGCAACTTTTGATTTTATTGAGTCATTAGAAGAAATATTTATAGATGCTCCAATGGAATTCACGATTTGGAGAGCCCCTACAGATAATGATAGAAAAATTAAAAATGATTGGATTGAAGCTGGCTTTAATCAAATTACAACCAATGTATATAATACTGAAATTAAGGAGTGTTCAAATAAAGTAGAAATAGTTAGTTACTTAAGTTTAATTCCACCATATAGAGAAAAAGTACTTGACCTTACAGTAACATGGAGTATTTATTCATGTGGTTTAATTAACTGCGATATTAAAGCTAATAAAAATATGAAAACTCCATTTTTACCACGTTTTGGAGTACAGCTTAAATTAAATAAATCCTATGAAGATGTAAGTTATTTTGGCTTTGGACCATATGAAAATTATATAGATAAAAATTCATCTTGTTATTTAGGTAGATTTAATTCAAAAGTTTCTGAAATGCACGAAAACTATATAAAGCCTCAAGAAAATGGAAGTCATCATTTCTGCAGAGAGGTATCTATTAATAATAACTCTGGAAAGATATATGTTTTATCTGAAAATGATTTCGCTTTTAATACTTCACATTTTTCTATTGAACAATTAACTAGTAAAACTCATAACTTCCTTCTATATGAAGAAGATTCAACTTACTTAATTATAGATTATAAACAAAGCGGCATTGGTTCAAATAGCTGCGGCCCTGACTTAGCTGAAGAATATAGACTTAATGAAGAAGAATTTTCATATAATTTCTATTTAAAATTTGTAAAAACAAATATTTAATATAAAATACCCCCGGGGTCTAGATTTCTAGTCCCCGGGGGTTAAATTATTTTTCAAATTACCATGTTATTTGATCTTCAAAAATATAGTTATGTAACTGTTCAACAGTTGTTTCCTTATCAAAACTTAAATAATATATTCCATCAATCATTTTACCTTCACAATACTCATCAAGAGGAAATCTCTCTAGTTCCATACTTGAATCACCAAGCTTTAATACTTCAGTTCCTAAATCTAATATTTCATTATAAGTTAAGCTTGTATTAACCATAGGCAATACTTCTAATAATAATGAAGGATACGACGTTGCTGGTAAAGTTTCTATCTTTTCAAATATTTTTGTTAATACTTCTCTATGCCTTTCAGTTCTCTTATAATCTCCACCAGAAGTATATCTAATTCTACAAAAAGCTAATGCTTGTGTACCACTTACATGTTGAATACCTGTAGACTCTATAGCTGGTTCACTAGTTCCATTAATATTATTAAGATGTGCTATATAACCATTTATATATTCTAATTCATCTGCATCTATATCTAATTCTATTCCACCAATTTTGTCTATTATTTTAGGTAATGTTTCAAAGTTAACAGATGCAAAATCCTCTATATTTAAATCAAAGTTTTCATTTAAAGTTTTTATTGCCAGCTGTGGACCTCCAAAGGCATAAGCATGATTAAGCTTGTCATTTCCATGACCATCAATTGCAACATAAGAATCTCTCATTATTGATGTTAATTTTAATTTTTTATGTACTGTATCTATAGTTGCTATCATTATAGAGTCTGATCTACCTGCTTCACCATCCACTGCATCAACTCCAAATAATGCAATATTAATTATACTATCACTATATTGAGATAATTTTTCTTCTACCTCTTCAGTAATTCCTATATCATCTTTATCAATCTCTACCTTTTCTAACTTATTAAATAAGTGATTACCATAAAAATAAACTCCTCCTACAGCCCCTAAAATAATTACCAATACTATTGATAAAATCCAAATTGTTATCTTTTTCCCCTTATTCATTTTCCACCTCATAAAAATAGTTTATTATTTAGTTTTTATTTTTATCTAATTTAATTATTTAATAGTAATAATATCATATTTTTCATTATTTTTCACTTTTTAAATAAATATCCATATTAAAATAAAATAAATCAAAGTAAGGTAATATTACTAAATTTTTTATAATATTACCTTACCTTAATTTCTTTCCTTTTTATACTGCAACATATTTATTAAATTACTTTTGTTTAATGGGACGTTTATTTGATGTTATGTATTGACTTAATATAACAATTACTTCTACAACATAATCTCATATAAATTATTATTTTTTCTCATATATTCATTCTAGTAACATGTCCTGATATAGTTTCACCTTATATTATTTTACTAAAAAAATCTCTGTATTTTCACAAAAATCTATAAAAGTTTTTATAGGTTTAGACACATATTTATCTCTATGGATAGCACTATATAAAGATCTTTTTATAGTACAATCTTTTAATCTACTTACATTTAATAATTTTGATTTTTCCTCTGATAAAACTGAAATATAAGGTACACAACTAACAGCAATATTTAGTTTAACATAATTTATAATAGCCTCTAAATTACTTAATTCTATATATGAATCAAATTTAATATTATTATTATCTAAAAAATCTTCAAATCGCTCTCTTGTTCCACTCCCATCTTCCCTTATAATAAATTTATTATTTACTAAATCATCTACAGTTAAATATTTCTTTTCCTTCCATTCATGATCAATGGCACTTATAAATACAAGCTCATCTTTCCATATCTCTTTTAAAATTATTTCACTTGATTCCGCTTTTCCTTCCATAAAGCCAATATCTACTTTATTATTTAATATAAGCTCCTCTATATTATATTTATTATCTATTATTAATGATATTTCAATATCTTTTTCTTTCTCATTAAATTTTTTTATTATATATGGCATTATATATATACCTATTGTTGTACTTACCCCTACAGTAATTTTCCCACTATTTACTTTAGAATCCTTTATTATATTTACTCCCTCTTCATAAATATTTAATATTCTTCTTGTATAATCATAGAAAATTTTACCTTCATGTGTTAAATATAACTTTTTACCTATTCTATCAAATAATTTAGCACCAATTTCCTCTTCAATTTCAGAAATACATTGACTAATTGAAGGTTGACTAATATACATTTCTTTAGCAACTTTACTCATATTTAAATATTCAGCTGTTTTATAAAAAATATTCAACTTTCTAATATTCACAAATACTTACTCCTTTATTAAATATTCAAAAGAGCTGAAAATTAAATTCAGCTCTTTTAATACTGTTATCTTTTATATATTACATTTCCATATTTTATAGTTTCTATTACATTTATATCCTTGATTTCTGAAATCTTAATTTCTAATGGATTCTTATCAAGTATTACAAAGTCTGCAACTTTCCCAATCTCTATAGAACCTTTTTCATTTTCTTCAAAATACTGGTAAGAAGCATTTATTGTTAAAGCTTTTAAAGCCTCCATAACTGTTAATCTTTGATCTTCTCCTAATACTCTTCCACTTTGTGTTTCTCTATTAACAGCATTATGTAATGCAAGTATTTGATTAGGCATTTTTACTGGAGAATCTTGATGTAAAGTAAAGTTTATTCCTCTTTTTAAGGCAGATTTTGCAGGGCTTATTCTCTCAGCTCTTTCAGGTCCAAGTACTGATTCATAATGATAATCTCCCCAGAACCATATATGATCTAAGAAAAATGTTGCTATTATTCCAAGTTCCTTCATGTCATCTAATTGATCTTCTCTAACTGTTTGAGAATGAACCATTACAGGTCTTAAATCCATTTTATTTCCTGTTAACTCTAAAGCTTTTCTATAACATCTTATAAATTGATCTGATGCTGCATCTCCATTACAATGAACATTAACTTGTATATTATTTTCAATTAAAGATTTGAAATAATCTATTACTACTTCATCATCTTGAGTTGGATATCCACAATAATCTTTATCTTCTCCTTCTGGAACTTCATAATAAGGTTTAGTTAACCAAGCTGTTTTACCTTGAGGAGATCCATCTAACCAAGTTTTTCCTCCAAGTAATTTATAATGTTTATTATACTCTCTTTTTGGCGTACCTTCATTTTTTAATAATTTTAATGTAGTACTTTGAATTGCTTGCCCTACAATATCAATTATTAGTTCATTTTTTTGTGCCGCAAAACTTAAAAGTTGATTTAAACCTTCATCAATACTAGCATCTTGAGCAGTAGTTAATCCATAAGATGCATATATTTGTTGTGCTTTCTTTATACAACTAAGAAGTGTTTCCATTGATGGTGTTGGTATACACTTCCTTTTTTCTGGAGATAAACATGCATTTTCTTCTAAAACACCATTAGGTTCATTTGAACCTTCTACAGTTCTAACAACTCCCCCTTCCGGAACCTCATAGCTTTCACCAACATATCCAAAAGCTTCTAAGGCCTTTGAATTAGTCGTTGCTATATGTCCTGATGCATGACTTACAAAGATAGGAATCTCTTTGCTTACTAAATCTAAATCAAACTTAGTTGGGTGCTCTTCATTTTCATATCTTGTATTATCATATCCAAACCCTATTAACCATTCACCTTCCTTAGGTGGATTATTCTTTAAAGAATCTTTTAACATTTGTATAAATTCTTCTTTAGAGTTTGCTTCACTTAAATTTACTATCATTAAAGTTTGAGCTACAGCAACTATATGACTATGAGAGTCTATAAACCCTGGTAACATAGTTTTACCATCTAAATCTATTAATTCTGTATTTTCATCTTTTTCATTTAATATTTCTTCTTTTGAACCTATCTTAACTATCTTTTCATCATCTATTAAAACAGCTTCTACCATAGGCTCTTTATTATTCATTGTTATTATTTTTCCATTAAAAAATATCTTTTTCATAGTTAAACTCCTTTTATTAGTTTAATAAATTACTCTAAGCTATATTAATTAATTTCATTTTTTTCTTTTTTAATTTTTTTATTCCTATAAGTAATAAAATATATCCGCTTACAGCACATGCTAACATTGCTATCCAAGCTATATTAAATCCTCCAGTTTTATCAACTATTAAACCAAATAATGTTGATCCTCCTGCAAATCCTACTGCAAAGAATAATTGTATAAATCCAAGTATAACACTTGAATCTTTCTTACCAAATAAATCTATAGACATAATAGCTGGTGCTGACATATAAGAAAATACATTCAATCCATATGCTATTGAATATATAAATGCAAGTGCATTTAATTTAGTTGCTAATAATAATGCTAATATTGCTGACACTTGAAGTATCATAGATAATCTCATTGTTTTTAATGTACCTAATTTATCAAATAATACTCCACCACCTATATTACCAAACAAACAGAATGCTGCAAATAATGATCCTAATATTCCTACTAATTCTGGACTTAAATTTAACCCATTAGTAAAGTAAGTTGCATACTGTGTACTTAATGCTGATATGGAAATACCTACTATAGCATATCCTAAACCAAATATCCAAAAAACTGGACTTTTAGTATTCTTACTTACTCCAAGACCTTCAAATTCTTGATGATGAATAGGTTTATCTTTATCATTTACTTCATTTTTTTCAATTTCAATCTCTTCTGACTTAGGCATTCTTATAAAAAATAATATAACTGGAATACTAAAAGCGGCTGATATTATACCGAATATTGCATAAGTTATTGATGAGCCATAACTAGATAATAAGAACTCTGTTATTTGTTGTAAAAATATATTTCCTATTGATCCACCAGCAAAAGCTATTCCAAGAGCTCTTCCTCTTTTCTCTCTAGTAAACCAATGTTGTATAAGATATGGTACCCCCAATGCTGAAAAGAATATACATCCTATTTGACATACAGCATTCCAAAAATAAAATTCATACAATGTATTACATTGACTAAACATAAAGAAACCAAAACTAGATACTAAAGTTCCTAATATAAATATAGTTTTAATTCCTATTTTATCAAATAATTTACCTAATATAGGTGATGCTATTGATGAAGCTAATGCACCTATAGTAAATATTAATGAAAAACCTGATAGTGTAAATCCAAACTCACTTACCACATGTGGAATGAATAACGGTTGAATATTCTGTGCAATTCCAAATGGTATTGCTTGTATTAACATACAAATTATAACTATAAAATATTTTTTAAGATTAGTGTTTGTACTTTTTGAAGTTATACTTTTCATTTTTATTTACCTCTTCTCTCGTTTAATCTTCAAATACATTCTAATCCCATTTTTTTTATTTGTTAAATACATATTTATAGTAATATATATAAGTATTTACTTATATGTATTACTGTTTATAACTACTCTCTTTATCTTTTTTATTAAGCCTAATATTACCCCATTTGATTAAGTTATAAAGAAAATATAATAAAAAAATTAAAGATTCTAACTATAACTTTTATCTCTAATTTATTTATTTAAAAAAATTATGATATTCATTTAAATTTTAAATTATAATATCATAATCTTTCTATATTCAAGTTGTTGACATAAATTTAATTATGATGTTAGAATAAATTTCATTAAGGAACGGAGAAGTATATTCTATATTTGGGTACCTGGAGTATATGGAGTTATTGGTACAACCGACTGATTTTTATCAGTCGGTTTTTTTTATATAGAATTATTCAATAATTGTTTGTATTTATACTTTTGTTTAACCTGTATTAAGAATAGTATTCATATAACTTAACAGATTAAAATAACATTATAGGAGGAGATATTATTGAAAGATAGATTTCATATTAATCGTAAACTTATTATTATATTTATTATATTTATATTTATATTTATATTTATATTGGCAAGCACGGCCTTAATAAATATTATTCTAGATAATGATGTTAAATTAACTAGTGATGTTCATTTTAAGCAAGCTATCCATCAATTAGAAAAGGATATAAGTATTCTAAGGTCAACAACTGAAAAAATAGCAGAAAATAATAAAATTATAGAAATTTTTGCTAACAATCCATCTTTTGATCAATTAGATGATGAAGAAAAATCTATTATAATGGAGCAAATTAATTTATATGAACAAAATTTAGAAGCATCAAAGTTTGTAGATACAATTAATTTAATAAATTTATTTGGAGATTATTTATTTTCAAAAGGCATGATTTATGATAATTTCAAATTATCTGATAGACCGTGGTTTAAAGAAGAGTATTTATTATTAAATGAAAATAGTTTTATAACTGAAATTCATGAAGACTTTAGTACTGGGAAGGATACCATAGCAATTGTTTCCTTTATCTATACAGAAGATAAGAAAAAACTATTAGGTGCTGCTGTATTAGATATTTTTGTAGAAGATTTATTAAATGATTTAGAATCAAACTTTTATATAGGAGATTTACAAGCAATTGTAACTAAATATGAAAATTTAGATAATTTAATAGAAGAAAAGAATAAGAATAATAAATACTATATTAAATATGTAAATAATATACTATCTAATGGAAATGGAATTTTATTTTTATTTGACAAGGATTCTATAAAAAGTGATTCTTTAGTAAAGCCGCTTTTAATTGCAACTAAAATAATAGTAGTTCTAGTAGGGATAATTATATCAATTAGTTTAATCATTAGTATTAAAGTTGTTTTTAGACCTGCATTGAAATCAATAGACAAATTAAAAAAATTAATGAGTAACTTAGGCGATGCTACTGATAATGTTTCTTTAGATAATATGGATGAATTTAAACAACTAGAAGTTATTTCTGCAGGACTAGATAAATCATTTGATAAAAAGATACAATCTCTTATTTATCATGACACATTAACAGGACTACCTAATAGGAAAAAATTAATTTTAATTTGCAAAGAACTAATAGAAAAAAATAAAGAATTCGCATTAATATTTATTGATTTAAATAAATTTAAAAAAGTTAATGATATATATGGACATTCTATAGGTGATCAATTACTAATTACTTTTAGTAATATTCTTAAAGAAACATTAGGTGAAAAAGGAGAATTAGTAAGATATTCAGGTGATGAATTTATAATTGTTTATAAAGAATTCAAAGATGAGTCAAAATTTATAGATTATTATGAAAAAGAAATAATACCTAAATTTAAAAATCCTATAGAAATTCAAGAAAATATCAAAATAACTATTGAATTTTCTAGTGGTATAGCTTTATATCCTAAAGATGGAGATAACCTTGAGGATTTAATAAACAAAAGTGATTTTATGATGTATACAAGTAAAAATAATAATACTCCATATAAATTACTATTTTTTAATGATAATATATATAAAAATATGATTTATATAGAAACTCTTAAAAATCAATTGAAAAATTCAATTGAAAACAATGAGTTGATTATAAACTATCAACCTATATTTGATAAGAACAAGTACATAGTAAAAGCAGAAGCTTTAATAAGATGGAATAATAAAGTTTTAGGTAAATAAATTATTTATAGATAATGCATCAGATGATGAATTTGTAATGGTTGATTACATAAAAAGAATTTCTAATTTATTAAATATGAAAGTAGTAATTGAGGGAGTGGAAACTAAAGAACAATTTATTAAACTTAAAAATATAGATTGTGACTTTTTCCAAGGATACTATTTATCAAAGGTATTAGGCGAAGATAAATTATTAAAATTATTATAAATAAAACAAGTTATAATATTACTAAAAAAAGAATCTATAAGATAGACATTTTAAAAATTGAGTCTATATTATAGATTCTTTTTATAATTATAATCTTCAGTAAAACTAAATTTGAATATAGGATTCATACCTTTTCAGCCTAATTATATTATTAATTAACATCATATGTAGTTATCATTACTTGCATTGCATTTTCTCCTAAAACTGAAAATGAATCTCCTAAATCATTTTCTAACTTTTTAATTCCACTACTACTTATTTTATTAGCATTATATATATTTATTCTAATTTCTCCTCTTTGATGATCATCACATAACATACAGCTTCCTCCAAATGGCATAGATAGTTTATCTACATATTCACTAATAGGATCATCGCTATTTTCTTCAAAATTAGTAAGAAGCTTGCCATCAGGGCTTTTACTCGAAATTATACTAACTTTTTCAACATATTCCCCTGTATCTTCTTTAATCATCAAACTAGCATTTTTTATTTTTCGTATATCTTCTTCTAACCTCACAATTTTAGCTTTCTATATATACAGATACTCTTGGAGTAACTACTGCTGCTAATATAGCTATTAATGTAAATCCATTCTTTTTAGTCATTATATATCTCCTATATAATTTATATTAAATATAATAAAATCTTTATTTTTAGAAATATAAAATTTTATAAGAATAGAGAACTCCATTCAAATAGTTCTCTATTCTTTAATTGAATATTTAATGTAAATTTTTTAATTATTTTAACTCGCTCTTAAAGTAATCAAGTGTAAATAATGCAGATTTAATTTCATCATCAGTTGCATCTTGATTATTATATATATTACTTGCATAATCTATACCATATAAAAAGTTTTCCCATCTAACTTCTTGGTATCCTTTATTTTCTATAGATTTAGCTTCTTCTAATTTCTTTTCAAGTTCTACTTTATTTTCTCTAACAACTAAATTTTTATATGATTCATTTATTTTAGCTACCATTGCATCAATATCTTCTTGAGTTGAATTTTCATTAGCTAAAATTGTTTTAGCTTCTTCAACTAATGCTTTATGTGATGTAATTGCATCTTTATAATAATGTAATTCATTTAAATCACTATTATTTGCTATAACTTCTTCAAGGCTTGAAAAATCTACTTTTTCAACTAATCTTTCTATTGCTTTTTCTATAACATTTATAGCTTCATCTATTACAGATTGATCTTTAGAAGTTAATGCTGACTCACCTTTATTCATTGCCTCTTTTAATTCATTTGCTGTTTCTTCTGTGTAAAGAGTTAAGTCTATACCTTTTGCTTTTTCTAAAACTGCTTCTAATTCTGTTGTATCATAATCTGCTACTTTAAGGAATCTAGCATTTGCCCAGTCAGCATGATCCCAAGTATTTCCGTTATCAGCTACGTCTACTACTAATTTTACTTCACTAGAGTTTCTGATATCCACAACTAAACGTTCCTTTGGAGTATCTGATTTCATAACATCTGTTTGTGCCTTTAACTCTCCATCAACATATACCTTGAACACAACGCTTGATTCACTTCTTTCTGAAACATGTTGGTCAACTCCTACCCAAGTATCAAATATATCATAACCTTCTGAGTTATAAACTATTTCTGAATATGAGTGAGTACCTATACCAGTATCAAATGTTTCAACATTTTTATTTTCATCTAATAATCTTATTGCATTGTTACTTACAGCCCTATTTTTTCTTACAACACCTGAACCTATGGTTGCTGATTCCCAATTTAGGCTTGATAATTGAACTTCTTCTTCTGTAACTGCTATAAATCTTGAGAATTCAGAAGTTAATCCATCACTATCTGTTACAGTATAAACAATTGTGAATACTCCTGACTTACCTTCTACAAAGTCTGAAGATTTTATTTCTACTTTTGAAGTTAAGTCTCCATCTTCATAATCCTTAGCTATTATTCCATTCATTAAGTCTATTTCTTCATCCATTGAATATACTAAATTATCTCCAATAATTTCTGGCTTAGACTCCATAGAGAATAATTTTGCATCTGCCCAGTTCCCATGGTCAGCATCTGTTCCATTTCCTGCATCAGTTATAACTAATTTTAACTCTTTAGCATTTTTAACATCTACTTTAACATATTTTTGTTCTGTTGAACGAGTCATAATTCCACTATTGTATTTTTCTACTCCATCAACATAAACTTTAAATTCAACCGATGTTAAGTTAGAATTTGAATTTGTATCTGCACCTACATAAGATTCAAAATACTCATAATCTTTTCCTTCTAAGTCATATATATATTCAGAAACTGAATGCAAACCTAATCCTTTCTTATAGGTAATTACATCTTCACCTCTTCTTAATGTTATTGCATTACCATTTATACTCTTATCTTTTCTAACTGTTCCCCAACCGTTTTGGGTTGTAGTTGCAGTTATATCACTTAAGTATGTTTTGTTAGCTACGACATTAACTTTAGTTGTAGCTGAGTATTTTATTCCTCCAGAGCCTTCTACATAGTAAACAACTTGATATTCTCCTGTTCTTGATGTGTTCACATTAGATTCTACTTTTACTGAATCTGCAATTGAATTTCCTTTCATATCCCTAGCAACAATATATTCTTTTGGATTAAACTCTTCTCCTAATTCTATAGTTATTACTGGATTTACAGAAATAGTTGGCTGAAGAGCTCTTACTTCTATTTTCTCTAATGTATTTAACTTTATATCATATGGAGTTACTGTATATACTGCATCATCATCTAAGTTAGAGCTTGTATCAACAAAGCTATCCTTAGAAGTAAATCCTATATATTTTCCATCCTTACGTATTTCATATCCTAATAAGTTACCTTTATCTTCTTCATTTATTGAAAATACAAGTTTTACATTTCCATCTGAATTAGTTGTCTTTACATCAACTTGAGCATTGTCTGTAAATCCATTTCCTTCATAATTCATAGCTAAATCATTTAAGTAGTAAATCTTCTTATCTGGTTTTTCATATTTAGAAGATATTTCTGATGCAACTTCCTCACTTACTCTTATACCGTGTCTTGCAAAGAACTCTGTTAAATCTAATTGCATTGCATCAGATGCTGCAACAACCCAAGATTTATAAATATCTTCTCTTGTTTTATTTCCATAATCATTAGCTCTAAATTGTTGTTCAAACTTACCATAGAATGTATTGTCATATAAGTATAATTGCCATAATGGTGCTAATTGTGCTAAGTGTGTTGAATCTGATGTATTATATAATTCATTATTAGAATAATCGTCTAATCCAACCTTTGGATAAGTATTATTTTCCCATATATTTTGATCTGTTATTCTTGTTTGAGTTCTATTTAGTGATTCAAAATATAATGGCATAATATTATTAGTAACTTCTGCTATTGTTCTTCCAGATGTATCAAAATTATGACCAAGTTCATGCATTGTTCCCCAACCCATGTCTGCTCCAACTATACAATTTTGATTACCTGGTCTTATTCCTATTACACCGCTATGTGCATTCATAAATGCTCCACCAGTAAGATTTTTAACCATTGGCATTATTCTAAAATTAAAGTCTGAGTTTAATTCACTTGAATTATCATATCCCCAGAAGTCCATTGCCTTTTCAACAATTTCATCCCAGCCTTCAGCTGTATATTTAGGAGTTTTATTATTATTTTTATACCATTCTAAAGCATATGTTGCTTGTGTTAATGATAAAGATTTATTTGAGCTAACAGCAAAAATATCTGGTGTAGTTTCAGGCTCATTTTTTATCTTTTCAACATAAGCTTCTAATTCTTTTATTACTTCATTTTCATCACTTTCACCAAGTACAAATACTGGATATTCTTTAGCACCTTCTATTCTTACCTTTGGTGCTCTTGTTTGAGAATCACTATTATAATTTGTAAAGAATAATTCTCCACCTTGAATTGTTCCATCTAAAATTCCATTTGATGTTGCATCAATTTCAGGTATAATTATTTCATTTTTTCCATTTTGTAATTGGAATGTTTTTGCCCCACCATGTTGTGTCATTGCTTGTCTATATAATAATGTTGGTGTTGGTTCTCCCTCTTCTACGTCAACATATACAGTTATCTTATCTCCAGCTAAAGCTGATAACCCTGTTACTTGCCAATCTTGGAAGCCCCACATTTTTCTCTTATTAGTTTCTTGTACTGAGTTTCCTCTCATTTCTAACTCAATTACATCTTCTTGTCTTGGATTATTAACTATTTCTTTCGCTAAATCTATTGTTGATTTAAACTCTTCTTCATACAATGGATGCTTCTTTGCAACTTCCTCTAACTGATTTATTTTATCTAAAGTATTAAACTTATCACTTACAACACTCATTGTGCCATCTGTAAATAATTCATTTACTGAATTCCATACTTCATCTGACTCATAGAACATTATTTCACTTAAGCTTGCCCAATTTTGAGTTGAATTTTTAAATACAAATTTAACTCTCTTAAATTCTGTTTCATCGAATTTAGCTTCTATAAATCCACTTGTAGCATTATATGTTCCTGTTGCAACTAACTGATAAGTATCTCCTTGACTTGTTCTTGATGCATATATTTCTACTTCTTCTGCAAATCCCTTTAAATCACTTTGTCTTGGAGCATACACTATTCTGTTAAGCTTAACTGATTCATTAAATGTAACTTCAACTTCATTATTAAATGTATCAGTATTTCCTGTTTTTGTTTCCCAATAGCTACTTAAATCTCCATCTATAGCATTTCCAATTACTTGATTCCAGTAATGTCCACCATTATTGCTTATTGATTTTATATTGTCATAAGACATTCTATATAAGTTGTTATATTCTTCATTTTCAACATAAGTAGCTTTTCTCATAGTTGCTTTAGTAGCTTCTATTTGTTTATTTTCAACTATAACCTTTGCATCTTCTATAGATTGCTTAAATTCCTTATATAATGGATGTTCCTTAACACTTTCTTCAAGTTCATTTAAAGCTTCTATGCTATTAAATTCTTCACTTACCTTAGTTAAAGTATCATCTGCAAATAAACCTTTTAATTTATCTTGTGCTGCGTCTTCTTTATAGAACATCATTTCTGATGCTGTTGCTGTCCCCGTATTTTTAAATACAAATTTTATTCTCTTAAAATTTGTTGGATTAAACTTAATTTCTACTACATCTGCTGTTTTACTTGCTGTAGCACTTGTTACTAATTGGAATGTATCTCCTTTAGTTGTGCTTGATGCCCATATCTCAAAATTTTCTGCAAATCCTACTGTATTCCAAGCTGATCTATAGGCTATTCTGTTTAAAACAGTATCTTCTTTTAAGGTAAATATTAATTCATTTGTAAAGGAATCAGATGTATGTTTTCCTGTTTCCCAGTATGTATCTAAACTTCCATCTATTATATTTGCAGTTCCAACACTGTCTCTTAAGATTCCACCAGTACTTGTTATACTTTCTATATTAGAACTGTCCATTTTAAAGACCTTATCATAAGCATCTTTATACTGTGAATAATAAGGTGTAAATTTTGATACTTCTGCCTTATTCGTTTCTTGTGTTTCTTGAGAATCTTCTATTACTTTATTAATATTAGTAGTTTCCGCAAAAACATTTAATGGTGTTGATGCTAAATTAGTTATTAATGCAACAACAATAATTGATGATAACTTTTTTCTTAACATTTTATATCCCCCTAATTTTATAAAATAAAAATTCCCCCAATAAAAAAACCACCTTATTATTAAGGTAGCTCGCTAAAAAAGCCATCTAATAAAAGATAGCTCTATAAATTAGATATACTTTAAAAAGCAAATACTTTTACTTCAAAAGAATATATCTAATTTATTACCCAAAATATTTGGGGCAACTGGCTGACTTAGTTATTATAACTTTAGTCCCTATAGCTTTGCGTCCTTAAATTTCCTTAAGTTTGCCTATTAACTTTTTTAAACATTTTATCATAAGATTAACTCATATGCAACTTTCTATTATTTGATATTTATTATTTGTTATTCTCATATATTTTCATAAATTAATATTCTTATCATTAAAAACATTGTTAATAAGCTGACCATTACTATTCATCGTTATTACCTCCATTTAAATTATTTTTCCTTACTCCCATGAAAGTGAAAAATCATATTCATGTAACATTCTATCTATAGTTGTTTCATATATAGAGCATATCTCTAAATTAGGTTGAATTGTTACAAGTCTTAATATTTTACAATCTATTCTACTTAAATACTTATCTATAGCTCCTACTCCTAAAAGCTTTATTTCATTATTGTCATGTAGATTTATAACATTATTTTTATTTGGCACTATTGTAATTACCTCCATAACCTCTTTACCAAGTAAAATTACATCACAATTTTTTGATATATAGTCATCCTTATAAGGTACTTCAACAACTTCATTAAATAAAATTTTCACTTTATTATCACTTTGTATTTCTTCTATTCTTTCTAAAATCACCCTAAAAGATATAAACGTTAACATCTCTACGTAATCTGAAATCTCTTCTAATCCTAACTTAATTAATTCATTTTTAAATTCTTCTCTTTCAATAAAGCCATAATTTCTTTTTAATTTTAGTATAGTTAGCTTCTTGATATATTCCTCATTTAACCCAATTTCTATATTTTTATTACTCATAAAATCCCTCATTTCTCTTTAAAATTTAATCAATCTCTTAATGAACTTATTTTATGTTAATATTTTACATATTAATTATTACAAAACTTTTTAACTTTTTTTACAAAATTCTTAAGTTATATATATTTTTATTTTTTTGTAACTTTATACAAATTTTTATATAACTTAAAGGTAGTAATAAGATTTGCTCTTCACACCTCTTATTACTACCTATTTTTATAAAGTTAGCTCAAATTATTAAACAGTAAACTTAGTAACTTGTCTTTCTGTTACTTGAGCTGAATACTTAGAAACTAGCATTCCTTTGCTATTTTCAAAGATATTATTTTCAATTATGCTGTCCATTAAAACTTGAACCTCATCATTTGTTATTCCAGCTTTAACATCTGAAATAGATATATTAGATTTTTCTCCTGTTTCAGTTAAAAATGTCATTGTTAATGTATATTCCATAATTCACACACCCCTCTTTTATTATTCTTGGATTTGAGATAATTCAGTTACGTAAAAATTTCTAGTATTTGCACTAAGTAAGTCTGCTACTATTTCAGCTACTTCTTGAACCTTACTAAGATCTACATTTGCTACTAAATTACCTATTTTCTTTTTAGTAAAGGTTGGATTCCCATCCTTGTCAATTGCTGATTGTACTTCAATTGATAATACTGTGCTTTCTAAAGCTTTGTTTGCCATAATAAATTCCCCCATTCATTTTTTATTGTAAGTTTTTTTAGTTATTTGCCTTACAATTAATACATATCCACGAAAATGTCTTTTTTACAAAAATATTAAAAAAATTTTTAAATTTGTTGTATAAAAATTCCATATATGGTCAAGCTATAAATATAGACATATTATTTAAAGTCTACTCCCCCATTTATACCGACTACAGTTCCCCCCTGTAGTCTTTTTTATTGCAAAAAAAATAAGCCATATGCTTATGCATATAGCTTATTTTTAAATTATTTTACTTTTGCATCCTTTAAGAATTTTTCAATTCCAGCATCAGTTAATGGATGAAAACACATTTGCTTTAATACATTAAATGGAATAGTTGCAATATCAGCTTGAGCTGCTGCACACTTAGAAGCATGGATTGGATTTCTAATACTTGCAGAAATAATTTCAGTTTTAATACCTTGAACTTTAAAGATATTAGCAATTTCACTTATTAATTCAGTTCCATCCATTCCAACATCATCTAATCTTCCAACAAAAGGACTAACATAAGTAGCTCCAGCCTTTGCTGCCATTAAAGCTTGTTGAGATGAGAATATTAAAGTAACATTAGTTTTAATTCCCTTTGCACTTAAAATATTAACTGCCTTTAATCCTTCAATACACATAGGTATCTTGATAACAATATTCTCATGAATCTTTACTAATTCTAAAGCTTCTTCAACCATCTTTTCATGTTCTAAACTAATAACCTCAGCACTAATAGGACCATTAACAATTGAACATATTTCATTAATTACTTCTGTTAAATCTCTACCTTCTTTTGCAATTAATGATGGATTAGTTGTAACTCCATCTAAAACTCCCCATGTTGCAGCTTCTCTAATTTCATCTACATTTGCCGTATCAATAAATATTTTCATATTCCATCCCTCCAAACTTTTATTTATATAAAACTACTTAAGTATACTCATTACTGTATTTTTAATATTTTCAACAGTTAATCCATGCTTTTCTAATAATGAATCAGGATTACCAGACTCACCAAATACATCATTAACTCCGATTTTCTTAACTAATGCAGGGTAATTACTACAAACTACAGATGAAACTCTATCTCCAAGTCCACCAATAACAGAGTGTTCTTCTACAGTTACTATACCTTTAGTTTCTTTTGCAGCCTTAATTATAATTTCTTCATCTATAGGCTTAATTGTAGATATATTAATAACTCTAGCATTAATACCTTCAGCCTTTAATTCTTCTGCTGTCTTTAAAGCTTTATGAACCATAATTCCTGTTGCTATAATAGTTACATCATTACCAGAAACTAATTCACTACCTTTTCCAATTTGGAAATCATACTCATTATCATATATATCATCTAGTGGTATTCTTCCTAATCTTATATAAACAGGTGAGTTAATATTTGCTGCTGCTCTAACACATTTGCAAGCTTCAATGTCATCAGCAGGTGATAACACTATCATATTAGGAAGTGAACACATTAAAGCAATATCTTCTATAGCTTGATGAGAACCTCCATCTGGACCTACAGTTATTCCAGCATGAGTAGCTGCTATTTTTACATTAGCTTTTGGATAACAAACAGAATTTCTTATTATTTCAAATGCTCTACCAGCAGCAAACACTGCAAATGTTGAAGCAAATGGTATCTTTCCTGTAGTTGATAAACCAGCTGCCATAGCTATCATGTTTTGTTCTGCAATTCCTATATTAAAAAATCTATCAGGAAATTCCTTTGAGAAAAATTCTGATTTAGTAGCCTTTGATAAATCTCCCTCTAAAGCTACTATGTTTTTATTTTCTTTTCCTAGTTCTACTAAAGTATGTCCATAAGAATCTCTTGTTGCTCTCTTCATTACTACTTCCCCCTATCCTACTATTTCTGCTATAGCCATTTCAGTTTGTTCTTTATTTGGTGCAACACCATGCCATGCTACATTATCTTCCATAAATGAAACACCTTTTCCCTTAATAGTATTTGCAATTATACATTTAGGTTTATCCTTAACTTCTTCTATTTCATTAAAAGCTCTATTTATATCATCAAAATCATGACCATCACATTGAACTACATGCCATCCAAAATCAGAAATTCTATTTTCTAAATTATCTAAAGGCATTATATCTGAAACTCTTCCATCTAATTGGATGTTGTTTTTATCAACTATAGCAACTAAATTATCAAGGTTATATTTTGCTGCAGCCATCATAGCTTCCCAAACTATTCCCTCTTGAAGCTCTCCATCTCCTAATACAACATAAGTTTTAGAATTATAATTATTAAGTTTATTTCCTAATGCAATACCACATGCATTTGAAAAACCTTGACCTAAAGATCCTGTACAAATATCTACACCTGGACACTTCTTTGCATCAGGATGCCCTTGAAGTATAGAACCAAGTTCTCTTAAATGATTTAATTCTTCTTTATCAAAGAAACCTTTTTCAGCAAGAGTAACATATAAAGCTGGAGCTGCATGTCCTTTACTTAATACAAATCTATCTCTCTCTTCATACTTAGGATTTGATACATCTATATTCATCTTTTCAAAATATAAATATGAAAGTATATCTATAATAGAAAGGGAACCACCAGGATGTCCTGATCCTGCTTTATTTATTGTTTCTATTATGTCTTTTCTTAAATTCTTTGATATTTCAACTAATTTATCTTTATTCATTAATAAAATTCTCCTTTTCTATTTATATTTTTGTATAAAAATTGAGGAATCAATAAATTCCTCAATTTTAAATCTACACAATATTTAAACTGTTTCTGTATTTTTAACTTTAACTTCTTTATCCTTACTTACTAAGCTAATTACAACTAACACTGCAACTATAGCAACTAATGTTATAGTTAAGCCTGTACCACCAATATATTCTTGAACTTTTCCTAAGAAAATTCCTGATACAGCAAAATCCGCATCTGAGAATGTTGAATTTGCTATTCCTAAGTTTCCAAGTACAGGTAATAAACCTACTGGTAAGAATGATATTAATATACCGTTTACAAAAGATCCTAAAATAGCTCCTCTTCTACCACCTGTAGCATTTCCGAAAACTGCTGATGTAGCTCCACAGAAGAAGTGTGGTACAACCCCTGGTATTATTACAACTAATCCTAAGGCACCTAAAACTACCATAGAAATTACTCCACCTAAGAATGAGAATATAAATCCAATTAATACTGCATTTTGAGCATATGGGAATACTATTGGACAATCTAATGCTGGTTTTGAGTTAGGAACTAATTTGCTTGAAATTCCTTTAAATGCTGGAACTATTTCATTAAGTACTAATCTAACTCCATTTTGGATTAATATAAATCCTGCAGAGAATGTTAATGCTTGAATTAAAGAATATACTATATAGTTATCTCCACCTGATAATTCACTTTCAACAAATGTTGGACCTGATACAATTGCAACTACTAAATATAAAACAACCATTGTAAGTGAAATAGATACAACTGAATCTCTTAAGAAACTTAAAGATTTTGGTACTTTCATTTCTTCAGTTGATCTTGAATTTTTACCTACAGCTTTTCCAATTAATGCTGCTAAGGCATATCCTACACCTGAAAAATGTCCTAATGCAACAGAATCATTTTTTGTTATCTTCTTCATGAAAGGTTGTAATATTGCTGGTGATAATACCATTACTAATCCTAAAGCAATTGCTCCTGTAAATACTAATTGGAAACCTGTCATTCCTGCTGAAGCTAAGATAACTGCTATCATACAAGCTAGATATAATGTATGATGTCCTGTTAAGAATATATACTTAAACTTTGTAAATCTAGCAATTATAATATTTGCTATCATTCCAAATGCCATAATTAAAGCCGTTGCTGTTCCAAACTCATCAATAGCTAAAGCAACAACTGCCTCATTGTTTGGAATAACACCAGATATATTAAATGCATGTGAGAACATAGTTCCAAATGGTGTTAATGAACTTGTTATAACATTTGCAGCTGCACTAATAACTAAAAAGCCAACCATTGCCTTTAATGTAGATTTAATAACTACATCTAAATCTTTTTTCTGAAGTAATAATCCAACTAAAACTATTATTCCAACCAAAATTGATGGTTGTGATACAAAATCAACTAATACTTTTAAAAAACCTGTCATTACCAATTCCCCCTGTATTTTTTATGAAACTTATCCAATAGAACTATATTTTATAATCCTAACTTTTCTTTTATCTTATTTTTTAATTCATCTCTATCTAATAATGAATCTAATACTATAAGTTCTGGTAAATGACTTGCACTATCAGCTAAATCTGCTCCAGTAACAAAAATATCTGCATCTGATGGTGTTACATCTGCTAAAGAAGTGTGACTTGCTTCATATTCTCCTGATACACCTAATTCATTTAATACATCTGTTATATTCATTTCCACCATAAAGCTTGAACCTAACCCTGAACCACATACTGCCATTATTCTTTTCATTTTAAAATACCTCCATTAACTCTTTTTCATTATTTATTTTCATTAATTTATTAAATTTATTTTTATCCATACAAACTTCTGCAATTTTTCTTAATAACCCTAAATGTGAATCATTATCCCTTGCAGATAGTGTAAAAAACATACTTATTTGTTTTCCTAAAAAATCTACTGGTTTATTTAACTTTAATATACATAATCCTTCTTTTATAGCACCATCTTCTGGTCTAGCATGAGGCATACATACCCCATCAGCTATACAAAAATAAGGACCAAATTCATCTATTTTCTTTATTATTGAATCATAATATCTTTCCTCTATAATTCCCTCATTTTCTAAAGTATCACAAGATATTTTTATTGCCTCAGTGTAATCCTTGACCTCATCTATTATTTTTACAAACATTTTCCTCCCCCTACTTCTTATACTAGTTTTTTTATTTCTTCATATTTTGTTGCAGATTTAAATTTATCTACATTACTACCTTTCATCAGTATATTTACTAGTGAAACTAGGCTTTTACTTTCTTCTTTATTAGCTAAAACTACTATTGCTTTTATAGTTACTTTATTTTTAACTCCAAAGTCTAATGGTTCTTTTAATGTTAATAAACTAACTCCATTATCTATAACATTTTCTGGTGGAGCATGTACAAATGCGATTTCCGGAATGAAAACCATGTAATTTCCTAATGTTTCTACAACTCTTATCATATCTGAAATATAGGCTTGTTTTATTTTTTTAGATTTTACTAAAGGTTGAGATGCTACTTTTATAGCTTCTCTCCAATCCTCTATAACTAAATTAAACTGAGCATATTTTTCAGGTATTATTCTTGCTATATCAGTTGTATCTTCACTTTTAACTTTCTCAATTAAATACTTACAATTCTTTTCATACCACTTATTATAAATTTCAGCTTTAATTCTCTCTAAATCTTCAATCTCTAATAATGGACTTACTTTTATAACTTTATATTCCTTTAGTTCTAATGGTACTGTAGTTACTACAAAGTCTATATCAGTATTATTTAAATAATCATTAACATCTTTTAATCTACATATACCTTCAATAGTCACTTCTGGTATCATTAAGTTTATTCTAGACTTTAACAAGCTTGATGTTGCTAGTCCTCCATTACATACAATTAAAATTTTAGAGTTTAAATTACCTTTAACATACTTTTCAAATAAGGTTTCAAAATACATTGCCATATATGCTATTTCTGCATCTGGAAACTCTACACCAATAACATCCTTTTTATTATTTAATACCTTTTCTGTAACATCATATATGAAAGACATTTTATACTTAATCTCTTCTAACATAGGATTATTTATTATCAAATTATTTTTCAATCTATAGATTGCTACATTTAAGTGCATTGCCATTTGCATTAAAAATTCATTATCATTATCAACTTTAATATTAAGTATTTCGCATAGTTCTTCTACTATCTCATTAACAACAACATCTAATTCTTCTTTATTTTCAGTAATATACTTAGATCTTTTAGCTCCTTTAAATACTTTAAACAAATAAGATATTCTTTCATCATTAACTTTTACTGGAGAAAACTTTTCTATAATTTCCTTTAGAAAAATACTTTCTTTAGTTAATAAATTGCTTTTATAATTTTCATTTTCACTCTTGGAATTTATACTTTTATATATAGTTAATAATAAAATTATTTCTAGCTCTTCATAAGCTTCTTCTGTATATTGAATACCCTTATTTTCTTCAACAGCTTCTATAATGTTTCGTATTATGTTTTTATCTAAGCTGTTATTTTCATACAAAAGCTTGTACACTTCATATTCATATCTCTCTTCAAGCTTATGAAATAATACTAAGAAAGCATTTGCTAACTTTTCATAATTATTTTCCTTTGTAGTAATTCCGTAATATGATTTTTTGCTAACTTCAACACCTAAACTCTTTAATATTTCTTCAGACGCTTTCAAATCATTTACTAATGTGTTTTTACTTACTTGGATATAATCTGATAATTTTTCAATAGTTGTGCTGCTTCTTATTAGCAATATTATTGCTATCATAATAACTCTATCATCAGCTGTATATAACTTATTAGTACACTCTTTCAGTATATTGTTGATATTTTGATTTCTTTTTAAGTTAATCTTAACTCCTAATCTTGGCTTTCTTTCTAATTCAATATTATTTTCTTGTAAAAATACTCCTATAGAATCTAAATCATTTCGTATTGTTCTTTCACTTACATCAAATGCTTTAGCTATGTTTTCTATAGTTGTCCATTCTAGTTTGTTTTCTAGAAAGTTAGTTATTTTTATTTGTCTTTTAGTAAGAATTATCAACTCTTTACCTCCTTAGCTACCTTACAATATCATTGTATTCGTTTTCTTAATTTTAAACTATACCAATTGTTTTCCTTAATTGTGGCAACTTTTATTTATTTTGTTTTTTCTTGTTCTAATTATAATTCATAATATTCTTATTTGGTTACATTTAAGGAAATTTTATTTCTTATAATTATTTAGACATAAAAATAAGGAGTTGTATTTAAATTGAATTAATAAACTCAATTTAAATACAACTCCGATTTTAATATCATTTATATAATAAACTATTTATTAAATTTACTATTTCATTTAAGTTTAACTTTATCTTATTCTTGAATAACTGGTTTAGATATTAGTATTTCTAAATCACCCTTAACTTCATAATTACCTAATTGTGCCGGAATTAAAATACTATCTCCTTTATTAACTATTTCAGTTCCACCCTTATAGTTAATTAAACCACTTCCATCAACACAAGTAATTATAGAAAACTTATCTTTATCGCTGCTAGTGTTAAATTTAGAACTTATACTACATTTATCAATTTTAAAATAGTCACTTACGCATAAATTAGTATATTTATATCCATCAAATACCTTATATTCCTCAATTAATCTTTCAGGTTTCAAATTAAAATCAATAACTTCTAAAGACTTTTCAACATGAATTTCCCTTGGTCTTCCATAATCATAAACCCTATATGTAATATCACTATTTTGTTGAATTTCTGCAATAACTAGTCCTGAACAAATGGCATGGACTAATCCACTATTAATTAAGAAAGCATCACCTTTTTTAACTTTAACTCTATTTAAGCAATCTTCAACAGTATTATTTTTAATAGCTTCTTCAAACTGCTCTTTAGTACATCCATTAGTTCCTACTATTAATTCAGCTCCTTCTTTAGCATCAACTACATACCAAGCTTCTGTTTTTCCAAATGAATTTTCTACTCTTCTTGCATAGTCATCATTAGGATGTACTTGAACTGATAAATTTTCATTAGAATTTATTAGCTTAACTAATAAAGGAAATTCATTATTTTTTATTGCTTTCCCAAATATTTCTTCTTTATAGTTTTCAATAAGTTCTTTAAAAGTCATTCCTTTAAATTTCCCATTTTCAACTATACCAGTGCCATTTTCATGACATGCAATATCCCAGCTTTCTCCTATATTTCCTTCTGGTAAATTTCTTCTGAACTTATTTAGGTCACGACCACCCCATACTTTATCATAATATAAATTTTCAAACTTAATTGGATACATTTCTCCACTCCCCTTAATATTGCTCTATATAATTTAAGACTAAATAAAAACTTATGTAATCTTAATTTTTAAACTAACATAATATATTATTAATTTTCTCCCTAATAATATTTTTAAATTTATTTAGCTTTTCTCCAGAGTCATCTAATAATTTATCTACTACAGATATATAAATTTTCATTTTAGGTTCAGTTCCTGAAGGTCTTATAACAAACCAAGAATCATCCTCTAATATATATTTTAATACATTAGACTTAGGTAATTTAATTTCTGATACTACAGTCTCACTTCCATAAGTAGTTTCCTCACTTAATTTATAATCAAAAGCTTTAACTATCTTAACATTATTAATTTCTGTTAACTTATCTTTTCTTAAAGTATCTAAACAATTAGCTATCTTTTCTTGCCCTTCTTTACCTTGAAGTTCAATAGAAATTAACTCTTCTTGAGTAAATCCATACTCTTCATATAATTTAACTAAAGCTTCATATAAAGTTAATCCTTCTTCTTTATAATAAAGAGCCATTTCTGTAATAAGAGTAGCTGCAATTACAGCGTCCTTATCTCTAACAAAAGTCCCTGCCAAATATCCATAACTTTCCTCAAGTCCAAAGATAAATGAATTGCTATTAGTTTCTTCAAATTCTTTAATCTTTTCTCCTATATACTTAAATCCAGTTAATGTATCAATAAGCTCTGCTCCAAAGCTTTCAACTATTCTTCTAACTCCCTCAGTAGTAACTATAGTCTTAATTACTGCTGAATTATTAGGTAATTCATTTCTATCACTTAATGATTTAAGCATATAATGAGCTAAAAGCATTCCTGTTTGATTACCAGTTAAAACTTTATACTCTCCTGTATTATCTTTAACAACAACACCTATTCTATCGCAATCTGGATCTGTTCCAAATATTATATCTGGATTACTTTCCTTTGCCATTTCTAATGCTATATTAAATACACTTTTATCTTATGGGTTTGGATATGATGCTGTTGGAAAACTTCCATCTGGCTTTTCTTGTTCTTTAACTATGTTTAAATTTTCAAATCCAAGTTCAGTTAAAACCCTCTTTATTGGCATAAGTCCTGAACCATGTATTGGAGTATATATTATGTTAAGATCTTTAGCTTTTTCCTTTATTAATTCTTTTCTTAAAGAAAGTGACTTAACTTTTTCTATGTAAACTCTATCTATATCTTCACCTATATATTGTAATAGTCCTTTAGATATTGCCTCTTTCTCAGAAATTGTTTTAACATCTTCAAATATATGTAAATTATTTATATATCCTATAACTTCATTTGCAGTTTCATCAGCTATTTGTCCACCATCTTCTCCATAAACTTTATATCCATTATATTGTTTTGGATTATGAGATGCTGTTATAACTATACCACCTTGACACTTTAACTCTCTTACAGTAAATGAAAGCATCGGTGTTGGTCTTAAATCTTCAAATAAATACACCTTTATATTATTTGCAGCAAATGTTAGTGCTGTAGCTTTTGCAAACTCTCTAGACATATTTCTTGAATCATATGCTATTGCTACAGTTGGATTTGCAAAATGATTATTTAAGTATTGTGCATATCCTTGAGTTGCTTTTGAAACTGTATAGATATTCATTCTGTTAGTTCCAGCTCCAATTACTCCTCTAAGTCCACCTGTACCAAATTCTAAATCTTTATAGAATCTATCTTCTTTCTCTTTATCATTATTTATTGATTTCAATTCATTTTTTATTTCTTCACTTGTTACTTTTGAGTTAATCCACTCATTATACCTTTGTAAAAACATTAAAAATTCTCCCTATTGATATCTTTATTGCATATAGATTATATCATAATTCTAGGCTTATATAGCTAACTATCATATGTATAATTTCTACAAGGGTAATCATTTTCAAGGTTATTAATCACATTTTTTTAATTATATTTTTCAATTAAATTATAAAATATAACATTATTGTATTTTTCTTAAAAATCACTTACTCTAGAATACATCCCATCCCACTTCAATGCACATGTTCCCCTATTTCCATGCCTATTTTTAATTACAACTGCATTAATACACTCAGGATTTTCATCTGCATTTTTAGAATGATACTTAAGCTTACCCTGTTTATACATCATATCTCTATATGCCTTATCATCAAGCTTAACATTTTTATAAAGAACTATTACCTGCTCACTATCTTGCTCAATTCTAGCACTGTCTTGAATATCACTAGAATCAATCTTTTCAACGGCTATTCCTCCACTCTTTTTATCAACAACCCTATTAGCTTGAGCCATTAAAATAATGCATATATCCTTTTCCATAGCAAGTGCCTTAAGCATTCCACTAACTTTCCAAGCTTATTAGTCATAAAATCCCTATCAGTAAAATCTATATACTTATTAATATAATCAATAAAAACAACATCTATAATATTTTCAATATCCTGAAGATCCATATCGCCATTTACTTTATTAATCATTTCAAGATAAAGAGCTTTTTATAATTATTTATTAACAGCTCTAATTTTGTATTAAAGCCTAAATCACTAGCATTACAAGTAAATATCTCTGAAACATAACTTGCTCCATCCATATCATTAATAACACTCTTATGGCATTTTAAAAAAGTTAATAAATTCCATCCAAAATCATAATTCTAAATAGCTACTACTATTATTGCCATCAGAAGACTGTCCATTATAATAACTCTCATCATTATAGTTCTCTTCTTTACTAGAATCAGGTTTATTTATATAATCACAAACATACCTTTTAATGACTTTATATTTATTGGCTCTTCCAATCATCTTTATTATTTCTATATATCCCTTTTCCTCCAATGATTTTAAAATGCTTAATACTTTCTTCTTTCCTTTAGTTTGGAAAGCTTCCATCAAAGTATTAATTGAAATTGTAATTTCTTCTTTAATATCCTTAATCACTGATATAAACATTAAAAACATATATCTTTCATCTTTATTAATATTAATATTTTTATCATTAAAAACATTGCTAATAACATAACCATTACTATTCATTTTGTTAACTCACTTAAATCTTTTTATTTATTCACAGGAAAGAGAAAAATCGTATTTATGTAATACTCTTTCTACAGTCATTTCATATATAGAACATAACTCTAAATTAGGCTGAATTGTTATAAGTCTTAATAATTTACACTCTATTCTAGATAAAAATTTATCTAAAACACCTATTCCTAAAAGTTTAATTTCATCATTTTTATATAGATTTATAACATTACTTTTTGCCAATACTATTGAAATTACTTCTATAATACCTTTCCCCTAAAAAAATTAAGCCAAACTCTATGCTTATACATAAAGATTGACTCTAGGAATTTATTGGTCATTCAACATCTTATTGAAGTACCCCAAATAATAGCGTACATAAATTAATTGCAATTTTCCATCCAATAAATATACAGCCAATAGCAACTAAAAATCTAAATGTATGAGACTCCTCAATAAAGCCTCCATTTCCTGCATTCACAGTTAAAACTGGAAATATTGAAAAAATTATACCTATAGCTAGTATAATTCCTATAAAGGCTGAATCACTATTAATATTAAATTCTTCAGATAGTATTATAATTAATGATACTGTAATAAAGGTAGTTAATATCCTACATCCACATCTTAATACATATTGACTAAGATATTTATTTTCTATTAATCTATATCCTTGAAAATATTCTTTAATGGAATTAAATTTGTCATTAATTATTCTAGGCATATTTAGTATTAACTTAATAGTTGCTATAATTACTCCAATAACTGTTGAAACAACTATAGTTGTAAATTGTATAACTAACAATTTTGCAGTAAAAATATTACTTAGACTAAATCCTACTATTAAACATACAGATATAAATAAACCCTTGAAACCTGCAAATGATGATAATATTATAATTGCAAAAATTGCTACTTGATAAAGTATAACCACATTTATTTCCCCCATTATTATGTAAATTCTAACTTGATTATATATTACTAATTAAATTTTAAATACTATAAATTCATTCTTAATTTTTAAACTTTCTATACTATAACTACTATACCTATCTCTATGATTAGATAGAGTTAATACTGTTGCTGTTACTATTACTGGTTTTGTATTAGGTAATACTACTCTAAATTATCAAAAAAGCTACACAGTTGAATCTTTTATTACAAAATAAAAATATCAATTTAACCAAAAAATAGAGACAAAGTCTATGCTAAACATAAACTTGTCTCTGGAAAATTTAAAAACTCCCTGGAGTCTTTAAAAAGGATGAAGTCACTCTCTTCACGCTTGCCATCACTATAATTTATCTATTTCATCAACTCTTAAGCCAGTTAATTTTGAAATCATTTCAATAGGTAATTCATTTTTCTTCATATTCCTAGCTATTTCTTCTATTCCTTCTCTTTTAGCTGCATTCAATTCACTAATCTTATCTCTTAAGGAGTTTGCTCTCATATCATATAGTTCTCTTTGTTTTTTATCATTACTCATTCGTATAAGTTCATCTTTTGCTTGTCGTATTTCTTCTATACTTAATTCTAATCCCCTAACCTTTTCACTTTCTGGATCCTTTAAAAATTCTGTCCATGCAACAAGCATATCCTTTTCATCACTAGAATCCTGTAACTTTGGAATTTCTATAAAGTGAACTTCCATAATATCTGTTAACTCTTCATTACTTTCAATTTCTTTAAATCTATATCCTGTATGAAAATTATCTGTTTTAAGATATTTAAAATTAAGAATATTAATACACACAGTTCTTACTAATTTTGAATAATCTTCTTTTTCATTTAACTGTTCTTCATACATCTTACTTAAATAGTAAAGACTCCTCTTTACCATATTATTTTCATTTTTTAGTTGTATTTCAATATTAATTATCTCATCATTACTTGTTGTAGCTTTTACATCTAATCTTGAATATTTATCCTCAATATATTGTTTTTCTATGTCTGTTTTTTTTATATCAACACTTACTATTTTCT
>ERZ791879.296-NODE-296-length-47673-cov-17.183523_pt1 | contig 47673 bp, 53 predicted proteins | sample MGYA00510162_ERZ791879 | MGnify/ENA primary metagenome ERZ791879 (study PRJEB30046, sample SAMN00792113) | human gut metagenome | study: EMG produced TPA metagenomics assembly of the A metagenome-wide association study of gut microbiota in type 2... | reverse complement strand
GATTATGTTGGAATCGGACATTGCGTACTTGGATATGTCGATGGAGAGTATCCGGAGATTCCTGAACGTAAACCTAATTGGGTATACAATATTGATTAATTGTTGGTTGATAAGCTGAAGTTATTGGTGGAATATTATAAAAATGGTTATCTGTCTGCGACCCGCTTTCGCTCGACTCACACGTAGCTGTACTAAGCTCCTGAATGATCTTACGATCATCCACTCGCTAAGTGCAGACGTGTTCCTACGGTCGCAGACAGATAACCATTTTTATAATATTCAATAATTTCAGTATAAATATAGAAATCCAATATCGTTTAACATACACATTTGTGGTGATTTGAATAGCCGTCTGTGTATATGAGAAAAACGAAATCATAGTATAAAAGATCCAGAACCATTGAAATTTTGCCGTCGTTTTGAACGGTTCGCAGCAAACTTGGTCGATTGTTTGAGCGTCAAAGATTACTGATTTTAGTACCCTTGAGCGCGAGTTATCGAAGGAAAGTTTGCGAATCAGCGACCGTTCAAAACGGCGAGCAAAATTTCTGGTCTGGATCTTTTATACTATGATTTCGTTTTTCTCATATACATTCGAACGACTACGTCAAATTACTTGTTGTTATTCTTCTCAGCTTCCTGCATCTTCATAGCACGAACTTTTAAAGGAAGTCCAAATAATGTAATAAATCCATCAGCATCATGATGATCATACATATCACCAGTTGTGAAAGATGCTAAAGATTCGTTGTATAAGCTGTATGGAGAAGTAGTTCCGGCCTTGATGATATTACCTTTGTAAAGTTTGAATTTAACTTCACCTGTTACATACTGCTGAGTAGATGTAACGAATGCCTGAATTGCTTCACGAAGAGGTGTGAACCATTTTCCTTCGTATACAACCTGAGCCATCTGGCTTCCAAGTTTCTTTTTAGCTTCCATTGTTTCACGGTCAAGGATTAATTCTTCTAACTGATCGTGAGCTGCCATTAAGATTGTTCCACCTGGAGTTTCATATACACCACGGGATTTCATTCCTACAACACGGTTCTCAACGATATCAACGATACCGATACCATTTTCACCACCAAGACGGTTTAATTCAGTGATGATCTCAGAAACTTTCATTTCTTTTCCATTTAATGTTTTAGGAACACCAGCTTCAAATGTCATAGTAACTTCTGTATCTTTATCTGGAGCGTTTTCTGGAGCTACTCCTAAAACAAGCATGTTGTCGTAGTTTGGTGCTAAAGAAGGATCTTCTAATTCAAGACCTTCGTGACTGATATGCCATAAGTTACGGTCACGGCTGTAGCTGTGGCTTGCGTCAAATGGAAGGTGGATTCCGTGTGCTTCACAGAATTCGATCTCATCTTCACGAGACTGCATTGTCCATACATCTGTCATACGCCATGGAGCAATGATCTTGATGTCTGGAGCTAATGCTTTGATACCAAGTTCAAAACGGATCTGGTCATTTCCTTTTCCTGTGGCACCGTGGCAGATTGCAACAGCATTTTCTTTTCTGGCGATTTCAACTAATTTCTTAGCGATTGCTGGACGAGCCATAGATGTTCCAAGAAGATACTGATGTTCGTATACAGCACCAGCCTGTACGCATGGCATGATATAGTTATCGCAGAAATCATCAACGATATCTTCGATATATAATTTAGATGCTCCGGATAATTTTGCTCTTTCATCAAGTCCATCTAATTCGTTACCCTGTCCACAGTTAACACAGCAACAGATAACTTCATAGTCAAATGTTTCCTTAAGCCAAGGAATCAGAGCTGTAGTATCAAGACCTCCGGAATATGCTAAAACAACTTTTTCTTTCATGAAATAAATCCTCCTAAGTGTATATTGACGGGATGTTTTCCTATTATATATAGGATCTGATATTGAAAATCCCGTATGTTCATATAAATATTTGCTTGTTTACTAATATACGTTATATTTACATCTTTTGCAAGGATTATTTTCGAAAATAATGAATATTTATAATATAAAAATGAATAAAATGAAAAATAATTGCATATTTATACAAAACTATTGCATATTTTAAAATTCAGTTGTATACTTATGAACAATGATTAAAAAAATAACCTACATTATAAAGAGAAGGACAAGGAGATTAACATGATCAAAGCAGGAATCATTGGATCCACAGGTTACGCAGGACAAGAACTTGTAAGAATCCTTACACAGCATAAAGATGCAGAGGTTGTATGGTATGGATCCAGAAGTTATATAGACCAGAAATATTATGAAGTATTTAGAAATATGTTCCAGATCGTCGACGATAAATGTTTAGATGATAATATGGATGAGCTTGCATCTAAAGTGGATGTGATCTTTACAGCAACACCACAGGGGCTTTGTAGTTCTTTAGTATCAGAAGAAATCTTATCTAAAGTTAAGATTATTGATCTAAGTGCAGACTTCCGTATCAAAGATGTAAATCGATATGAAGAATGGTATGGAATCAAACATCAGAGCCCAGAATTTATCGATGAAGCAGTTTATGGACTTTGCGAGATCAATCGTGAAGATATCAAGAAAGCACGATTGATCGCTAACCCAGGATGCTATCCAACATGTTCTACATTATCCATTTATCCAATGGCAAAAGAAGGACTGATCGAGATGAACAGTGTGATCATTGATGCTAAATCAGGAACTTCCGGAGCTGGACGAGGGGCGAAAGTTAATAACTTATATTGTGAAGTAAATGAAAATATCAAGGCATACGGAGTTGCAACTCACAGACATACGCCAGAGATCGAAGATCAGTTAAGCTATGCATCTGGAGAAGAAGTATTATTAAACTTCACACCACATTTAATTCCAATGAACCGTGGAATTTTAGTGACAGCATATGCAACACTTAAGAAAGATGTAAGTTACGAAGAAGTGAAAGCAATTTATGATACCTATTATAAAGATGAGAAATTTGTCAGAGTTTTAGACAAAGATGTCTGCCCTGAGACAAGATGGGTAGAGGGAAGTAACTATGTGGATGTCAACTTTAAGATCGATAAACGTACAAACCGTATTATCATGATGGGTGCCATGGATAACCTTGTAAAAGGTGCAGCTGGACAGGCCGTACAGAACATGAATCTTATGTTTGGATTAAAAGAAACTGAAGGATTAGAATTAGTACCAATGTTCCCATAGAGCTTTGGTAAGGAAGGACTAGAATTATGAAGATCATCAATGCCGGAGTAACAGCTCCAAAAGGTTTTAAATGTGCAGGACTTCGTGCTGGAGTGAAACCAGGGAAGACAAATAAAGATATGGCAATGATCGTAAGTGAAGTGCCAGCAAAGATTGCAGGAACATTTACAAAGAACATTGTAAAAGCGGCTCCAGTTTTATGGGGAAAGAAGATCGTAGAAGAACAAGAAGCAGTTAGAGCAGTGGTAATTAATACAGGAATTGCCAATGCATGTACGGGTGCACAAGGATATGAGAATGTAGTAACAGAAGCAAAAGAAGTAGCGAAATTGTTAGATATTAAACCAGAGGAAGTTGTCGTAGGTTCCACAGGAGTTATCGGACAGCAGCTGCCAATGGATGTGATCAAAGAAGGGATCAAGAAGTTAGTTCCAGAATTAAAAGCAGACAGACAAAGTGAAGAAGATGCATCCTGGGCTATCCTTACAACCGATACAAAACCAAAAGAAGCGGCAGTAGAAGTAGAGATTGATGGAAAGACAGTTACAATTGCAGGTATGTGCAAAGGTTCTGGAATGATCCACCCAAACATGGGAACAATGCTTGGATTTATCACTACAGATGCAGCAATCGATAAAGCTTTATTATTAGAACTGCAGAGGGAACTCATTGAAGATACATTCAATATGGTATCAGTTGATGGAGATACATCTACAAATGATACAGTTTTTGTATTTGCAAATGGAATGGCAGAAAATAAAGAAATTACAGAAAAAGATGCAGACTATGAAGCATTCAGAGAAGGATTATTATATGTTAACCAGTCTCTTGCAAAACAGATCGCAGGGGATGGAGAAGGATGTACACGTTTATTTGAAGTTCATGTAGCTGGTGCAGACTCCAAAGAAAATGCGAAGATCTTAAGCAAATCTGTCGTAACATCAAGTCTTACAAAAGCAGCAATTTACGGAAAAGATGCAAACTGGGGAAGAATTCTTTGTGCACTTGGCTATGCTGGAGTTGATTTTGATCCAGTCAAGGTTGATATTAGTTTAAAAAGTGCGGATGGTGTGATCGAGATCGTAAAAGACGGAATTGCAACAGATTATTCTGAAGATGAGGCAACGAAAGTATTATCTGCAGATGCAGTGACAGCAGATATTGATGTTCATAATGGAGTGTTTGAAGCAACTGCATGGGGATGTGATCTGACACACGATTATGTAACAATTAATGCAGATTACCGATCATAAGAATAAGATTATTATAGATAGAAGACAAAATAAAAGGCATAAAAGCAGACAACTATGAAAGGAAGAATCAATGGAACAGATGAGAAATGAAATTAACGAATTGATCGAGCAGTCAAAACAAAAAGCAAAAGTATTAACAGAGGCATTACCATATATCCGTCGTTTCAATAACTGTTACGTTGTTGTAAAATACGGTGGAAGCGCTATGAAAGACAAGAATCTTCAAAAAAGCGTGATCAGAGATGTTGCGTTATTAAAATTAGTAGGTATGAAGCCGATCATCGTACATGGTGGTGGAAAAGAGATCAGTAAATGGGTTCGTATGTCAGGAAAAGAACCAGAATTTTACCATGGACTTCGTGTGACAGATAAAGAGACAATGGAAGTTGCTGAAATGGTATTATTTAAAGTCAATCAGGAACTGGTAGCCATGATGGCAGAAGTTGGGGTTAAAGCCGTAGGTCTTTCTGGAAAAGATGCTGAAATGATCCGTGTAAAGAAAAAAGAAATGCCTGGAAAAGATCTTGGATATGTCGGTGAGGTTAAGAGTGTCGATACAACACTTCTTGAAGCATTGATCGAAGATGATTTTGTACCAGTTATTTCCCCAATTGGTTTAGGAGATAACTATGAACCATATAATATTAATGCGGATGACACAGCATGTGCAGTTGCAGAAGCATTGAATGCAGAAAAACTGGTATTCTTAACTGATATCGAAGGGGTATTCGTAGATCCAGAAGATAAATCAACATTGATCTCTGAGATGGATCTTAAACAGGCAAAAGAATTTATCGATAACGGAGTTGTTGGAGGAGGAATGCTTCCAAAACTTAAGAACTGTATTGAAGCGATCGAAGGTGGAGTATCCAGAGTCCATATCTTAGACGGACGTTTAACAAACTGTCTGTTACTGGAATTCTTCACAGAAAAAGGTATTGGAACAGCCATCTTAAAAGAACCATTATTTGATAAACCATTATTCAACGAAGAAGATGAGGAAGGATGTTAAGATGAAAACGCAGCAGGAATATATTGAGCAGGGAGAACAGTATATCTTAAAGACATACAATCGTTTTCCAGTTGTATTAGAAAAAGGTGAAGGTGTCTATTTATATGATGCTGACCAGAAGAAATATCTGGATTTTGGTGCAGGAATTGCTGTATTTGCATTAGGATATGGAAATGAAGCATACAATCAGGCATTAAAAGACCAGATTGATAAATTGATCCATACATCAAACTTATATTACAATATTCCAGCAGTAGAAGCTGCAAAGAAGATTGTCGATGCTTCAGGGCTTAAAAAAGTGTTCTTTACAAACAGTGGAACAGAAGCAATCGAAGGTGCGTTAAAAGTTGCAAGAAAATATGCATATAATAAAGACGATTCCAAAGATTATGAATTTATCGCAATGAATCATTCATTCCATGGAAGAAGTCAGGGAGCTTTATCAGTGACTGGTAACAGTCATTATCAGGATGGATTTGTTCCAAAAGAATTTCGTGCTGTATTTGCAGAATTCAATAACTTAGAAGATGTTGTATCAAAGATCACAGATAAAACTTGTGGAATCATATGTGAAGTTGTTCAGGGTGAAGGTGGAATTTTCCCAGCAGATAAAGAATTCTTAGAGGGACTTCGTAAAGTCTGTGATGAGAAAGATATCTTACTGATCTTTGATGAGATTCAGTGTGGAATGGGACGCTGTGGATCCTTGTTTGCACATGATCTTTATGGAGTAAAACCGGATGTCTTAACACTTGCAAAAGCGCTTGGATGTGGTGTCCCTGTTGGGGCATTTGTTGTAGGTGAAAAGGCTGATGGGGCTTTAGTGCCAGGTGATCATGGAACAACATATGGTGGAAATCCATTTGCAGCAGCGGCGATTAATGCAGTATTTGACCAGTTTGAGAAGTTACAGGTTCCAGAACATGCAAAAGAAATTGGTACTTATCTATGGGATAAGTTAGAAGAGTTAAAAGAAAAGCATGATTGTATTACAGGGCATCGCGGAATTGCTTTAATGCAAGGACTTGAATTTAATGCAGATCATCCAGTTGGAGATATCGTTAAGAAAGCACTGGAGAAAGGATTGATCATAATTTCTGCAGGAAATAATGTCATTCGTTTTGTACCGCCGCTTGTGATTGAAAAAGAACATGTAGATGAGATGATTTCTATTTTAGAAGATTGTATCGCATAGAATGTATAAAAAAGACCTCTATGGAAAAACTATCCGTAAAAAGATAGTTTTTCATGGAGGTTTTTATATGTTTGGATTGATCATTGCATTGATTTCGGGAGCTTTAATGAGTATTCAAGGTGTATTTAACACAGAAGTAACAAAACAAAGCAGTACATGGACAACGAGTACATTTGTACAGGCAACAGGATTTCTTGCATGTTTGTTAATCTGGTTGATCGCTGAGAGGGAGCAAAGTTTTACGATGCTTTTAAAGGTCAGCCCCAGATACCTTTTATTAGGAGGAGTGATCGGAGCTGCAATCACATTTACAGTGATCAAAAGTGTGGCAAGTTTAGGACCTGCACAGTCAGCAATGCTGATCGTCGCATCACAAAGTGTTGTTTCTTATCTGATCGAGGTTTTCGGTCTGTTTGGTGTGGAAAAAACAGGTTTTGCATGGGTAAAGCTTTTAGGAGTGGTTTTGTTTGTCACAGGATTGATAATATTTAAATGGAAATCATAAATATCTCTTGTAAAGTATTATAATTTTCGTTAAAATAGAAGTTAGATTTACATGTTCCAGACTCTTTGCATAAGACCGGGAGGTTTATGTTGTTTAGGAGAGTTAAAGTGATAACCATTTTGCTGATGGTTTTTATGATGTCCATTGGATGCAGCCGCAGGAAGGAAGTATCGATAGAACCAAAGAAGGAGACAAAGACAACGGCTGAGAAGTCTTCTTCTAAGGAAACTATTTATGTCTATGTATGTGGAGAAGTAAAACATCCGGGAGTTTATCGTTTTTCGAAAGGTGAACGTATTGTTTCTGCTGTGAAAGCAGCTGGTGGACTAACTAAGAAGGCTTCAGCGGAGAGTATTAATCAGGCAGAGAAGATGAAAGACGGGCAGCAGATAACGATTCCGTCAAAGAAACAGACAGCGAAGAATGAAGGATCTGATTCCAAAGCAGTGCAATCTTCCTCTGGAAAGATCAATATCAATACTGCAGGCGTCAAGGAGTTGATGACGCTTTCAGGGATAGGGGAAGCGAAGGCTTCTGATATTATCTCTTATCGAGAGGAACATGGCCCTTTTTCTGATATTTCAGATATTATGAAGATTCAGGGAATTAAAGAGGGGATATATCATAAGATCAAAGACAAGATAACAATATAATTTTAGAGGTGGAAAAATGAGGAAGGTCTTAGTTGTTGATGATGAAAAACTAATCGTGAAGGGCATCAAATTCAGTCTGGAACAAGATGAGATGCAGGTAGATTGTGCTTATGATGGAGAAGAAGCATTAGAGAAAGCCAAAGAGAATCAATATGATATTATTCTTCTTGATGTAATGCTTCCAGGACTGACTGGGTTTGAGGTTTGTCAGGCAATTCGTGAATTCTCTAGCGTCCCGATCATTATGTTGACGGCTAAGGGAGAAGATATGGATAAGATCCTTGGCCTTGAATATGGGGCAGATGATTATATCACAAAGCCATTTAATATTCTGGAAGTAAAGGCAAGGATCAAAGCAATCTTACGTCGAAGCGCACATCACGATGTGAAAGAAGAAGAATCAGCCAAGGTTGTAGAATGCAGAGGATTAAAGATTGATTGCGAAAGCCGCAGAGTTCATATTCATGGGAAGGAAGTAAATCTAACGGCGAAAGAATTTGACTTGTTAGAGTTACTGGTATTTCATCCAAACAAAGTATACAGCAGAGAGGATTTGTTGAATACAGTATGGGGATATGATTATCCGGGGGATGCAAGAACGGTTGATGTGCATATCCGAAGATTGAGAGAGAAGATCGAAGTGAATCCGGGAGTACCGGACTATGTACATACAAAGTGGGGGGTAGGTTACTATTTTCAGTCCTAAGAAGAACAGATTTGCCTTTTTACATAGTATGCAGTTCTTTATTTTCTTGTCAGTTTTCCTTCTGACGACATTGACATCAGTTTTATTTAGTAAGTTGTTAAATGATGGATATCGTCAGAAAACATATGACCAGAAAGTGGATAGTGTGGTCAGTCAGTGTAGCTGGCTTGGTGATCAGGCAGTTGGAGTCGATTTTCATTTAGATGATGGCTCCAACTCTCTTTCTAATCAGATTGATGAACTTGCAGCAAGTATGAATGGGCGGATCATCGTAATTAAGAATAATTATAAGATCATCAAGGATACTCATACAGATTTTCAGTCTAGATTCTTTTTAAATGATAATGTATTGGATGTTATGGATGGAAAGAAGACAAGGATTGTATCAGAGAGTGGAAAGTATATCGAAGTGATGGTTCCGATCGTATCAAAAGCTGGAAAGCAGAATCATATCCTGGGAGCTGTGCAGGCGACTGTGCCATCTGAGGATATGATGGGAGCAGTTACGGAGATGGAGCATCGCAGGAATATGCTGCTGGTAGCATGTATCATCTGTGGATTATCAATGGCAATGATCATCAGTTATCTGCTGACGAGAGATTTAAAGAAGATTCAGAGAGATGTTGATTTTATTGCGGCTGGTCATGAAGATGAATCTATTGAAGAGACAGGATTCCTAGAAGTACGCAGTATTGTGCAGCGTTTTAATGAGATTCTTGGAAGAATGCAGACGTTGGAAGATTCAAGACAGGAGTTTGTATCGAATGTATCGCATGAGTTAAAGACACCAATGACATCGATGAAAGTTCTTGCAGATTCCTTAATTCAGCAGGGAGATCAGGTTCCGGCTGAATTATATCGAGAATTCATGCAGGATATCGTTGCTGAGATCGATCGTGAGAACGTGATCATTTCAGATTTGTTATCTCTGGTGAAACTAGACAAGAAAGCAGCGCAGCTTCAGATCACAACAGTAAGTATCAATGAATTGTTGGAGATTATCATGAAGCGTTTAAAACCATTGGCTCTGCAGCGTAATATCGAATTGATCTTTGAAAGTTTTCGTCCAGTAACAGCAGAGATTGATGAAGTGAAGTTGTCTTTAGGGCTTACGAATCTGATCGAGAATGGTATCAAGTATAACAAAGATGATGGGTGGATCCGCGTGACACTGAATGCAGATCATAAGTATTTTTATGTGAAAGTTGCAGATTCTGGTGTTGGAATTCCTGAGGATTGCCAGGATCAGGTATTTGATCGTTTTTATCGCGTGGATAAAGCAAGATCAAGAGATACTGGAGGCACAGGACTTGGATTAGCGATCACAAAGAGCGTTGTTTCTCTTCATAATGGAGAGATTAAGTTATACAGTAAGGTTGGTGAAGGAACAACATTTACACTTAGAATTCCATTAAAGTATAAAGGCTAGGAGGAAGAGATGAAGAAAAGAAAATTATGCATGATCTTTTTGCTTTGTCTGGCTTTGATGACTTTAGTGGCAGGATGCCGGTCAAAAAAAGAAACCAATGACCAAGGCAATCAAAAAGGAACAGCAATTTACTATACTAATAATGATGTTACAAAATTGATCATGAAGAAAGAAAATGTGAAGCTTGAAGGGAATCAGCAGCAGAAAGTGAAGATTTTATTAAAGAAACTTCAACAGACTCCAAAGAGTAATAAGATACGCTCAGTGATTCCAAAGAGAATTATGATCAATGGTGTATCAGTGAATACAAATATCGTTGAGATTGATTTTTCGACAGGGTATAAACGAATTTCAGAGAATAGAGATTTGATCTGCCGTGCTGGTATTGTATATACACTGACTCAGTTAAAAGATATCAATTATGTATCATTTTCAATTTCTGGAGAGCCAATGCTTGATACAGATGGTACAGCAATTGGTGCTCTTGGAAGAGATAGTTTTGTATTTGGTAAGTTGCCAATGAAATAATTTATGAAACAAAGACCGATGGTTCTTATATTTGCCGGAGTGTTATCCGGAACAGCCGTTGTATGGAATATTATGTCCATGACAGCGGCTTTTTATCTATTGACAGGTATTTGTCTGTTGGCGTCCTTGATTTTTAGTGATAGGCGTTATGGATGGGTTGTAGTTGGAATACTTGCAGGAATTTTATTATCGTTAGGTTTTAAGACTTCCATGAAACTTGATCTGATCCAGGTAAAGGAAAAGGCAACAGAATATACAATGGGAAGAGTTTTAGAAGTATCGAAAACAAAGAAGGGAAAGTTAGCAGTACTTTTAAAAAATAAAAATTTGGAGGGGAAGATCCTTTTATATACACCCGAGGATGAAAAGATCATTCCAGGAGATATTCTTCGGTTTCAAGGAGAATTAGAAGAATGGGAAGATGCAGCTAACCCTGGCCAATTTTCAAGCAGACATTATTATTTCAGTAAAGGAATTTACTATCATGTATATTCGAAAAATATTGAGATTGAAGGACATCAAAATATATATTTTCAGGAAAAGATCTTGCAATGTAGAGAGTACATGAAACATCAGTTAGAAATTCAATACAAAAATGAAGTAAGTGATTTCTTAAAGGGGATGTTAATAGGTGATAAAAATGGACTGAGTGATGAGGTTAAAGATGACTTTAAGGAAAGTGGATTAATTCATTTACTTGCGGTATCAGGACTTCATATATCGTTGGCAGGAAGAAGGGTATATAAATTGGTTCGCAAGTGGTGTGGAAATTTTGTAGTTGGTTCACTGGCAGGAATGACAGGTGCAGTGTTTTATTGTATTTTAACAGGTGGATCGGGATCGTCACTTCGTGCAGTGATGATGTTGGGTGTTTACTTCCTGTCAGAAATATTAGGAGAACACTATGATATGATGTCTGCAGGAGCTTTTGCAGGAATTGTCTTACTTATAATGTGTCCGTACAGAATCTATGATACGGGGTTTTTATATTCATTTACAGCAGTTTTTGTGATCGCAATCTATCAACTTGTTAAACCAAAGATGAAAGGTAAATATTATAAGTTGAAGGAATCTTTATCGTTTTGTATTTTTATCCAGATAGGGATGCTGCCATTGATCATATATTTTCAATATGAAGCTCCAGCTTTTTCTTTTCTTGCGAATGTAGCAGCAGTACCACTGGCAACGTGTGCTTTTACTTTAGCTTTTCTTTTGATTTTTTTGCCGTATACCGTATTTCATGAAGCAATCTCATGGATGATCCAAGGGGTTTTGTGGATTTCCAGACAGTCTTATGGGATGTTGACGATCGGACATGTACCATTTTTATGGGTACTCTTATTTTATTTTATGACCGGATTATGGATATGGAAGAAAAATGGACAAAATCGACATATCAGGATCAGTCTGGCTTATGTTATCATGATCATTTTGATATGGATTCCAATGGCAAGAAGAAAGAGTCTGGCATTTCTTGATGTTGGGCAGGGAGATTGTTTTGTAGCAGATACGAAGTCTGGGGCGATCATATTTGATGGTGGAAGCAGCAGTGAAGATCAGGTTGGAAGATATCGGATTCTTCCGTATATGAAATATCTGGGGTATCAGAAGATTCAGATTGCGGTGATCAGTCATATGGATATCGATCATTATTCTGGGATCAAGGAATTACTTGAGAGGGGGAAAATTAAGTATCTTGGGCTTCCAGAGATTCCAAAAGATGAGACAATGAAAAAGATCATAGGTATAGCGAAGAAACGAGGAACAACTATTTTTTATCTTTCAAGAGGAAGGCAGATCACTACAAAAGATGGAAGTTTGAAAGTGTTGCATCCTCAAAAGAACAGTCAGATGGAAAAGAATGCGGCATCGTTGGTAATGCAGGGAAAAATACTTGGATATCGGGTGCTGTTAACGGGAGATGTGGAAAAAGAAGGCGAAGAAGAACTATTATCAGAAGAATTGGAAAGAGCAGATATATTAAAAGCAGCACATCATGGGTCAAAAAATTCCACGAGTAATGAATTTTTACAAAAGGTTCAGCCGAAACAGACGGTCATCTCTTGTGGAAAACAAAATAGATATGGGCACCCACATTTAGAAACTATCCACAGACTACAGACATATCGCACAAAGATTTATAGAACAGATCGAAGTGGTGCGATTATTTTTTTCAAAAGAAGAGATGGTTGAAAATCTTCAAAAAAAAAGGTATACTATCAAAAGCTATAGAAAGAGATGCAAAGAATATGAAGAAAATATTAGAAGATATCAAGACAAATACATACGAACGTTTTTATCTATTCTACGGGGAAGAAAAATATATGATCTCCCAGATGAAAAACCAGTTAAAGAAAGCATTAGTTTCAGAAGATGATACGATGAACTATTCTTATTTTGAAGGAAAAAGGGCTGATGCGATAGAGATTATTGAACTTGCTAAAACACTGCCGTTTTTTAGTGATCATAGGTTTTTGATCTTGGATGAAACAGGACTTGGAAAGAAAAGTGATGATACGTTTATTGAAGGATTAAAGGAAGCCTCGGATACAAGTGTTGTGCTTTTTATAGAAGATAGTGTAGATAAGCGTTCAAAGATTTATAAATTTCTTTCGAAGGAAGGACATGCGGTATGTTTTGAATCTGCTGGAGATAAAGAATTATCCAGATGGCTGACCTCATTGCTTAAGAAAGAAGGAAAACAGATGTCATCTGCAACGATGCGAAGTTTTTTATATCGCTGTGGATCTGATATGTATACTTTAAAAAATGAATTAGAGAAATTGATCTCCTATGTTGGAGAGAGAGAAGAAATTACGATCCGTGATCTGGAAGAGTTGACATCTTCTCAGACGACAAATCAGATCTTTGTGATGCTTGAGGCAATTGCGAGAAAGCAAAGAGAAAAAGTATTGACACTATATTATGATCTGATCGAGTTAAAGGAATCACCATTTGGAATTCTGGCATTGTTAGTCAGACAGTGTAATCAGCTGCTTCAGGTGAAAGATTTAGATTGTCTTGGAAAGAGCAATGGGATGATCGCAAAGCAGATGAAAGTTCCAGCATTTGTTGCAGGAAAGTTAAAAGATCAAGCGAAAATGTTTTCAATGGATACACTCAGAGATATGATCGAAGCATGTGCAAAAACTGATGAATCAATTAAAACAGGAAAGATCAGTGACAGAGTTGGGGTAGAACTATTGTTGATCCAGTTCAGTCAGAAATAAATCAATCAATTTAAGACAGAAGAAGTCTAGTATAATAAAAATGATGAAAAAAAAGAAGCCTGACGGTGGCTTCTTTTTTTCGGGTTAATTTTATTAAAATTCGTTTCTTGATATCTGATTAAGCAATAGCGTTAACGGCTTTAGATAAACGAGCAATCTTTCTAGAAGCTGTATTCTTGTGGAAGATTCCTTTAGAAGTAGCTTTGCTGATTTCAGAAATGCAAGCTGTTAAAGCTTCAGAAGCTGCTGCTTTATCGTTAGCTGCGATTGCTGCTTCTACTTTTTTGATATATGTTTTAACTTTAGTTTTGATTGCTTTATTTCTTTCTGTTTTTGTGTTGATAACTTTGATTCTTTTTTTTGCTGATTTAATATTTGCCAAAGTGGGCACCTCCAATATGATAACTTAAATTTCTTTCTTTTCTTGAATCTTGTCTATAGCGAGACACGGTTAGCTATACACAAAACATACTGTTATATCTTATAGAAAATGATTGAATTTGTCAATATCTTTGGGGAAAAAATGTAATATTTTTTTAAATACAATCACATACTAGAGAAAAAAGGAGGAAAAATCAATGCAAAATCGTACAGATCTGGCACTGGAATTAAAAGAAGAGAAGAATATTGGCTCTGCACAGTCAGGAATTATCGTAAAGACAAGAATTGATACAACGAATCATATAAAAGAAACAAAGATCATCATCAAAAACAAAAAAGGGGAGGACTCTTTAGGAAAACCAAAGGGAACCTATATTACGATCGAAGCGAAAGATCTGTCGACAAACGATGGTAGTTTTCATAAAGAAATGAGTGAAGCATTGTTTTTAAATTTAAAGGAAATGTTAAACAAAAAGAAAAAAATACTGATCGCAGGACTTGGAAATGCTGATGTGACAGCGGATTCGTTAGGGCCTAAAGTTGTGAACAATCTATATATTACAAGACATTTGCAAAAAGAGGGGATTGGAAATTATCAATTTGAACTAAGTGCGATCGCACCGGGGGTTATGGCACAGACGGGAATTGAGACAAGTGAGATTTTAGAATCGTTAGCAGACCGGATAAAACCAGATGTTGTTATCGTGATCGATGCTCTGGCGGCCAGAAGTTATAGCAGGTTAAATAAAACGATTCAGATCAGCGATACGGGAATTGCACCGGGTTCAGGTGTTGGAAACCATAGGAATGAGATTACACAGCATACGATCGGTGTTCCAGTTCTTGCAATTGGTGTTCCAACGGTAATTTCTGTTCCAGCGATCATTCATGATGTTTTTGGAGAAAAATCTCTGGAAAATGTTTCTGAAAATATTGATGAAGAATTTATTTCCATGCATGTTACACCAAAAAATATTGATGAATCTATGAAACGGATCAGTTATACGATATCTGAAGGAATCAATCATTTACTGCATAATTAAAATATGAATGAATACAATGAAAGTATGGAGAAAAGAAAGAGATGGATATTGAGTATTGTGATCGGTTGTTTTCTGATCATTTTTTTCAGTCAGAAGATCAATGCGCAGGGAATGGTTTTAGAATTCATGGATCATTATTATCATGGAATCATGACAGGATTTTTTCCGGCAGTATCTAAGAAGGAAGTGACATTTTCGGGAAATATTCTATCGGACATGGTCCGTATGTATTATCAGGAAACAGTACCAATCTTACAATATCGCACAGATTATAAGGATAAAAAAGAAGAAGATCTGGTACAGCAAGATTATTATTTTCAGGATGATGAAACAACGGATGAGGTGGTAGAGGAGGTAAAAAAAGAAGAAAAGTTGTTTCATGCAAAAAAATGGGAAAATTCAAAATATTTAAGAAAATATATTTATCAGATCGACAGTACGACAATGGCGACAGAAAATGAGTTAAATGGAAAAGTTTTATTAAACACAAACTTAAAATTAAGGAAATCTGATGAACCGCAGATTTTAATTTATCATACACATGGGAGTGAGGCATACCGTGGCAGCAGGAAAGGAAGAAAATCAGATACTGTGATCGGTGTTGGAGATGTTTTAACGAAGAGATTGGAGCAAAAAAAAATCAAGGTTGTACATGATCGTAACATTTACGATGTAAAAAACGGAAAAGAGGAGCGATCCAAGGCTTATAATTATGCAGCAACTGCAATTGAAAAGAATCTAAAAAAATATCCATCCATTCAGGTTGTGATCGATCTGCACAGGGATGGAGTCAATGAATCGACAAAGCTTGTGACGAGACAAAATGGAAAGAGAATGGCGCAGATCATGTTTTTTAATGGAATGAGCCGTACAGCAACAAATGGAAATATCAAATATTTAAAGAATCCAAATAAGCAGACAAATCTTGCGTTCAGCCTGCAATTGCAAGCACAAGCTGCTTTGAAATACCCTGGATTTACACGAAAAATTTACGTAAAAGGATATCGTTATAATCTGCACTACAGAGGAAGAAGCTTGTTAGTGGAAGTTGGTGCGCAGAATAATACGTTATCAGAAGCAAAAGCGTCTATGAGTTTACTTGCTGAATTATTAAATAATGTGTTATACTAAAATGGAGTGTCTGAAAAGACATATGTACTTGAAATATAATTAGGAGGAACTTATGGCAATAGATCAGAGTAAAATACGAAATTTTTGTATTATCGCACATATAGATCACGGAAAATCAACATTAGCAGATCGAATCATTCAGATGACAGGAACATTAACGGATCGAGAGATGCAGGAGCAGGTTCTTGATAACATGGATCTTGAAAGAGAACGTGGGATTACGATCAAATCGCAGGCAGTACGAATTGTTTATAAAGCTGACGATGGGGAAGAATATATTTTTAACTTGATCGATACACCGGGGCACGTGGACTTTAATTATGAAGTATCACGAAGTCTTGCAGCATGTGAGGGAGCAATCCTTGTTGTCGATGCTGCACAGGGAATAGAGGCACAGACATTGGCAAATGTTTATCTTGCGATTGATCACGACTTAGAAGTTATGCCGGTTATCAACAAGATCGATCTTCCAAGTGCAGATCCAGAGCGTGTTAAAGCAGAAATTGAAGATGTGATCGGAATCGATGCAGAAGATGCACCTCAGATTTCTGCAAAAAGCGGACTAAATGTAGAACAGGTATTAAAGCAGATCGTAGAGAAGATTCCATCACCAGAGGGCGATAAGAATGCACCATTACAAGGATTGATCTTTGACAGTATGTATGATGCATATAAAGGAGTTATCATCTTTACAAGGATCAAAGAAGGAACGATCAAAGTTGGAACAAAGATGAAGATGATGGCAACTGGAGAGAGTGCAGAAGTTGTAGAAGTTGGTACATTTGGGGCAGGAAGATTCAATCCATGTGATGAACTGACAGCAGGGATGGTTGGATATGTTACAGCCAGCCTTAAAAATGTACAGGGAACCAGAGTTGGTGATACGATTACAGATGCAGATGATCCATGTGCTGAACCACTTCCAGGATACAAAAAAGTAAATCCTATGGTATATTGTGGACTATATCCAACAGATGGAGCAAAATATCCGGATTTAAGAGATGCATTAGAAAAATTACAGTTAAATGATGCAGCACTACAATTTGAAGCAGAGACATCCGTTGCGTTAGGATTTGGATTTAGATGTGGATTTCTTGGATTATTGCATTTAGAGATCATTCAGGAACGTTTGGAGAGAGAATATAACTTGGATCTTGTAACAACAGCACCAGGCGTTATTTACCGCGTATATAAGACGGATGGAAGTATGATCGAATTAACGAATCCATCCAATCTTCCAGATCCATCCGAGATCGACCATATGGAAGAACCGATCGTAACAGCAGAGATCATGGTAACTTCTGAGTTTGTTGGAGCGATCATGGGATTATGCCAGGAAAGACGAGGCGTATATCTTGGAATGGAGTATATGGAAGAGACAAGGGCATTACTTCGTTATGAACTTCCATTAAATGAAATTATTTATGATTTCTTTGATGCATTAAAATCACGTTCCAGAGGTTATGCATCCTTAGATTACGAAATGAAAGGATATCAGACATCAAGACTTGTAAAATTAGACATTTTGATCAACAAAGAAGAAGTTGATGCGCTTTCTTTTATTGTACATGAAGATACCGCGTATGAGCGTGGACGTAAGATGTGTACAAAATTAAAAGAAGAAATTCCAAGACATATGTTTGAAGTACCGATTCAGGCAGCGATTGGAAGTAAAGTCATTGCAAGAGAAACTGTCAAAGCAATGAGAAAAGACGTTCTTGCCAAATGTTACGGTGGAGATATCTCCCGTAAGAGAAAGCTGTTAGAGAAACAGAAGAAAGGAAAGAAACGAATGCGTCAGGTAGGAAATGTTGAAATTCCACAGGAAGCATTCATGAGTGTTCTGAAGTTAGATGAAGACTAATACGATCGAGCTTTATATTCATATTCCATTTTGTAAAAGTAAGTGCAGATATTGTGATTTCTGTTCCTTTCGGGCAGAGGAGGAAACGATCCATGCATACTTGGGGAAACTAAAAGAAGAACTGATTTTCTGGGGAAAGAAATTAGCAGCACGAGACGTTGTAACCGTCTTTATTGGAGGCGGAACGCCATCGTATCTTAGAAGAGAAGATATTCAAATAATTTGTGAAACTATATTTGAACATTTTCATATTTGTGAGGATGCTGAGATTACGATTGAAGCGAATCCAGGAACAGTAGATTTAAAAAAACTATGTACATATAGGGAAAATGGGATCAACAGGATTAGTTTTGGATTGCAGTCAACAGTGAAAGAAGAGTTGGAGTATCTGGGAAGAATTCATACCTATGAAGAATTTTTACAAAGTTTCGACTGGGCAAGACAAGCTGGATTTTTGAACATCAATGTTGACTTGATGAGTGCGGTGCCGAAACAAACATTAACTTCTTATGAAGAGAATTTAAGAAAAATAGCTAAACTTTCTCCAGAACATATTTCTGCGTATAGTCTGATCATTGAAGAGGGAACACCTTTTTACGAAGATAACAAGTTAGAGGAACTTCTCCCATCAGAAGAAGATGAAGTTTTAATGTATCGAATGACAGAAAAGATTTTAAACGAATATGGTTACGACAAATATGAGATTTCAAATTATGCAAAGCCAGGTTTTGAAAGCAGACATAATCTTGGGTATTGGTCCCATATTCCGTATTTGGGAGTGGGGCTTAATGCATCTTCGTATCTGGATGAGAAACGTTTTGAGAATCCCTCCGATATGAAAGACTATTTAGAGATTCAATCGTTCGGAGATGCATATGAAGGAGCCCGTTCGTTATCAGTTTATGAACAGATGGAAGAATTTATGTTTCTTGGACTTCGAAAGACGAAAGGCATTTCAAAGAAAGAGTTTATAGAGCGTTTTGGCTGTTCCATGGATTCTGTCTATGGAAAGCCATTGATAGAATCCATGAAACAAGGCATGATGAAAGAAGAAGGAGACCGAGTCTTTCTGACACAAGATGGTACTTTAGTCAGTAATCAGGTCTTATGTGAATTTTTATTTGACAAGGAAGTTTAAGGATACAAGTTTATCAAAGATCCATTAATTTTTTTAGATTGATCTGCCCCCAGCCCTGATGGTGTCTGGGGGTTTTTAATTTGTCGCAGTTTTTTCGAAGTTTCATTTTTATATCCTTATTGGTGTAAAAAGGATATTTTTCGAGTAAGAGAGCAAGAGAACCAGAGACGACAGGGGTTGCCATGGAAGTACCACTTTTGATGGTATAGCGGTTATTTAAGGAACACGAAAAAATATTTGTTCCAGGGGCAACAACATCCGGCTTCATAACGCAGGATGTTGTGGGACCGCGTCCGGAATATCCTGAAGAGAAGTGTTTTCTTCCGATCATTTGAAAATTATCGTCGCTGGAACCAACAGTGATGATTTTTGGACTATTTCCAGGAATTGAAATACTGTATGGTTTTGGACCATGGTTTCCGCCGGCAATACAAACAATAAGACCATCATCCCATAGGGCATTGACATGTTTTAATAGTTCTTTGGAGGCTGAATTATCCTCGGAACCAGGACTTCCTATTGAGATGTTAACGATACGGATCTGATAGGAGCGATGATGCTCATGAATCCAGTCAAGACCCTGTAAGAAGGCGCTTTGAACACCGTTCCCTGAGGCATCTAGTACTTTTAAAGAAACGATATGGGATTTTGGAGCAATCCCCAAATAATCGGAACCAAATGTTGCAGAGGAAGCAGCGATGCCGGTAATATGAGTCCCATGTCCATTATCGTCATAGCTGAAAGATTTGGAATGAACAAAATCTACAAATTTGGCGATCCGTGTGGAATGTGGAGAGAAATCTTTATGTGGGAAAAGGCCAGTATCAAGATAAGCAATACCGATACCTTCTCCAAGAAAACCATGCTGATGGGCAAAATCAGCATGGATTTGTTTTGAAACAGAAATCTGCATGGAAAGTTGCCTTTCATACTTTATATTATTAGAATACGCAGAATAAAAGATGAGTGGAACAAGAAAAAGGCCCTCTGCAGGACCTTTTAATGTAAAAATATTTAGTTAAATCCGATAAATCTACGAGCTGCTTTATACATAGCAATCGTAGCTTTTCTTCCAACATATCCAGGCAGATTTACTGCACAGCTTGTAATATTATGACGGATCTTACGATACAGACGTTTGTCACTGTCATATAAATATTTCCATAATTCTTTTCGCATCTTTAAATGTTCTTTCTGTCCAGATTTTACAGAGATCACGGAAGAAATACACATGATAATGGAAAGATAATGTCTCATATAACGTTCTAATGGCTTACTTACAAGATTAAACTGAGTCATATAATCAATCATGATATAAGTAACTTTAAACTGCTGGTCGATACGTTTGATCATATTTGTCTCATTGACAGACTGATCATCACGTCCAATGAAATAACGATAGAAGTTAACATCCAGATAATACATTGTTTTTACATATGGAAGAGGTTTGAATACATAAATATTATCCACATAGAATGTATGCTCTGGAAGCTCTAGATTGCATTCACGAAGCAGTGCAGTACGATAAATGACAGAGTGCATTAAAATATACTGGCTGACAGGAAAACGTCCAACATCATCCCAGCAAAAGATCTGATCTTTTGGGATTGCATGACGATAATGAATAACAGTTTTTTTCTTGGCTCCCTGTTTTTCATATACATAGTTAGAAAGCAGCATATCAAGGACAGTTCCCTGTTTGTAGAAATTCGCAAGAGTATCAAGGATTTCTCCATAAGCATATTCATTTACCCAGTCGTCACTATCAACAACTTTCAGGTAAATACCCGTGGCATTTTTGATTCCTGTATTCACTGCACCACCATGCCCTTTATTTTCCTGGTGAATTGCACGGCAGATGTCAGGATATTTTTTTTCATATTCATCTGCGATCGCAGCAGTGTTATCGGAAGATCCGTCATTAACGATCAGAATCTCTACCTGATCACCACCTGGTAATAAGGTGTCAATGCAGTGTCTCATATATTCCTGAGAGTTGTAGCAAGGTACAACAAAGGATATTAATTTCATAAAAACCTCCTGTTTTTCAATACGGTTAACGTTATTATTATATATGTTTTTTTACAAATTAGCAAAGAGTTTCCCATTCTTCATAAAGTTCTTCCAAAGAAGAAGCGATGGAAGCCTGCTCATTGCTGAGTTCCATTAATTTCGCAGGATCAGAAGCATTTTCAGGTAAAGACATAGCTTCTGAAAGTTCTTCTTGTTTCGTTTCCAACTCTGTGATCTGCTCTTCGACTTTTTTAAGACGATTTTCTTTTTTTCTCTGTTTGGCTTGTTCTTCTTTTTGCTGTTTCCAATCGAGTTTGGATTCTGTATCAACAGAAACGGAGGAAGCAGTAGAAGAAGTAAGAGATGCCTTTTCTTTTTCCTTCTGAGCAATATAATCCTGATAATTTCCAGGATAAGAAGTTAATCCATGATCAGAGATTTCCAAGATTCGTGTTGCAGTTTTATTGATAAAATAACGATCATGTGAAACATAAAGGATCGTTCCAGTATAAGCATTCATTGCAGATTCCAGAATCTCCTTAGACTGAATATCTAAATGGTTTGTAGGCTCATCAAGAATCAGAAAATTCGCATGAGACAGCATTAATTTTGCAAGAGAAACACGTCCTTTTTCTCCACCGCTTAAAGAGGAGATCGGGCGGAAAACGTCTTCTCCATAAAATAAAAATGCAGCCAAAGTATTGCGAATCTTTGTGTTATTAAGATCTGGATAAGCATCTGAAATTTCATCAAAAATCGTTTTGGAATCATCTAAGTTATCTTGTGCCTGGTCATAGTATCCAATGGAAACTCCAGCTCCAAGGCTGATCGTACCGCCATTATTGCTGATCTTTTTGCAAATGATCTTTAACAGTGTTGTTTTACCAGTTCCGTTTGGTCCGATCAGGGCAACGCGTTCTTCACGAAAAATATCAGCACTTAATCCATGGAATAATGATTTGTTTCCAAAAGATTTGGATACATCTTTTAAAGTCAGAACATCATTCCCACTGATGATCTCTGGTTCAATGCTAAGACGCATATCAGCATTATATTCCGTAGGTTTCTCCAATACATCAATCTTATTTAAAGCTTTTTCACGGCTTTCGGCACGTTTGATTGATTTTTCACGATTGAACTGTTTTAATTTTTTGATAACTTCTTGTTGATGTTTGATCTCTTGTTGCTGATGTTTGTATTCTTTTAAACGGATTGCTTTGATCTGATCACGTTTTTCGATAAATGTTGTATAATTTCCATCAAACAGCATGGAGTGTCCTTGGTCAATCTCCATGACCTTATTGACAATTTTATCAAGAAAATAGCGGTCATGAGATACGATGATCACAGCTCCTTTGTAATGAGACAGGTAATTTTCAAGCCACTTTATGGAATCAACATCCAAGTGGTTTGTTGGTTCGTCAAGAAGCAGAATATCAGGATTTTTAAGCAGTAACTTACCAAGAGCAACACGAGTTCTTTGACCTCCAGATAAAGTGTTGATCTCTTTTGTGAAATCTTCTTCAGAAAAGCCAAGTCCTTTTAAGATTCCTGTGATCTCACTTTTGTATGCAAAACCATTTAATTGCTCAAATCTATGAGTAGCATTTGTATACTGATTCATTTTTTGTTCTAGTGCATCACCGGTCAGATGTTTCATTTCCTGTTCATAGGTACGCATCTGTTCATCTAATTCAATGACTTCTTTTTTGACGGAAAGAAGTTCATCAAAAATTGTATGGTGGAATGTATGATCTTGATGTTGGGCAAGATAGCCAATGCTTGCGTCTTTCTTTAAAGAAATTTCACCTTCATCATAAGAGATTTCACCAATCAATATTTTTAAAAGTGTCGATTTTCCGGCACCGTTATATCCGATGATCGCCAGCCGGTCGTTTTCATTTAAGTGAAATGAGATATTCTGCAAGACTGGTTTTTCGACAAATGTTTTGCAGATATTCTGGCATGATAATATCATTAAGATACCCCTTTCAAATTTTTTATTATAGACATTATGTCTCAGAATACCATATTTTTTGAAAAAATGAAATATTTTCATGACGGAAAGATTGACAGTTATTAGACAATCTTATATAATTATAAGCGAAATAAAGATTTTGGAGGAATAAAATGGCAAACTCAGATAAGAATATTTCCTCAGCAGTTATCAAACGACTTCCTAGGTATTTCAGATATTTAGGAGCGTTAAAAGCGAAGAATATTACAAGAATCTCTTCAAAAGAATTAAGTGAACAGATGATGGTAACAGCATCGCAGATTCGTCAGGATCTTAACAATTTTGGTGGATTTGGGCAGCAGGGATACGGATATAATGTAGATAATCTGTATACAGAGATTGGTAAGATCTTAGGTCTGGATAAGAGAAATGACATGATCATTGTTGGAGCCGGAAATCTTGGACAGGCCCTTGCGAATTATCAGTCTTTTAATGAAGATTATGGATACAAAGTCATGGCACTTTTTGATGTGAATCCAAAGCTAATCGGAATTTCTGTCCGTGGAGTGAAAGTTCTTGATACAGATGAACTAGAGAACTTTATCAAAACACATGGAATTAAGATTGCTGCACTGACAATTCCGAAGGATCAGGCACCTGCGATCGCAAAGAAGATGGCAGAATGGGGAATTAAAGGATTCTGGAATTTTGCACCGATCGATCTTCATTTACCAGATAATGTTACAGTAGAGAATGTACATTTAGCAGAAAGTCTGATGACATTAACATACAATGTCCACAATCGTGAAGAGAGTGAGAACGAATAGCAGGTAAGAAGATGATTGCTGGAATAGGAACAGATCTCGTAGAGATATACCGGATAGAAGAGATGATTCTTCGAGGAAGACATCTTTCAAGAATTTTTACGACAACTGAATTAGCATATGCAAAAGACAATGCTACGACTTTAGCTGGCAATTTTGCTGTAAAAGAAGCCGTTTCCAAAGTATTTGGAACCGGCTTTTTCGGTGTGGAACCATATGAGATTGAAGTGTTGAGAAATGAATCAGGTGCGCCATATGTCAAATTATATGGAAAGGCGAAAGAGATAGCAAAAGATAAACAAGTTTCAAGAATTCATGTATCGATCACGAATACAAGAGAATTTGCACAAGCTTTTGCGATAGGAGAATGCGTATGAGATATGTATTAAAGAATCAGGAGATGCAAACGGTCGATCATGAGACGATTCATGGAATAGGAATTCCGGGACTTGTATTGATGGAAAGAGCATCTAAAGCAGTTGCAGATAAGGCTGCACAGATAGCAGATCATTCACAGAGGATCTTGATCATTTCAGGAATTGGCAATAATGGAGGAGATGCACTTGCTTGTACGAGAATTTTATTGGAGCAGGATTATTTAGTGGATTATATGATCGTTGGTAATATAGAAAAAGCTTCAGCAGATCTGAAATTGCAGCTTCAGATACTTAAGAATCTAGGCTATTTTCCGATAGATTGTGAAGATGTAAATTTTCATGAATATGATCTTTTGATCGAAGGGATTTTTGGAGTTGGACTTTCTAGAGAAGTTGGTGGTGTTTATAAAGAAGTCATTGAACGGATCAATGCATGTGGTAAGCCTGTGATCGCAATTGATATTCCATCTGGAATCAGTGGAGATAGTGGAAAGATTCTTGGATGTGCAGTGCATGCGTCATCAACAGTTACATTTGGTGGATATAAAAGAGGTCATTTATTATATCCAGGACGAGAATATTGTGGAGATATTAAACTGGTATCCATAGGATTTCATAACCAGACGATCAAAAAGTATGCGACAGGATATATATTAGAGGAAAGTGATCATTTAATGCCAGAAAGAAAAGCATATTCCAATAAAGGAAGCTATGGGAAGATTTTGATCATTGCTGGAAATGAAACAATGTCAGGAGCTGCATGTTTTGCAGCAGAAGCAGCACTTCGGATGGGTGCAGGACTTGTGAAAGTGCTTTCTGATGCTGGAAATCGTCAGATTTTACAGACAAGACTTCCAGAAATTTTATTTGGAGAACGAAAAGATTTAGAAGAATCTTTAGAATGGTGTGATTGTATCTTGTTTGGCCCAGGAGTTGGTGTCAGTGAAGAAATGAAAGAAATGCTAGAGATGGTTTTGAAAAAAGGGAAAAAACCATTGGTCATTGATGCGGACGGATTAAATATAATCAGTAGATTTAACATGAAAATTGATTATCCATATGGGACGATCATGACTCCACATTTGATGGAGGCAGCAAGATTGATGTCATGTGATATCACACAGATCAAAGAAGATCTATGTCAGAGTGCACAAGATCTTGCAGAGAAATATCATTGTACAGCTGTTTTAAAAGATGCAACAACTATCGTTGCACGAGAAGATGATTTGGTGTATATTAATCAAAGCGGAAATGATGGAATGGCGACTGGAGGAAGTGGAGATGTTCTTGCGGGAATGATCACAGGCCTTTTGGGGGAAGGATTATCTGTTCATGAGGCAGCAGTTCACGGAGTTTATCTTCACGGTCTTGCAGGAGATCATGCAAAGCATGATCTGGGCGCTTACAGCATGATCGCATCAGATATTATTGCTCATATAAAGGACGTTACAGGAGGAAATTATGAACCAGTACTATAGAGTGCATGCAGTGATTGATCTGGATGCAATCTGTCATAATATAAGAGAAGTAAAACGTGTAGTTGGAGAAGGTGTGAAAGTAATGCCAGTGATCAAAGCTGACGGATACGGACACGGAGCAGTTCCAATTGCAAAAGAATTAAATAAGATCGGAGTTGATGCATTTGCCGTTGCGATCCTGGAAGAAGGGATCACACTTCGAAACAATGGGATCAGACAGCCGATCTTGATTTTAGGATACACATCAGAATATCAGTACAGCTCATTGATTCAGTATGAGATCGAGCCAACCGTATTCTGCTATGAGATGGCAGAATCCTTATCAAAGATCGCGCAGGCACTAGGTAAAGATGCGAAGATTCATATTAAACTGGATACAGGAATGAACCGTATCGGATTTAAACCAACCAAAGAATCTGTAGATATCATAGAGAAGATTGCCAAATTACCAAATATCAAGATTCAGGGAATCTTTACACATTTTGCATGTGCAGACGAGGCGGATAAAACAGAAACTTATGAGCAGGAACGAAAATATGATCAGTTTATTACGTGGCTTGAGGAAAGAGATATCTATATTCCGATTAAACATGTATCAAATAGTGCATCGATCATTGATCTGGATGGATTTAGAAAAGATATGGTACGCTCAGGAATCATTACTTATGGATTATATCCATCAGAAGAAGTTTCAAAAGATGTATTGGATTTAAGACCAGCGATGGAATTAAAGACACACATTGTATATATCAAAGAAGTGGAAGCAGGAGAAGGAATCAGCTACAATCACACATATGTAACTGATAAGAAGACAAAGATCGCAACCATTCCGGTAGGATATGCAGACGGATACCCAAGAGCACTCTCTTCCAAAGGAAAAGTATTGATCCGTGGACAGTATGCACCGATCATTGGAAGGATCTGTATGGATCAGTTTATGGTTGACGTGACAGATATTGAAGGTGTATCTGTGATGGATGAAGTAACTTTAGTCGGACATGATGGCAATAAAATGTTGACCGTAGAAGAAGTTGCAAATGAAGCAGGATCTTTTAATTATGAATTTGTCTGTGGAATAGGAAAACGTGTTCCACGAGTATATATTCGAAACGGAGAGATGAAAGAAACAGAATATTTTGAAAAATAAGGAATACTTTTGAAAGAATCGTAAATACTCTTCATACAATATTTAAAAAGAAATGGAGAGTGTTTATGCTTATGGTAATTAAGCGAGGCGATATATTCTATGCAGATTTAAGACCAGTTGTCGGTTCAGAACAAGGCGGTATCCGTCCTGTGATCGTATTGCAAAATGATGCGGGAAATAAATATAGTCCAACGATCATCTGTGCAGCGATCACAAGCAAGATGAACAAGGCAAAGTTGCCGACTCATGTACCGATCGACTGCCACAGATGTGAATTAGAAAAAGATTCTGTGATTTTGTTAGAACAGATTCGGACAATCGATAAAAGTCGTTTAAGAGAAAAGGTATGCCATTTAAATTGTACATTCCTAAAACAAGTGGATCATGCACTAAAGATCAGTTTAAGTCTTGATACATAACAGGAATCTTGGATATATTGACCTTTTTTCTTAGAAATGATATATTTAAGTTTGTATAGTCTTAATTTCTAGAAGATAAAAGGAGAAAGAAAAAGAAATGGAAGGATTTACTCCCTCGGTGCTTATGATGATCATTTTAGCAGTTATCATCGGATTTGCAGTTGGGTGTTTTTTCATGAAACAAAGAGAGAAGATCAAAGAAGCAAAGAAAAAACTGCACACATCAGAACAAGAACATGAAGAGGATGAAGACAATGAATATGAAGAAGAGATCATGAACATTGTTAACGAAGGACATGAGCAAGGTGCGATCATGGAAGGGGAAGCCCGCATGATCACGAATATTTTCGAATTTGGAGATAAAGATGTCACAGATGTTATGACATCAAGAAAGAAGATTGATGCGATTGATGTAAACATGTCCGTAGAGAAAGCATTAAATTATATGTTAGATGAGCCATATTCAAGATACCCATTATATGAAGATGACATTGATAACATTGTAGGAGTGCTTTATTTAAAAGATGTGATCGATGCATATCTTAATCAGAAAGAAGCAACACTTTCTGATATTGCAAGAGAGCCGTTTTTTGTTCATCAGACGATGAATTTATCGGTGCTTTTTCAGGAGATGCAGACCAAGAAGATTCATATGGCAATCGTTATTGATGAATACAGCCAGACAGAAGGTATTGTATCTATGGAAGATATGCTAGAGGTCATAGTAGGGAATATTTTAGACGAATATGATGTCGAAGACCGTAATATCACCAAGATTGGATGGGCAGATATTTATCTTGTACGAGGAAGTACGAGACTGGAAGAACTTGAGGATACATTAGGAATCGAATTTGACGTTGAAGATATTGAGACACTCAATGGATTTTTAATTGATCAGCTGGGACATTTACCAGAAGACAATGAAGAAATAGAAATTATCTACCAAGGATATTCCTTTAAATCTGTTGATATTCATGACAACATGATTAGACAGGTAAAGGTAGAAAAAAGGAAAAGGAAGGAAGAAGAAGATGTCAGGACACAGTAAATTTGCGAACATCAAACACAAAAAAGAAAAAAATGATGCGAAAAAAGGAAAGATTTTCACAGTCATTGGAAGAGAAATTGCAGTAGCCGTTAAAGAGGGTGGACCAGATCCAGACAACAATAGCAGATTACGTGATGTCATTGCAAAAGCAAAAGCAAACAATATGCCAAATGACACGATTGAACGTGGTATCAAAAAAGCTGCCGGAGATGCAGATTCTGTTAATTATGAGCAGATTACATATGAAGGATATGGACCAAGCGGAGTTGCGATCATCGTAGATACATTAACAGATAACAAAAACCGTACAGCATCTAATGTAAGAAATGCTTTCACAAAAGGAAATGGTAACGTAGGAACACCAGGATGTGTATCTTATATGTTCGAGAAGAAAGGACAGATCATCATCTCTAAAGAAGAATGTGAAATGGATGCAGACGATCTTATGATGATGGCATTAGATGCCGGAGCAGAAGACTTCAACGAAGAAGACGACAGCTTTGAAGTATTGACAACACCAGAAGACTTCAGTGCAGTCAGAGAAGCTTTAGAGAAGGAAGAAATTCCTATGGCAGATGCCAGTGTAACAATGATCCCTGGTACTATGGTCGAACTTACAAGTGAAGAAGATATTAAGAGTATTCAGAAAACATTAGATCTTCTTGATGAGGATGACGATGTGCAAGAAGTTTATACAAACTGGGATGAATAATCGGTTATAGATTTTATAGAATATAAAATAATAAGAACCTTAACTCAATGCATATATAATAAATGCTGGGAGTTAAGGTTCTTTTTTGCTATGATATTTGAAATTTATAATATGAATTATTACTGTTACTAAGTAATCTTCGAACACCTATAAAACTATGCATTCTCAAGTGCTTCTTTCAGATCATTGATAATATCTTTTGCACTTTCAATTCCAACGGATAAACGGATCATTCCAGGAGAAACACCAGCTTCTCTTAACTGTTCATCATTCATCTGGCGATGTGTATGACTTGCTGGGTGAAGTACCATCGTTTTGGATGCAGCAACATGAGTTGCGATGTTCGCTAATTTTAAGCTATCCATAAAACGTACTGCAGCATCACGTCCACCAGTCAGTTCAAAGGAAATAACACCACAGGTTCTTCCCTCATCCATATATTTTTGTGCTAATTCATGATATTTATCATCAGGAAGTCCGGCATAAATTACATGAGATACTTTTTCATGAGCATCTAAGAATTCAGCGACTTTCTGAGCATTTTCACAATGACGTTCTACACGTAAAGGCAGTGTTTCTAATCCAAGATTTAATAAGAAACAGTTTTCAGGGGATGGAATGGAACCAAGGTCACGCATCAGCTGTGATGTAGCTTTTGTGATATAAGCTTTCTTTCCAAATTGTTTTGTATAAACGACACCATGGTAAGATTCATCAGGTTCAGTAAGACCATGATATTTGTGTCCATAAGCGTCCCAGTCAAAGTTTCCGCTGTCAATGATCGCACCGCCAACTTGAACAGCGTGTCCATCCATATATTTAGTTGTTGAATGTGTGACGATATCAGCGCCCCATTCAAAAGGACGACAGTTGATCGGCGTTGCAAAAGTATTGTCAACGATCAATGGAACTTCATGTTCATGGGCAACCTTTGCAAATTTCTCAATATCAAGAATGACAAGTGCAGGGTTTGCAATTGTCTCTGCAAATAAAACTTTGGTATTCGGTTTGAATGCAGCAGCAATTTCTTCAGCACTTGCATCAGTATCAACGAATGTACAGTCAATTCCAAGTTTCTTTAATGTAACACCCAGAAGGTTAAATGTTCCACCATAGATTGTAGAAGCTGCAACAACATGATCTCCAGCTTCACAGATATTAAAAATCGCATAGAAGTTTGCAGCCTGTCCAGAAGAAGTAAGAAGTCCTGCAACACCTCCTTCAAGATCAGCGATTTTGGCAGCTACGGCATCGTTTGTAGGATTCTGAAGGCGCGTATAGAAATAGCCTTCTGCTTTTAAATCAAATAACTGTCCCATTTCATCGGTTGTATCATATTTGAAAGTAGTACTCTGATAAATAGGAAGTGCACATGGTTCTCCTTTCTTAGGAGCGTAACCAGAATGAAGACATTTTGTTTCTAAATCATAATGACTCATAATCATAATTCCTTTCTGTAATAAAAAATATGTATTAAATTATACTCGTAATTCCTAAAGAAAACAAGGGAAATAGAATTCAGACAATTTATCGAATTGACTAAAAAAAAAGAAAATTCGAGATTTTTTGTATAAAAGAAAAACAACTTGACAAAAAAATTATTTTTATCACACAAACCAACAAAAACATTGAAAAACTTAACGAAGTTCTTAAGATAATTTGTTGTTTTATTTTTAACGATGTGCTAAAATAAAGGTGTTATTTTTAATACTGAAAGGAGTTTCAACATGATTTATTCACATGAAGTAGAACAAATGTGTACAGTAGCTCAGGGTGTAAACCATGGAGCTGCCCCAATTCCTGAAGAAGCAAAATGGGTAAAAGCGAAAGATGTAACAGACATCTCAGGATTAACACATGGTATTGGTTGGTGTGCACCTCAGCAGGGAGGATGTAAATTAACTCTTAACGTTAAAGAAGGTATCATCCAGGAAGCATTAGTAGAAACAATCGGATGTTCAGGAATGACACATTCAGCTGCTATGGCATCTGAAATCTTACCAGGAAGAACAATTTTAGAAGCATTAAATACAGACTTAGTTTGTGATGCTATCAATACAGCAATGAGAGAATTATTCTTACAGATCGTATATGGAAGAACTCAGAGTGCATTCTCTGAAGAAGGACTTCCAATCGGTGCTGGTCTTGAAGACTTAGGTAAAGGATTAAGATCTCAGGTTGGTACAATGTACGGAACACTTAAAAAAGGTCCTCGTTACCTTGAAATGGCTGAAGGATACGTTACAGGTATCGCTCTTGATGCTGATGATGAAATCATTGGATACCAGTTTGTTAACTTTGGTAGAATGATGGACTTCATCAAAGCTGGAGACGATGCTCAGACAGCACTTGACAAGGCCAAAGGTCAGTACGGACGCGTTGATGACGCTGTTAAGATTATTGACCCAAGAAAGGAATAGGAGGTAGCGAATAATGGCTTTATTTGAATCATATGAAAGAAGAGAAAAACAGATTCTTGCTGTTTTAAAAGAGTATGGAATCAATTCTATCGAAGAAGCTGGTGAAATCACAAAAGCTGCTGGATTAGATGTTTATGCTCAGGTTGAAGGAATTCAGCCAATCTGTTTCGAAAATGCAAAATGGGCTTACACAGTAGGTGCTGCTATCGCAATCAAAAAAGGTTGCAAGAGAGCTGCAGACGCTGCTGCTGCTATCGGTGAAGGTCTTCAGGCATTCTGTATTCCTGGATCTGTAGCTGATCAGCGTAAAGTAGGTCTTGGACATGGTAACTTAGGAAAGATGCTTCTTGAAGAAGAAACAGAATGTTTCGCATTCTTAGCAGGTCACGAATCTTTCGCAGCTGCTGAAGGAGCTATCGGAATTGCTGAAAAAGCAAACAAAGTTCGTCAGAAACCTTTAAGAGTTATCTTAAACGGATTAGGAAAAGATGCTGCACAGATCATTTCCAGAATTAACGGATTTACATATGTTGAAACTGAAATGGATTATTACACAGGTGAAGTTAAAGAAGTATTCAGAAAATCTTACTCTGAAGGATTAAGAGCTAAGGTTAACTGCTACGGTGCTAACGATGTAACAGAAGGTGTTGCAATCATGCACAAAGAAGGTGTAGACGTATCTATCACAGGTAACTCTACAAACCCAACTCGTTTCCAGCACCCAGTTGCAGGTACATACAAAAAAGAATGTATCGAACAAGGTAAAAAATACTTCTCTGTAGCTTCTGGTGGTGGTACAGGACGTACATTACATCCAGATAATATGGCTGCAGGACCAGCTTCTTACGGAATGACAGATACTATGGGACGTATGCATAGTGATGCTCAGTTCGCAGGATCTTCTTCAGTACCAGCCCATGTAGAAATGATGGGATTAATCGGTATGGGTAACAACCCAATGGTAGGAGCTACAGTAGCAGTAGCTGTATCTATTGAAGAAGCTGCTAAAGCAGGTAAATTCTAAGAAACCACGTATTTAAGCGGTTTTTTGAGGGTGTTAGAAGTGGTAAAAAGTAGTGAAATGTAGACAATCTCTATATTATCTCTACACTATCTCTATACCATATCTCTACACTCAGAATGTGAATAAGAAAAGAGAGCCAGATTAATTTTTGACTCTCTTTTTTTCTTACTTTATTTTTAAAATCTCTTCCATAAGCCACTCTTTTTTTCGCTTTGTATAAGTGTTCTCTGTAATGTCTTTTATTTTGTGACCCATGATGCGTTTTACTGCATATTCATTCATTTTGGCATCACCAGCCATCGTTGCAAATTGGATACGGCCATCATGGGCACGATGATCAGGATTCAGTTCTAGTTGTTCAATAATCTTATCAACTCTATGACGGTACTTGTCGTATGTAAGTTTTAAACTAGATCGATGAGTTTTAGTATCAGTGCAGTTGATCAAATATTCACTTCCTAATTTTTGAGCTTCCTGGTAACGATACTTCACTAGGCTACGAATTTTTGGATGAACTGGAACTATACGATCTTTTCCAGCATCGGTTTTCATTCCACCAGTAATAAACCAATTGTCTAAGTCAACGTTTTCTATTTTTAATAATCCTAACTCCTGTGGTCTCCAACCAGAGTAGCATTGAATCAGCAATACATCTACATAGTCTACATTATATAAGTTATTCCATAATTTCTGCATTTCTTCATTCGTAAAATCAATATGATCCTTTTTCTCTTCCTCGACATCTTTGATGATATCATCTGCCAATTTAAATGTTCTGGCATAATTTTTATCAACAAGTTCATGCTCTTCTGCATAGTCTAACATTAAATTGAATAATGATTTTATTTTGGTTTTCGTAGTAGGAGATGGATGTTTTTCTTTTCCATTGACTATATACGTTCCATCTTCCATGCATCCCTTAATATGTCTTGCCCGTAGATCTTTGGCACGCATTCCATAAATAGAAGAGCAGTAGTTCCAAGCTGACTTGATGGTTCGTTCGCTAGATGAGCTGCTCAAAGCTTTAAAATATTCTTCGCTCCATTTTTCATAGAGCTGCTCAACAGTCAGATCGGAGTCAAGATCATAAGGATTTTTATGATATTCCATTAGTGCAGCATAAGCATCGTTATAGGTTTCAAAAGAAGATTGAGGTTTTAAGGATTTATAAATCGGTCTGCCATAGAAGTTTTTACCAACACAAACTTGAGCACGGAAAGGTCTTCGGAGATTTTTGTTTTTTAATTTGGAGATTGTACCGAAACCATTAGGAAGTCTTTTTCTTTTTGTAGATTTGTTGTATTGCCGTTTTACAGCTTTAGTATCAAGAGGATATCCGCAGTGAGGACAAGTTATCGCCTTATCACTTACCTGCAATTGACATTCGGGGCATTTGATCAGTGCCATATATCATCATTCCTTTCTTAAACCTTGAAAAAAGGGTACAAAAAATACACCCTCATCAATTTGTAAAAATCGGGAGTGTATGATATAATCCTATTGTTCAGGTAGGAGCATATCATACACAAAGTTGATAGGTTTCTGAATTTCCGTCCAGTTGGTAGCTGGGCGGTTTTTTTATTTACTGAATTTTTGATATTTTTCCAGTATCCATATTCACGTGGTACTCATTTAACAACATTCCGCTCAAAGCTTTATTGGCATCATGTTCTTCGTCTTTTGTGTATTCATGAATACTTACATCTAAGACATTTCCTGAAACAGTCATTCTTGTTGTTGTCATTCTAGTAAAGTTTACAAGGATGTGAATTTCATCATCGGACTTAAAATAGTTATAATAGTAAGATAATGCATATTTCTGAATGTCAAAACTATCAGAAGTTGTGGCAAGTCTCCACTTTCCTGTTGAATCATTTCTGTATTCATCTTGGAAGTTAATATCTCTTTCTGTAATATCTTTTGATTTCAATTTTATTTTATGTTCTTCAGTAGTCGATTCTGTTGTTGTAGTTTCTTCTTCGGTATTTTCTTTAGTTTCAGTGTCATTATCTGAGAACTCGAAATCATGATTAATTTTGATAGATTCAAGAATTTTGTTAAATTCAGAGTGATCATTCTCTGGCAAACTTTGTGTAGCAATTGCAAAATATCCAGACTTCACAGGAAATACAATCATCTGCTTTTTATAAGTTGTTCTATTAATTGATACATTGTAATATAATTTTTCTATGCTAATATCATTGATTTGAGTGTATTCTCCTTGCAGATCATCTTTATAATCTTTGTATTTTTTAATACTATTTTTTAATTTTTCGATATTTTTAGAATCCAATACGTTTTCATCAAATTTAAAGTACGCAACGCTCAATAATCCATCATTATCCCCAAGATCGTTTTTATAATAAAGTGACACATCATCTGAATTAGAATCTGGAGTATTCCAAGATTTTGGAACTTTATACGTTATTCCATTTGAATTAGTTACTGTTTTGAAATTTTTATATGGATCATCTTCTTTTTTGCTAGTTTTCTTTTTAGGCGTGCAAGCAACTAAGAGGATTAATAACAACAGTAGCATACTTAATGCAACGATTCTTTTTTTCATAATTTCATCCTTTCATTTTAAAAATAAGTTGCATTTTAGTAAATTAACTCATCAAAAGAGAAATAGTTTCTTCGTCTGGCCGAATATTAGATTTTTTGATCATTCTTGCAGCACGTCCTTTGAAACCAGATTTTGTGCCGTCGTATTCAATACCAGCTTTAATAGCTTCAATACAAACATTAAAGGCATCTTCAAAATTTTCTTGCTTTTCATAAATCATAGAAAGTCGCTTGTATGCAGGTACAGAAATAGGAGTTTCATAATCTTCAAAATTTTTGCCACACTCATTCATGTCAAGAAATTGTTGAATATTTAAACGACAAAGTTCTATGTACTTATCCGCACCTGGGCCTTCATATGCTTTTAAATTGTATAAAACAGACCATTGTTTTTCAATTTTTTGCAAATTATCATAATATGCAGATTGTATTTTAATAAATTCATTGTTATAGGAATGACTTTTGGTATAAGTCGGATTCAATTCTATAGTTTCTCCTAAATTGCTTTCCTGCTTTTGTTGCTTTCTTATACTTGCTAATTCCCGTTTCGTATCTTGATGAGCAGATTCGAGTAACGCGAGAATATTGCCAATGAAATAATCAGCATGAGAAATATCAGGAATTACAACTTCCTTATCGCGTATGGAAATGTTTGCGAAAATAGGAAGAGAAATTGACGGAAGCCGTGAGAAATTTGCTTTTACAAAATATGGTTTTGAATCTATTAATTCACTTCCGGCATTTTGATATCGTATATTATTGGATAAATTTTTCAAAAACAAAGCTGTATTATTTTTGATATACCTATTATTAGAAAAACCAAAAAATTTATGGAATTTCATAATATCTAGTGGTGTAATAGGTATTCCTAAACTGAGTTTGCATAGAAAGTAAAGTTCTCCAGGCATTTGAAATTCATGATCTTTATCCAAAGAATCTATAAATCGTTGGGTATATTCAGCACGTTTATGAATCAGGGTTGATAATATCAAAGCACTAGCAGAATAATGTTGAAACGAACGATTATCGTATATGTCTCTTAATTTTAAGATAATATCAAATGCTTTTTCAAAATTTCCATACAATAGATGTCGCTCTAATCCATAATAAAAAATAAATACATATCCGATATCATTATTAGGATTATAAGGATCACTTAAGAACTTCCAATATAAGTATTTTTGCTTAGGAGTCAGTTCGCTATAAAAAGGATAGTAGGGAGGTCTTTCAACATATTCAGATGGTTGTACATATTCCAGTGGATATTTTAAGTATAATAAACTTGGTTCATTTGGCCCAAACATTGATACTTTAATAGTGAATCCTTCATATGGATATGTCATAGTAGATTTTGGTTGATCACTATAATTTCGATACTTGCCATCACCAATCCAAATTAGATCTATCAAATCTGGATGAATTGATAATCCTGATTTAGTTATATTATTTAAATCTATCAAATCTGTATTATCAGTATCTGCATTGTCATTTTTTACAATTAAGGATTTAAATTTATCTAACAGTCCCATATTTTTCCCCTTATCTTAATCTTAATTTAATTAGTTCCTCATCATATCCAAGTGCACGTGCAATCTGATCAGTTGTGTATTCTTGAAATTCTAAGATCATTTCATCTGATACTAACAGTTCCATAGCAAATAGATCAGCTTCTTTTTCATATTTCGTTGTATTAAATCCCGTGTAGGTATCCATGAATAGTGCATTAGCTTTTTTATGTAGTAACATGTGTCCTAATTCATGGGCACATACATGAAGTTGTTCGTGTTCTGGAAGAGAATCGTCAATATAAATAATGTTGTTTCTTTGAAAGTATTGATAAAACCCCCTAACACCTTGGAGCGACACAAACACAAGGATAACATTCATTCCCTTGATGAGCTCAAACGGATTTCTTGTTTTATGTTTTTTGACAAGCGAATTTACAATCTTCTTTATGTCCATTCACATCAGTCCTTTTTATTTTTATATTTATTTGGTGTATATTTTTCCTTGTTCTTTTTCTTTGCCATCTCCATACCAATCTCCATAGCGTTCAAAATGGATTCAATCGCCTCGGGAGAAGCAGGATCACCATCAAACATTAAACCTTCCTGAGATAATAATTCTGCTTTAGTAGAGCTAAGTATATCTAAAATGTCACGCTTATCTTTTACTGATAAGGATTTATCATCTAAAGAATCAGTTCTTTCCATTGGAACATCGTAACCCATTAACCAAGCTTCTGAAATATTTAAGTTTTCAGCAATTTGAGAGAGTCTATTTTGCCTGGGACTGCGTTCTCCACTCAAATACATTGACATTGATGATTTTGGAATACCAGTTCGTTGACACAGATCTGCTTGATTGATATTTTTTATAGTCATTAGCTCTTGTAGTCTCGTACTTGTGTCTTTCTTCAAACAAACACCTTCTTTCTATGTGTAATGTACTATACTCGGATTATAGCACTAAAAGTTCACATTTACAATGAATATTTGAAAAAAAGTTCCGAAAATGTGAAAAAAGAATTGACAAGTGTAAAAAGTGTGTTATACTAAATGTAGGTTCACAAAAACGGAACAAAAGAAAGAAGGTGATGAAGTTGTTCGCAGAGCCTAAATATGATTATTCGAAATTGCGCGGACGAATCAAAGAAAAATGTGGAACAGAAGGTACTTTTGCTAAAGAAATAAGTAGATCACATAACTATTTAACGAATGTTTTTCAAGGAAAGTCTTATTTTTCACAGAAAGACATTGATCGAGGGTCAGAAGTTCTTGATATTATTCCTAATGAAATAGGGATATATTTTTTTACAAAAGAAGTTCACAAAAACGAAACTAAATAACGAGAAGTTTTAAAAAGCCAGATGGCTTAATTGCCTATCCAACATCCTCCCAAAATTGATTGATGTGAATGATATAAAGAAACCCCTATATAATATATCTTTTTCCGTCGGGTAGGTTGTTAAGCCATCTGAAAGAAAGGAAGGTGAGAAACATGAGCAGAAGGCAAATTTTAAGAATGTTAGCAGCGTTTGTAAATGCGCCGAAAGAGTTTCCGGAAGGAGATGTACCGGTATCGTATGCAGCGAAGAAGATGGGAAAGGATGCATGCTTTATACGAGCAGGCATTGAAGCAGGATGGCTTCCTATCGGATATGCGTATAGAAAACCAGGAAATAAAAAGCTTAATTGCTACATTAGTCCTAAAATGTTTTGGGAAGTTACTGGAATTTTATGGAATCCAGAGGAAGGAGCATAAAGATGCACACAGAGACAAAAGCAATGATCTGCACAGCAGCAGTGCTGATTGCAATAGGAATCTTTAAAGAATTAGCTGCGGTGTGTTTGATCACAGCAGTAGCATTTGAGGAAGGAGTGAAGAGGTTTGATGAATGAGAAAGAAATTCTGAAAGAGCTTGATGAAAGAAAAATGCACCCTCTGAAGCGGCAACTCCAGAAGGTGCGGATATAAATAATTTAACACAAGTGCATTATAGCACGGAAAGCGAGAAAGAACAATGACAAAAGAATTTTTATTAGAATGTGAACGAAAATTAGCAAAATCTTATGTATGTACAGCACTTGGCCGCGACGATGACAGCATTGCTATTACAAAAGAGATAGCCAAAGATATTGCTTTTGAAGTGACAAACAGTGTACATCCTATTTCTATGGAAACAGCGCCATATGTCGTAGCGGCTTTAAGAACTTTGGCAAATGGTATAGAAAAAGAGATGAATCCATTGGACAAAGAAATTGCAAGAGCATTACAAGAATTAATGGGTAGATTTCAGTTCGTTAAAGAAGAAGTAAAGATTGATCTATAAAAGAAGAGGAAATAACAATGGGAAAGATGATTTTGATCACAACTGATAATGAGGTAAAAGAGCTGGAATATCCAGATGAGGGACTTAAATCATGGAAAAAGTTGAAAGAACACATCGGAAACAGATGTGAGCTAATTGAACATGTACAGCCCAAGAGATTATATACAGAGATCGGTGCAGGAATTGAGATTAAAAATGTACCAGGATCAAAAGTAAGCATGTTGGTTGATGAAGAATTTTATTTTCATTGCGATGAAACCAAATTAAATAAGATAGCTTCATGGCTGTATGAGACAGATCGCCATGGATACCCGATTCTTGGTAATGCCTTGATTATTGGAGAAAAGTATGGAAATGCAGGAATTGAGTTTTGTGGAATGTCAGAAGAACAGTTCGATCTTGTCTTTCCTAAATTAGAAGAATTGGGAAAGAGGTTTAAAGATGCAGACAATAATAGGGTATGAGTACAACGGTTTTGCTATTCCAGAAGAGGAAGCAATGAAAAAAATTGAATATGAAGTGTGGAACCACGATGAAGATAAACAGGATGCTTTTGATTATCTTTGGGAAGTTGTAACAAGTGATCCGAAGTTAAAAGAAGAATTTAAAGAATGGTTCTTTAATGGGGTGTCGCATGAAATAGAGTGCGATGAGCAAAGAAGAATCAAAGGTTATTTTGAGGTGATATAGATGTTAAAACCATATGATGAATTGGTAAAAGTAAATGTACTTCCGTATTGTGCAGAACGAGAAGGGTTTATGTATTTGAACTGGGCAAAGTGCATGGAGCTTTTAAGAGAGAACGGTGCAGAAAAGGTATATTTTGAACTTTGCCAGAACGAAAGAACAGGGAATAGTCTTTTTTGTAGTGATCAGACGTTTCAAGACAAAAATGGAAATATAAATCAATGTTACGAAACAAGGATTAAAGTATGCATTGATGATCAGGTGTATTACATGCAATCTCCAGTCATGAATGGTAAAAATCCAGTAAAGGCAAATTCAATGAATCAAGCCAGAGTTTGGGCTAGTGCTTGTAGGTCGTTTGTTAAGTGCGTAGCTATCAATACAGGGCTAGGGTTCAATCTTTGGGTAAAAGAAGAGAACATGGATTATGTTCCAGTTGAAGACGGACCGGCTACAGAATCACAGAAAGCAACGTTAATTGAAATTTGTTCCAAACACGGAATTAACATCGACGGTTGGTGTGAAAGAGAAGGAAGAACGCTTGATACATTAACTGGAAACGAAGCAGGAAGAATGCTGTTAGCGTTAAAAACAAAGTATGGAGATGATTAAGTGATCCATGTATGAATTAGCAAAGATAACAGGAATCAGATCAGATATCGAAGGAACAGAGATGAAAGTTTTTGTTCCGGAGAAAAATCTGTTTAATACGATTCTGGATAAGCGAATCCATGATGTGGAGCTTCGGTTGGATGATGGTAGAACAATAACAAATGCACAGAGAAAAAAGACATACGCAACGATCAGAGACATCGCAGACTATACCGGTTATCTTCCTGAACAGATGAAAGAGATCATGAAGTATGAATATATCATACGGACAGGAAATGATTATTTCTCTTTAGGGACATGCACAGTTGATACAGCAAGAGAGTTCATCTCAATGTTGTTGGAGTTCTGCTTAGAGCAGGGAATCCCATTATCTGATTTGGCGATCAACCGAGCAGATGATATTGGAAGGTATCTGTATTATTGCATCAAGAATCGTGTATGTGCGATCTGTGGTCGCAAAGGAGAAATACATCACGTTGACAAGATCGGCATGGGAAATGATCGCAGGACCGTAGACGACAGCAATTATAGAAAGATATGCCTATGCAGAACGCATCATACAGAAGATCATACGATTGGAGAGAAAGCTTTCCAGAAGAAGTATAAGGTTTATGGAATCATAGTAAAGGAGCAGGAGAATGGCTTGGAAGAATTACAACAGACCCAACAAGTACAACAATCACAAAACGATAGTTGATGGGATCAAGTTTGACAGCATCAGAGAAGCAGAAAGATATCAGGAATTAAAGCTGTTATAAGAAGCAGGAGAGATCTCACATCTGGAACTACAGCCGGTCGTGGTCCTTCAGGATAAATTTATTTATCAAGGCAAGACGATTAGAGCGATCACATACAGAGCAGACTTTGCTTACTTTGATCGCACAGTAAACAGGAGTGTGATTGAAGACGCGAAGGGCATGGAGACAGATGTTTTTAAGATCAAGAAAAAGATGTTTCTGAAGAAATATGGAGATCTGTACGATTTACGAATAACGAGGTGATCACATGAAGCAAAAGAGCAGCTTCCTGATCTACCATGAATATCGGGAACCACTAAAATTACTGACAGATGAGCAGAGAGGTCAGTTATTGATGGCATTGATTGATTACTCTGAATCAGGAGTTGTTCCAGAACTTGATGGAATATCCATGATGGCATTTTCGTTTATACAAAGCCAGATGGATCGCGATTCAAAGAAGTACGAAAATCGATGCAGTTCTAATCGGGAAAATGGGAAAAAGGGCGGAAGACCTAAAAAGGAAAATGACTTAGAAGAAAACCCAAAAAAACCATTGGGTTTTGAAGAAACCGAAAAAAAAACTAAAAACCCAAAAAAGCCGATAAAGATAAAGAATAAAGATAAAGAGAAAGATATAAATAAAAATACTATGTGCAAATCTGAAGCAGATGCACTGTTTGAGAGAGTTTGGAAATTATACCCTCAGAAACGTGGGAAGGGGAAAGTCTCAGATGCCAATAAGAGGCGTTTACTTGATATCGGATTCGACGAATTAAGTCGTGCCATTGACCGATACAAGGCGGACTTGGCGTTAGATGACTGGAGAAAGCCTCAAAATGGCAGCACGTTTTTTAACTCTGGATACATAGATTACCTGGATGTCAATTACGAAAGACCTGAAAGAATGCAGAGCGAAAAAGCTCCAGGAAAATTGGATTGTCAAAGGGACTATGATTTTGACTCTCTAGAACAGCAGTTGTTTGAGAAGCAGTTTGGAGGATAGACGAGATGGAGCAGATGAACTTCTTCGGATGCGAGGCTGCACTCCGGAGCAGAGTAATAACAAAGCAGACTCAAAGAGAAAGTCACGAGAAGGTGGATAAGCAGGTAATCCGTAACAATATCCTGAATGAATTATCTTACGGTAACATGACTGCAAGAGAGATCGCTGTGGTAATGCACAGGCACGGACTGGTGGCAGAACCAACACGGCAGCAGGTACAGCCAAGGTTAACAGAGCTGACCCAGGAAGGACTTGTTGAAGTGATCGGCAAGCGATATGACAGCCGGACAGATCGGCATGTGGCACTGTATCACAAAGTTGAGTAAGTAAATAAAGGCATCCGGTTGATCTCTGTCCGTAGTAACCAACAACCTAAGATTGTTGTTAAAAGTCGTAGTAATAGTCGTGGTAGTTGTGGGTTTCGGGATGATCTTAAGCGACAGGACGTAAAAAGATGATCACATATGCGGACAGAGATCAGCTGGATGGACTGAATTATATACCACAGTAACTATTAACCGCATAAGAAACAGCCAGTATAAGCCATGAGCCTGCTGCCTAAGGCAGTGGGCAGAAAGGAGAACTGAAGCTGATGGCAGATTACAGCAAAGGATTTAAACGCCGTGTTGTGCAATTGTGGATCCAACATGGTATGTCCACAAATGAGATCAGCAGAACATCAGGCATCGATCATAAGACATTGATGAAGTGGTATAAGCGTTTCTACCCTGAGATAACAGGGGGGGCAAACGAGACAAAGTGCAAGGATTTAAGATGGCACTATATAGGCAATTGTGCAGGATACCATAAGTAAAGGAGTACGATCAGACAGTTTGGTTCTTTACCTGAGGGATTCTTCAAGTAACTATTAACCAAACAATCTAAAACAAACATATTTTTTCAGGTTCTTTTAAATGTAATTTCTCAAATATTAGATTTAGTTTTTTACAATTTTCCAAATCAAAAAACGAAGAATCACAGAGCCTTATATGATCGGGCAAAAAATAACAGATCAGCGATCAGAGATAAAGGCGTTGTATCAGGTAAAGAACCAAGCTGTCTGAGAAAACGATATGAGATATAAAGAAAATTTCAAGAAAGGAATGGTTCGGCTGATCATCTCAACAGGGATAAGTTACAAGAAACTGTCAGAGCTGACAACGATCAGCCAGCCAACATTGAAAAAATGGGATGATGAATACCGGCAGGAGTGTCTGGATGAGAAGAAAAGAGAAGCTGAGAAACTAAAGAAGCAGGGAAAAGAGAACATGAGATGCACGGCGTGGCATCAGTATGGATCTGGTGCAGGTCGGTTTGAGTAGAAGGAAGATAAAATGACAGAGCAAAAAGAACAAGAAATCGTAGATAGAATTGAAAAGAGAGTTTTAGAAAAACTTGAAAAGAGTGTATGCAAAGAAGATACACAGAAAGTATTGCAAGAACCAAGAAATAAATGGTTTAGAGATGCAAATGGATCCGGAACAGATTCGTTAATGGCAAATGCATTGGGAAATTCGTTCGTAGCATGGAGTGCATGGGAGCAGATTCGGCGATTAACATGTGTTGCTTGCGGAAAGAAATATGTAAGGCAGCTTACAGAAGACGATCATGCAGAAGAGGTATGTGAACAGATTTGCCAGACAATTTATGATATTGCAATGATGAGAAAGAAGGATGATCAGAATGGGGAAGCTTGATAAAGAACAGGAAGCCAGAATGGCAGGAATGAGTTATGCACTAGGTATAGCAGAGAAAAAAGGAATCGATGGTTTAAGAAAAGAATTGAAAATGAGAGGAGCTTTAGGAGTTGGATTGCTAATAGATAATCCAAGGCTAGACAAAGCATTTGAAATCCTAGCAACAACACTCTATGGAAACATCATGACAACAGCGTTATCAGCACTGGCAGATAGCGAAGGCTTTGGAGAAAAGAGACTTCGGAGATTCAAAGAGGCATATGATCATAAATCCATGTGTCTGGTATCTCTGGATCAGTACGCAGAACACTTTGTGACATTTGAAGACATGGCAATCGATCTAAAGAAAAGATACAACATTGACATGAATGCCGAGATGATCGCATCGAACCAGGAAGTGATCGATAAAGGGCGAAGAGTGTTACCGAATGTGATTAAGTTATTGGAGCATGAAAATCAGCACGAAGCAGCAGACGTATTAAGAGAGCATTTACATGAGGCGGTGGCAGTATGGTAAATAAGAAAGAATTTGAAGGTTACATCTGTGAGATCACAGGCAAGCTAATTAAGGACATGAAGCTGTGTCCGGACAAGCAGGAGAAGCTAAGGGTTCGGATCAAGTGCGATGATAGTTGTATTCATTGTGAGAAGGAGAAAGAACATGAATGTGATTAGAATAAGTGAACGAAAAGGTACAGAAGCAAGAGGAACTTGCACAGAATGTGGTAAAGAATCACGAGAGGACCAAGAAATGTTAAAAATAAGATTCGAACATTATGGATCAAGCATTTTCTTGTGTGAAAGATGTCTTAGAACTTTGCATCATGTTATTGGAACATGGATTAAGGAGTGAAAAATGTGTACATTACAATTTAATGTAGATGGAGAATTTATAACGGATCTATCAAGAGAATGGTTTTATGTAGAAGGTAAAGGATACGATAAGTGTATGGATCTGTTGGAATCTTCCATGCATGGAACTGATGAAACTAAAGAACAAATTATAAGACATGCTGAAGATCTTTTGCTTGGACGTGCAGCATTAAAAGGAAATACAGGAGATGGAACATACCATTTGGAAATTTATCCACCTGAAAATGAGGAGAAAATGCCAGAAGATATGAATGTATGGAAAATTGTAGGAGAGCAAAAGAAAGTTAAAGATGAACTAGAGCGATATAAAAGGCGTTGGGAAGTTGCGATGAAAATGATTCCTAGATACCTGAAAGAAGAAATAGGCATTGAACTTGACGAAGATCTTACAGAACCAGAGTCGCGACCAGTAGTATCAAGAGCCTTAGATAATTATATGAAAAGAATGCTTGATACAGAGGAACATACAACTGAAGATTATGGATGGTTAGAGCCAAATGGAAAATTCCATGCAGTGGAATGGGGAGAACATCAGAAATGGGCTTATGAATATTTAAAAAGAAATTCGGAAGAAAAAAAGCCAGTGCTTTATGAAGCAGGAGATGTGTTAACAAAGAAAGGGTGGGTACTGCTTCATAATCCGACTCAAGGGATTGCGCTGGCAACAAGAAATCCATGCAAAGATTATACAAAGGCACAGAAAGAGTTTTTGTTTGAATATTACATGGAAAGAAACTGTGAGAAAGAAGCAAATGATGTTTGGAAAGAATGAAATTGTTAAAGAAAGTTAAGGAGAAAATGAGATGATGAAGCTAAGAAATGTTGTAAATACAAGAAACCATGGATATGTTGCTATTGATACATGTTATACATTTGATCATGGATTCGAGACGATGGTATTCAAATGCGATAAAAACGGAAATATTATTGATTGGTCGGATTTAGACGTTGATATGTATGATAATGCAGAAGAAGGACACAAAGAAATGATTGAAAAATGGAAAAACAAATAAAAGAGGAAAAATAATGGGCAAAGTAAGACAAAGATTAGGAAAAGCCTACATTCATACAAAAGAAAAATCTATCCAGGGTATCATCATCGATGCTCTGGTAAACCATGGATACGACGTGGATGTAGAAGTAACAGATAACGGAATAAACGAAGTAGTATCATGTGAGATTTACAAAGTGGGGCAGTAAGAAATGGAAACAATAGGAATGGTATTAAAAATACTAAGCACAATATTATCAATAGTGTGTTATGGAGTCTATCTTTGTTTCGACCGAAAAAAAGATTACTATCAAGCTATTAAATTTTTGGTGCTTGGAGCGATTATGCAAAATTTAACATTACATTTGAAATAGAGGGGTGTTAAGAATATGATCATTGGATTTATAAGTGGATTATTTATCGGAGCAGTTGCAGGAGTGGCAGTGATGTCACTCTGTGCCGCAGCGAAAGAGAGGGATGAGTTATGACAAGAGAAGAAATGGAAGAAGGCTTAGCAGCATACTGTGACTGTCAAGGGTCATGTATCGAATGCGGAATAAGAATTAGCAATGAAGTATGCGATTTCGGAAGTATGAGCGATGAATTTTTAAAAGCTTTGTATAGTGTGGCATTTGAAACACTAATCACAGATGATCTAACCGGAGTCGTAAAAGAAGAACCTAAGACAGTAACAGAGATCCTGGAAGAAGTTTCAAACAAAATTTGCGATCATTATTGCAAATACCCAAATGAGATAACGGATCAGGAAGAATTAAAAGAGAAGTGCCTTAATTGTCCGTTACGAAAGTTGAACTAAATTTCAATTAATTAGTTTAAGTTAGTTGAAGAATAAGTCGAAGAAAGGAATAAAAGATGATTGGTAATTTAGATATTGCGTTTCAAATTCTCTGTATGATCATGGTAATCGTAGATGGAGTTTCAGTTTTATACTATGATGCAAAGAATGATCAATATAGAGTATTAAAATATTTGATGCTAACACTATTGATGGTAGCGACATTGAGAATGTTTTAGATAAGGAGTTGATACATAAATGGCATATAAAGACTGTCCGTGCCTAAATTGTAAAGATAGATCACACGGATCAAAGAGAGTTGCTTGTCAGACAGGATGTGAGAAGTATCTTTCCTGGAAGGCAAAGGAACAGGAATTAAGAAGAAGAGAGAAAGAATCACGGCCTTATTACTCAAATGCAAGAAAAGCAATCATAAGAAACCGGCAGATGAAAAGAAAGAGTGGTAGGCAGATATGATTGATCCATGCAAAGCCTGTGCAGAATTAAACTGCATGGGCATTTGTGCCGATCGGGTAAAATATAACGAATACTTAGACGGAATTAGGCAGCAGTTAATTGATTTATGTGAGAGGATAAGAAATGACAAAGAGAGAACAGAACGAGAAGAAAAAGGAATATCTGAATAGATACAGACAAGCTGTGCGTAAATATAATTCTCTCCAGGAGCAGGAGAAGCAGTTAAGATCACAGATGGATGGACCGAAAGCAATTGAATACTCAGACATGCCCAAGGCACATAAACAAACTGATTTGTCTGATTACATGGTCCGATTGGAAAGAATACTGGATAGAATCGCAAATGAAAAGAATGAAATGCAAAAGATACAGTTAGAAATCGAAGAGAAGATCATAGATGTGATGGACGGAGAGCAGAGCAGGATATTATATCTAAGATACATCCAGTTTATGAAATGGGAAGACATCTGTGTTGAAATGGGATATAGTTGGAGACAGATACATAATATTCATTCCAAGGCATTAAATGATTTGAAGATTTCTTAAAGAGTGCACTAAAATGCACTAAAATGCATAGTAATGCACATTCATAAATGATAATATATACCCTAGAACGTTTGAAAGATAACTTAGAAGTGCCCAGTTGGGTTAATATCTTCATTATTTATTCAAATAAAAAACTTACTAAATTTCTGATTATCTTTTCATAAGTTGGTAAATGCCGATATAT
>ERZ791879.276-NODE-276-length-50449-cov-9.697345_pt1 | contig 50449 bp, 47 predicted proteins | sample MGYA00510162_ERZ791879 | MGnify/ENA primary metagenome ERZ791879 (study PRJEB30046, sample SAMN00792113) | human gut metagenome | study: EMG produced TPA metagenomics assembly of the A metagenome-wide association study of gut microbiota in type 2... | reverse complement strand
AAATAAATATTTTATTTTTTCGCTTCCATGTGGTGCGCAATATTATTCAAGTGTTATTTGGAGTTTAGTATTGATCTTGTTTTTATAATAAATTCTGCTTCGCTTCTAGCTTCAACAAATTCTCCATCAATCATGGCAACTATAGTTCCATCCATTCTTCCACCACATTCACCTATGCAGCCAAAAACTATTTTTTCATCTTTAAATTCCTTTTTCACTATATCACTGTCTATTCCTGAACATCCTGGGCACATTACTATCATATTTATCTCTCCTTTTAATCTCTTATGTACTTATTTATACAATTATTTATTTCATTATACAATATAAGCTACCTCTGAGGTTAATCCATTTATTGGATTAACCTCAGAGGTAGCCCGATTTATGTCTAAATTTCTGTTCCGTTTTTAAATTGACTATTGTACAGATTTGCATAGAATCCCTCTTTAGCTAAAAGCTCATCATGTGTTCCACTTTCTATAATTTCTCCATCTTTTAAAGCTAAAATCTTATCTGCATTTCTAATAGTACTTAATCTATGAGCTATTACAAATGTGGTCTTTCCTTCCATAAGCTTAAGCATTGCATTTTGTATTAACACTTCCGTTCTTGTATCTATTGAAGAAGTTGCTTCATCTAATATTAAAATTGATGCATTGGATAAAATAGCTCTTGCAATAGCTAAAAGTTGTCTTTGTCCTTGTGATAAATTACCACCATTATCTGATAAAACTGTATCATATCCTTGTGGAAGCTGCTTTATAAAATGATGAGCATCTGCCATTTTTGCTGCTTCTATAACTTCTTCATCGCTGGCATCTAATCTTCCATATCTTATATTTTCACTAACAGTTTCTGAGAATAAATAAGTATCTTGAAGTACCATTGCTACCGTTTTTCTTAAACTTTCTCTAGTTATTTCATCAATATTTTTTCCATCAATTAATATTTCTCCACTATCAATATCATAAAACTTAGTAAGCAAATTAACTATGGTAGTTTTTCCTGCTCCTGTCGGTCCAACTATTGCTATAACTTCACCTTTTTTAGCTTCTAATGAAACATTTTTTAATATTTCTTTTCCATTACTATAGGAGAATGTTACACCTCTTAACTCAACATGCCCTTCTATATTATCAATGTTAACAGCATTATCCTTATCCTTTTCTTTCTCTTCATCAATTACTTCAAATACTCTTTCAGCTCCTGCAAGTGCACCTTGAATAGTATTAAAAAGATTCATTATTTCATTTATAGGTCTTGTAAAGTTTCTCATATATAATAAAAATGAAAATACAATACCAACTGTAATTTCTGAACCTTTTAAAATTAAATATCCTCCAACAACAGAAATTATTAAATATGAAATATTATTTATAAAATTATTTATTGGTCCCATAAAGGAAGATACACCTTGAGCAATTATTGCACTTTTTGTAAGTCTTTCATTTATTTCTGAAAATTCCTCCTTAACCTTTTCTTCTTCTGAAAATAATAATACAACTTTTTGTCCAGATACCATTTCTTCAATATATCCATTTAAGTTACCAAGCTCTCTTTGTTGTTTTACAAAAAAACTTTGAGTTTTCTTAACTAAAGTCTTTGTTGCTATAAATGTTAAGGGTACTGTTATCATTCCAATTAAAGTCAATATAGGACTCAATAAAAGCATAGCAATTAACATTCCAACTACATTAATTATTCCTGAAAATAATTGAGTTACACTTTGAGATAAAGTGGTATTTATATTATCAACATCATTAGTAAGTCTACTCATTAAATCTCCACTTGAATTATTATCAAAATACTTAAGTGGTAATTTTTGAAGGGCAGTAAATAATTCTTTTCTTATTTTAGTCGAAACTCTTTGTGATATTTTAACCATTACAATATTTTGATAGTATGTTGAAAATATATTTACTAAATACATTAAAACTAATATTATACAGATAAAGGCTAACCCCTTCATATCTCCAGTTTCAATAAATTTATCTATTGTATATCCATTTAATCTTGTCCCCAAAATACTAATTAAAGTTGTTACAAAACATAAAATAAATACTATAAAAATATTAAATTTCTTTTCAATTAAATATCCAAGTAATCTTTTTATAGTCCCTTTAATATCCTTAATTTTCTCTGCTTTTTTTCTATGCAATTGGGGTGGTCCTGCTCCTGGTCTCATTTGCATCGGTGCTTTACTAGACATTTAAAACTACCTCCTCTCCTAATTGTGATATAGCAATACTTCTATATATTTCACAATTCTTAATAAGCTCTTTATGAGTACCTATTGCCGCAATTTCTCCGTTATCTAAAACTATTATTTTATCGGAATCCATTACCGCACTTATCCTTTGTGCTATAAGAAATACAGTGGCATCTTTCATTCTATTCTTAATTGAATTTTGTAGCTTTGATTCTGTTGCCATATCTAAAGCACTACTTGAATCATCTAAAATTAATATCTTAGGATTTTTTATTAGAGTTCTAGCAATAGAAATTCTTTGCTTTTGTCCTCATGATAAATTCTTACCTCTTTGTCCAACTTCTCTATTGTATCCTTCATTACTTGAAGTTATAAATTCAAATGCCTGTGCATCTTTTGTTGCACTTTCCATCATTTCTTCATTAGCATCTTCCATACCAAATCTTAAATTGTCTGCAATACTTCCTGAAAAAAGAGTTGTATCTTGAAGAACAACACCAATAATCTTTCTTAAATCATTTATTTTTAAATTTCTAACATCTTTATTTCCAATCATTACAGAACCAGATGTTGTATCATATAATCTTGGAATAAGTGATATTAATGAACTCTTACCACTACCTGTAGGGCCTATAATACCTATCTTTTCACCTTCTAATGCCTTAAATGATATTCCTTTTAATACATCTTCACCATCTTTATTATATTTAAAATAAACATCTTTAAATTCTACATCAAAATTATTTATTTCACCTGCATCTTCTCTATCTTTTATTGATGATTCCACATCTAAAACTTCATTAATTCTATCTGCAGATACCTTTGCTCTAGAAAAGTTAATGATACTCATTATCAACATATTTAAAGAATTCATTATTTGAACTAAGTAATTAATAAATGCCATTATCTTACCTATCTCTAATGAACCATTATTAACATAATTTCCACCAAACCAAAGTATAGCTACAACACTTAAGTTCATTATTAAAGTAACTAATGGCCATAAAAGTATAGTTACACTTTGAGCTTTAACACTGATATCCATTAATTCATCATTTGCATAACTAAATCTTTTTCTCATCTTATCTTCTATTGCAAATGCCTTAATAACTCTAACTCCAAGTAAATTTTCTCTCATAACTAGATTTACATTATCTATTTTTTTCTGCATTTCTGTAAAAAATGGAATAGATTTTGATGTAATTAAGATTACACTTAATACTATTAATGGTATTACTATTAAAAAAATTATTGATAACTTAATACTATTAATGGTATTACTATTAAAAAAATTATTGATAACTTAATACTAATAGTAAGTGACATTATAATTCCACCTAAACAAATAAGAGGTGACCTTACCATTCCTCTAAGGGCCATCATTACCATATTTTGAACCTGTGTAACATCATTTGTTAGTCTTGTAATAAGTGATGATGTCTTAAAGTTATCTATTTCTGAAAATGATAAACTTTGTATTTTATCAAATAATCCTTGCCTCATATTTTTTCCCATAGTCATTGAAGCTAAAGTTGAAAATAATCCACAAAGCATTCCACCTAAAATACCAAGCATAGCTACTACTATCATTTTAAATCCAACGTTTAAAACATAACTAATATCGCCATTTGCAACACCTATATCTATAATATCAGACATAAGTTTAGGTTGATTTAGATCCATTATAACCTCGATAAACATCATTAAAGGTGCTAATATTACATAAATAATTGCACTACCTTTAATGTATTTTAGTAATTTAGTCATTTCTATTTTTCATCTCCTTTTTTAATTCTCATATTTTTTACTCTCTCCCTTTTAATATAAATATACCTTATTTATATCATATTGAATATTAGTTAGGTACCTAATTATTAATCTTATAAGTATTAGTATAGTTTTTTCCCTGTACATTCGTCAATACTTCTTACTTACCATTTTTTAAGTTCCGCATAAATTCTTTATACGAATAATTTATTTTTCTAAGGATAAAATAAGTTAAGATAAAAAGTAATATTGTTAAGTTAATATACTCTACACTCCTACAATTATATAACTTAACTTATCACTTAATATATAGAGGAGGATTAATTATGAGACATAATGAAAGCATCGGTTGTACTGTTACTGAATGCAAATTTCATTGCCAAGATGATAATTATTGCACATTAAATCACATTCAAATTGTTACTCACAATAGTTGTGCATATAGTAAAGAATGTACCGATTGTGGTAGCTTCGTAAAAAAATAATATTACTGATATAAACTTAAAGTATAATGGGTAGTCATAAGCTACCCTATTTTAATCTTTTTACTTGATAATAAATAAAATTTTAAATTTTTAAACATACTAAATATTATTAATATTTTAAGGAGTGAAACAAATGAAAAAAATTATAAGCTTTCTTCTAGCAATATTAACTTTACTATCTATGCTACTTTGTAATTTATCAGTATCTGCAACTTGCATAGAAAACCCTTACTCACAATTTATAGACGATCCATATTATGAAGTTACACATGATTATATTAATGGAATAGTATCTAAACTATCTAATCTTCCTGCTTCAGGTAGTGTTTGCATAGATTATTTAGGAGAAGAAATATTACTACATAGAGCTATATTATTTGCTACTCATAATATAGAAAGCTATTCAAGTAATCCTGAATTAACTGATATTAGTGATGATATAATTGATAACTATACTGGTGAATTAAAAGAAATGAGAATTGAATTATCTAGATTAATTGATACTTATGGTAAAAGCAAGGAGCAATTTAAAGAAGATACTGAATATATAAAACAATATAAAGTAATTATAGATAAGCTTCAAAAGGACTTAGCAGCGGTTAAAGCTTCTGACAGTAATGAAATATCATATATAAACCAAGCAATTGCACTTTTACAAGCATCTCATGATATTTCAGCTCTAGATAATAAATGTGCTAAAAGTGAATTAGTTAAAGAAATCTCTAAGAATGAAACTACAAATACTCAAGCCTATATTTCTAGATTAAAAACACTTCAATCTGCATTGAAATAATTAAAAAGTTAAGAAGTTAAGTAAAAAACTTAACTTCTTAACTAAAATATATTTAATCTTATTATTTTTATATTATTTCTTAAAATTTAAATTTTTTAAATATCATAGGATACACTCCTATTCCTATTAAACTTATTAATGCGTACCTTATAAATGAGAATATTGTTCCACTTGGTAATATTACTTTTAATCCAAGTTGTAATACTAATAATATTACTATTCCTAATAACACTCTTATTATCTTATTTCCTGTATTTCCTTCCGTTGAAAAGTTAACATATCTCTTTTCAATGTATATTCCAATTATAAAGCCTAAATAAGTTCCCATTCCTTTAATAAAATCTGCAGAATGTGCAAAAGTTAATGCTGGAATAAATATTGCAAATGTTACTACATATAATAACATTTTGTTTTCAACTCTATTGTATAACTTATAGCATATTAGAGATGTCAACACACCCAGTATTCCCCCTACTATAACGTCTTTTGGATAGTGAACTCCTAAGTATAATCTAGAAAAACCAATTAAAATAATCATTACTGTTGCAATAATATACATTACTCTATTCTTTAAATAAATTGCCATAGATCCATAAAATGAAGATGCACTTTGAGTGTGTCCACTAGGAAATGAATATCCTGTTGCTGTTTGCTCTCTTAATGTTCTAATTCCTTCTTCTCCTATAGGCCTTTTCATTTTAAAAATATCCTTTATTGCATTATTTAAAAGTACACTAGTTAAAACAGAATATGCAATATATTCTCCAAATTTTTTGTCTAATGCCCAATAAATAATTGATATTATAGATATTAATACTATTTGTTCACCACATATAGTTATAAGTTGAAATAAAAAATCAAAAAATGGATTTGCTATACTTTGAATATGTCTTAAAATTTCTAACTCCATAATTTCCTCCATATATTACTAATCTAAAAGTTGCTTTCTTGACTCTTTACATATAGCTTCTAAAGCATATGCCACATACAATTGTGTACTTATCAATACAGCTCTCTCATCTATGTTAAATTTATCATTATGATTTGGATAATCTCTACCTATTTCTTCATTACCAGCTCCTACAAAAACGAAAACCCCAGGAATTCTTTTTTGATATATAGAAAAATCTTCTCCTAACATCATTCTTGGTATTTTTATAATATCTTTTTCATCAAATATTTTCTTGGCAGCATCTAACGCTGTTTTTACTGCTCCTGAGTCGTTAATTACAGCTGGATGATGTGTGACACCATACTCAACACTTGCTGTTGCTCCATAGGCTAAGGCTGTGCTATATGCAATTCTTTTGATTGATGTTTGAATATGCTTAGCTGTTGTTGCATTAAAAGTTCTTATTGTACCTTCTATTATAGCATCACCAGAAATAATATTATGTGTTTCTCCTGATTTAATATGACCTACTGTTACTACTGCAGAGTTAACTGGATCTATTTCTCTACTAATTATAGATTGTAGATTCATTACTATAGCTGCACAAACTAAAGTAGCATCAACACATTGATGCGGCTTTCCTGCATGACCTGATTTTCCTGTAATTTTTATTGTAAATTTATTTGATGCAGCCATTCTAGGTCCTTCTTCTATAGATATTTTTCCACATTCTATGTCTCCAAATACATGTAATCCAAAAATTTCATCTACTTCATCTAAATAACCATGTTCAGAAATCAACTTTGCTCCACATGAACTTTCTTCAGCTGGTTGAAATATAAGAAGAATCTTCCCTGGAATACTATCCTCATGTTTTTTTAATATCATAGCAGCTCCAAGTAACGACGCCATATGTGCATCATGTCCACATGCATGCATTATCCCCTTATTAGCCGAAGCATATCTAACATCTGTATTTTCTTGTATTCTTAATGCATCCATATCAGCTCTTAATGCTATTACTCTACCTTCCCCCTTACCAATAGTTGCAACTACCTCTGTTTTTATTCCATTTTCATATTTAACACCTATTTTATCTAATTCCTCTTTAATTCTTCTAGATGTTCTATGCTCTTCCATACTTAATTCAGGATACTTATGAAAATCCTTTCTTAATGAAATTATATAATTACCTATAAGTTTTGTCTCTTTTAAAATATCCATAATTAATCATCCCCCTCTATAAATTATATAATTTTATGTAAATATTGTATATTATTTTAAATAAATCATTTAACTTTCTGTAAAAATATGGTAATATCTTTATATTAAGTAATTTATTAGAGGTGAGATTATGAAAAGAAAACTATTAACTTTAAGCTGTGCTATTGTTTTATGTTTCTCCTTAACTTCTTGCGGGTTGAAAAGTGCTATTACTGGAGATAAAACAGCTAGTACTGAGGATTCAAAGGCTACAGAAACTAATTCTGAAAATAAGGATAACATAACAAATACTGAGGCTACTGAAGAAACTACCACTACTGCTTCTGATCAAGAAAGTTCTGATGATGCAGTTTTAACTAATAATAATTCATTTGTAGAAAATAATTCTTCTAATGTTACTCCTGATAAATCTTCACTTTCATCAACTACTAATACAGTTAATAGAGATTGTAGAGTTTTTTACTTTAATAAAGTAGATCTTAAAACTTATTGTGTTGATACAAGTGTTAAAGTTACTGATAATGCCTTTGTCACTGCTTTGACAGAAAAATTATATTCAGCTCCTAACAATAATAATAACTTTGTTGTATTATCTAAGGATTATGGAGTAAACTCTGCAACATTAAATTATGATACTAATGTTTTAACTGTTGTATTTAATGAAAACTTCATTAAAGATATGGACCTTTCTACTGATGTAGCTAATGGAGTTATAGGAGCAATAGTAAATACTTATGGATATAATTATGGTGTAGATAAAGTTGCCGTTTATTTTGGAAATGAATTATATACTGGTATTGAAGGAACATCCTCTGCTGGATACTCCACAGTAAATTATAGTGATGCATTAAAACTTGATTAATAATAATTAAGCAGTAAATAGGTTACATAACTTTTAATCTATTTACTGCTTAAACTTTTAATGATTCTTCATAGTTATAAAGAAGTTTCTTTTTATTAATAAAAACTCTTCCATATCATTTAAAAATTGAAGTAATTGAGCTCTACTTTCAAATTCTTCCCTAGTCTTTGGTAATTCCATTTTCTTAAATTCATTTCTTAAAATATCTAAATCCATCAATAATGATTTACAATCATTCATTTCACGTATATTTTCTGCAACACATAAAGTAAAATCTGACATAACATTCATTTGCTCAACCGGTATATTAAACCTCTGAAAATGTAATCTCATTCTTTTTATTGTATCAAATTGATTAATTCTCATATTTATATAATCTGTATAATATGATGAGCTTTTAAAAAAATGATTATTCACTATCTTATAAGCTGTTTCCTTACTTTCATATAATCGCTTTTCAACTTCATTTATAATCTTTTGTTCATCAATATCTACTGTATGAGTTATTAATGACTTTGACATTTTACTTATTATAATTCTATAATGTTCTTCTATCCATTCCCTATCATATTTAAACTTATCTTCAAGAGAAGGCATGAAAATATTAGCAATTGCAGCCACACCAATTCCAATTATCATTAGTAATACTTCATTAAAAATTAATGCAATTGTTATATTATTTGCAACTAAAAAATGTGTTGATAAAACTACAGCTGGCACCATTCCTTCTTGCGCTTTTAATCTTGAAGTAAGTGGTATTAAAATTATTAAAAATAGTCCAAAGATTAATGCTCCATTTCCTAATAAACTATATAAAATTACTGATAATAAAATTCCCATGCTACAAGCAACTATTCTTTTATAACTTATAATTAATGCCTTTTTTCTAGTATCTTGTATACTTAATATAGCAATAACCGCTCCAACTGTTGCATACTGTAAGCCTAATGCATTTCCTATAAGCAAGGCTATAGTCGCTGATATTGCCATTTTAAATGCTAAATTATATACGTACTTCAAAGTCCTTCATCTCCCCTATTTATATACTCCATATTATATAATAAGAATTAAATATATAAAATATAATTTTATTAGTGGATTAAATAAACAAATTAAATTTATAATAGTAAAGGAGGAGCATATCAAAACTATGCTCCTCCTTTACTATTATTACGTATATAAGATAAATATTATTTTATAGTTCTCCTCTTCATCTAATAACTCTCATTAAAAATATATTCAACATATATTTTTAAATAAAGCAACATAAAATTATTAAAATTAAATAACAACTTATTAAAATAACTCTATATTTTTTATATTCAAATTCATAATAGTAATTATGCCTTCCAACATAGCATCTATTTTTCAAAGAAAGATTTATTTCTCTCCATCTAAAAATTAACGATTTAAAAACTAATCCACAAGCCCTTCCAAAATCTCTAGTAGCATTTTTATATCCAGCAAATCCCCCTCTTGATTTTATAGATTTAAAAGTAATAGAAAAATCTTCTATTATTATAATAAACCTTTCCATTGATTTCATAATATCTCCAATATCCCTTGTCCACTTATTTTTACTTAATAGATAAACAATGTGGTTTACCGGCGTTGTCAATGCTAAAAAAGCAATAGTTACAGCTCCATTTATCCCTCTTAAAAGTATAGTAGAAATATAACTAAAGTTATACCCTTGCCACCATAAGGAAAATGATGTAAATAATCCGAAAAATAAAGCTATAAATATAAATTTATATATTATACTTTTAGGATTATTAGAAATAATATTTAAAACAATAAAAAATAATATATTAGTAATTAAAATATAGTTATTATGAATATAACTCGCTCCTATTAATGATATTATAACTAAAATTAATTTTTCTAAAGGATGAATCTCTGTCAACCTACTATTGATGCTGTACAGACTTATCTCTCTTACCATTACTCTTCTTTCCTACAAAATATCCAATAAAACCTGCTCCTATTGCTGCTTGTGCTGCAAAAAGAAAACTTTCTACTTCACCTGATGGTGGTTCCCATAAACTGTTAATCCATGGTTCATAATCACTATTTATTTCATTAATTATTCCTTCAGCTTGCACATCTGCTCCTTCGTACGCTCCATTTGCATTTACTATAAATGGAATAATAATTAATATTGCTGCAATACAAAGCAAAACTATATTCTTCTTCATTATAATAATCCTCCTTCTAATTGCACTAATTCTTCTTTACAATGTTTTTTAATAAAATCATAAATAATAACTGAAATTATTCCTTCTACTATTGCTAATGGAATTTGAGTTATTGCAAATACACTCATGAACTTTGCCGTTGATGCTAGAACTCCACCTACACTTGAAGGATAAGCTAATGCTAATTGTATTGATGTAATTACATAAGTGGATAAATTCCCCAACGAACATCCTGCAAAAATTGCAACTGATAAATTTCTTTTCTTTAATAATTTATATATAAAATATGCTACAAAAGGACCTACAATTCCCATTGATAAAGTGTTTGCTCCTAAAGTAGTTAATCCCCCATGTGCTAATAATAATGCTTGGAATAATAAAACTATAACTGATATTATAACCATTATAATAGGACCAAAAACTATTGCTCCAAGCCCTGTCCCTGTTGGATGTGATGAACTTCCTGTTACTGATGGCAACTTTAACGCAGACATCATAAATACATATGCTGCCATTAGGGCTAATAGCATTTTTATATCATGATTTCTTTTTATAAGCTTTTTAAGTTCTTTTATACTTAAAAATATAAATGGCGCTGCAAGAACAAAATAAAATACGACCCAACTTAAAGGTAAATACCCTTCAGCTATATGCATGGCATATGCATTGTATGGTATTGAAAATGACAGTGCTAAAACAAATACTACGTACATAAATTTTTTCATTACTGAACCCCTCCAAATCCTCAACTCTACATTAGTGAGAAATTTTTATTTTTAATAATTTTATAAATTATAATTAGAAATAATAAACTCCAGCATTTCTTTAATATCACTGAATTCTTTACCATAATTAAATTTTGGTCTTTTAATAACAATGACTTTTATATCATTTAATAGTGAACTTTCTATTTTTTCTTTCATACCTCCCTCTTCACCACTATCTTTTGTAATCAATGCTTTTATCTTATATTCCTTAATTATTCCATTATTAATATCAATTCCAAATGGCCCTTTAATTGCTATAATATTATCAATTGAAACCCCGTTCTCCAAAAGTTTACCTATTACCTTAGGTGATGGTAATACCCTATGTATAATTCTATTTTTTATATTTAGCGACTCTATCTTTAATGCATTATTACTACCTGTGGTATTTAATACATTTCCTTCTATACTCTCTAATACTTTATCTAACTCTTCATATTTATCTATAAAAATTATATTTTCATTGTTGTTTAATTCTGTAAAATAACTTTTTCTTTCATATCTTATATAATCAATATTCATTTTTCCACAAACATTAATTACTGTTTTACTTACTTCACTAGCATAAGGATGAGATGCATCTACAAAAACTTTAATTCCAAATTCTTTAACTAACTCCTCAAACTGTTCTTCATTAAGAGGTTTATAATTAAAGTATTTTGCTTTAAAGTCCTTATAAATTTCATATCCATATTGCGTAGCTGTAGAAACAACAATTTCATCAGTATACTTATTTATATATGCTAAAATTTCTCTTCCTTCACCAGTTCCAAGAACAAAACCAATCATTAAATCACCACCAATATTATTCAGTGACAAGTGATAAGTTACGGTTGAAACTGCTATTGCAATTTCTTTAAATATATCTTTTTCTTAATTCAGCCTAAACTGAATTTATTCCCTAACTTGACACTTGTCCCTATCCTAACTCTTAACTAAACATCGTATCCTCTAGGTGTGATAAATTTTCCATTTTTAATAAAGCTTTGAGAGTTACCTACAATAACTATAGAAAACATATCAACAACCTCTTCATCAAAATTCTCCAATGTAAACATTCTAACCTCTTGTCCATCTCTTAATGCATGTCTAACAACAGCAACTGGAGTATCTAAGCTTCTATATTCCTTAATTATTTCTATAGCCTCTCTTAAATAGTGAGGTCTCCCCTTACTTCTTGGATTATATAAAGATATAATCATGTCTGCATCAGCGGCATTTCTTACTCTCTTTTTTATTAAATCATAAGGTGTCATTAAATCACTTAAACTTATATTACAATTATCATGCATAAGTGGCGCTCCAATAACTGAACCTGCTGCACTTGAAGCTGTTACACCTGGTATTACTTCAACAACTTCATCATTTTGCATTTGAAGAATAAGTCCAGCCATTCCATAAATTCCAGAATCTCCAGTACTAATTAAAGCTACTGTATTATCTTTAGATAACTCTAAAGCTTTTTTACATCTAGCTTCTTCTCCTCTCATGCCAGTAGAAAACAGCTCTTTATTTTCTACTAAAGGTTTTATCATATCAATATACTTGTTATATCCAACAACAATATTACATTCATCTATTGCTTCTTTTGCCCTTAGTGTCATATGATCTAATCCACCAGGTCCTATTCCTATTACATATAATTTTCCCACTTTATTTTACTCCTTTTTCAGTTCTCCAATACATAATGTCATTCCATCTTTCTTTATCTTACTTACAATAATTTCTCCTCCAGCTAATTCAACAACTGGTTCACTTACAGATGAAACTCCAATTGATTTCTTTACAAAATCACTACCTTGATATTTATGCTCAATTTTTGATATTTCTGCTGCTGAAAAAAATAAAAGATCACAATTTAAAGTTAATGCTAAATCTAAAATTGCTTTTTCATCACTTTTTATATTAATAGATGCAATTCTATCTATAGCTCTTATATCAATATTTTTTTCCCTTAAAGTTTCATTTATAAAATTAAATAATTTTATACTATCAGTATCTCTTTTACATCCAATACCTAAAACAATATCTTTTCTAATTAATTTAAGTACTGTTCTATCTTGATAATCATCTAAATAACTTACTACATTATTTTCTTCATTCTTTAATTTTCTTGAATCTTTATGTGTAATCCACAGAGTATTTCCCTGTATCTCCTCTGTCTCTATGTATCCCTTAGGACATTTAATTATTTTTTTATCGTCCTTAAAATAAACACTTTCTCCATTAACAAGTCTTCCTGCAATAATCTTAGCTATTTTAAAATCATCTATAATAAGATCATTATTCATTGCAATTACATCTGGAGCTAAAATATCCATATTATCTGTTGCTGTAGTTATTACAGGGGTATTACCTAGCACTTGCGAAACCTTTAAAGTTAAGTTATTTGCCCCTCCTAAATGTCCTGAAACTAAGCTTATAGAAAATTTATTACAAACATCTACTACTACAACTGCTGGATCTGAAGCCTTACTTATTAAATATTTAGATATTGCCCTAACTGCAATTCCTGTTGAACTTATAAATATTATAGAATCATATTTTTCAAAGCATATATTCATTATATTGTTTAACTTAAAGTCGTTAATTTCAGATTTTAAATATAAATCTCCACCAAGTTCCTTTTCTATCCTTCGTGCTAAAACATCACCTTTTCCAGTAACACTTATAATGCAAATCATAATTACTTCTTAGCCTCTCTATACATATGAGTAAAAGTCTTATCATATAAAAGACTTTTTTCATAATCACAATCAATAAAATCACCGACTAATATTTGAGCACACTTTGTAATACCAGCTTCTTTAACCTTATCTGCAATATCATCTAATGTCCCAATAATACTTCTTTCATTATCCCAAGTAGCTCTTTCTACTACTGCTATCGGAACATTTCTTCCATACCCCGCTCTAAGCTTTGCTACAACTTTATCAATCATAGAAATCGATAAAAATATAGCCATTGATGCTCCTACTTGTGCAAGTTTTTCTAAATCCTCTGTTTCTGGTACTGGAGTTCTTCCTTCAACTCTTGTTAATATTACTGTTTGTGTTACTGATGGAAGTGTAAATTCCTTTTTTATTGCAGAAGCTGCTGCAACAAAAGAACTAACACCTGGTACTACTTCATATTCAATATTTAATTTATCTAATTCATCCATTTGCTCCTTTATTGCTCCATATATTGATGGATCTCCAGTATGAAGTCTTACTACAAGCTTATCTTTATTCTCATTCATAACTTCAATGACTTCTTCCAAAGTCATTTTCGCTGAATTATATATTAATACACCTTCTTTACAATAACCCATATGTTCCTTAGCAACTAAAGAACCCGCATATATAACTACATCTGCCTTTTCTAGTATGTTTCTTCCCTTCACAGTTATTAAATCAACATCTCCAGGTCCTGCCCCTATAAAATAAACCATAACTCTCTACTCCCTACTTGCTAATATTAATGACATATAATCTCTTGCTTTTTTAATTTCATCTTTATCTGTTAATATAAGTTGTCCTTCTCTTCCAGCTCTGCTTACATAAACATAATCAAATCCCTTTTCTTCTAGAAAATCTACTACTGTTTCTTCATGCTTATAAACTTTCATAATTACAACATACTTTTCATCTTTTATATCTTTAACTCTTGTTGCTGGTAGTATCATTAAAGGATTATCTCCAACAACTAAAGTTCTATCCACTAAACTTGCTGCTGCACAGAAAGACGTAATTCCTGGTACTGTTTCTACATAAAATCCTCTTTCCTCCATATGCTTTAACATATGGATATAAGTACTATACACATATGGGTCGCCAATTGTAAGGAAAGATACATTTTTACCTTCTCTCAATTTTTCCTCTATAAACTCATATGCTTCCTTAGCTTTTTCAACTCTATTTTTCTTTCCCATAGGAAAATGTTTTATAACTACTTCTGTTCCTTCTTTTATATATTCTTTAGCTGTTTCTAATGCAATACTCTCTCCACCTTCTAATGCACTAGGAGCAATTACAACATCACTATTTTCTATAGCTCTTACTGCTTTTACTGTTAATAACTCTTTATCTCCTGGTCCTACACCTATTCCATATAATTTTGATTTCATACTATTTTACACTCCTTACGCATTGCACTATATATATTGGATTATTAGCTATCATCATATAACTTTGTCCTCTATTTTTACTTATATTTACTTGTGAAATATCTACTGCATAATTTAATTTCTTAACTGTTTCAATTGCCTTATATGCATTATCTAAGGTTATAAAGTTCATAACTATAGTGCCTTCATTTTGTAGAAGCTCATTAGAAATCGAAATTATTTCCTCTAAGTTTCCACCAGATCCACCAATAAATATTGAATCAAATCTTTTATTTTCATCTTTATACCTTTTTAATATATCTAAAGCTTCACCTTTATCTAGTACAACATTATTACACTTAAACTTTTTTAAATTTTTCTTAGTTGTAATTATTGCTTCATTATCTCTTTCAATAGAATATACAATACCTTTTCTTGAAATCTTAGACGCTTGTACTGTTATTGTTCCTGTTCCAGCACCAATATCAAGTGCTATAGAGCCTTCCTTTAAATTCATCTTCCATATACTTAAAGCTCTGATATCTTCCTTAGTCATTGGACAATTTCCTCTTATGAATTCACTATCCTTAATTAAAATCATAAACTTCTTCTAACCTTCTTTCTCCACAATTAATATTGCCATATCACTAACTTCTTCATTAATAAACTCTATTGGCTTACCTTGTAGTATCCTTTCATTTTCATATGATAAATGTTCACCAATTATTACTGTACATTCAATATTATTTTCATTTAATAGCTTACATAAAAAAGCTGAATTATTTTTATTGTCTGTAAGCCATATAGATAATTTATTAACTTTAACCTTTTCTATAAAATCTTCATTTCTGGCATGTACACTCCCTGTAAATGCATAATTCCAGCTTTTATTAAGCTTAGTTGTTAAATATTGAAATGAGCTTATTCCAGGTATTACGACAATATTTCCCGGGTAATTCTTTTTTATATATTCACTTATGCCAAAAAAAGTCGGATCTCCAGAAGCAACTAACGAAATAATATTATCTTGTCCATTTTGTTGTATATATTCTAAAGTTTCTCTTAAAGAACTTATTACTATTTTATTAGTGTTTATAAAATCTAAATCATTAATTAATCTCTTAAAACCAATAATAACATTGCTCTTTTTCAATGTATCTATTGCCTTTGGTAATATATAATCCTTGCTCCCAGGGCCTAGCCCAACAATATAAACCATAATTTACTCCTATATATTTTCAAATTAAATTTATTTTTATTATGCTTTGATTATGACTTATTTATATCTAATGAATTATATAAAATACTATAATCAGAAAAACCATAATACATTATTGCATCACATTTCATTTTTCCATAAGTATAAATTCTCATTCTTTCAACAATTTTATTTCCTATATTTTTATAAAGCTCTTCATATCCATTTCCTAAAAACTTAACTGCACCTTCACTAGTCTTTTGAGTTAAAACACTTCTTACAAGCTCTGTATCATAACCTAAAAGTGCAAGCTCTAAAGCTATAACTTCAAGTCTTACATCATTTACTCTACTATGAGTATTAAAACATCCATAGGCAACCTTACTTAACTTTCCTATATGTCCAACAAGAATAACTTCTTTTATATTCATTTCATCACAACACTCTAATGCAAAGCCAACAAAGTTTGAAATAATAACTATTTCATCTTCATTAAATCCTTTATCTTTAGCACATTTTTCCCCTATATTTCCGAAAGCCAGTACTAACTTCTTCTTGTCATTTCCTTTCTGTTTTATTTCTATTCTTATAGATTCCTTTAGTGCTTCTTCTGACATCGGCTTAACTATACCAGTAGTTCCAAGAATAGAAATTCCCCCCACAATTCCAAGCCTTGGATTAAATGTCTTCTTTGCTATTTCTTCACCCATAGGCGCACTTATAGTTACCTTTATTCCGTTCCCTTCGGTAAACTCCCAATTTTCCCCTTTAACCTGTGGAAGATTATCTTTTACTACTTGTTCTATAGTTCTTCGTGGTGTTGGATTAATTGCATGAAGTCCTTTTTCTATAGCTAATCCATCTCTTGTAATAACTCCAATTCCTTCTCCTCCAGTTAAAGTAAATCCACTATCCTGCTTTTCAACCTTTGCATATATCTCCATTCCATTAGTCATATCAGGATCATCTCCACCATCTTTAACTACAGAAACTATACAATAATCCTTGCCTTTTTCTACAGAATTTATAGGTATTGATATTTCTATTCCTTTAGGTGTCATTATTTCTACCTTTTCTAAAACAATATCATTAAAAAGCATAATTGTTGCTGCTTTTGTTGCTGCAGTTGCACAAGACCCTGTAGTATATCCACATCTTAGCTTCTTACCATCACTCATAACATAAAAATCTAACATGCTTTTGCCTCCCGTTCTCTCATACACTCATTTCTTATTTACTTAGCTTCTTTCAACAACGTTATACATAAGTGCATTTACTATAGCTGCTGCAACAGTACTTCCACCTTTTCTTCCCTTAACTCTTATATATGGTATATTAAGTTCCTCTAAGTTTTCCTTACTTTCAGCTGCTCCAACAAATCCTACTGGCACTGCTATAATTAACTTTGGATTTGCTTTCCTACTTTTTATCAACTCTTTTAATTTAAACAAAGCTGTTGGTGCATTTCCAAATACAAAAATATCCACATTATCATTGCAAGCTTTTTCTACGGCTGCCATAGAACGTGTTATTGATTTTTCTTTTGCTTCTTTATGTACTTCTTCTAAATTTACATAACAGATAGCTTTTCCATTTAGTTTAGATAAAGCCATTTTATTTATTCCTGATAAAGCCATATTAGTATCTGTATAAATTGTAAATGGCTTTTTAAAAATTTCCTTTGATGCCTCTATAGCATCTTTACTTATTTCTACTAGATTCTTATATTCAAAATCTGCTGTAGTATGAATTGTTCTCTTTATTATTGAAAGCTCTTCCTTAGTAAAATTATGATCTCCCATTTCACTTTCTATAATCTTCATACTAGTATTTTCTATTTCCATTGGATTTTTGATATAGTCCATAATTATTTTTCTCCTTATTACTCCAATAATTTATCTAATCCTAAGTTACTTTAATAGTTCCTTAATAAATTCTAGATTTCCAAAGAAATGCACATGTGGATATCCTGCTAATGTATTATTCTTCTTATATCCACATCTCCAATTAATTTTCTCCCCTGTATATGAAGTTTTAATAACATCATACATTGTCTCTTCATTTAAGTTTACCTTGGACTTATGAAACTCATGACAATTAATTTCTATATTTTTAAATAATAATGTTGCATACCCAAATCTATTCAAACTTTTAGTCATTTCACTATTTCCATTTAAGAACCCTACCATATTAACATTATCTATATTTCCTGTTAAATACATTAGTCCTCCACACTCCGCATAACACTTTAATCCATTATCAAGTGCTTCTTTTATGCTATTAAGCATTTCTGTATTCTTACTTAATGTTTCTTTAAATACTTCTGGATAACCCCCACCTAAATATAAAAAATCAATATCCTCTGGTATCTTTTTATCTCTAAGTGGACTAAAATAAATAACCTCTCCAGCCTCTTCTAATAACTCCAAATTCTCTTTATAATAAAATCTAAATGCTTCATCAAATGCAACTGCTATTCTCTTATTACTCTTACTTAAATGATAATTGTCTTCAAAGGACTTTACCTCTTTAAAACTTTCAATAATTCCATCTAAATCTATATGCTTTTCAATAATTTCTGATAAATAATCTATCTTTTTATTTAAGTTTCCAACTTCAACACTTTGAACTAATCCTAAATGTCTACTTTCAAGCTTAAGTTCATCATCCTTTGGTATATAACCAAATACTTTTAATCCACAATGTATTTCTATTGCAGGCTTTAATAATTTATAAAAACCTGCACTTATACAATTTAAAACAACACCGACTATATTTGCATTTTTAAAGTTCTTAATCCCATTAATCTCTGCACATAAAGTTACACTTTGTGCCTTAGGTGTTATAACTAATAATATAGGTGAATTATCTAAAACCTTTGAAACACTATATGTTGAGCATGATTCATCTAATCCCTTTCCATCGTATAATCCCATAACACCTTCAATTACAGCTAAATCACCTTTTCCTCTAGAAAAGCTAGCCTTAACGCCCTCTTCTCCCATTAGGTGTAAATCTAAATTTCTGGATACTTTACCTGTTATTTCAGTATGAAATCCAGTATCAATATAATCAGGTCCTACTTTATATCCTTGTACATCATAACTTCTATTTTTTAATGCCTTCATCAATCCAAGAGTAAATGTAGTCTTTCCACCACCACTGCAGTTAGATGAAATTATTAATGTCTTCATAACACTATCTCCTTAACTTCTTACCTTAACCCTATGACCTTTTTTAGTTTGTCCAGCTCCAACATATCTATCATTGATAAGATCATCAATTCTATTTATATATAATTTATTAAACTTTTCATTTTCTCCAAGGCCTTTCATATATACATTTACTTTAATGCCTTCTGCTTCTAACATTGATTTTAAAGACTCTTTATCATCTGAAGCCATATCATTTCTAGCATGATCACCGGCTACTACCATTAATGGTGCAAGAGTAACTTCTCTAATATTCTTCCTTTTTACTCTACTTATTACATTTTCAAAATTAGGATATCCTTCTACAGTTGTAACAAATACATTTTCATAGCCTTCATCTTCAAATACAGCTTGTAAACATCCATATACTGAATTTGCAGGATGAGCAGTTCCATGTCCCATTAATACTACAGCATTATTTTCTTCATATAACTCTTTTGTTGCTTCAATAAATAATGAATAATCTTGTGGTAATTCTTCAATTCCCTGATAATAAAAAATTGGTCTTCCTACCTTTAGTACTTCAAATTTTTCCTTAAAAATTTCTGCTATTTTATTTATATATATAAATTCTTCACCTGGTATCATATGCAATGGTTGCATAATTATCTCTTCATAACCACTATCATATAGCTTCTCTAACATTGCTTCTGGAGTATCAATAAAAATTTCATACTTCTCTTGTAACTTCTTTATTATCTTATGAGATGTAAATGCTCTATATATATCATATTCGCTAAAAGTATCTCTTATTTGTTTTTCTGCCTTTTCAATTGTTTTCTCTAATGTGTCTAAATAGCTTGTCCCAAAGCTAACTACTAATATTGCCTTTTTCATAGCACAAATCTCCCATCAAATTATTTATATAATAAAAAAAGCACCCTTCATGGGGTGCTCCAGACAACAAAAATAAAAACTATATATCTAAATTGCTCGTTACGTGGAAGCGAAAAAAGAAATATTTATTTTCCAGTAACCGTGAAATTTTCACCTAGAATTTATATAATTGATTCCGTAAAGCTTGCTAAAGTTTTTAAACTCGCTATTCGCTCAAACAGTAAAAACTTCTTTACGCAACTTTACTCCATCAATTATTAAATTCTACGGCTTAATTTCAATTGTCCTTCCAAATTAATATTTCATTTTTTCTTTTTCACATAACTCCTTGTAACCTCACACCTTAAAGTTAATGTTTTTTGCTACACGTTATATAACAAATTGTTAACTTTTAAATTGGTATTGAAGTGAATCAAGTAAAACAGAAAATATTAATAATATTATTTTAAGAAATATTGTAATTAAACTTTAGAATTTAATTGCTTTTTCTAGAAAAAATAATATAAATTCTTAACATAAATTTCACAATTTCTGGATTTTATATCATTAATTTTTTCAGCTCAACGTCTCGAACAAAATCATTCAATAATCTCTATTATATCATCCTTACCTTCCCACCGAAGTATAGATTAAAATCTAGGCAGGTCTCCTGGCTTAAACTTCATCCTCATCTCATTCCTTCCCAGCTTTATGAAAACCAGTGGATTAATTTGAGATTTGTCCGTTATTACAGTAGCGGGGGCTGCAGTGGCATCTAACCACTTTCCCTTTTAATTTAAAGTTATAGTAATAAAAAACTATAATTCTAAAACCTAAATTTACTAATATTCAAATATATTCTATTTCATTAAATAATAAAATAGAATATATTTCAAGTTATTTTTAATTTATTTATTTGTCATTAAACAGTATACCAATAGATTACCATCTAAATTCCTTCCATTCCTTTGCATATTCATCAAAAAGTTCATTTATACCTTTTCCTATTGTTATATATTGATCATCTGTTAAATTGGCTAAGGATACTCTAATTGACCAAGTAGGCCCTTTGAATCCATCTCCATTTAACAAAACTATTCCATATTTTTCTGCTAATTCAAATAAAAATTCAATTGCACTACGCTCTCTTTTTAAATATTCAACAAATTCTTCTCCGTATTTAAATTTTGCCCAAACTAATAAATCATATTTATTATAATAATTTGTACTATATATATCATTTTTCATTGGTAATCCAATTAAATTTTCATCTAATAATTCTTTTCGTCTTTTACAGATATTTTTAGTTTGTTCTTTATATTTATCTTCTTTATCTAACAATGAAAATATTGAGAAAATAGCCATTTGCACTTGTTGTGGAGTTGATAAACCTGCTGTATGGTTTAATGCTACTTGCCTACTATCAGCAACCATTCTATCAATAAAAGGAATTTTTTCTGGTTCTGTACTCATAGTTGAATATCTTTCATCAACTATATCCTTATCTTCTTCATTTAATTCAGCTATTAACTTATCAAAAACATTATCTTCTGCTAAAGCTATAACTCCTAATCTCCAGCCTGTTACTCCAAAATATTTAGAATAAGAATATACACCAATTGTGTTATATGGCATAGTAACCATTAATGATTTAAATTTATCACAAAATGTTCCATAAACATCATCTGTAACAATCATTAAATTAGGGTTATTTTTTTCTACAATTTTTTTTATATACTCCATAGATTCTTCATTTATTGCTACTGAAGGTGGATTACTTGGATTAACAATACAGGCTAATTTTATATCCTTATCCCCTAGCTTATCTAACTCTTCCTTAGGATATTGCCATGTATGTCTACCTTCTTCATTAAATTCTGATGCATATATATTTACAACCTCAAAGTTATACCTTGGCAACTCAGGAATATCTAAATATGGTGTAAATATAGGTACTAATAATGCTATCTTATCTCCTGGACACAGTAACCTATTAGCCTCTAGTGAATCAAATATATAGCACATTGCAGCAGTTCCACCTTCCACTGCAAAAATCTGATGATTATCACTATTAGGGTTACCTCCCATTTCTTTAATTAAATAATCTCTTACTACAATTTCAATATGTGTAAGCATTCTATCTGGCAATGGATAATTATCGCCTATGATTCCATCTACAAGCTCAAAGACCCAATTATCCTTATCAAAATTATGTATATCTATTCCATACTCTATTATGTTATTAAGCAATTCTATTCCAGGTGCATCTTTATGCTTGTCATAATAAAGCTTAAATCTATTATAAATTCCAGTATTATGAGGCATTCCTGCTAAGTCCCCATCACACCATGTTCTTTGAGTCTCCTCTACTGCAAATTGACCTAATGTAAAAAATGCTTGCCTTGGAGTTGCAGCTGTCCAATTAGGATTTCCTCTTCCTGCATTTAACAATACATTAGTACCTTTTCTTTCAGATTTTAATGCAAGCTCAATCAATTTATCTTTTAATTCAAAAGGACTTAAACTCTTAACTTCTTCAATTAGTTTTTTTCTTTTTATCTCTCTAATAGTACTCATGTTAAATCCCCCTTTAACTAAAATTTTATTCGCAATATTCTTCTATTATTGCTATTTTGCTCTTTATATATTTAAAATATTCTCATAACTGAAAAGAGAGATTTGCACCTAAGCACAAATCTCTCATTAAATTATTTTATTTATTTTTATTTGTTATAACTATTGAAATTAATGAAGCTACTATAAGTATTATTAATAATACTCCTACTATTTTAGCAAAAAGTTCATAATTAATTATATTTCTCTCCCCCAGACTATAACTTTTTATTTTACTTAATTTCCCTTTTATTATATTATCTTACTTTTAATAAATAGCGTCAAGTTCTATCCATCTCATTAATTTAGTTAATATGAGAATTTCACACAATAAGGTTAAAGCTATGTTATAATCTACTTATTCATAGCTAAAAATAATATAAAGTTATTATTAAAATTTTAGAAATTCAGAGAGGTATATATGAAAAACTTAAAAATTTATTTTACATCTGATATGCATGGATACTTATATCCAACAAACTACATAGATAAAGAACCTAAAAATATTGGTTTAATAAATATGATTAATGATTTCAAAAAAGACGGTAATACATTAATTATCGATGCTGGTGATACTATTCAAGGTTCACCTCTTACTTATTATTTAAGTGGCAAGAAATTTAATATACATCCTATTGCAGATATTATGAATGCTGCTGGATATGACTTTGTAACTCTAGGAAATCATGATTTTAATTATGGCCTATTATATTTAAGAAAATATCTTCGTACATTAAATGCCAAGTGCTTATGTGCAAATGTTGTTGATAAAACTGGAGAATTACCTATTTTACCTTATTCTATAAAGACTTTAGAAAATGGTTTGAAAGTTGGAATTATAGGAATAACAACAGATTTTATAAATCACTGGGAAAGAACTGAAAATATAGCTAACATAAGCATTACTGATACTTTTGAAGCTGTAAAATATTATTTTGATGAAGTAAAAGCAGCATCAGATATCGTCATTGGACTTTATCATGGCGGGTTTGAGTATGACTTAAACTCACATAAGCAACTTATGTTTACAAGTGAAAATATAGCTTATAAATTATGTTTAGAATTTGACTTTGACATCTTACTTACTGGTCATCAACATATGCCATTAGCAGATACTATAATTAATGGTACTCATGTTGTTCAAACACCTCAAAGAGCTACAAGCTATGTACAAATAGAATTGAATTTAAATAATGATGGTAGTAAAACTATTACCTCATCTCTTCAAAAGGTTAAATTAAATTTTGAAAATGAAATATATAATAAATATTTACCTTTAGAAAATGATGTTCAACAATGGTTAGATACTCCTATAGGATTTTTAGATGAAAATTTATATCCATCTTCTCATTTAGATATGGCTCTAAATGGTTCAGCTTTAGCTAACTTTATAAATGCAGTTCAACTTGATGAAAGTGGTGCTGATATCTCATGTACTTGTTTCTCTAATGAAATAAAAGGATTTGATAAAAATGTTACTGTAAGAGATGTAGTATCTACTTATATGTTTCCAAATACACTAGTAATAGTCGAAATTAATAGGACTCAATTAAAAACAGTATTAGAAAGATGTGCTAGCTATTTTAACAATAATAATGGAAATATATCAATTTCTGATACATTTTTAAAACCTAAAATACAACATTATAATTATGACTATTTCGCAAATATAGATTATACTTTTGATTTAAATAGACCTGTTGGTGATAGAGTTGTATCTATAAAGTTTAAAGGTAAAGAATTAGATGATACTTCTAAACTTTCTCTTGTTATGAATAATTATAGATCAACAGGAGTTGGTGGATATGATGTATATAAAGAATGTCCACGTTTAAAAGAAATATTAGTAGAAATGCCTGAAGTTATTATTGACTATTTTATAAAGCATAAAAATGTTAAAGTTGATAAAACTAAGTATATTAATATTATTTATTAAGTGTTTTAAGGTCAACCTATATAATAGGTTGACCTTAACCTTTGCAATTATCTCTTTAATACTCTTACTTCATATTTATTTAATGTTAATTCTTTATTTACTTCTTCATTAGTAAGCATATCTACATAATTATTATCATCTAAAATAACACTCTTACTTTCCTCACTAAAATTCATAACAAATACATAATCATTTTCTCCATCAGTTCTCATTTGAGCTGTAACTCCTAAAGGTAATTCTGTATCTATTACAGATTTAATTTCTAAATCATTAATTATTTTTGTAAAGAACTCAGTATCAAAATCATTGTTAGTTCTTGCTGCTACATAATACGCCTTACCTTTTCCATAATTATTAACTGTTAATGCAGGCATTCCAGCATAAAAGTCATTTTTATAAGTTGCTAATACTTCTGCAGTTTCAGCATGAATTACATCACAATAATCTCTTAACTTATAAGTTCCTTTAACACCTAATTTATTATCATCTTTAAATTCTAAATAATTTACGTCTGAATCATATAATGTGTCAATTTCTTCAGCCCAAATCCCAGTAACTTCTCTTAATGGACCTGGGAAACCACCTAAGAAGCATAAATCATTTTCATCTACTAATCCACTGAAATAAGTTGTAACTAAAGTACCTCCATTTTTAACAAACTCAGTTATTCTTTCTGCTACTCCTGGTCTAACCATATATAGCATTGGAGCTACTAATAATTTATACTTAGAAAAATCACAATCCATATTTACTACATCTACAGAAATACCTTTTCTCCAAAACACCTTATAATAGTCTTCAACAGTTTCAAAATATTCTTTATTATCATTTTTAAGAGCTTGACAATCATCTATTGCCCATCTATTTTCCCAATCATATATAATTGCAACTTCTGGTTCTACGCTAGTTCCAATTAAATCACTTAATTTTTCTAATGTTTCTCCAACTTGCGTAACTTCTCTAAATACTCTAGTGTTTTCATGACCACAATGATCTACTACTGCTCCATGGAATTTTTCAGATGCTCCTCTTCCCTTTCTCCATTGGAAATATTGCACTGAATCTGCTCCATGAGCTACTCCTTGAAGTGAAGATAATAAATGCATTCCTGGTCTCTTTGTTTTATTAACTTTATGCCAATTAACTAAACTTGGAGTACTCTCCATTATTAAAAACGGTTGTCCTCCTTTTAATGTTCTATATACATCATGAACAAAGCTTACATTTGCTGCTGTATCATATGTTTTTTCAAAATCATTATGCCATGCTGGATAGTCATCCCATGATACAACATCAACTTCCTTAGCAAACTTCCAATAATCTAGTCCATTAAATAAAGTCATTCTTGGATAATCTCCCATAAAATTAGTTGTAACTGGTATATTAGGGGTTATTTCTCTAATTGGTGCTATTTCATTTTTATAGAAATCTATAGTTTGATGTGTAACAAATCTTTTCCAATCAAGGTTATGACCATGAACAAATTCTTCTCCATGATGTGCAGGACTCTCTATTTGTGACCAACTTGTAAATTTATGACTCCAAAATCCAGTCCACCATGCTTTATTTAACTTTTCCAAATCATTTTCATACTTAACTTTTAACCATTCTCTAAATGCTTCTTGACAAAGATCGCAATGACAATCTCCACCATACTCATTAGATACATGCCACATTATAAGAGCTGGATGATCTTTATATCTTTCTGCTAGTATTCTATTAATCTCTGAAGTCTTTTTCCTATATATTGGCGAAGTAAAGCAATGATTATGTCTTTGTCCATGAAGTATTCTCTTTCTATCTGACCAAACACGTAAAACTTCTGGGTACTTTTCTGACATCCAAGCTGGCCTTGCTCCACTTGGTGTAGATAATATTACATGAACTCCAGCTTCAGCCATATCATCCATAACCTTATCAAGCCATTCAAATGTATAAACCCCTTCTTCTGGTTCTATAGCACTCCATCCAAAAATATTTATAGATACACAATTACAATGTGCTAATTTTAATAATCTTACATCTTCTTTCAATACTTCAGGATAATCTAACCATTGATCTGGATTGTAATCTCCCCCATGTAGAAATCCTTTAACTTTTTCATTAACTGGTTTAAACTTTTTCATGCTCTTTTCCTCCATATACCAAATAATCTACTTATATTTATTTCTTAAAAATACTTTTCTATATATATGTTGTACTATTTAAAATAGCAGGTGACTCTAATTTTATTAAATTCAAATCACCTGCTTAATACACTATTTATAGTGATAGAGAAAACTTATTATATTTTTTATTAACTAAATCAAAGATTTAGAATTTTAACTGAAACACACTACTCACTTTCATTCGTAGGTGTAAGTTCGATTAACTAAATCAAAGATTTAGAATCTTACTTATATGATTCAACAAATTCCTTTGCTTGTTTTTGGCACTCTTCTAAAATCTTATCAAAACCTGCTTGTGTTAATTTTTCTCTGTATTCTTTAACACCAGCCTCCACATCATCAACCATTCCTAAGTCTAGTGGTACCCCATATTGAGTTATTACATTACCAACGGCTGCCATTTCATTTTTTACATTAGAATCATCAAATGAAAATGCTGCTAAAGGATTTGAAACTGTATACTCTTCACTCCACTTGTTAATAGTTTCTTGAACTATTTCTGGCTCTGTAGAAGAAATACGAGCAAATTTAGTACTATACCATCCCCAAGGACAAACTTCACCTGCTGGGAACGCTTCACTAGCAGCTAAAGATGTATATTCACCTTCTCCAGAATTTTCCCAGTGAGTTCCTTCGATACCATACCAAGTTAAGTTATTAATTTCTTCATCATATCTTAATAATTCAATTGCCATTAAAGCTCTTTCAGGATTCTTAGAATTAGCATTTATTGCAATACCATTGTTTGTATAAGGTTGAACAACTCTATTAATTCCTTCGCTTAAATCAAGTAATGTTGCTTTCCATTCAGGATTAGATTCATTCATTTCAACAATTCTGTTAGCTACAGTGCTAAGATTCCAAGTCATTATTGCAGTTTTTCCTGCTACGAAATCTTCATCTCTAGTAGCTTGACTTGAAATTGAATCAGCTGCCCAATATCCCTTATCAGCAAATTCCTTCATCTTAGTTACATATTCCATGTATTCAGGAGTATCAACAAAAGCAAATACTTCACCTGATGTATCATTTACATCATATCCAATTGATGGTGTTGGAGCTCCACTAATAGTCGAAAATCCATATCTTTCAATCATATATGGCCATTGTAAGTTTTGACCTCCGCCATTTGCAATAACCTTTATACCACTATCTTTTTCTCCTTCTGCAACTGCAGCCATAAATGCTTCAAGCTCATCATAACTACTAATTGTTTCAAAACCATATTTACTAGCTAAATCTCCTCTATAAGCAAATATATTTGTTCCATATTCATTTCTATCATTTGGTACCATATAAATTTTGCCATCTACTTTTGCTTGATCCCAAGCATCCGCAGGCTCATTTGCATAGATTTCTGGAGCATATTCTTGTAATAATTCATCTGTTAACTCTAAAAATCCATTTTTAGTTGCAACTTGGCTATAGTAACCCCAACCTGAAGCTGTGAATATTAAATCAAAATCTTCTCCTGATTGGAATAAAAGTTGATACTTTGTAGTCATATCTGACCACGGAATAAAGTTAACTTCTAATGTAGCATTTATTTTTTCCTTCATCTTTTCATTAACTTTTTCATAAACTGCATCAAAATCTTTTGGTTTATCTCCAATTAAGTACATTTTTAATTTTACTTCTTTTAATTCTGAACTGCTTGATACAACATTTTCGCTACTTTCTTTTGAACCACAGCCTACCATAAATGTACTTAGCATAAGTAAGCTTAATCCTATAGTAGCTAATTTTTTTATTGATCTTCTTATCATCTTAAAATCCCCCTCATAACCTATATATAAATTCTTTTGTTATTTATCTTTATTGTATTTTTTATTAATACTTATCCTTTAACTGCTCCTATAGTTACACCACTTACAAAGTATTTTTGAATAAATGGATAAACTAATATAATTGGACCAGTTACTATAATTGTTAATGCCATCTTTAAAGATTCACTTGGCATACTTATTGCAGAACCTAATGAAGTTCCACCACCAGCCTGTGCCAGTATTGTTTTATATGCCTCGATATTGTTTACAATTTTATATAAATAATATTGCAAAGAATATAAGTTTTCATTATTTATAAATAACATTGAGTTGTACCAATCATTCCAATATCCTAATGCAATGAACATTCCAATTGTTGCTAATGCTGGCTTTACTAGTGGTAATATTACCTTGATAAATATTGTAAAATCTCCAGCTCCATCTATCTTAGCTGATTCTGTTAAAGCCTGTGGAATTCCACTCATATAGCTTTTCATAATAATTATGTTAAAAACACTTAATAATGGAGGTAATAATAAAGATAAATAACTATCTTTTAAACCTAGGTATTTTACCATTAGAATATACCATGGAACTAATCCACCACTAAATAATGTTGTAAAATAAAAGAAAAACGATACTTTATTTCTCCACTTAAAATCTTTTCTCTGTAACACATATGCTGTCATTGCAACTATGAATAAGCCTATTGCTGTACCAATTACAGTTAAACTTGCAGTAACTCCATAAGCTCTAAGTATTGCCATTGGTTCTTTTAAAGCAGTTTTATAAGCTTCTAATGATAATTCCTTAGGGAAGAAAGAGAAACCATTTGCTATGATTTCTTTTTCTTCAGTGAAGGATCCTATTATAACCATTAAAAATGGTATTAAACATATTAATGCTACTAATCCAATTAATGTATAACTCAAAATATTAAATGCTTTTATATCTTTTGACTTCTTCATATTTTACCTCCTAGAATAATGAGTAATCTGGATCATATTTTTTAACTAAGAAATTAGTAAATACTATTGTTATTAGGCAGAATACTGATTGATATAGTCCAGCAGCTGCAGACATTCCAACTTCCCCTGATTGAAGAAGTGATCTAACTGTAAATGTATCTATAACATCTGTTACATTAAATAATGGTCCATTATTACCTACAAGTTGATAGAACATTTGGAAATCTCCTCTGAAAATATTTCCTATAGCCAATAATGTAAGTATTATTAAAGTTGGTATTAAACTTGGAATTGTTACTTTAAAAATTCTTTGAAATATATTTGCACCATCTATTTGAGCTGCCTCATATATTTCTGTATCAATTCCCATTATGGCTGCTAAGTATAGCACTGTACCATATCCAACATTTTTCCATGCTGAAAAGAATATTAATATAAAAGGCCATACCCAGCTTGTTCCATAGAAGTTAATTTTCTCTCCTCCTAATTTTGCTATTAAAGTATTAATTGTACCATGCTCAACATTTAAAAAATTATAAGCAATCATACCAACAACAACCCATGAAATAAAGTAAGGTAAAAACATTGCTGTTTGTGTAACTTTTTTAAAGAACTTTCCTCCAATTTCTGAAATTAATATTGCTAATCCCATTTGAAGAATTGTATTTATAACTATAAATGCTACGTTATAAAGTATAGTATTTCTTGTTACAGTCCATGCTTGTCCAGAAAGAAAGAAATATTCGAAATTATCAAATCCTACCCATGGACTTCCAAAGATACCATCTCTAAAATTATAATTCTTAAATGCAACAATGGAACCTGTCATAGGTAAATAACTAAATAGTAAGAAATAAGCCACTGCTGGCATAAGCATTAGTAATAATATCCTATTTCTTTTAAATTGCCTTATAAAAGAAGATTCTTTATAAAAAGTTTCTGTATCCTTTTTGTTTTTAGAAAAAAATCCATTTTTAATTTTTTTACTTTCTAACCCCTTTTCCATTTATATCACCTCTCGTTATCGTTTTCACTCTCTGATTAAATAATAACATCTGGTAATATTTAATTTACTGGTAAAATAATTAGATACTAGTAAAATATTATTATTTTTATGATTTTTAAAATTATGATTATTTTTATAATAATTTTAAAAATTGTTATTTTATATTTTTTATTGGAATTTTAACATAATAGTGTTATAATCTTAACATATTTGGGTATGGAGGGAAAGTTGAATGGTTAAAATCTTAATTGTAGATGATGAAAGCTATACACGCGAAGGTATATTAGACACAATATCTTGGGAAGATTTATCTATTACTGAGGTAAAAGAAGCCTTCGATGGTATAAATGCATTAGAAATATTAGAGAATTATGAGCCTGATATCATATTAACAGATGTTAGAATGCCTCGTTTAAATGGCATAGAGCTATCTTTTAAAGCTAGAGAACTTTATCCAAATTGTTCTATTATATTTATGAGTGGTTATTCAGACAAAGAATATTTAAAGTCTGCAATACACCTTAAAGCTATTAGTTATGTAGAGAAACCTATAGATTTACATGAATTAGAAGATTCTCTTAAAACTGCAGTTGCAGAAGTTCAAAAATCTAAAATATTATATAAAAATATAAAAAATAATATAGTTTTAGATTTAATTAATTCAAAAACTACTGATGAAATAGATGTACTTTTATCTTCTCACTATAATTTAGATACTTATATAGTGTTAAAAGATAGGTTTTCTGTAATCGTTTTTCTAAATCTAATAAACACCTTTGATTTAGATGAAAATTTATTTATATCTGAACTTGAAAAAATAATTAACATTTATAATATAAAACCTCTAATTTCATTTATTAATAAAAAACAAATTATATTAAATCTTTTTTTACCTAAAAACGATAATTCATTTATTAATAGTAATGAGTTTAGTTCACTACTATATTCTATTAATGATTATATAAATAAGTTTACTCCTTTATATATTTGTATAGGAAATGTTGTTAATAGTATTTATAATATAAAATCATCTTACAAAAACCTATGCAAAGTTGTTAATTCAACATTTTTTTATAACTATAATTCCATAATTTATTTTGATAAATTTATTGAATCAACTTACATACTTGATGATACTATTTACGATAAGTTTGAAAATTCCTTATCAAATGAAGATAAAGATGGCCTAATTTCATTAATAAATAATTTAACATGTGAAATTAAAGGATTTCCTAATACTTCAATAAGCTATGTTAAAGATATTTATTATAAGCTTTTATTAAAGTTAATTAACTTTTCTAAGGATAGAAAAATAGATTTGTCTAACTCTTTAGATAGTAATAACTTCTTTGAAGATATACTTCAATTTAATAATATTTTTGATATAAATTATTATTTATTAGATAAAATTAATGACCTTTTTAATATATTAGATGAACGTAATAAAAATGATAAACCTATTTTAAACATATTAAAATTTATTCATGAAAATTATTCTAATGTTAATCTTTCCTTAGAGGAAATTAGTAAAAATATATTTTTAACTCCTGCACATATATGTGTTATTTTTAAAGATTATACTAATACAACTGTAAATAAATATATTACTGAATATAGATTAGATAAGGCAAAAAAACTATTAAAAGATCCATCTATAAAAATGAATGAAATAGCTTCTAGAGTTGGTTACAGAGATGGAAACTATTTTGCTAAAACATTTAAAAAGGAAACTGGCTATAGCCCTTCCGAATATAGGCGTAAATTCGTATAATGAAAAAATTTTTGAGCAAAATTACTTTCTTTAAAAATTTAAATTTAATACACAAATTTCTACTGACATATTGTATATTGATATTAGTTCCACTTACTACTTTATTTGGCTATACATATACTAAAATGTCTCAAATTATAGAAAGTAATATACTTGATTCAACAAAACAAGCCTTTGATCAATCTATTGATTTTTTAACATATAAAATTTACAGAATATTTGATATATCTAATAGCTTAGCTATTGATGAAAACATAACTAATATATTAAGAAATGATCCTGATTCTTATTTACTATCAAACCAAATAGGAGATCTTGCTTATTTAAGATTATTCCTTTCTGCATATGAAAATGATAGTGATGTATCTAATATAAGCTTATATGTAAATAATAATTTTATTTATTCAAATGATAATAAACATATTTTTAGTATGGATTCCCTAAATAATTCAAAAGCAATTAATATAATTAACACAACTAATTCTAGATTTGTATGGGGAACATCTAACTACTTTAATAATTATAATAAATCTTTAGATTATATCTCTTTATTTAAAACAGTGAAAAATCCTGATAATTTTGCAGAAGATATTGGATATTTAAAACTTAATTTCAATAAAACTTTAATTGAAGATATAATAACTAAAATTAATTCTCTTCCTAATACTATTAGCTATATTATTAATTCTGAAGGTATTATAATCTGTTCATCTGAAAATACAGATGATATTAAATTTCTTACTGACTTAGATAAAATACAAAGTTATTCTACTACTAATAGCTTTATTACCACATCACATAACTCAAAAAAACTTTATATCAAAAGTTCTTCAATAGATAAAACTGATTGGTATCTAGTTACAATATTACCTGAGTCAAGCGTTATTGCTAAAATAAATTCACAGCGAATTTACTTATTTTTAATTCTTATAGTTTGTGGTGGTACTTCTATTGCCCTTGCTTTTTACTTTGTTAATTCAATTAATAAGAGATTGTCTAAAGTTATATCTGGTATGCGCTGTGTACAATCTGGTGATTTTAACCACTTTATAGAAAATGATGGCAATGATGAACTTGGAGAGTTAATCGATAGTTATAATTATATGATTGGTAAGATGTCTATTTTAATAGAAGAGCAATATAAACTTGGTAAAAGTGTAAAAAATGCTGAACTTAAAGCATTGCAATCTCAAATAAATCCACACTTTTTATATAATACATTAGATATGATAAATTGGATGTCATATAAAAAAATGAACAAAGAAATAAGTGTTGCTGTTAATACATTAGCTAAATTTTATAAGCTTTCTTTAAATAAGGGAAAAGACTTAGTTTCTATTAAAGATGAATTACAACACTCTAATTTATATGTAAATATTCAAAATATGCGCTATAATAATAGGATTTCTTTGAGAATTAATGTAGATGAACAAATATATAATTATTTAATTCCAAAAATAACACTACAACCAATCTTAGAAAATGCTATTAATCATGGAATCCTTGGCAAAGGTGAAGGAAATGGTCTTATTTCTATATTAGGTTACTCTACTAATTCTGATATAGTTTTAATAATAGCTGATGATGGAATAGGTATAAAAGAGGACAAGCTTAATTTATTACTTTCAAATAATTTATCCTCTGTAAAAGGAAGTGGTTATGGTTTAAAAAATATAAATAAAAGAATTAAACTTTTATATGGAGAAAATTATGGCCTTTCCTTTGAAAGTAATTATGGTTATGGTACAAAAGTTAAAATAACAATTCCAAAAATCGAAAAAACAGATAAAACTTTTTAAAATGTGAGGTATTAACTATGGGAAAACAACGAGAATTTTATGATAAACCACTATTTTCATTATTAAATCATATTAGCTGGCTTTTATTAGGGGGACTTTATTTTATACTTCTTAATATTCCACTTATTTTCTTTTACACAGTAACATCAGTAGATATAAATCAATTTAGTATAATTTTACTCTTTATTTGTCTAGTTCCATTTGGACTAGCACTTGGAGCTCTATACTCTACTATGGGTGAAATAATTAGAGAGAAGGATATTTCATTCTCTTCATACTTTTTTAAAGCATATAAAAATAATTTTAAATCAAACCTAAAATTATGGTTTTTAGAGTTAATACTATTAACTATTTTCTTTGTTGATTATCAATATTTTTATTTAAATATGCCTACTAAAGGTCTTCATATTATCTTTTTGATATTAGGTATTTTTGTGCTTATATTAGGGCTATATGCATTTCCTATTAACTGTAGATTTAATGTTAAATTAAAAGATTTAATAATATTATCTTTTTATTACTCCATAAAAAGATTCCATATAACATTATTAAAAATAGTTATAACTCTATTAGCATTTTTCATAGTTTCTAAGATTCATGCAATATTAGTTTTATTTATACCAAGCATATTATGTTACGTACTAACTATATATGATATGCCAATTTTTTCTGAACTAGAGCAAAGATTTTTATCTCAAAATAAAGCAACAGCTAATTAACAAAAATAATGCTATGACAGAATATAACTTCTTTCATAGCATTACTTTTTTATATCTATTTTTCATTTATAATTTCATTTAATAAATCTGGATAGTCAGTAAAAATTCCATTAACATCTGCTGCAATTAATTTTCTCATATAAATTGGACTATTGACTGTATAAATATTCACTTTAATATTGTTTTTATTAGCCTCTTCTATAAGTTCTTCTGAAACTAATCTTAAGTCAGGATGTATTGCATTTGCTCCAAATTCTTTAGCATATTGTACTACATTTTCTATAGGTTTAGAATATAACAAGCCTGTCTCAAATTCACCATCTATTTCTCTACAAATTCTTATAGATTCATGATTAAAACTTGATAATATTATTTTCTTCTTTAATCCATATCTATTAACTAACTCAATTACATCCCTTTCTATTCCTTCATAATGTATCTTATCTGTCTTTAACTCTATATTTAATATAACATTAGTCTCTTTTACAAGGTCTAATACTTCTGCCAAAGTAGGTATTATACACTCTATGTTATTTTCAAAATTTTTATTTCTACATTTAAAGCTTCTAAGCTCTTCTAAGTTCATATCTTTAACTAGACCTTTTCCTTTAAAAGTACGCTGAATATCCTCATCGTGTATAACTACTAGTTTATTATCTTTAGTTTTATGAACATCAATTTCAAGTCCATTTGCTCCTGTTTTTATTCCTTCTTTTAAAGATAACATGGTGTTTTCTGGATAATAATTACTAGCTCCTCTATGCGCAAAATTTATCATAATATTCTCTCCTCTTTATATTTGCTATATTATTTTTAATGTCTTTAAAGCATTATATACCCCTCTTTGATTAATATCATCAGTTACTAAACTAGCCTTCTCCTTTAATTCCTTACAAGCATTCCCCATTGCTACACCAAAATCAACCTCTTCAAACATTTCTAAATCGTTAAACCCATCTCCAAAAGCAAAATACTTAATATTTTCGTTCTTACTTATACTTCTAATATATCTAATTGCACTACCTTTACTACATTCACCATTAAATATATCATAACCATCATTAATATCTATTAATTTAACAAACTTAAACATGTCATACTTACTTATTAATTCACTAATATGCTTTTTATTAATATTGGCATTTAACTGAAAAACTTCATACTCACATATATTATTGACTATTTTATCTTCAATCTTATCTATTTTCATATTATATTTTCCAGAGAAGTCTTTTATCCATTTGCTTTCTGTCTTTCCAACACTTTTATCTAATAAATGCAAACAATAAGGAATATTATTCTCCTCAAAATATTTTACCATATTTTTCACCATGTTTTTATTCATAAATTTCTTATAAATTACCTTATTATTTACTGTTATTAAAGAACCATTAGCACTTACTATTGTATTAAACATATCACAAAAATTTTCCTGTTTAACCATAGCAAGAGATCTTCCCGTTGCTATAGCTACATCTATTCCATTATTTTTACACATATTTATACCTTTAATAGTATAGTCACATATTACATTTTTTTCTCTACAAACTAATGTATTATCCACATCGAAAAATATAGTTTTTTTCATATTATTTCTCTCCTAGATTACTTAAATATATATTATTTATTTGATTTATTATATTTTTCTAATGCACTATTAATTGTTTTTGCCATATTATCTACTGCAGTTTCAGGTGTTATTTCATCATTTAATACTTTTTCTATATTTTCCTCTATTGATGCTCTAGCCTCTGGGAATACCCCTAAAACAGCCCCTGAATTATTATTTTCTTCTCTTAATTGTTCTATTGCAGTCTTAAATTCTGGATTTGCATCTAAGTATTCATTCATTTCTGATAATTCATAGGCTTCTGTTGAAACTGAAAAATATCCTGTTGCTTGAGCCCATTTAACTTGAGTTTCTGCTGAAACCATAAATTTAATAAATTCAAAAGCTGCATTTTCCTTTTCTTCATCGCCTTTATCCATTATCCATAAAGAAGCTCCTCCAACAGATACTCCTCCTTCATCACCTTCTAAAACTGCTGGAAAATATGCCGTTCCTAATTCAAAACTATCACCTATTTTACTCTTTAAATCACCTAAATTAGCCGTTGAAGCAACTATCATTGCAACATTTCCTGATGAAAAAGCATCTAATGTGTTTTGACCATCTCTACCAAAATTACCTACAACTCCAGAATCAACAAGTGTTTTCCATCCTTCAACGATATTTAATGCCCCATTATTAGAGTCAAATACAACCTCTGTTGCATCTCCACTTCTTCCATTACCTTCATTAGCATAATCTAATCCTTGCTTAATTAAGAATTGTTCAAAGAACCATCCATATATTTGCATTGCATATCCATATCTTGAAACTTTATTTCCATTTTTAACAGCTAACTTATTAGCTACTTCTATTATTTCATCAAAATTAGTTGGAATATCTTCATCTGTTAAACCAGCTTCAGTAAATGCTGTTTTATTATAAAATAAAATTGGAGTTGAACTATTAAATGGCATAGAATATAATTTACCACCTATAGTGTAATAATCTAATATATTCTTTTCTAAAGATGATATATCATAATCATTTTTATCTACCATATCTTGCATTGGTATTGCATATTCACTATCTATCATCCATTTAGTTCCAATATCATATAATTGCATAACATCTGGACCTGAATTACTTAATGCTGAGCTCTTAAGCTTATTTATTGAATCATCATAACTTCCTTGATATTCTGCTATCACCGTAATATTGTCTTGTGAACTATTAAATTCCTCAACCAATGAATTTATAGCTTCTCCCCCTTTTCCTCCCATAGAGTGCCAAAATGTTATTTCAGTATTTTCTCCTGTTTTATTACTCCCTACTGAATTATTTGAACATCCTGCCAATGATGTAACCCCTAAAATTACTGCTAATGTCATTGATAATAATCTTCTTTTCATTCCCATTCCCTCACTTTTCTCTAATTTTTAATTACTCTTTATCCCTTAACTGCACCTGCAGTCATACCTTTTACTAATTGCTTTTGACCTAATAGAAATATAAATACTGACGGTATTAAAATTAATATTGCCCCTGCTAAAACTACACTATAGTTACTACCCTCTGAATATTGAAGCATACTTATTCCTATTTGAACTGTTCTATTATTTCCATTATTTATTGTTAATAATGGCCATAAATATTGATTCCAGGTATTAATAAATACATATATAGATAAAGATGCTATTGCTGGTTTAGATACAGGTATTAAAATCTTAAATAAAAATTTTAAATTCCCACAGCCATCAATTTTAGCTGCCTCTCTTATTTCCTTTGGAATTGTTAAATAAAATTGTCTCATTAAAAAAATTCCCATAGCTGATGTTAAAAATGGTACTATAAGAACTTGTAAGCTATCATTCCATCCCCATGAACTTACAGTTAGAAAATTTGATATAACTGTAGTTTCTGCTGGTATCATCATTGTAGATAATACCATTAAGAATAATAAGTTTTTCCCTTTAAAATCATAAAAGGCAAATGCATAGGCAGCCAAACTTGCTGTTATAACTTGTCCTACCGTAACACATATAGAAACAATAAAACTATTAGCTATAAACTTTAAAAGAGGTACTGTATTTAATGCAGCTTTAAAATTATCTAAAGTTAATGTACTTGGAATAATTTTATGTGGATATTTAGTCATTTCAGTTTGACTCATAAAACTTAAACTTAATGCATATAAAAGCGGAAAAATAATTATTAATCCAACAAATATACTTAATATAGTTAGTATAATTTTATTTCTTTTACGCTTACTCATTATTGGTAATGTACCCCTTTCTTTTCAAACTTAAATTGTAATAATGTAACTATCATCATGATTACAAATAATATAAGTGCTTGAGCACAGGCCATTTCAAATCTACCATTAAAAAATGCTTGTCTATAAATAGAATGAACAAGAACATTAGTTGAATCCCCTGGCCCTCCTTGTGTTAACAGCTTTATTTGTCCAAACGCTTGGAATGCATTTATTAAATTCATGAATATAACTAAAAACATTTGTGGTGATACCATAGGTAGTACTATATCTTTAACTTTAGTTAAATAACTTGCTCCATCTATTGATGCACTTTCCATAAGCTCACTTGGTATATTTTTTAATCCAGTTAATAAAAATATGAAATTTAATCCTATATTTAACCAAACAGTTACTATTGCAACTGATATTAATGCAAACTTAGAATCTGTTAGCCATCCAATTTGTGTACCTAATACATAATTAAGTATTCCATTTGTAGGATGAAATATCATTGTCCATATTACTGCTGCTGGCGCAGATGCTATTGCCATTGGTAATGAAAACATAAGTTCAAAAACTCTATTTCCTCTTAATTTATTGTTAGCTAATAAAGCTAGTAAAAATCCAATAATTACAGATGGAGCTGCTACCATTACCACAAATTTAAAAGTTACAACTATTGAATTATAAAATTCAGGTGAGGTTAAAATTTCTTTGAAATTTTCTAATCCAACAAACTCTTTAATTTGTCCTCTTATATTAGTGGTAGACATACTCATTACTATTGTTTTTACAAATGGATAAAATACAAATAATCCAAATATAATGAATGCAGGTATTAAATAAAAATAAGGCTCTAGTTTCCTTTTTAACTCACTTTTGTTTTTTAATGATACTTTTTTGCTTATATCATTACTTTTCATATCTCTTAACTCTAGATATTGTTCTGTCATATTAATCCTCCTTCAAATAACCCTTCTTAATTTAGGATACTTTTCCAACATTAAGGAGATATTACAAGAGAGTTAACTTATTTTAACAACCTATTTCTTTTTGTTAAAATAAATTAACTTAGAATAATAAAATTCTTCAAATTAATAAACATTCCACATATAAGAAAAAGCTGCTCTTTCGAACAGCTTTAAAATATCTTCTTCTATTAATTTTACTTTATCATTTTCTTTGCATTATTATATGTTGCGATAAAATATCCACCATAAACAACTATAAGGATTAATAAAGTAATCAATATATATTTCATCATGCTTCCATTACCTACTATAGACACTACTCCTTGTGAAAACTTTAATCCCACTATAGAGTGAATTATTGCAAGTGCTAAAGGAATCATAAAATATATTCCTATTTGAGTAAATAATGATTTATTTATTACCTTCTCATCTAATCCAACCTTCTTAAGTAATTCATATCTATAAACATTATCTGCAGACTCACATAACTGTTGAAGTGCTAAAACCGCTGCTGATGTTATTAAAAAAATAACCCCCATATAAATTGCTAAATATGAAACCATTGCTCCAAGTCCAGCAGTAGTAGATTCTACTCCCATTTTACTAATATAATAAAGTGAACTATTATCTCCAATGCTATTTGCTTCTACCATTTCTGTAACTTTTTCTTCTGATGATTCTTTATCACCTTTATAATTTACATTTAAATAAGTGCTAATAGAATTTAATCCATTAACTAAATTATCATTCACTACAAATGTACAAATATTATTTTTCATAGTTGAATCATAAGAAATTATATTAAAAACCTGCTTATCTGCTGGAATTAACCTGTTGCCATTAATATTAATCTCCGTTTTATTATCTATAGCTTCTTGTATTGATTTTTGTACATCACTTATATCTCCAAAAACTAAATATTCATTTTCTCCTAAAGATACCTCTTCTTTTCCTAATAAATTTAATAAACTATTGAAATCCGATAAGCTAATTAAAGTAATGTTTGCATCTGTAAATATTGGATAATAACTACTTCCTTTTTCCATACCTTCTTTAGTTAAAAACTTACTATAAGGTACTTCACTATCATAATTTGTATATTCTGCATAATTAGATATACGCTCTAAATTATCTCTTCCTAATAAATTCTCAATATTATCACCATTTAAATTCCATATAGTTCCGTCAAATTGAGTTAAATCTTCAATATCCTTATTAATACCTCTACTAATTCCTAATCCACTAGATAACGTACATATTGCGACAAATAACATTAGACAAATAAATGTCATTGATATAAATGTAGTATTAATCTTGCTGTTAATTTGTCTTAAAACAAACATATTTAAATCTTTCAAATAGAATTTTTTATTGCTTTGAATAGTCTTCAATAAAAATCCTGACAATGAAAAGAAAAATAAAAATGTTCCTATAGCTCCTAATAATACAGGTATTCCTATAGTTTTTGGACCTATTACTGCCACTCCGTTTTTTAATACTATATAATAAGCTGAACCTATCATTGTAACACTAATTATAAATACTACTACAGATATCCAAATATTTTTAACTCTTAATTTTTCATTTTTCCTTGCTGAAGTTAATAAATCTATTAACTTTACTCTTCTTATAATAGAAGAATTAAAAATTAAAACTACTATATAAATTAATCCGAAACATACTGTTGTCTTTATAAATGCTATTTTAGAAAATACAAAAGTAAAATTAACTAAATTAACTTTAAATAATTGGGCTGTAAATATTGATAATCCTTGAGAAAGTAAAACTCCTAATCCTATTCCTACAACTAATGAAATAAATCCAATTAACATTGTTTCTACAAATATTAATCTAGAAAGTTGTTTATTTTCCATACCTAAAGTCATATAAATTCCAAATTCTTTTTTTCTTCTTTTAATTAAGTAATTATTTGCATATACTATTAAAAATCCTAGAACAAATGAAATAAATACTGAAGCAACTGCCATAACTGTATCTGTCAACTGAAAAGCTGCAGCCTGCATATCATTTAAATCCATCATTACTCGTTGTGACTCAATTGAATTAAAAGTATAAAATATACAAACCCCAAATACTAATGTTAAAAAATAAATTGTATAATCTTTTAAACTCTTTTTTAAATTTCTTGTAGCTAGCTTAAAATACATCTCTTTGGTCACCTCCAAGAAGGGTAACAACTTCAATTATCTTATTAAAGAACTCTTTTCTACTATCATTGCCTCTAATTAATTCATTAAAAATCTTACCATCTTTAATAAATAAAATTCTACTAGCATAACTTGCTGTAAATGCATCGTGAGTTACCATCATAATAGTTGCCTTTAACTCTGTATTTAAATGATCTAAGCTTTCAAGAAGCATTTTTGCTGATTTTGAATCTAAAGCTCCAGTTGGTTCATCTGCTAGAATTAATGATGGCTTAGTTATTATTGCTCTTGCACAAGCCACTCTTTGTTTTTGCCCCCCTGATACCTCATAAGGATATTTATTTAATATTTCTATAATACCTAGTTTACTGGATACCTCTTTAACTCGCATTTCAATCTCTTTATGATTAACTCTTGAAATAGTTAAAGCTAATGCTATATTTTCATAACATGTTAATGTATCTAAAAGATTAAAATCCTGAAATATAAATCCAAGCTCTTCTCTTCTGAATTTTGCTATTTTTTTAGAGTTTAACTTTGTAATATCATTATTATTTATAAGAATATGTCCACTACTAACCTTATCTATTGTTGATATACAATTTAGTAACGTAGTTTTACCACTACCTGAAGCTCCCATTACTCCAACAAACTCTCCCTCTTCTACAGTAAAACTAATATTATTAATTGCTTTTGTTATATTGCTTTTGTTACCATAGTATTTTTCTATATTATCTACTTTTAAAACTTCATTTCTCATATTAACCTCCAAAATAGTTTTATAACTTATATTTTTAATCTCTCTCTTGCCATATTTCAATTTTACAATCACTATTCTCTACTATCCATAGAACTATATAACATAAACCTTACATTTTTGTTATATATATTATATAATAGCTATTAAGAAATAATAATTATCCATAACGAGGTGACTTATATGAAAAGACTATTTAATTTATCATTCTTTTATTTAATTTTAGGACTAGCATTAGGTGTATTTTTTAGGGAATTTACTAAACTTAATGATTTTAGTGGTACTACAACATTAAATGTTGCACATACACATACTTTAGTGTTAGGATTTATATTCTTCTTAGTTATAGTTATTTTAGAGAAAGTATTTACCATTTCAAATATTAAATACTTTAATATTTGGCTTATAACTTATAATATTGGCTTATTATCTTTAATTTCTACTTTAGTAGCTCGTGGAGTATTAGAGATATTAAATAAAGACTTTGCAGGACTTCCTCATATTGCAGGAACTTCTCATGCCATTTTAGGGTTATCACTTATTTGGTTCATGATAATATTAAAAAAATCAATATTTACTAATAAATAGTTGAAAAAAATAACCCATAACAAAGATAAAATGTTATGGGTTATTTTTTATATAAAATTACTTATTAAAACTTCAACATATCATTTATAGGAAATAATATAGAAATCTCAGTTCCTTCATTTTCTCTTGATCTAATGCTTATTCCTAATCCTAATTTATCACAAAGCTTTTTACATAAATATAACCCCATGCCAGTAGATTTGCCAAACCTTCTACCATTTTCACCTGTATACCCCTTTGCAAAAGCTTTAATTACACACTTTTCATCCATTCCAATTCCATTATCACATATTTTCAAAAGTATATCTTTTCCTATATTTTCTCCGTATATACTTAAAACACTTTCTTTTTTATTCATATATTTAATACTATTACTTACAATTTGCCCTAAAATAAATTCAATCCATTTACTATCACAATAAACTAACTTATCTACATCCTTAATATCAATCTTAATTTTCTTTTCTATTAAAATATTAGCATTTCTTCTAATTACAGAATTAATAGAGTCTTTTAAATTAATTTCTTTAATTAAATAATCTTTTTCTACTGCATTACTTCTTGCATAAAATAGAACCTGTTCTATATAATTCTCTACTTTTGATACTTCGTCTCCAATACTTTCAGTAATTTCATTTTCATTATTTTCTATAATTAATTTACAAGTTGCTATAGGAGTTTTTATCTCATGAACCCATAGTTCTATATATTCTTTATACTCAGTACTATTTCTTACAGCTTCACTTATATCATCCTTCATTGATTTTGTTGCTTGCTCTATAACTTCAAATAAAATTTTACCTTCCAAAAAATCCCCTTCACTAGCAACATCACCAATAAAATACTTCTTATCTAATTCATCTAATTTTTTTAATAAACTATTATAATATTTCCTTTTTCTTAAATAATCATAAATAAAAAAAAGTATACTAGCTAAAAAATTTAAAATGCATATTAAAATAATTGCATAGGAAGATACATTTAATCCAAACAATAAATAAGATGTAATAATTAAAACAATTATATTAATTATTATAAATATAACTTTTTCCTTAAAATAATCTAAAAAGCTCATATTAAAATATACCCTTGACCCCTCTTGGTTTGAAGATAATCTGACGCACCTATTTCCTCTAATTTTTTTCTTAATCTATTTATATTAACGGTTAATGTATTATCATCTACAAACTCATCATTTTGCCATAAAGATTTCATTAGCTCATTTCTAGATACAATTTTTTCTTTATTTTTAATTAATGTGTAAAGAATCCTACTTTCATTCTTAGTTAATTCTATTTTGTTATTATTAAATTCCATTTCACTAGTAGACATATTATATTTAAGTCCATTAAATTCAAAAACCTCTAAATCTATATTTTGATATGTTCTTCTAAGCAATGATGAAATTCTTGCTAATAAAATCTGAGTATTATAAGGCTTAGTAACAAAATCATCTGCCCCTAAGTTCATACTCATAAGCTCATCTATCTCACTATTTCTACTTGTAACTACTATTATTGGAACATTAGATTTCTTTCTTATTTCTCTACATATATAATAACCATCATAATAAGGTAAATTAATATCTAACAAAATAATATGTGGAGCTGATTTTAATGCAATTTCAACTATATTTTCAAAATCATTTGAATAGCTAGTTTCATATCCATATCTATTTAAAAATTCACTTAATTCTATTCTTATTTTTTCTTCATCTTCTATAATAAAAACTTTATTATTCATTTTAATTAACCTCTCTATCACTACGAATTATCGGAATAATGATGGCGATACTCCATAATATTTTTTAAAAAGTTTACTAAAGTGATATGCATCATTATATCCAACTCTTTTAGCTATAACTTTAATTGGCAATGAGTTATCTTTTAATAGTTCTTCAGCTTTTGCCAACCTTATTTTTATTAAATAATTTATTGGTGAATCACCTATTTCTTCTTTAAATATCTTTGAAATATAAACAGGACTTAAATACATATTTTTAGATATCTTGTCCAAAGAAATATCATTCATATAATTATCATTCATATAATTTATTATTGACTTAACTATATTTTGTTTCTCATTTGATTCTAAAGAACAGCTATATATATTCTCTTCTACTTTCTCATCATCATCTTCAAGTTCCCTACAAATTATTATTAACAATTTCATTACTAAAGATTTAAGTACTAATGGATAACCCATTCTTTTCATCTTTTCTTCTTTAATAATTTCATCACAGCATTTTAAAAATTCATTTCCATGTTTTTTAAATTTTAATACAGGACCTACTCCCTTATTGTCTATATAATTATCTCTTATTTCACTTAATTTAAAATTATTAATTCCTATATGTAATTGAGTATACTTCGATCTTTCATTTGGTGTTTCCATATGATACAATCCTGGATTAGATAATAATAAATCTCCCTTATTAAGTATATACTCATTTCCATCAATATAATATTCAACCTTTCCAGATGTCACAATAGATAACTCTAAAAAATCATGACAATGATATTTAAAATCATAACTTTTTTTAGTTGCATCAACTACTGCTTGAAATGCAAATAGTAACTCTGGATTATAATTTTCTGTACATAAACCATATTCAAACATAATTTTCTCCTTATACCATATAACTCCACTTTATTATAACTTTATATAATAATATACATCAATAGTTTAAGATATCACATTTCATTTTTGCTCAACAAATAATAATCTATATAAGGAAATTATATTAATTATTTATTCGGAGGTAGCTGAAATGGAAAGCTTAAAATGGATAATTGGGTATTTAAAAAAACATATTATAAAATACAGTATTTCTTTAATACTAGTATTAGTAACTTCATTACTAAGTATGATAAATCCATTCCTTGCTGGCGACATCGTAGACAAGGTATTGAATGGAAATCACAAAAACATATTAATTCCAATTCTTATTGCTATGCTTGTTGTAGTTATAATAAAAGGATTAATAACCTATTTATATCAACTTATTTTCGAACAGGTTTCTCAAGATATTCTTCTTAAAATTAGAGAAGATTTATATGCAAAGTTATTAAAATTAGATTTTCATTATTATAATAATACAAAAACTGGTGATATCATGGCTAGAATGACAGGTGATACTGATTCTCTTCGTCACTTTATAGCTTGGGTAGTTTATAATATTCTATCAAATGTCAGTGTATTTATATTTGCAATTATATCAATGGCATATGTTAATTTACCATTAACACTATTTATGATATCAATCTGCCCTATAATTGCTATACTTACTGTAAAAATGGGAATAAAAATTTCTCCAACTTTTTATAACATAAGAGAAGCTTATTCTAGATTAAATTCTGTTACTCAAGAAAATATTAGTGGTAATAGAGTTGTTAAGGCATTTAGCCGTGAAGATTTTGAAATAAAGAAATTTGATAATGAAAATTTAAATTATAAAAACAGAAACTTAGATACTACAAATATTATAGGAAAATACATGCCTATACTTGAATTTCTATCAAGCTTTTTATCTATAATAATGATACTTGTTGGTGGAATATTAGTAATTAATAAATCTATGACCTTAGGTGATTTAGTAGTATTCAATGGATTAATTTGGGCATTAAATAATCCTATGAGAATGGCTGGATATTTAATAAATGATACTGAAAGATTTATTGCTTCTTCTATTAAAATAAGGGAACTTTTAAATACTGAATCATCTATTAAAGATCCTGAAGCTCCAATAAAGCCTGAAAGAATCCGTGGTGATATATTATTTGACAATGTTTCTTTCAGTTATGGTGATACTACTGCATTAAAGAATATTTCCTTTGAAGCTAAAAGAGGACAAACTATTGGAATTATAGGACCTACTGGCTCTGGAAAATCTAGCTTAGTTAACTTAATCTGCAGATTCTACGATGCTACTGAAGGAGAAATTTATATAGATAATATTCCAATTAAAGATTTAAACATAAAACACCTTAGATCTTCCATCGGTATGGCAATGCAAGATATATTCTTATTTTCAGATACAATTGAAGGAAACATTGCTTACGGTTGCCCTTCTGTATCATTAGAGCAAATTAAAGATATAGCTAAACTTTCAGAAGCCCATAATTTTATATCTGAAATGCCTGAAGGCTATGACACTATTGTTGGTGAACGAGGTGTAGGTTTATCTGGTGGACAAAGACAAAGAATTTCTTTAGCTAGAGCACTTATTACAAATCCTTCAATATTAATTTTAGATGATACAACATCTGCAGTTGATATGGAAACTGAATTTAAAATTCAACAAGAAGTAAATTTAAATAATCCAAATAGAACTAACTTTATAATAGCTCATAGAATATCTTCTGTTAAATCAGCTGATTTAATTTTAGTTCTTGAAAATGGACGAATCATTGAAAGTGGTACTCATGATTCATTAGTTAAAAATAAAGGTTATTATTATGAAGTTTATAAAACTCAATTTGGAGACTTTAATGTATCTAAGGAGGCGATTTAAATGGCTAGAAATAAATATGATGTAGATGAAGAATTACAAGAAGGGTTTAACATTTCTCATCTTAAAAGACTTATAAGATATATGAAACCCTACAAAAATAAAGTTATACTTTCTGTAACTTTAATGATAATCTCAAGCTTTGTTTCTTTACTTGGACCATATTTAATAAAAATTGCATTAGATGATATTATTCCATCAGGAAACTTAGTAAATTTAACAATATTGTCAGTTATTTATGCTCTATCCCTTATATTGGTTAGTGCTTTTATGAAACAACGTATAATAACAATGGGTAAAGTTGGCCAAGATATTTTAGTTGATATGAGAAAGGACTTATTTGTTAATCTACAAACATTACCATTTAGTTACTACGATAGTAGACCTCACGGGAAAATATTAGTTAGAGTTGTAAACTATATAAATTCACTAAGTGATTTATTATCTAATGGTTTTGTTAATTTAATAGCTGATACTGTTACTTTAATAATTACCGTAATATTTATGTTTGTTTTAGATTATAGATTAGCTCTTGTTAGCTTACTAGGTTTACCTTTACTTATGACAGTTATAATGTCTATAAAAAAAGCTCAAAGAAGAGCTCATCAAAAACTTAGCTCAAAGCAATCAAATATGAATGCTTATGTTCATGAAAGTATAAATGGAATAAAAGTAACTCAATCCTTTTCTAGAGAAGAAGAAAATATGCGTATCTATAAAGATGTTTGTAAACAATATAGTGATGCATGGATGGACTCTGTTAAATTAAACTTTTTAGTCTGGCCATCTATTGATATTATTTCCGTTGCATCTGTTGCTCTAATTTACCTTTTTGGTATTTTAGTATTTGATTCTTCTATTAAAGTAGGAGTATTAGTTGCTTTTATAGGATATGTTTGGAGATTCTGGGCTCCTATAACTAATATCGGTAACTTCTATAATACTATTATTAATGCTATGGCCTATCTTGAAAGAATATTTGAAACAATGGATGAAAAACCTTTAATTCATGATAAGGTAGGTGCTACTATACTTCCCCCTATAGAAGGTCACGTAGAGTTTAAAGATGTAACATTTATGTATGAAGAAGATAATCCTATATTAAAAAATATAAATATTAATATACAAAGTGGAGAATCCATCGCTTTAGTTGGTCCTACTGGCGCTGGTAAAAGTACTATTGTAAGCTTAATAAGTAGATTCTATGACATAAATGAAGGACAAATTTTAATTGATGGTATTGATATACGTGACGTAACTCTAAAATCACTTAGAGAACAAATGGGAATAATGCTTCAGGATTCATTTATATTCTCTGGAACAATAATGGATAATATACGTTATGGTAATCTTGAAGCTACTGATGAGGAAGTAATTGCTGCTGCTAAAGTTGTTAGAGCTCATGATTTTATAATGGAGTTTGAAAATGGCTATTATACAGAAGTAAATGAAAGAGGCAGTCGTCTATCTGTTGGACAAAGACAACTTATATCCTTTGCTAGAGCCTTACTTGCAGATCCTAAAATATTAATTTTAGATGAAGCTACTTCTAGTATAGATACCCAAACTGAACTTCTTCTTCAAAAAGGTCTAGATGAACTTCTTAAGGGAAGAACTTCATTTATAATTGCACATAGATTATCAACTATTAAGAACTCTTCTAGAATTATGTATATAGATAATGGTAGTATTGTTGAATGCGGAACTCACGATGAATTAATGTCACTAAAAGGTCACTACTATAACCTTTACCAATCACAATACGCCCTACTAAATGCAGTATAACTAAATTGTTCGTTATAGCTTAAGTGCCGTGATGACGAAAATTAATGATATTACCTCCAGGAATTAGTGTAATTTGCGTTAAGAATTTATATTGTTTTTTACAGAAAAAGAGCTAAAGCTTCGAAAGTCACTTTGTTCCCTCAGCTTCTTAACGCTCTTTTTCTTCCAAAAACAATTAAATTCTAAAACTTAATTACAATATTCCTTCCGGTAATATCATTAATTTTTCTCTATCACTAGCTTTTAAGCTAAAGGATACTATTTCCTGCGTAACCACCTTAAGAGTTAACGACTTCTGCTATATTTTATATAATAAATTGTTAACTTCTAAATATATATTTTTAAATAAACTAAGAATATTAATATACAAATTAACTTTAATATAAGAAAAATTTATAGCACAAAACATTAACTATAAAGGGTACGATATAAGCATATACATGGAGAAAGAAAAATGAAATATTTATTTGGAGGTATCATTGAAATTAAGCCGTAGAATTTAATAATTGATGGAGTAAAGTTGCGTAAAGAAGTTTTTACTGTTTGAGCGAATAGCGAGTTTAAAAACTTTAGCAAACTTTACGGAATCAATTATATAAATTCTAGGT